>VFSW01012778.1_pt1 | contig 11698 bp, 9 predicted proteins | sample 5358111 | NCBI WGS metagenome assembly VFSW01 (sample SAMN11554181, study PRJNA540505) | mine drainage metagenome | isolation source: sediment from site ElyBrook_90M | place: USA: Ely Copper Mine, Vershire, VT | collected 2017 | reverse complement strand
ATCCACTTCTCCTGACACTTTTCTCCTGCCTTAATATAACCATAACCTGTCTCAGGACGGTCGGGCTTGATCCCGAGCGTCACCAGGTAATCATGCCGTGCTGCTTCTGCGGCCTTGCGGATGAGGTTTAAGAATTCATCGCCCTTCCTGATCGCATGGTCGGCAGCCAGAACAACCATGATCCCATTCGGGTCCAATCGCTCCAAATGGAGGGCTGCCAGGCCTACAGCAGGAGCGGTATTCTTCGCTTCCGGCTCCAAGATGAAGTTCCCGTCCCAGGGACGGTCGAACCGGGAGGAAAGTTGATACGAGATGGTGTCGGCAAGCGGCTGGTTGGTGACAATGAAGATGTCCTCGAACCGAGTCAGCGGCAAAATGCGATTTACGGTTTCGTTGATGAGCGTATCCACACCGCCGATTTTTAAAAGCTGTTTAGGCATTTTTTCGCGAGAAAGAGGCCAGAAGCGCGTTCCTGACCCGCCTGCCATGATTATTGTGTACATACTATTCGGCCCTCTCTTCTGTACGTAAAAATGAAACGCACAATTACCGACGTTCCGCAATCTTTGCGTCTACAAATTCCTTAAATTCCCGCTTAAACCGCTCAATGCTGAATTTTATAGCATATTCGCGTATCCGATGTCCATCAAATTTGTACTCATTGATTTCGAACAGGCGGACAGCCTGCTGGAGCGCTTCCGTCGTCTGCTCATAGAAGAAAATACCCGTAGCAAAGGCACTTTCTCCATTCCACTGTTCCCTCACCCCGGGGAAGTTTTTTTCCTCGAAAGGGGCCTGTTCAGCATTCGGCAACGGAAGGACCGTTTCCAGGGAGCCGCCTTTGCCGTAGGAAATGACGGGGGTGCCGCATGCCTGGGCCTCGACCGGGAGAATTCCAAAATCTTCCTCGGCAGCAAATATAAAGGCTTTGGCCCGCTGCAAGTGATCTTTTAACACATCCGATGACTGATAGCCGAGCAGTTCGACGTTGCGGCCTGCCTTTGCCTTCACTTTCTCGTAATCCGGCCCATCGCCGATAACAACCAGTTTTTTATCAGGCATGGCTGAGAAAGCTTCAACAATCAAATCCATTTTCTTGTACGGCACCATCCTCGATGCGGCAAGGTAGAAATCTTCCTTGTTATTTGAAAGCGAAAACTGATCGACATCAACGGGAGGATATATAACAGTAGAGTCTCTATGGTAAGCCCGCTTAATACGATCAGCAATATACAGTGAGTTTGCAATGAAATAATCGACTCTACTCACGGTTGACGCATCCCATGCTTGCAAACGGCTCAAAAGTTTTTTTACGATGGCGCCCTTGATTCCCCGGTCCAGTCCGGACTCCTTCAGGTACTGTTCACGCAGGTCCCATGCGTATCGCATGGGAGTATGGCAGTAACAAATGTGGAGTTGGCCAGGTCTTTTTCGCACGCCTTTCGCAACAGCATGCGAGGAAGAGAGGATAAGGTCATAGCGCGATAGATCAAAACGTTCAATAGAGCAAGGCATGAGCGGCAGGTAATAGCGATACTTGTTGCGCGCAAACGGCAAGTACTGAACAAGTGAAGTATGTACTCGCTTGTTCAGAATATGGTGTCGATCTGCGTCCGGCAAAAAATCCACAATGCAGTAAAGATCGGCATCGGGAAAGATCGTCAAAATCTGTTCCAGCACCCGCTCTGAACCGGCGTACGTGACCAACCATTCATGTACTACTGCAATATTCATGGACTGACCACTTTTTTACTGGAGAATCTGAAATAACGTTCAAGGACAAACTTTATTCGTTCCAGATTCAAGCTATAATACCTTCCCAAATTCTTCTTGTTGGCTCGCAGTTCTTCTAAGAAATATCGTTTCCTCTGAGCTGCGCTCGCACCACCTTCTGCAAAATCTACAAAAATATCCTCTACGAAGATAAAAGACTCATGCGGCAGAACCCGAAGCCAAAAATCATAATCCATACGTATCTTATAATCAGTATCGAATCCTCCATACATATTAAAAATGTTTCGATGAACAATCGTCGCTTGATGGGATATCATCGCTCTGACAAGAAGAGACTCCCCGTTTTCCAACATACGCTTCGGAAGAAGTTTCGACCCCACTCGCGCGAAGCCTGTAATGATTTGCGCTCTGTCGAAATACTGAGACATCCCGCAAAGGGAGTCGTCCCGGGCAAAGGTGTCGGCTGAATTGAGAAATACAACCCAATCGCCTGTCATCACCGATAAACCCTTGTTGAAGGCATCGCTGATCCCTTTATCAGGTTCGCTCATCCAGTAGGCGATCCGAGCTTCGTAGTGCCGGATAATATCTACGGTGCCATCTGTAGACCCGCCATCGATTATAATATATTCTATATTATCATAAGTCTGCTTCAGCACACTCTCGATCGTTTTGGCAATACGTTCCTTATCATTATAGACAACAGTAATGACGCTAATCGAAGGTTGACTCCGATTCATAGAACGACTGGCAAACTCACAAGTGAGAAATCCGCCTTCAATCCGGTCCGGGGTTGACGGCTTTTTGCTGCAGACCTCGCTTGTGGATTCAGCCGGAACAGATGCTTGGCTAGGGATGTCTATTTTTATATTCCTGGTCATTGTTCCCCTTATCGGAGTTTATTAACGGGGATTAACAATTTTTTTGTAGAAATCCAGCGTTTCGTCGGCACATCGGTCCCAACCAAATCTTTTTTCCCGCTGATAGCCCAACTCTCGCAATCTTTTCCTGAGAGGTTCATCAAACAATATCCTATCAAGTCTGAACATCAAATCGTCCATATCGGTTGGATTAAAATATAGCCCCGCGTCCCCTACGACCTCAGGCAGAGAACTGGTGTTGCTTGCAAGCACGGGACAACCATAGTGCATAGCCTCTAAGGGAGGAATACCGAAACCTTCATATTGAGAAGGATAAACAAGAGCCGAAGCATATTTGTACAGGTTTGCCAACAAAGTGTCCGGACCGGAAAAATGAAAAACGTGATCAGCAAAAGAATGAGCAGCAATCAAACGTCTTTCCGAAGACGTGAATTTACCGCCTCCGAAACAAACGAGCTTGAAGGCGCTGTTTATTTTTTGCGAGCACGCATATGCAGCCAACAGAAGAGAAAAATTTTTATATCCATGCCGCTGGCCCACGAACAATATATACGGAGAATCGACGAGCCGGGCTGTGGTCACATCACTCTTGAGTGAATTACCCATGTAGATAACTGTAACTTTATTTTCCGGAATTCCAAAATAGTCAATCGCGTCGTTTTTTGTCGATTCTGAAATACAAATTATTCCGTCGGCCCGATTAACGGCCTTTCGCTTGTTCTTTCTGGTAGTATAGTAAAACGGGAAGGAGGAGGGAAAACGCTCGTGGGTCATATCGAAAATGGTAACGATACGTTTACCGGAAAATCTTTTTTCACAGGTTTCATAGTACGTCTGGTGGTAAATGTCGGCATGATAATCCGGAGCGAACCGGTGAAATAACATTCGGTTGATTCCTGAAAAAAACTTATTACTCTTCGGAATAGCGGGCCGTTTTTTTCCGTAATAATGGCTGAAGGAATTGCGACACGCATCAAGACCGGATTCATTGATATGAAAACCGAGAAAAAGCGATACGTCGGTTCCCGAACGTTTAACAATGCGGTTTATGATTTCGTAAAAATATCGGGAAATTCCGCCGTACCGCTGCCAGGAAAAAACCTGGTAATCATAAAGAATCTTCATAATTGCTGTTTGCTCATGGATTTTTGATAATCCTTCATCAGAGAGAATCGCGTCGAACAAATACATTGAAGAAATTAGCACACTGCCTGGATGTCAACATGGCGAAAAAAACGGTGAAATTCTTTTTTTAGTCAACAGGTGAAGCGTCCGGCCATTGGAATAAAAGTTTAAATCGCGTTTCAAAGCGATAACGCGAAGAGAATCCGCGGAGTACAATGAAATATGCTGGCCATGCTCAATGCGCAAATTTTACAGTTCATTTTCATAGCGCTATACGCCTCTTTGGTAAAATGCGGACGTAATTGTTGTTTCAACTTTCGGCAGAGATGGATTAGGTGATACAGAACGTATTTAAATAATTCCTTTTGAACTTTTCCTTTTTGACAGCCCCAGCATATGATTCCTGGAGCCTGAAAAATTTTTGGTTTGCACGAAACCGCATCTAATACACAGATAGTACGAATCGCTATGCTTACGCAAAATCTTTTCTATCCTGATAAATTCTGTTTCAGATCGCAGATATTACCTTTTTTTAATAAGCCTGCTCAGTTTACCAACAACTTTTGCAAAAAATGGCCGAACATACATTTGTTTTTCGACAAAAGCATCTGCTTTTGAATCGGGTATCATATGAGGCGGGTGTTGCAACGGAAATGAAATAGATGTCCTTTGCATGTTCGCAAACTTGGGCTGCGCTGCCGTATGAGTTGCATCGGTGTAGAATCCGATATTCGAGATCAGGTTACTGTTTGGGAGAATAACCAGGCCGTTTTGTACACGGCAGGAAAAGCTCCATTGGTAATCCCATGTATTTATTTTGCCGTTGAATACGTTTTCATAAATCCTGCGCCAATAATTTACCAACCGACGATTACCAAACAAGTCGATCAGCCATGCCCCATCACGGATTTCGGGCCACATCTGCATGGTAACATCGTACTGGTTCCATGCCCGGCGCCAGGACGCCCATCCCCATATATGCGCATATCGTGAAAAATAATAACTGTAGGGCGTTCTCTTTCTTCTTCTGAATTGAAAATTGTCTCCAGAAATCATCATCACGCGTGCATCGAAGCGGTATTTTGCGAGTAATTCTTCGCAAAATCGGAAAAACGTTAGATCGGGCAAGCAATCATCTTCAAGTATTATCGCTTCCTCGACATTAGAAAAGACCCAATCAAGCCCGCTCGACACCCGTTCTCTGCAGCCCATGTTCACGTCCGAATAATTTTTAAATATTTCGCACGGCCAGTCAATTTGTTCGACTATCGAACGAGCAGTTTGACATTTTGCCTCGTCGTCCGGCTTATGGGTGCGCGGACCATCGGCCACAACCAGCAGCTTCGAGGGGCGTGCCTGCCGGATCGCCTCGAATACTTGTGCTGTCGTGTCGGGGCGGTTGAAAATCAAGAAAGCAACGGGCGTTTTAAGCTGCCAGTCTGGCATTAATCAACCCCTTCAGTTAGATGTGCAGTCAATGATTCTTTATCTTTATAAATTGCCGTAAGAACGGTTTTGGCAACCAAGGAATATTTTTGCTCGACCATATACTTGTGCAGTGCACTGTTCTGAATTTCCTGTATAGTGGGAGCATATATTTCTACAAGAACATATGCCGGCCGGAAAATGTTCCAATCATTTGACCGCGCAACTTCCAAGTCGAGGCCCTCAACATCGATCGACATGAAAGTGATCTTCATGTTTTTGGGTAGATAGTCTCCGAGAATTTCCCTCAATGGCCGCGCGAATATCTTTTTTTCTTCTACAACATGGTAGGTGTCATTGCTGCGTTCAAGCACAAGTTGTTTATCAAAACTGTTCAAAGCTGGATCGTTGAATATATAGAATGTAAGCTCTTTTTTTTCCTGCGCTACAGCGGTTTCTATATTTACATCACGAGGTCTTACTCGTCTAAAGCGGTTCATGCTTCCGGGCATTGCGTCAATATTGATTCCTCGCCAGCCTTTCTTGTAGAAATAGTAGGTGTTCGAGAATCGCTTCGGATGATGAGCGCCCACGTCTACGTAGAAACCCGATTCGACATTCTCAAAAATACGTCGAAGCACCATATCTTCTCCCTCTTGGGAGTATGATTTTACAGCATATCCTCCAGATAATTCTCTCAATTGTTTTTTTAACCATATCGGCAGAAGAGCTTTCAACTGTTTTTTCATCGGAGGCTCCACAGATAACGATAAAAAAGGATAGATTTTGTCTGAAGCAGAAATATATGTCTCGTTTTCGCGTACACTGCATTTAAAATATATGCAGAAAAAGCATAAGAAATTACTGTTGCAACTGCTGCGCCCATTGCAGCATACTGAGGGATCAATATCAGGTTCAAGACGACATTGATCATAGCGCCCGTTATGGTCCTGAACAGGGAAAGTCTTGTCAGGTTCTCGGCAATGTCCCATGAGCTTTGCGCAACACCGAGAAAGACGAACAGAGATGCCCAAATATGGACTGCCAGAATCGGACCTGCAGCGGCATACTGTTGGTCGAAGAGCAGCAAAACAACAGATGTCGATAGAAAGGTCATAGGAATTGCTATAGCCAAAGCCAGCATCATCATAACAGTGAAAAGTCGTTGGAGCTTCTCATAGTACATCGATTCGCTAACACTTTTAGTGTGAATGATTGATGGAAATATGGACGTAACGATCGCCGACGGAATGAAATACCATACCTCGGATATCCTGCTCGCTGCCGAATAAACTCCGACGGCCTTGCTTCCGACCATTTCGCCCAGCATAACTAGATCAATCTTCATGTAGATCATGATCGATATACCGGCAAGAACCAGAGGCCAACTGTCCCTAAGTAATATCCGCGCACGTGCAAAACTCGCGTACCACGCAGTCAAATGAAGTTTGTTAAGTCGGTAGGATAGTGCCAGACCAAACGCGCCGACAATAATCTCTGCAAGACCTGCCCAGGCAAAAGCAATCAGCGGTGCATGCGTCAGTATCATGATGACTTTGACAACGGAAATGATCAGAAACGCCGCGTTTTTAGCGTACACCGTGTACTGCGACTGGGTCTGGGATTGAAACCAGAGATCAATAGTGTCAAATGACTGGAAAATTACTCCAGCTGCTATAATCCCAACGAGCCAGTGCGACAAGCTGTCTGCTGGGCGCAAATAGAAACTTGCGCTAACCGTCAAGAAGAGCACAACGACACTGCCGCTAAGCTTAAGTACGAAGGCGGTCCCCAGTGTTTCTTCTTTCAGAGATGGTTCACGCAGAATATTGCGCACTACGATCCCATCTAATCCGAATGTTGCCAAAGGAGCAAATAGAGCCACGAAGGCAATGGCGTAATTGTATATTCCGAATTGCACAGGACCGAGGTATCTGGCAATCCACGCGCCGACGAGGAGTCCCACACCCATACGTATTATCCTGTCTGCAAAAAGCCAGCCGGTATTTTTCACTATTTTTTGCAAATTATGACGACCCTCGATTTTCGTTCGGATGAAATCAGGGAGAAATTTAAGCATTACTTGATCCATACCGGTATCCCTCAGAGGTTATGTTTTTGCTGTGCGAGCTCAGCGGCCAATATCCGTCAAATTGATGTCGAATTCGGCTCGCCCAAGAGGTTCTCGCGGGTTCTATCGGTTAAGAAATAAATTTTTTCTCGCGGAAAACGATTATAAACGCGTTGCGTACTTATCACTCTTGCTCTTCAACAACTGCAGATCGTTATCAACCATTTCGGCTATGATGTCCCTAAACCCCTTCACCGGTTTTCAGTCCACTGCTACACGAGCTTTTGATGAGTCCCCGCTGAGAGGGATTTTTTCCGATTCACGATACAGATAAGGCCGTTCTTCGCACAATGCCATGGACTTCATAGTTTTCCGATAGTAGCAACTCCGCGAGATAAGACCCGTCTTGGCCCGCGATACCGGTTATGAGCGCTTTCTTAGTAGTAGGCATACCAATCTTTTTTTGTCCAACAATTACCCAAGGAATTGAAGGAATTACAAATAAGTTCCAACAACGGGTTCTTGCAACGTTTTTTCAGAGCAATGAATCACTTCGATTTCTAAAACTGTATACAGACACACAAACCAGGTATTCTGGCATGAACGCAAAGATGGATTCCTCCAATGTCACGCTGTTACTGTGGCAAATCACCTACGGCAGATTTCCTATAATCTATCGATATTACTACATTTTTTTAACAAAGTAAACGATTTTAATCCCCGCTGAGTCTTTCATGAAAATAATGATACACAAGGACTTCCAGCTATGGACTCACAGGGCCGACAGCAACCCGATGTGCTTCGATTTCACAGGACCTTTTTATTTTTGCTTAATTAATGGGGGGGGGGAGCGGCAAAAAAATAGGTTGCAGAGGGGGATAAAAAGATTTACAGTATAATTCAATTTCGACCCTCGCTATGAAATCTGATAAACTATTACTCATCGTCGGCCTCATCGTGGCTGCAAGTTTGGTGATGAAGTCGATAAAGCAATTTATCTATTTATCGTTCACGCTCTTAACATTGAAATTTGTTTGGATTCTTATTATCCTACTGTTCATATTATCGTCCGTGAAAAAAAAGCCGCCATCTTCGCGCGAAATCAAAAAGTGACACAACTTACTGGAGGAATAAAAAATGGAAAGAGGACTGTTTCAGCCGATGCATTTGCTTCTGATTCTCGTGATCGTTTTGATCATCTTCGGTCCGGGAAAACTGCCTGAATTGGGCGAGAGCCTCGGGAAGAGCATACGGGGATTCAAGAAAGCCATGGCCGAGAAAGACGACGATAAGGTCGAAGCAAAGAAAATCGAAGAAAAGAAACCATAAATCAGGGCCTTGGATTCAGGCAGGCTGTTGAAAAACCCTCCGTTCACCCTTGGACAGGCTCAGGGCGAACGGAGAGGACATTGAAACAATGGATTTTTATCCGTTCGTGGTGAGCCTGTCGAACCGCTTAAAACACTTCTTCGACGAAAAAATCTTGCATACACACCGGACATAGTATAGAATTCGATCAATCGTATATGAAGTTATGTCTTGAAGGGGAGGTATGCGGCCATGCCCGAAGTCGTACTAGTCTCGAATCTTGAAAAAACTGAGGCACTCAAACTTTATTTGGAGGATCTCTTTAAACAGGGGCGCTACGCGGAGATGACTCAGGCCATCGGCATGCATTCGATCCTGATCGATCCACAGCACATGTTGAAGGACCAGGCGGGCCTTTACCGAACTGTTCTGAACATGATCAAGGACCGCATCGGCAAGGCCAAAGGGAAAAGCTATGCTGCCTGGTATGAGGATTTCCCCAGGGAGCTGGACCAGCTGGAGTCCGCAAACCAGACCGTTGTGGATAAATCCGCCGCGGGCATCCTCGCGTCGCACCAATCGGCATTCGGGCCTTTTAAGTCCGTTGATGACTTTTTTTTCTGGGCGCTCGATGACCGGCGGCTCACTCTGGAGCAAATTCTTAAATATATCGACAGGACGGCGGGAATAGGGTTCTGTTAAGGCGGCGACAGCAAGCCGGTTATTCTTACAACGGCAATTTCCTCATTACTTCCTCGACAGTAATTCCCGCCATGCACTTCATATCGTTTTCACAGGTCCTCTGAAAGCACGGCGAACAATCGATCCCCGCGCGTATCACCGTGCCTAAAGGGCCGTACGGGCCGGTCCTGCAGGGGGCCGTGGGGCCGAAGAGCGCCACAACCTTCGCGCCGGCTGCTGCGGCAAGATGCATGGAGCCGGTGTCCGTGGTGATGAACACGTCCGACAGCAACGCCAGCGCAGCCAGTTCCTTGAGCGTCGTCTCCCCTGCCCAGTTCACGGCATCCCCTCGCTTCATCAATGCGCGGATTCGTTCGTTCATTCTGCGGTCATCAACGCTTCCCGTAAATATTACCATCATGTTTTTTTCCCGGATCAAGCGGTCCGCCAAATCGGCAAAGTTCGGCTCCGGCCAGAGCTTGGTCTTCCACCGAGCCGCGGGGTTCATGACCGCAAGCCTCCGGCCGGACGGTTTTATACTTGCAAGCCTCCGCCTGATCGTTGCGAGCTCCTGTTCTAGGGACAGCGTGCACGAGGGGGACGGGTCCTTTGCGCCGAGATACCGCGCAACGTCGAGATACCGGTCAAGTGCGTGTTTTTCGATATCATAGGCCGGCAGTCGTTCGTTCAGAAACAAATAAGAAAACTCGCGCGTGCGGTCAAAACCGATCTTGCGATCGGCGCGGGCAATACCGATGACGACCCCGCTCTTGAAAAGCCCCTGGAAGTCTATGGCGATATCATAGCGGGCGCTTCGCAAGTCGCGGACAAACCCGATGATGCCTCCGAACCCTCGATAAGCCGTAATCGGATTCCTGAGCAGGCGCAGCCAGGTTTTCCGACGTGAGATCAATAGCCGGTTAATAAGAGGATGCCCCTCGAGAATGCCTGCTGCTGCTTCCTCGACCACCCAGGTTATTTCGCTTTCGGGATGGACTTTCTTGATGGCTTCGAGCGCAGGCAGCGTCTGGACAACATCGCCGATGGCAGAGAGTTTGATGATAAGAATTTTCATGGGGTATACGTTCGCAATCATAATCCATTCATCGAACGCAGTCAACCCGAAACAGCTTCTGAGGCTGCGCAGATGCAACAGTATCGAAAAAAAAGGAGCAACCTCCTGTACGGGAAGATTGCTCCTCTGTTTTTAAACCGATTCTTTATGAAACTATCTTGCGTTAAAACCGATAGCTGTACATGACCTGCGCGTTGTTCTGGCTGTGATTTACGGTCACGCTCTGACCATTGGTCGCCTTGACTTCAGGCGCATAAGTAAACGAAGCATCTACGCTCGATGCCTTGCTGATCATATAGCCCGCGCCCACCGTTACATGGGTCTCTTCGATCGCTGGGAACAGCGGATTCAGGTATGTGTCCGGGATTGGGTTATTGGTGATATTCAAACCAGCGCGCAATGTCCATTCGGGGCTTACCATGTAGCCAGCGCCCAATTCGAACACCGTCTGATCCTTCCAGTTCTGAGGCATCGCAAAATTTATGCTCGCATTCGCACCACTAACCGTCCCATCATAAGTCATTTTGAAATTCTTCATTACACCACTCCAGTTAATCTGCTTGATGTCGAACACAACCATGAGTTCTTTGGTGGCATTCCACGACACGCCGACAGCATAAGTCTCTGGCCACTGGAAGTCGCGCACGCTTATTTGACCCGCCCCTAAAGCACCCATTGCTCCAGGACTACCCGCGCTTAAAGAAGCGCCGTCACTCTTAGTCTTGAGGTCATTTAGGCTTGTTTTGGAATGGTAAGTGGCCCCAATGCTGACATCAGAGTTAATCTTATACGTTGCGCCAAGTTTGCCGGCATAACCCGTTCCTGTTGCTGCGCCACTGAAAGGACCACCGCTCCAAAAGTCGAGGCGGGTCTCAGGCGTAGTAGCCAGTGTGGGGAGTCCCGCACATGCTGGCCCAGAGCAACTCGTAACCAAACTGGCAAATTGCGAACCTGGTAACGCCATTTTGAGATCCAAGTCTGCCCAAACAAAATCAACGCTTGCAGCTACGATGAGGTCAGGAGTTACATTGTAGGCGAATGGAACGATTACCCGACCAACACCAAGCTGTGAACCCACGTAATCTCCCGTCCCCTGCGCCATAAAAGAATTAGCATCGTACTTCGTCCCCATGCCACCCTGGGCGAACACGCCCACACCGTACGTCATCTGCCCAGACTTATGCGCCCAACCGATTGCCGGCATATAGTATGCGCGGCCCGAAGAGTCGGCGTCTGGCTGGCCTGACATTTTTGAGGTAACATTGGGGCCCAATATACCCGCCGCCACGTCGAACCGGTTGCCCTCCGGCATGAGACCGAGCGTCGCCGGGTTGTTCATCAATGCCGCGGTGCCGTTATCGTAGGCCATGGACGCACCGCCCATGCCCGTTGCGATCG
>VFSW01012777.1_pt1 | contig 11699 bp, 5 predicted proteins | sample 5358111 | NCBI WGS metagenome assembly VFSW01 (sample SAMN11554181, study PRJNA540505) | mine drainage metagenome | isolation source: sediment from site ElyBrook_90M | place: USA: Ely Copper Mine, Vershire, VT | collected 2017 | reverse complement strand
CCCGCTGCTGCGCCGGCAGCAGGTCGACGAACTCGTTCATCTCGCTCTTCAGGAAGGCCCAGCCGCGTTGCAGGTGGCGCAGCAGGCTGTGGCTCTTGTACTGGGTGATCACGCCAATGCGCCTGATGCCCGAGTTCATGCAGTTCGACAGCGCGAAGTCGACGATGCGGAACTTGCCGCCGAAATACACCGCCGGCTTGGCCCGCGTGTCGGTCAGGTTCTTCAGCCGGCTGCCCCGCCCGCCGGCCAGAACCAGGGCCACGGAGCGCCTGGGCAGGTCCAGCCCCTGCGCCACATCGATCGACTTCATGCTGCGTTCCTGTTGGTGTTGATGCAACAAAATTACATTGACTCAAGCGCCGATGGCACCTGAAAGGCGACTCGATCATGGATCAATAGTGAATAAGTCACATTGAATATCAACTATAAAATGTTGTCAAAAAAGGGATTTCCACTTTGGCCAATGAGAAGCCTGTGCCGGAAAGTTGCTCGTCAAGTAGGAAAACTACATGAAACGCTCGCATCCAAGCATTGACGGCGTCCCGCCGATTCAGTGAAACTCGCTTTCAAGCCTTGCCACCTTGCGCCCGCTGCCCGAGCAGCACGGCAGCCCGTTCTCATGCAGCCTAGCACCACCCCCACAGCCGATCCCGGCACGATTGCGGACGCGACCGCCGCATTGGTCGAGAGCCATCTGCTGTCCACCGTCGGCGTCGAGCCGCGCACGGCCAGCCCGACCGAGATGATGCTCGCGGTGGCGCAGGTCGCCAGACAGCAGTTGTCCCAACGCTGGGTCGCCGCGCAGGCGGCCGACCGCGCCGCCAAGGCGCGCCGGGTGTACTACCTCTCCATGGAGTTCCTGATCGGCCGCACCCTGTCCAATGCGCTGGCGGCGCTGGAGATCAAGGGCGAGATGGGCAGCGCCGCGCGCGCCCACGCCAGCGCGCTGGAAGACCTGGTGGCCCAGGAGCCCGATGCGGCGCTGGGCAACGGCGGCCTGGGTCGGCTGGCGGCCTGCTTCCTCGATTCGATGGCCACCCTGGAGCTGCCCTCGTTCGGCTACGGCATCCGCTACGAGTTCGGCATGTTCAAGCAGGCGATCCAGGGCGGCCGGCAGTTCGAGTACCCCGACCCCTGGCTCGAGGACGGCACGCCCTGGGAGTTCCCGCGCAGCGGGGTGCACTACCCGGTGCGTTTCGGCGGCTGGGTCGAGCCTGCCGCCGACTCCAGCTCGGGTTCGCAGAACCGTCCCACCTGGCGCCACGCCGGCGAGGTCAACGCCAAGGCCTACGACATGGTCATTCCGGGCCACGGCACACAGCGCGTGAGCACGCTGCGCCTGTGGAAGGCGGTGGCGCCGGCGCAGATCGACCTGCACGCCTTCAACTCGGGCGACTACGCGCGCGCAGCCGAGTTCAAGAACGAGTACGAGAACATCTCGTGGGTGCTGTACCCCAACGACAGCACCCCGGCCGGACGCGAGCTGCGGCTGCGCCAGGAGTACTTCTTCACCAGCGCGTCGATCCAGGACATCCTGGCGCGCCACCTGCAAGAGCACGGCGGCCTGGCCAACCTGCCCGACAAGGTGGCCATCCACCTCAACGACACCCACCCCGCCATCGGCGTGGCCGAGCTGATGCGGCTGCTGGTGGACGAGCACGGATTCGGCTGGCCGGCGGCCTGGGCGATGACGAAGCGGGTGTTCAGCTACACCAACCACACGCTGATGCCCGAGGCGCTGGAGACCTGGCCGGTGGCGCTGCTGCAGCAGGTGCTGCCGCGGCACCTGGAGATCATCTTCCGCATCAATGCCGAGCTCCTGGCCATGGCCGCCGCGCACCGGCCGGGCGACAACGAGTTCCTGCGCCGGCTCTCGCTGATCGACGAGACGGGCGAGCGGCGGGTGCGCATGGCCCACCTGTCCATCGTGGGCAGCCACCAGATCAACGGTGTCTCGGCGCTGCACTCCGACCTGCTGGTGCAGACCATCTTCGCCGACTTCGCAAGCCTCTGGCCCGAGCGCTTCACGAACATGACCAACGGCGTGACGCCGCGGCGCTGGCTGGCGCAAGCCAACCCGAGCCTGGCCTCGCTGATCGACGCCACCATCGGCAGCGGCTGGCGGCTCGATCTGGGGCAGTTGAAGCGCCTGGCGCCGCACGCCGAGCGCGGCGACTTCCGCAGCGCCTTCCTGGCCGTCAAGCAGGCCAACAAGGCGCGCCTGGCCGAGCACATCCGCGCCAGCACCGGCTGGGTGGTCGATCCGGCCAGCCTGTTCGACGTCCAGGTCAAGCGCATCCACGAATACAAGCGCCAACTGCTGAACGTGTTGCAGGTGGTGGCGCGCTACCAGGCGATGCTGGCCGACCCGGGCGGCCCCGACGGCCTGGGATGGGTGCCGCGCACGGTCATCTTCGCCGGCAAGGCGGCATCGAGCTACGTCGCGGCGAAGAACGTGATCCGTCTCATCCACGACGTGGGCCGGGTCATCAACAACGACGCCCGGCTGCAAGGCCGCCTGAAGCTGGTGTTCGTGCCGAACTACGGCGTCTCGGTGGCCGAGGTCATCATGCCCGGGGCCGACCTGTCCGAGCAGATCTCCACCGCCGGCACCGAAGCCAGCGGCACCGGCAACATGAAGCTGGCGCTGAATGGGGCGCTCACCATCGGCACCGACGACGGCGCCAACATCGAGATCCGCCAGCAGGTGGGCGACGACAACATCTTCATCTTCGGCCTGTCGACGGCCGAGGTGCAGGCCAGCCGCAGCGCGGGCTACCAGCCTCTGCGGCTGTACGAAGGCCAGCCGCGCATCCGGGCGGTGCTCGACGCGATCGGCGGTGGCCAGTTCAGCGAGGACGAGCCCGGCCGCTACCGCGCGCTGGTCGATGCGCTGCTGTGGGGCGGCGACCACTACATGCTGCTGGCCGACTTCGACAGCTACGTCGCCGCCCAGGCGCGGGTCGACGCCCTGTATCGGGACCCGCAGGCCTGGGCGCACAAGGCCATCGCCAACGTGGCCGGCATGGGCTGGTTCTCCTCCGACCGCACGATCGGCGAGTACGCGCGCGAGGTGTGGGGCCTGGCAGCCCAGGCCTGACCACACCCGCATGCCCAGCGCCGAGGCCACCCGGGCCCTGCTCACCGGCCGCCACGCCGACCCCTTCTCGGTCCTCGGCCTGCATCGCCAGCCCGATGGCCAGACCACGGTCTGCGCCTTGCTGCCCGGCGCCCTGGAGGTGCAGGTGGTGGCCGGCGCGCACGCCTGGCCGTTGGCGATGCAGCAGCCCGAGGGTCTCTTCGAAGGGCCGGTGCGCCTGCCCGCCCACGCGCCGCACTACCAGCTGCGGGTGCGCTGGTCCGGCGGCACCGAATCGCTGATCGAAGACCCCTACCGCTTCGGTCCGCTGCTGGGCGAGCTCGACGCCTGGCTGCTGGGCGAAGGCTCGCACCTGCGGCCTTTCGAGATCCTGGGCGCCCTGCCGCGCGAGTTGGAGGGCGTGCCCGGCACCGGCTTCGCGGTCTGGGCGCCGAACGCCTCGCGGGTCAGCGTCGTCGGCGACTTCAATTTCTGGGACGGCCGGCGCCACCCGATGCGCCTGCGCCGCGAGTGCGGCGTGTGGGAATTGTTCCTGCCCGGCGTGGGCCACGGCGCGCGATACAAGTTCGAGCTGCTCGACCGCGAAGGCCGGCTGCTGCCGCAGAAGGCCGACCCCTACGCGCGGCGGGCCGAACTGCGGCCGGCCACGGCCAGCATCGTGGCCGATCTGCCCGCCACCGTGGCCCCCAGCGACGAGCGCGCAGCGGCCAATGCCCTGGACGCGCCGATCGCCGTCTACGAGGTGCACCTGGGCAGCTGGCGGCGCAAGCCCGAAGAGGGCAACCGCTGGCTCGACTGGGACGAGCTTGCCGCCACGCTGGTGCCCTACGCCCAGGACATGGGCTTCACCCATCTCGAGCTGCTGCCGGTGAGCGAGCACCCGTTCGATGGCTCCTGGGGCTACCAGACGCTGGGCCTGTTCGCGCCCACGGCGCGCCACGGCGAGCCGGCGGGGCTGCGCCGCTTCATCGCCCGCGCGCACGAGGCCGGCGTGGGCGTGATCCTGGACTGGGTGCCGGCGCACTTTCCCACCGACGCCTGGGGGCTGGCGCAGTTCGACGGCACCCATCTGTACGAATACGCCGACCCGCGCGAGGGCTTCCACAACGACTGGAACACCCTCATCTACAACTTCGGCCGCACGGAGGTGCGCAACTTCCTCGTCGGCAACGCGCTGTACTGGCTCGAGCGCTTCGGCGTCGACGGCCTGCGCGTCGATGCGGTGGCCTCGATGCTGTACCGCGACTACAGCCGCAAGGCCGGCGAGTGGATCCCCAACGCCCAGGGCGGGCGCGAGAACCTGGAGGCCATCGCCTTCGTCAAGCGGGTGAACGAAGTCGTCGGTGCCGAGCGCCCGCAGGCGATGACGCTGGCCGAGGAGTCGACCGCCTATCCCGCGGTCTCGCGCCCCACCTATGCCGGCGGCCTGGGCTTCCACTTCAAGTGGAACATGGGCTGGATGCACGACACGCTGCAGTACATGGCGCGCGACCCCATCCACCGCGCCTGGCACCACAGCGAGATGACCTTCGGCCTGGTCTACGCCTTCAACGAGAACTTCATGCTGCCGATCTCGCACGACGAAGTCGTGCACGGCAAGGGCTCGATGCTGGCCAAGATGCCGGGCGACCGCTGGCAGCAGCTGGCCAACCTGCGCGCCTACTACGGCTTCATGTGGGGCCACCCGGGCAAGAAGCTGCTGTTCATGGGCTGCGAGTTCGCCCAGGAACGCGAGTGGGCCTTCGACGCCAGCCTCGACTGGCACCTGCTGCAGCAGGCCGAGCATGCCGGCGTGCAGCGGCTGGTGCGCGATCTCAACCGCCTGTACCGCGCCAGCCCGGCGTTGTACGGCCAGGACTTCGACGCCGCCGGCTTCGAGTGGATCGACCATGGCGATGCCGCGCGCAGCCTGCTCAGCTTCGTGCGCAAGGGCCGCGGCGGCCAGATGATGCTGGTGCTGTGCAATTTCGCGCCCGTGGTGCACGCAGGCTTTCGCCTCGGCGTGCCGGCCGCCGGCCGCTGGCACGAGCGGCTGAACACCGACTCGCGCTTCTACGGCGGCAGCAATGTCGGCACGCCGCTGGGGGCGGCCAGCACCGACGCCCTGCCTGCGCATGGCCGGGCGCATTCGATCCTGCTCGACGTGCCGCCGCTGGCCACGGTGTTTTTCGAATGGACCGCCTGAGCGGCAACGCGCAGTCCGCTGCGGCGGCACAGGGCTTCGGGGCGCTCGAGCCGGGTCGGCCCTGGCCGCTGGGGGCGACGGTCGACGGCGACGGTGTCAACTTCGCCGTCTTCTCGGCCCACGCGGCACAGATCGACCTGTGCCTGTTCGACGCCGGCGGCACGGTCGAGCTCGCGCGGCTGCCGCGGCCCGCGCACCGCGGCGAGGGCTGGCCCGGGGGGCGGCCCGGCGCCGGCGCCGGGCTCGTCTACGGCCTGCGCGCCCACGGCCCCTGGCGGCCCGACCGCGGCCACCGCTTCAACCCGGCCAAGCTGCTGCTCGACCCCTGGGCGCGCGAGATCGTCACGCCGCCCGGCGGCTTCGACTGGCGCGGCCCGCACAACGGCGCCGACCGCGAGCACCCGCAGCACCTCGACCCGCGCGACAACGCCCGCCAGGCGCTGAAGGCACGCGTGGTCGACGACCCCTTCGATTGGCAGGGCGACCACGCGCCCGCCACGCCGCTGGCCGACAGCGTGATCTACGAGACCCATGTGCGCGGCTTCAGCCGGCAGCTGCCCGGCGTGCCCGAGGCCGAGCGCGGCACCTACGCCGGTCTGGGCTCGGACGCGGCGATCGCGCACTTCAAGCGCCTGGGCATCACGGCCGTGAGCCTGCTGCCGGTGCAGCAGATCCTGGACGAGCCGCGGCTGCGCGACCTGGGCCTGGTGAACTACTGGGGCTACAACACCATCGGCTTCTTCTGTCCCGACCCGCGCTACGCCGCCACGGCCCAGCCGCGGGCCGAGTTCCGGCGCATGGTGCAGCGGCTGCACGCGGCCGGGCTCGAGGTGCTGCTCGACGTGGTCTACAACCACACGCCCGAAGGCGACGAGCGCGGCCCCACGCTGAGCTGGCGTGGCCTGGACAACGCCAGCTGGTACCGGCTGCCGCCCGACCGCCGAGACCGCTACGAGAACTGGAGCGGCTGCGGCAACACGCTGGACATCAGCCACCCGCGCGCGCTGCAGATGGTGATGGACTCGCTGCGCCACTGGGTGCAGGCGATGCACGTCGACGGCTTCCGCTTCGACCTGGCGCCGGTGCTGGGCCGCGGCGGGGCGGGCCAGCCGCCGGCCTTCGACGGCGCGGCGCCGTTCTTCAAGGCCTTGCTGCAAGACCCGGTGCTGCAGCGCGTGAAGCTCATCGCCGAGCCCTGGGACATCGGGCCCGGCGGCTACCAGGTGGGCCAGTTTCCGCGCGGCTGGCTGGAGTGGAACGACCGCTTCCGGGACACCGCGCGGGCCTTCTGGCTCGGCGGCGATTGCACGCGCGGCGAGTTCGCGCTGCGGCTGGCAGGCTCGTCGGACCTGTTCCAGGCGCGGCGCCGCTCGCCGCTGGAATCGGTGAACTACGTCGTCTCGCACGATGGCTACACGCTCGCCGACCTGGTCAGCTACGACATGCGCCACAACGAGGCCAACGGCGAGGACAACCGCGACGGCCACGGCCACAACCTGAGCTGGAACTGCGGCTGGGAAGGCCCGACCACCGACCCGACCGTGAACGACCGCCGCCAGCGCCTGCAGCGCGCCTTGCTCGCCACCGTGCTGCTGGCCCAAGGCACGCCCATGCTGGCCGCGGGCGACGAGCTCGGCCACAGCCAGGGCGGCAACAACAACCCCTACTGCCAGGACAACCCCACCACCTGGATCGACTGGGCACGGGCCGACCAGGCGCTGATCGGCTTCACCGCCCACCTGCTGGCCCTGCGCCGGCGCCTGTTGCCGCTGGCGCCGCGCTGGTACAGCGGCCTGCCCGATGCCCGCGGCCGCCACGACCTGAGCTGGCTGCGCCGCACTGGCGAGCCCATGACGCCCGAGCATTGGAACAACCGCACCTCGCGCATCCTGGGCGCCTGGATCGGCGCACCGGGCCGCACCGGCCAGGCGCTGCTGCTGCTGATCAACGGGCGCGACAGGGACGCCACCTTCCGTTTGCCACCCGGCTGCTGGGTCGCCGAGCTCGACACCGCCCAGGCCGATGGACGCTGCCACTGGCAGCAAGCCACCGCCGGCGACCCCGAACACTATCCGCTGTCGGCGCGCAGCATCGTGCTGCTGCGAGATGCCGCGCCCACCGCCCCCCTGCCAGGATCGCCCGCATGAGATTCCCCCGCGCCAGCGGCGTGCTGCTGCACCCGACCTCGCTGCCCGGCCCGCACGGCTCGGGCGACCTCGGCCGCGAGGCCTACCACTTCGTCGACTGGCTCGTCAGCGCCGGGCAGAGGCTGTGGCAGATCCTGCCGCTGGCCGGCATCGGGCCCGGCAACTCGCCCTACATGAGCAACTCGGCCTTCGCGGGCAACGTGCTGCTGATCGATCTGGCCGAGCTGCAGCAGCAGGGCTGGCTGGACGCGGCCGACCTGGCGCCCGCGCCGGGCCTGCGCGCCGAGCAGGTCGACTTCGCGGCCATGGTGCCGTTCCGGATGGCGCGGCTGGCCCGCGCCGCCGAGCGCTATGCGCACCACGCCACGACCGAGCAGCGCGCCGCGTTCGCGGCCTTCGCACAGGCGCAGGCCTCGTGGCTGGACGACTACGCGCTCTTCATGGCCTTGTGCGAAGCCAACGCCTGGCGCGACTGGTGCGAATGGGACCCGGCGCTGGCCGCGCGCCAGCCGGCGGCGCTGGCGGCCGCGCGGGCGCAGCATGCCCCGCGCGTGGCCTTCTGGGCCTTCTGCCAATGGGCCTTCTTCCGCCAATGGGGCGCGCTGCGCAGTTACGCCCGGGGCAAGGGCGTGCAGATCATCGGCGACACGCCGATCTTCATCGCCTACCTCAGCGCCGAGGTCTGGGCCCACCAGCACCTGTTCGAGCTCGGCCCCGACGGCCGGCCCACGGTGGTGGCTGGCGTGCCGCCCGACTTCTTCAGTGCCACCGGGCAGCGCTGGGGCAACCCGCTGTACCGCTGGAGCGCGCACGCCAAGGACGGCTATGCCTGGTGGGTGGAGCGCGTGCGCCGCACTTTCGAGCTGGTGGACATCGTGCGCATCGACCACTTTCGCGGCTTCGCCGCGCACTGGGAGATTCCGGCCGGCGAGCCCACCGCGGTGCAGGGCCGCTGGGTGCCGGGCCCGGGCGAGGCGCTGTTCGAGGCCATCGCCAGGGCGCTCGGGCCGGTGCCCATCATCGCCGAGGACCTGGGCGTCATCACGCCCGACGTCGAGGCGCTGCGCAAGAAGTTCGCCTTCCCCGGCATGCGCATCCTGCAGTTCGCGTTTGCCGGCGACGCCACCGATCGCTTCCTGCCGCACAACTACGAGCCCGACACCGTGGTCTACGCCGGCACCCACGACAACGACACCACGGCAGGCTGGTGGGCCACGGCCACCGAGCACGAGCGCCACTTCGCTCGCGGCTACCTGGCCACCGACGGCCACGACATGTCGTGGACGCTGATCCGCACCGCACTGGCCAGCGTGGCCGACACCGCGGTGCACCCGATGCAGGACCTGCTGTCGCTGCCCACCAGCTGCCGCATGAACTACCCCGGTCAGGCCAGCGGCTGGTGGGGCTGGCGCTTCCAGTGGAGCCAGGTGCAGCCCTGGAACGCGGGACGGCTGGCCGAGCTGTCGCGCCTGTACGGGCGCGCCTGAGCCCGGCCGCCGCGCCGACGCCGGCTCAGCGCTTCTGCGGCGGCAGGTCGGTGCACGAGCCGTGCGCCACCTCGGCCGCCATGCCGATGCTCTCGCCCAGGGTCGGGTGCGGGTGGATGGTCTTGCCGATGTCGACTTCGTCGGCACCCATCTCGATGGCCAGCGCGATCTCGCCGATCATGTCGCCGGCATGGGTGCCGACGATGCCGCCGCCCAGGATGCGGTGGTCGCCGGCATCGAACAGCAGCTTGGTGAAACCCTCGTCACGGCCGTTGGCGATCGCGCGGCCCGAGGCCGTCCACGGGAAGAGGCCCTTCTTGACGGCGATGCCGCGGGCCCGGGCCTCGTCCTCGGTCAGGCCGACCCAGGCCACCTCGGGGTCGGTGTAGGCCACGCTCGGGATCACGCGCGCATCGAACGCGGCCTTGTCGTCGCCCGCGGCCGCCTCGGCCGCCACATGGGCCTCGTGCACCGCCTTGTGGGCCAGCATGGGCTGGCCGACGATGTCCCCGATGGCGAAGATGTGCGGCACGTTGGTGCGCATCTGCCGGTCGACGGCGATGAAGCCGCGCTCGCCCACCGCCACGCCGGCCTTGTCAGCCCCGATGCGCAGGCCGTTCGGCACCCGGCCCACGGCCTGCAGCACGAGGTCGTAGACGCCTGCGCTCGGGCTGCCGTCCAGCCCCTCGAACTGCACGCGGATGCCCTCGGCGGTGGCCTCGGCGCCCACGGTCCTGGTCTTCAGCATCAGCTTGTCGAAGCGCGGCGCATTCAACTTTTGCCACACCTTGACGAGGTCGCGGTCGGCGCCCTGCATCAGGCCGTCGAGCATCTCGACCACATCGAGCCGCGCACCCAGCGTCGAGTAGACGGTGCCCATCTCCAGACCGATGATGCCGCCGCCGATCACGAGCATGCGCTCGGGCTTCTGGCGCAGCTCCAGCGCGCCGGTGCTGGTGACGATGCGCGGGTCGTCCTTGGGTAGGAAGGGCAGTTTCACCGCTTCGGAGCCCGCCGCGATGATGGCCTGCTTGAAGCGGATGACCTGCTGCTTGCCGTCGTTCTGGGCGACGGCGAGGTGGTGCGGATCAGCGAACTGGCCGAGGCCGGTGACCACCGTCACCTTGCGCATCTTGGCCATCGCGGCCAGTCCGCCGGTGAGCTTGCCCACCACCTTGTTCTTGTGCGCCCGCAGACGGCCCAGGTCGACCGCGGGCTTGCCGAAGGTGACGCCGAGCTCGGCGAAGTGGCTCGCCTCGTCCATCACCGCGGCCACGTGCAGCAGCGCCTTGCTCGGGATGCAGCCCACGTTCAGGCACACGCCGCCCAGCGCCGCATAGCGCTCGACCAGCACCGTCTTCAGGCCGAGATCGGCCGCTCGGAACGCCGCCGAATAGCCGCCCGGCCCGGCGCCCAGCACGAGCAGATCGCATTCCAGATCGGCCCCGCCCGCGTAGCTGGCCGCCGCAGGCGCGGGCGCAGGGGCGGCTGCGACCGTTGCTGCGGCCGCTGGCACCGCGGCGGCGGCCCCTGCAGTGGCCGCGGCAGGGGCCGCCGCATCGACCACCTCCAGCGACAGCAGCACCGAGCCCTCGGCGACCTTGTCGCCCACCGCCACCTTCAGCGCCTGCACCACGCCGGCCGCCGAGGACGGAATCTCCATCGACGCCTTGTCGCTCTCCACCGTGACCAGGCTCTGCTCGGCCTGGATGCTGTCGCCGGGCTTGACCAGCACCTCGATGACGGCCACTTCCTTGAAGTCGCCGATGTCGGGAACCCGGATGTCGATGAGTGCCATTGCCGGCCCCTTACAGCAGCACGCGGCGGAAATCCGCCAGCACGGAAGCCAGGTGGGCGTTGAAACGTGCCGCCAGCGCGCCGTCGATGACCCGGTGGTCGTACGACAGCGACAGCGGCAGCGTCAGCTGCGGCCGGAAGGCCTGGCCGTCCCAGACCGGCTTCATGGCGCTGCGCGACAGACCCAGGATCGCCACCTCGGGGGCGTTGATGATGGGCGTGAAGTGCGTGCCGCCGATGCCGCCCAGCGAGCTGATCGAGAAGCAGCCTCCGGTCATGTCGGCCGGTCCCAGCTTGCCGTCGCGCGCCTTCTTGGCCAGCTCGCTCATCTCCTGGCTGATCTGCAGCAGGCCCTTCTGGTCGGCGTCCTTGAGCACCGGCACCACCAGGCCGTTGGGCGTGTCGGCGGCGAAACCGATGTGGAAGTACTGCTTGTAGACGAGCGCGTCGCCGTCCAGGCTGGCGTTGAAGTCGGGGAACTTCTTCAATGCCGAGACCACGGCCTTGATGACGAAGGCCAGCATCGTGACCTTGATGCCGAGCTTCTCGTTCTCGTGGTTGAGCTGCAGGCGGAAGGCTTCGAGCGCGGTGATGTCGGCCTCGTCGTTGTTGGTGACGTGCGGGATCAGCACCCAATTGCGGTGCAGATTGGCGCCGCTGATCTTCTTGATGCGGCTGAGGTCCTTGCGCTCGATGGGGCCGAACCTGGCGAAGTCGACCTGCGGCCAGGGCAGCAGTCCCGGGAAGGCAGCGCCGGTGGCGGCCGCCGGTGCCTGCGCCTTCTGCTTGGCGGCCTGCGCGGCGGTCTGCGTCGCGCCGGCCATGACACCCTTGACGTAGCCCTGCAGGTCGGCCTGGGTGATGCGGCCCTTGGGGCCGCTGCCCTGGACCTCGGCCAGCTGCACGCCGAGCTCACGCGCCAGGCGCCGGGTCGCGGGCGAGGCGTGCGGCAGGCCCGGGCCCGGCATCGGCGCGCCAGGCGC
>VFSW01012776.1_pt1 | contig 11699 bp, 12 predicted proteins | sample 5358111 | NCBI WGS metagenome assembly VFSW01 (sample SAMN11554181, study PRJNA540505) | mine drainage metagenome | isolation source: sediment from site ElyBrook_90M | place: USA: Ely Copper Mine, Vershire, VT | collected 2017 | reverse complement strand
CTCCAGGAGCGTCCGGAGCACGCTCTCGGCGGCCCCCACCAGCCCCACGTCCACGCGGTAGTTCTTCCCGATCTGCCCCGCGTCGATGTCGAGCTGGACGAAGGCCCGCGACGCCTTGATGATCCGGCTCCAGGTGTTGGTCGCCACCTCGCCGAGACCGGTGCCGACCGCGAAGAGCACGTCGACCCCGCCTTCGAGGTACTTGCGCGTGGTCGGGTGACCGCCGTAGCCGTAGATGCCCAGCGCCAGCGGATGGCTCTCGGGGAAGACCCCCTTCGCCTTGGGCGTGGTGGCCACGGGGATGCCCCCGCGCTCGGCCAGCCGGCGCAGCTGCTCCGGGCCACGCCCCCAGCGCGCGCCCGAGCCGGCGAGGATCAGCGGCCGCTCGGCGGAGGCGAGGAGATCCGCCACCTCGTCGAGCAGGCGGCAGTCCGCGACGACCTGCGACGCCACCCGGGCGGCGATGCGGGCCGGGACCGCGTGCTCGCGCAGGACGTCGAGGGGGAGCGAGACGAAGACCGGCCCCTTGCGGCCCGATCGCGCCGTGGCGAGGGCCTTGCCCAGGACCGAGCCGGTCATCCGGGCGCTGGTGAGCTCGAACGAGGCCTTGGTGATCGACTGGACCATCCCCCGGACGTCGAGGGAGTACGAGCTCCCCTCCTGGAGCGCGCCGCGGCCGAACTGGCTCCGGGGAACCTCGCCCGCGAGCACCACGAGCGGCAGGCTGTCGCAGAACGCGGACGCGATGCCGGTGATGGCGTTGGTCACCCCGGGGCCGCTCGTGACCAGCAGCACGCCGATCGAGTCCGTCGCGCGGGCGTAGGCGGCCGCGGCGAAGGCCGCCATCGCCTCGTGCTTGCAGGTGACGACCTTGATCTCCGGGCAGTCGAGCAGGGCGTCGTAGAGGGGAAACAGGGGGCCGCCCGGGAGCCCGAAGACCGTCCGCACCCCGGCCTCGCGCAGGAGCTGGACGATCTGATCCGCGGCCCGTAACGGCCGCCCGGCCCCCCGCCCCCGGCGGGGCCCCGCCCCCCCCCCCCCCCCCCCCGCCCCCCGCGGCCGCGGGCCGCGGGGTCGCCAACAGGAACGGGAGAGCTTCGGTCGACGCGCCGACGGCACCTGAGAGGTCATTCATGGGCGCGACTCCCTACTACGGATACGAAAATAAGCAAGGACGGGAGATTATATAGTTTACCTATACAACGCGTCCAAGCTGACCGCCCCCGCGAGCGACTCGCGCGGGGCCGCTGGTTTCGACGGCCTGCTGGCTGGCTTCCTGGCGAAGGGAGCGACCGACCGAGTGGCTCACCCGATGAACAAGTCAACTCACCCCATGAAGAGCCGCGGCGATCCGACGTGGAAGTCGACTGACCCGGTGTAGAGGTCGACTCACCCGATGTGGAGGTCGACTGACCCGGTGTGGAGGTCGACTCACCCGATGTGGAGGTCGACTGACCCGGTGTAGAGGGCGACTCACCCGATGTGGAGGTCGACTCACCCGATGTAGAGGTCGACTCACCCGATGTGGAGGTCGACTCACCCGATGTGGAGGTCGACTTACCCGATGTGGAGGTCGACTTACCCGATGTGGAGGTCGACTTACCCGATGTGGCAGTCGACTGACCCAATGAGAAGCCGCACTCACCCCATGAAAGTCGACGGCTACACCGGGTTGGTGCGCGTCCACATCGGGTAAGTGGGCCCTCTCATCGGGTAAGTGCGCTCTCTCATCGGGTCGATGCGGGTTCACACCGGGTCAGATGGGCTCTTCAATGGGTTGGTTCGCGTCTACCCCGGGTCGAGCGAGGTCCACATGGGGTGAGCGGGCTCTCTCAGCGGGTTGGTCCGCGTCTACCCACGGGTGAGTCGCGCTCCACATGGGGTGAGCTCGCCTCTTCATCAACTTGATCCCCCTTTGGTCGGTGAGGCTCACAGGCCATCCGACCGCCACGGGCCGCTGCGCGGCCTGAAGCGGCCTACGGCCCACCACTCCCCTGTCCTTCATCGAAGAGTGCGCGGCTCCTGTCTACGGACCGCCGCCCGCGGCCGTGATGGCGTCGTCGGAGTCGACGCAGCCGCCGCCCGGCTCGACCGGCCCCTGCAGCACCGGATCCCAGAGATCCGCGCACACCTCGGCGGGCGCGCAAGGGGCCGCGCCAAGCCAGGCGCCGCCGTCCGGCACCGCGCACTCTTGCAGGCAGACGGCCTGCGGGTGGGGCCCCGTCAGAAGGTAGCAGAACATGTCCTGCGGACAGCGCGCGTCCGTGAGGGTCCAGCCGAGGAACGCGCCGGCGTCGTCGTAGGCTTCCGCCGAGACGCGTCCGGTGAAGCCCGGCACGGCGGCGCAAGGCGGGTGCTCCGGCCCGCCCTCGGCCACCGGCCGCAGGCAGTCCGCCGAGACCAGCGCCAGGATCAGAAGCCCCCGTCGCATGTGTTGCTGCACGTGCATCCGTCCGTCTCGCTGAGTGGCCCGCCCGGGAGCGCCCCGATGGGCCAGAGCTGCGCATCCGCGCAGAAGCCCACACCGCCAAAACAGCTCTCCCAGAACTCATAGGTGCAGTCATGCCAACCGTGCTGCGCGTCGTAAATGATCCCGCTCTCAAGGAGCGTCTCGAGGTTCACGCAGGTCAGTCCGGGCGGACAGGTCGAGGGGATGCCGGCCGGTGACTGACAAGGCGGAACACGCGTCGGCGGCGCACACGCGATGAGGCAGACATTGGCTGGCACGGCATAGGAGTCCCCATCGGGAACGCGGCTTGAGCAGAACATGCCGGCCGGACAGCCCGGGTCGGGCCACCATCCTGTCTGGTTCACCGCGCCATGGCACACGCCATCAGGGGAGCACCCCGCGTCCACGCCGACGCACGGCAAGCCACTCGAGGGCGTGCCCGGAAGCGCTGACGGAAGGGGAGCCGAGGGCGCCCCCGTGCAGGCGAGACAGCCCAGGAGCAAGCTCCACACAGCGGTCGACGCCAGCATCCAGCATGAGCGCGCCGGACCACCGGCCGGGAACGCGGTGTCGTGGTCGTGAGCTGAGAGCATCGCGAGGCTCAGCCCCCCCCATCGGGGCAAGCAGTCGTCCCGCTGAGCGGGCCGCCCGGGAGCGCGCCTGTCGGCCAGAGGTCGGCGTCTGCGCAGAAGCCCCGCCCCATCAGGTCAAGGTCAGGGATGTAGTCGCCAGGTTCGCACAGCCAACCCCGCCGCGGATCGTAAGGAGTCATCGCCAAGCCGGCAATGTCGATGCAGGATAGCCCTGGCGGACACCGCGCAGGGAACCCGGCGTCCGCGAGGGGGTCCTTCGCCCCGAAGCTGTCGCACGCGAGCCAGCACACGTTCTCGGGCAGCTCGCCGACGACTGACCAGCCATAGGGGTTGGGCGCCGAGAGACGGCTGCTGCAGAACATACCCGCGGGACAACCTGGATCCGGCCAAGTGCCCTCCTGGAGGAATAGTCCGTGGCAACCGTACGCGTCACAGCCCGCGTCCACGCCGACGCAGGGCAAGCCACTCGAGGGCGTGCCCGGAAGCGCCGAAGGAAGGGGAGCCGAGGGCGCCTGCGCGCAAGCAAAGCAGCCCAGGAGAAAGAGCGCCGCATGGCCCAATTTGAGCACGGGGAAGGCGCTGGGAAAAGAGCCCCCGCAGCAAGAGGCGCGATCCCCCCTCACCCCGGACTTCAAGAGAGTCGCGAGCTTTCCCTCTCCCCCGAGACATCGAGGTTCGCCGCCTGGCTCCCGGAGTTGGTTGTCGGCCTTGGCGTGGCCGAGCAGACCGGTGATGTCTCGGAGCTGCTCGGCGGTCAGGTAACAGCTCATGCAGGTCGCCCTGGCGCCTCATGCGGTTGCATGGTCAGGGTGCCGCCGTCGGCACCCGCCACTCTGGCCAGTTTGGATCCACGCAGAAGCTGGGCGAGAGAACCGAGGTCTGTTCCCCGGCGGTTGGTGGCGCTACCGCCCAGCCGCCGTCCAGAAAGTAGTCAGCGGGACATGCGACAGCGACACAGCGCAGGCCCTCAAGGCAATCGGCTGCCGCGGTGCATGACTCGACGCAGATCGGTGGGGGCAGAAAACTGCAGCCTGCGGCAAGTGAGCTTGTGCAACTCAGCCCCGAGCCACAGCTATAAGTTCCGGCCTTCCAACTCCCCGGTTCACAACCGGCATCTGCACCACTGCACGACCACCCGGCCTTCACCACCTGACAAGGGATCTCCGCGTGCCGGTCGGATCCGGGGGAAACCTCGCTCGTGGTCTCAAGACAGCAGGCGCCGCCCAGGGCGGCCGTCAGGAAGACAGGACCAGCCAGCTTCACGGACATTGGGCGGAAGCTCCCACGGCTGCTGGTGCGGGCAATCACCTCCGTCGTCCACACTTTTCGATCCACGCTATCGAGACCACGAGTCGGTCGATGGGTCATAGGCCTCCGTCACGGATAGCCCCTTTTCGAGGTAGTCGGGCGGCAGCGGGATCGACGTGCCGCCGAAGGCGTAGATCCGGCCGTCGGCCCCGGCCGCGACGCCGAGCGCATAGCGATCTGTCGGAAGCGGGGCCACGAACTTCCAGCTGTTCGACGCGACGTCGTAGGCCTCCACGCTGTGGGGCACCTGGGCGAGACAGAGCGCGTCCGCGGCTTGCGATTCGCCGTCATGGCAAATGGTGCCGTCGCTTGCCGCCGGGCTCAGTCCTCCGACGGCGTAGATGCGGCCGTCGGATCCGGTTGCGACGCTGAGCCCGAGGCGGGGCTCTTCCAGTGGAGCGGCCGTGGACCATAGATTTGCTGAGGGATCGTAGGCTTCGACGATGACGAGCGGCGGCAAATCGGCGCTCACGCCGATGGCGTAGATTCGGCCGTCGGGGCCGATGGCAACACCCCCCATGCCAGGTGCTCGCGGTGGGGAAGCAAGAGTGGTCCAGGCGCTGGTGGAAGTACTGAAGGCGGCGAGAACCCCCATCAGGCCACCGTCAGGGAGGTCGGCCCCACCAAGCGCATAGATCTTCCCGTCGGGGCCGGTGACCGCCAAAGCATTCGAAGGTATGGGGAACGAAGCGACTTGCGTCCACGTTCGCGAAGCTGGATCGTAAGCGTCGGTCTCGCTGAAGAAAACCGTGCCGGCGTCGGAAGGTGGCCAAGGGGCTGGCAGAATCTCGCCACCGATGGCGTAGAGCCTCCCATCCGGCCCCGCCGCCAGCGCAGCTCCATCCCTGGTCGTCGGGAGCGGCGGCTCGCTCCTCCAGGAGTTCGATCTCGGATCGTAGGACCAGAGCTCCTGGCTCGATGCAAAGGACGCATCTACGGGCGCCTTCACCGAAACCAGGAGGTAGATTCGACCGTCTGGCGCGGCAGTGGCAACCATCCAGCCCACCAACTGTTCGTTCGGCACGGGAATCGGCGCCAAGCCCTTGTTGCAGCTGGCGACGGCGACCACGGCGAGGAGAGTGCTGGTGCGGGCCATCATCTCCCTCGTCCACACTTTTGGATCCACGCTATCGAGACCACGAGTTGGTCGACGGGTCATAGGCCTCCGTCAGATTGAGGGGCCTGGACACGTAGTCTGGCGGCAACGGGATCGACGTGCCGCCGAAGGCGTAGATCCGGCCGTCGGCCCCGGCCGCGACGCCGAACCCGGAGCGATTAGTCAGCAAGGGGGCCACGAACTGCCAGCTGTTCGACGCGACATCGTAGGCTTCGACGGGGGGCGGCAGCCCGGCGAGGCAAAGTTTGTCGGCGGCGGGCGTTTCGCCGTCTACGCAAGCGGGCGCGCTCGACCCCCCGATGGCATAGATGCGGGCATCTGAACCGGTCGCGGCGGCGATCCCGGAGCGCGGTGCATCCAGCGGCGCGACTGTAGACCATGTGGCCGAGGAGGGATCGTAGGCTTCGACCGTGACGTCGATGGCGTAGATTCGACCATTGGGGCCGGCGGCCACACCCGCGAAGGCGGGCGTCGGCGGGGGAGACAGAGCGGTCCACGCGTCGGAGGACGTGTCGTAAGCGGCGAAGATCTCCATCAGGCCGGCGTCGGAAAGATAGGACGTGGAAACCGCATAAATCTTCCCGTCGCCACCGGCGACGGCCACGATGTTGTTGCCGGGGACGGGAAACGGTGCGACCCGTGTCCAGGTTCGCGAAGCTGGATCGTAAGCGTCGGTTTCGCTGACAAACACCGTGCCGGCATCGAGAAGCGGTAGGCCGGACGAATTAGGGCTCCTTGCGTTCGGCACCAGCACCCCACCGATGGCGTAGAGCTTCCCATCCGGACCTGCCGCGAACGCGGCCGCGTCCCTGGTCGTTGGAAATGACGGCTCGCTCTCCCAGGAGTTCGATTTTGGATCGTAGGACCAGAGCACCTGGCTCGATGAAACGGAGGCATCCACGGGCGCCTGCACCGAGATCAGAAGGTAGATTCGACCGTCCTTCGCGGCGGCGGCCACCACAGGGCCATCGAGCTGCCCGACGGGCACGGGAATCGGCGCCAAGCCCTTGCCGCAGCTGGCGACGACGGCCACGACGGCCACCGCGAGGAGGCTGCTGGTGCGGGCCATCATCAGAGGGGTGTGCACAGCGGGTCTCCGTCGTCCACGAGCTCGGCGTTCGAAACCTTCGGACAGTCGTGGCCCGATTGGTCGTGCGGCACGCGGACCTCCACGGAAACAGGAGGCGAGACGTTGCCGGAGAAGTCAACCCCCGCGAGGTTCACGGTGTAGATTCGCCCCGCCGGATCGGTGCCGTCTCGCTCCGATCTCAGGCAGACGTGGTCGGGAAACACCACGACGTCGGGAGAGGTGTTCCCCGAGCCGCCGCCAGTTACGGGCTCGCTGCTGGTGGCGCTCAGGATCTCGAGCTTGGGAGCCGGATCGCAGATGTCGGTGACCGCGGCGTTGAGGTCTCGCCCGACGCGCAGCACGGCGAACTTGTGGCTCGGCGGCCAGAGGCACGCTGGCCCGGAGTTGGTGGGATCCGAGACGGTCGGGGGCGTCGTGTCCCGCACGGTGATCTGCACGCCGCTGGAATTGGCGGCCAGATCGTGATCGTACACGTCGAGCAGGTACTGGTGGGTTCCCACCGTGGCCTGCGCCGTCGCCAGCCCCTGGTTCGAGACCCCGGCCAACCCGCCATCGAGCTGCTCGAACCACTGGTAGTGGGTGACCGAGTCTCCGGGATCCGGATCGCGCGAGGCCGTGCCGTCGAGCAGGACCGGCGTCGTCGTGTGCGAGGCGCACTCGACGTCTCGGCTGGAGCCCGGGGCTGCCGAGGGCGGGTGGTTGGCAATCGCTCCCTCCAGGTGAAGGTTCACCGTGTTGCCGTTCGCGTCGATTCCGTCCTCGTCGAGGGTGAACACACCGTTCGGGAGGTCGAAGACGATGGTCGCGGTTGACTGGTTGGGCGCTTGGGTGCCCCCGGGCGCTCCGTTGACGAACGCTCGCACACCGAGTCGGAATGCGGCGGCGGGCGCGGAGGGATCGGCGACGAAGGTCGTGCCGCCCCGTAGCGCGGCGGCGAAGCGGTTCTCGATGAACGCCGAGAGGCCGAGGATATTGAAGGTGGAGCCGAAGGGAATGGACAGGAGCTCAAGGGCCGAGTGACTATCGACGAGGCCGCCGCCGAGATCGGCGACTTCCTCACCGAGTACGACCTCAAGGAACCCTTCCGAGAATGGATCGCGGCACGGTCTACGGGGTAACAGGCGCGGGCCGCCGGGCATCTCTTTGCTCAGCGTGGCTTGCAGACGTGCTCGCTTGGCCAGCACTCGAAGCCCTCCGGGCAATCGGCGCTTGCGACGCAGGCCGCCGGCTTGGCGTCAGCCGCGGGCGCCCCTTCTGGCTGAGGCTGAGAAGCGACGTCGGATCGACTGCATTCGAAGAACATCTGTATGTCGCCTTGGTCGGTCCCCGTGCTGCACTTCTCGAGCCCGCCGAACACCCGATTATTGCCCACGCCGCCACCGAGGCAATGCATCTCGGTCTGTTGCCCACCTCGGTAGACGCTGACGACGTGATAGGGCTTGCAGGTCCGAGAGGCCCGCTCAAAACAGGTCGCAACGTCGTCTCCGTTGCACTCGACAACGTATGCGGACTGTCCGTCTGGGAGAGTTACCGGACGCCCTGATCTGAGATGACTACAAGCCGCGAGTAGCAACGCCGACAGCCCGATGGCCCTCATCGTCATTCACCCCTCTCCAGGCTCTTTCGTCGTTCCGAGCCAGTCAGAACCTAGGCGCGTCACACCTGTATGATACCACGTAGATCATCGCAGCATTGAAGGCGCCTCACTCACGGCGTCTCGACAGTTGGCCACTCGAAACGCCCCCAACCCGTGACAGCGCCCCCTGCTGCGCCGGGCGCATGGAGCTTTCGAGCTTTCGATGGCACCGCTATCCCCCCACGACGTTCGACGCTTGAGTGTAACGGGCTGCCTCTACCCAGACACCGTCTTGCGCGCCTATCGCGGCGAGCCAGTCCGATCAACGTCCCGCACCAGGCTTCTCCAGGCAGCTCGCGAGTTGGAGACCACGGAGCACGCCCGGCACCGGGCCGAGCAGGAGAACGACGGCCTCCTTCCAGGGGGCAACGCCCGCACGCTTGCCCGAGACCGCAGCGCCGAAGAACGGAATGAAGAACATTCGCACGTCCCGGTATCCGAACGCCTTCATTCCAGCAAAGTGGCCGAGCTCATGGAACAGGAGTACGCCGACCAGCACCGCGAGCGCGCCCAGCGACCGTTCGCCCCTCCCCACCAGGAGGAACAGGACCAAGGACCCAACGAGAACCCAGCTCGCCGCAAGGCGCTTCGGATTTCGCAAGACGTCGAGCGTGGCCTGGAAGCGCTGTTCGAGCGCGGGGCCGAACGTTAACTGCCCATCGGTCTCGATGACTCTCTCGGCCTCCAGCGCCTCAGAGCTGAGCAACGAGCCACACCCCGTGCACTTGATCGCCAAGGGGTGATTGGGCTGCTGACACCGAGGGCACCCCGGGTAAACGATTGGCCCGGTCACTCTGGTTCCTCCCGCCCCTGCTTCAAGCTCCTGCTCCAGTCATAGAGGCCACCGCGACCAAGGCGGGCGGCTACATCCGTCTAGATAGATTGACGGTACTTCCGTGGAGAGTTAGACTCGAGGAGAAATTGTGACGGCGAGAGAACTGAGGCAGCTTTTGCGGTCGCGTGGATGCACAGAGGTTCGGCAAAGAGGCTCACACCTCGTCGTCATGTGCGGAAGCTGCATGACGGTGGTGCCTGTTCACGCGGGCATCGACATTGGCCGGGGGCTTCTCCGCCGGATCGAGCGCGACTTGGAGCCCTGCCTCGGCAGCGACTGGCTCAGGAGAGCGCGATGAAGACCTACACGGTCAGCTATGAACGCGACGAGGACAGGATGTGGGTGGCGAGCATCGAGGCTCTGCGCGGCTGCCACACCCAGGGGCGTACCATCGCCCAAGCCCGACGGAGAATCCGTGAGGCGCTCGCGGCGTACCTGGACGATGACAAGGCGGCGGCACGCGCCCGGCTAGTCGACGACGTGAGGCTCCCCGCTAGTGCCCGGCGCGCCCTGGACCGCGCGTTGGACGAGCGTCACCGCGCGGAGCAAGAGGCAGGCCGGGCACAATCGACCACTGCCGCAGTGGCACGCCTGCTCGTGGAGAAGGTCGGGTTGTCGATGCGGGATGCGGGAGAGCTTCTGGGGGTTTCCTTCCAGCGCATTCACCAGATCTCCCACCGGAACGGCTAGGAGGGGCGAATGGCCAGGCCATATCTCAAGCGGGGGAAGTTCTACGCCAGGGTGAAGGATGGCCGTGGCCACTGGAAAAGCGAGTCGCTCGAAGGGGCCCGCACGCTCACTGAGGCGAAGTCCCTCGCCGGAGAGCTGGAGTCCAAGTATCGCCGGCAACGCCTTGGGCTCGACGCCCTGCCCACGGATTGCACGCTGCCCCTTGAGGCGGCTTGCGACAAGTGGCTCAAGCACATGACCGGCCGGCCGTCGCACGACACCGCCGAGAGCTACGTGCGTTGCCATGTTCGGGGCAGTGAGCTTGGGACCCTCACCCTGCCCTCGCTCACTGCGCCGGCTTTGGAGGTCTATCTCGCCGCCAAGGCCGCGACGCTCTCCCCTGAGTCGGTCAACTACCTGCGCGGCTGTATCTCCCGCGTCCTGAGCTTCGTTCGCACCATGGGGCTCTGGGACGGCGAGAATGTGGTGGGGCGCGTTCCCAAGCGTCATGTGCCCCGGCGCGCTGCGGATTACCTGCGCAACGAGGAGGTGCAACCCGTCCTCGAAGTGGTTGGCCTCCGCTGGCGCAACCTGTTCGCCACCGCCGTCTTCACGGGGCTTCGCAAAGGCGAGCTTTGCGCGCTTCGGAAGCCGGACGTTGATCTCCACGCGCGGCGGATCGTGGTCTCGCAATCCTGGGAGCGCGGCATCCCCAAGGGCGGGCGCATTCAATCGGTGCCTGTCGCCGAGGAACTCGTGCCCTACCTCCAGGCCGCGATCAACGCGTCTCCCTCGGAGCTGGTGTTCCCGGCGGCCGATGGCTCCATGTTGTCGCGTAGCGTGCCCCTGCAGAACGTCCTGCGCCGTGCCCTTGGCCGCGCTGGTATCGTCACGGGCTATCGCCACCTGTGCCGCAAGCATGACTGCGGCTACATCGAACAGGCTCCCGACAAGGCGCTCCGCTATTGCAAGACCCACCCCAAGACGAGGATGTGGCCGAAGCCGAACGTGCGCCCCATCCGCTTCCACGACTTGAGGCACACCACCGCAAGCTTGCTCCTCGCCGCCGGGGCCCCACTGCATGCCGCGCAGAAGATCATGCGTCACGCCGACCCCAAGGTGACCGCCGAGACCTATGGCCACCTGGAGCACGGGTATCTGAAAGCGGAGGTTGACCGCCTGTGGTTTGGGCTCACACCACCGTCCCAGACCACCGAAGAGGTGGCCGAAGCGACGGGAACCGAGGGAGCTTTGCTACCACCCTTGCTACCGGATTCAGTGACTCAGGGTGAGGAGCCGGAGGGCACGCCAAAAGCCCAATTACTTCCGGCGTTTCTAGTAGGCGCGAGTGGTGTCGAACCACCGACCTCTACCGTGTCAAGGTAGCGCTCTACCGCTGAGCTACGCGCCTGCACAACGAGCGGGTGGGTGTAGCCTTCTCCTCGCGGGCAAGTCAAGGGAAGCGATGGGTTCGTGAGGAGCGCGTGAGGCCCCCCGCGCGCTCCACGCCGAACCCCGAGGGGTGAGCGAAGGGCCTGCGCACGCCATCGAAGGGGTTCGAGCGCTGCATCGCGATGATTCGGGGGCCCTGGCCGGCGGTCGTGAAGCCTTCAGCGACCTTTCTGTGCGCATCGATGCGGGTCGGGATCGCGTGCGCGACCTCTTCGAAGCCGTTCCGGAGGCGGAACAGCTTCGAGACGACCGTCGAGCAACGCTCACCGGACTCTCTGCAGGCCTCGAAGCGGGTGAGGCGCGCTCGAACGACCTTCGAGCGCAGCTCTCCGAGGGTTCAGCGCTCCTGCAAGGTCGGCGGCGACGGGCGCGCGCGCTTCACGAAGCCTTCCCGCGGGCGGAAGAGCCTCGCGACGCCCGTGGCGAAGCGCTCCCGGATCCGGGAGCGGCTCCGCGACCCCCGCAACGAAGCGCTCCCGGGTCCGGGCCGGCTTCGCGACCCCCGCGACGAAGCGCTCCCGGATCCGGGAACGGCTCCGCGGCCCCCGCA
>VFSW01012775.1_pt1 | contig 11700 bp, 21 predicted proteins | sample 5358111 | NCBI WGS metagenome assembly VFSW01 (sample SAMN11554181, study PRJNA540505) | mine drainage metagenome | isolation source: sediment from site ElyBrook_90M | place: USA: Ely Copper Mine, Vershire, VT | collected 2017 | reverse complement strand
TCATCAAGGGCTATGGCGGCAACCTGGGGGCCTCTGCGGATCGGCAGGGCGCAATGGGCGGCAATCGTGGGGTAGGCCGCTTGGAAGTCCAGTTCCGTGAACGGCCCGCTCCCCCAGGTGCCGACCCGCCAAGCATCCCGCCTACCCCCGTAGACGGCCTTGCGCTCGAATGTTCGGGCGTCGGGGTCGGGATCGACCAGGATGGGTCCGGTGGCCGGATTGTGGCGGAAGGCGTTCCATCCGCATGATGCGCCAGTGATCGACCAGCGGCCCAGCTTCTCGGTGTCCCACCAATCCATAAGCGCACCGATCGATTCGGAGAGTATGTCTACGTCGGCCCAGCATCGTTTGGCCCATGCGTCAAGCCCGGCGCCCGGAGACGGGAGAGATTCTTTCTTACGGTTGACCAGATGTGAGAGGGTTTCCATAGATTCGGGCAACCACCCCCAACTATCAGTAATCGTCAGATGGTGCCGACCTTGAGCTAGGCGCATCCATAGGGTTTTCCCCCATAGGTTCGCATCCGAACTAGTCCAACCTCTATCGAATAAGCGTTGTGGTAGTCCGGTGACGGCCAAATCGAAAGAGAGGTTATGGGCATAGACCCAAAGCGTCGGCTCAGTCTTGGACCATGCGATGATCTGCTCGGCCAGCTCGTCGGCCGTGGTCCCGCTTGCAGTCTCGATATCGGGCGCCCGCTTCTTAGTGTTCCGGCGCCGGACCAGCCGGGCGCACCACAAAACTAAGCGCTGGACCTCTCGCCCGCCGACCATTTCCGGCTCAGTCTCCGTGTCGAAGTACACCACGGCAGGAGGCGACCATTCGCCGTGGTTGGCCCGCAACCAATGCACGGGAGTTTCGTGGTCGGGTCGCACCTAGCGGCCCATCGTGATTGACACGGTGCCGACTGCGGTCGTCGTGCCCCCGTAGAGCGTGTCCATATCGTTCGCCACGGTATCGAGCAGGTCTTGCACCGTCCCCGGCAACCCCCCCACGAACCGGTCCGTCCGCATCTCGACCTCTTGCACGCCCTGGTCGTTGATAAACGTGCGCTCAAAGGACACATTGTAGACCGGACTGATCGCCTGCGCTCCCAGGTCGGCCGAGAATGGTGTTTGGGCCACCATGGTCGAGTCAATAGCCGCCGATAGGTCGGCCGCTTGGAATGCATCAGTAGCGGCCCGGATTCCCGCCGCCGCCGACCGCATCGCATTCACGTCGCCAATACTTACGCCAGCCAAGTCGGACGGGTTGTTTGCAGCAGCGGACTTCAATGCACTCCATAGGTCCGCCGTTGACGCCCGTTGGTTGACGCTAGAGACAACCGTTCCCCAATACTTGGCAAGGTTGCCACTAGCGCCACCAGCAGGGCTCACGATGCGGCTACGTCTGTACCCGCAATCTCCACCATATCGAGGTCGGGTGCCTCGACGGCCTGGACCAACCCGCCGTCGATGATCTCGCCCGGCGGGTCGTCATCTCGGACGGCCACCACCTTGCCCTTACGTGTCCGTGGCTTTGATGGTTCTGGTTCGGGTGGCGTCATAGCCTCGATCATGCCTAATGCCCATATCGGCAGACAGCCACCACAGAGAGCGATTGTGTCGCCGTTGGCAATCTGACTGATGAGGATATCGGCCGCATTGCCGTCCTCGGAATCACACAAGATTGTTTGTGCCATGTTTCCCCACTTTCACTGACGGTTGCTCCGCCAGAATCTCGAATGTCTTGCAGTCATAGAACCGGCACGGGCCGGGGTGACCAATAACGCGGTTGCACGCTGGTAGCGTCAACTTGGGCCAGTCGGGTGGCCGGTCGATGAGCTGGTTACACCGCACGATGTCACGGCCGCTATGCGGCCATGCTTTGGGCACTAGAAGTCCTCTTCGTCTTCGTCGGACTCTTCGCTGTCATCGTCCGGAGCGACACGAACCGCCTTATTCACGGTACATGTAGAGAAGCGCAATTCCGCCCCAGCATCGTTACAGAGGATGACTTTTTGCTTGCCGGCGGTTCCATCCTTGCGGGTGAACTCTTCCACTGTCCCCCGTCCCGAAACGATGATGCGGTCGCCCTTAGTCAGCGATTCCGCCACATTCTCTGCCAGCGAACCGAAGAATCGAACATCGTAGTATTCGACTTCCCCCCTGTGTCCGCCTTGCTTGTCACGTACCCAAGGGTTGACGGCGATTGTCGCCTGTGCCCAAGGCGTGCCCTTAGAGGAGAAACGTAGTTCGGGATCACGGGTGAGATTGCCAGTCTTCGATACTCGCACTTGCTTTGCTTCCGCCTTAGGTTCTGTTCTGGTTACCATCGTCATAGCCTTTCTTCTCACTTAGTGTTGCAATCGGGTCGGGTGACCCGGTTGGCGTGCGCCGGGGGGAGAATGTCCCAAGCGCACGCCAACCCGGCCCCCCAACGGGCGAACACGGGGTTAACCGTGCTCTAGTTCCTGCCGGTAAACTGACAACGCAAAGTCAATCTCTTTGGCAAGCGCCGGGGTCAATCTGACCATGACGTCCATCGTTTGAGATTCATGCCCGCCAATTTGCTCCGTGATGAATAGATAGGCGTTGTCGTCCGACAGGCGAGCATGACTACCCAGTTCATGGGACGCGATCGCAGTAATGAGCATTACATTCTCACTTTCTATTGTTGGATCGGTTGCTTACGGTGCGACTAGGTATTCGGTTGGGTCGGCCGGGTTGGCCTTGTGGATCTCGTCGGTCACGTCATCGACCGACCACCCCGCAACCTCGCGGGTGAACTGGTAAAGATGTCCATTCTGACCGGCCGCTATGACTGTCAGTAGGCCATTGACGATTATCGCTTGCATCTCTTCCTCTTTCGTTGGTTGGGTTGGAACAACAGGTTCAACGGGAGGCCACGGCGGCAACACATCAACCCCCGGCCAGTAGTCGGCTATGACGGATTCGTCATACCCTGCTAAGGACTGATACTGCTTACCAATAGCCGTTGGCGGGATCGTGGCAATACCGTCCCATTGGGCGATCCACCAATGGGGCTGGGCGACCTTGCGCACGCTGTAAGCGTTGCGGCATGTGAACCACGATCCGGCGTTGCAATACTGGGTCGGGTCCGCACCGGACGCACGGCGCCGGATAGTCCACTCAACCCATTGATCCGGCGTGCCGTTCCCCTTTTCACAGTCTCCCACATCGCCCTGGTTGTCGGCTGGGTCCGTCGTGATCCTGACTACTAGCTTGCTAGGGAACCGGGCTGCGATGACATCAGCATCAGGCCAATTGCCATCATCGTAACCGGCATAAAGGTCTGCCCCGTCTGGTAGGTCCAGAACATTAATGCCGTCATACATGAGTCTGGTCACTAGTCCGTCATCCTTCCCAGTTCCCGTGGGAACAGTATCTCGCCGTATCGGTCGTGTTTCTCTTCGCAATATGCCAGCAAGTCGGCACAGTCAGCGTGCTCTCGGCATGAGAGCCAGTCGTGATCCCGCCCGTGTTCATTGAAGACAAGGGAGGCGAAGAGTAACGAGGCCAAGTCGGGCTCGGCGGGTGCCCCGTCAGCCAGCGATAAGCGCCCACCATTCCAAGCACACCTAGAACAGAACCAGCCACGCTTACCGGGACCGAGTACCTTGTCAGCCCTGACCATGATCCTTTCGGGACCACCCGACCGGCATCCACGGACACGGCAACTAACCGGGTGATCTTCATGCCCGGTACTCACTTGCACCCCATTCAAGAATGAGCGGACATGCCCAACCGTGATCGGGAACTTCGACCAGCGGGTTTCCGCAACCGCAAATGAGTGCCCTGCGGTCGGGTGCGGTCGGCCCAAAGACTGGCTTGCGCCGTTGGGCTTCTCGTCGCTCAAGATTCGCTTGCCCCGCAAGGTCCCGATAGTGGCGCAAGGCGTAGACCTTCTCCAACTCGGCCGCTGTCATTATCTGCCCCCCTTCCGGTAGCACGGTTGCCCCTTGACCCAACGGGCCTCACTCCAAGTTGAGTTGCGGCCGATACGGCGCCGACGCCAGTAGAGCCGTAGGCGTCTCATGCCCGCCCCGTTTCTACAACGTCGCCGGACACCCAAGTGTTGCCGGACACCCAAGCGTTGTCTGACACCCAAGCGTTGTCGGACACCCATCCACCAATTGTCCCATCGGGGTTGGTGTGCCGATGGGCGGGCACTAAACCATTGCCGTCGTTGAAATCAAACGTGTGTTCCATCATGTCTCATTCTCCTTGTTTAGTCGAGGCCTGGAATCGCCCCGCATCCCACTATGCGCCTTTTGGTGGCGTTTGTCCACCCCCCTCGGTGAGCGGTGGCGGAACGGCCCGTTCTGCGGCCAGTCGGTCGGCTTCCGCACGGGCCGCAACCTTGACGGCGTTTAGGGCCGCAAGCCCAGTTTTCATGTGTTCCAACGGTGCGGTGGCAGGATTACTGGGCATGGTTAACCTCCGGTTGTCGGCACTAGGCCGGTTGGTGCAAGGCTGGTCGATGGCTGGTTGGGCAACTTCGTTTTCATCTTGATAGACAGCAACGTCCATGCGTCGAATGGTGAATATCCCAGGTTCTCAAGTTCCGTTTGCGCTTGGGCTTGACTGAGTATTTGCAACTCAAATGCGTCCGCTACTTGGGCCTCGGAAAGCAATTTCACGTTGACTGTTTGCTCTAGTGTCCACGCCGATATCAAAGAACCTACTTTGTCGGCAGGTACACCGAGAGTGTTGAGAGCGTTAGTCGTATCAACATTGCTTATCTTGCGAGCAATAAACAGGGTCGAAAGCTTCGTTATTGCCTTGTTGACTGTCGCCGTCGATATTTCCACGTCCGCAATGCTGATCAGAAAGCCTGCTTCCTGGGCGTTGTATCCCAACCCTGCCAACATCGTTATGGCGTCGGCTTTCACAATCAGGTTGTCTTTATACATGGTGAGAACGTCACCCTTGGCGATCTGCTTATCGACCGCTAACTTGGCGCTACTGGCAGATGCCGTGTAGGCCGCAGCCAAAGAAGGGGATAGTCCCGATTGTTGGTAGAGCGCTTGGGCTTCCGCTTGGGTGATAGAACCGTGACCTTCAAGTGTTGTGATCGTCCGGGGCGGGGGGATGTACACCGATAGCTTTTCATACATCGGTTCCCATTTGTCCTTGGTGTCCCCTTCATATACACCCTGTTGAAAGCTAAGGACATCGGGGCCTAGTCCCGTTGTCGGAATGAACCCACGCCTAACCAGCTCGATTAGTTCACTTGGACTCGGTGGATTGCCTGCCGTGTCGAACATGATCTGAAAATTCTTTGCATCGACCCCGGCTTCAAGTGCGCCCGCTAACGCGACCTCCTTTGTCACTTGGCCCCGCAGATATGCCGTGACCCATTCGGCCCCACTGAGTATTTGCATGTTCAACTCACGAATCATGGTCGTCCATTTGTCACGGACATTACCTTCGTGGATTCCCTGCTCGAATGAGATTGCATCTGGTCCGGTCCCCTGTTCGGGTATCAACCCCCGCCGTAATGCGCTGGCAAGGTCACCGGGCGCCGGAGCAGTACCGGCAAGGTCGATCATCACGTCGAATAGATCGGGGTTTATGCCCTGCTTCTTAGCGTCCGCTGCAGCAGCAGCCTTGTCGATGAACGACCGGTTCACGGACGTTGCCAAGTCAGCGGGTGATAGTGGGATGTTCGGGTCGATGTCGTTTGCTAGAAACTGTAAATCACGTTGCAACGGTTGCGTGATGCTGGTTATCAGGCCCATGAGGATTCCCCACATGAACAATTGCTTACCGGCATCACCAGCCCCACCCAGCAGGTCCTCGAAAGTAGACATACCTAACCGACCAGCGATCTGACGACATCATAAACCGGCGTCACAACATCGTTACCGACCGAATACACATCTTCCGCAACCGTCTCGGGGTACAAGATTGCTTCAATCAGAAAAGCAAGCATCGCACCTTCGCCCACAAGGCCTAGCAACGCTTGTAACTCTTTACCGAACCCCGACAGGTCATTGCACATAGGCATACCGCATTGTTCTACGTACGTGGTTAGTGGAATGGTTATCGCCCCTATAGCGGTGATCGCCCCTACGATGTCACCTGGAACTGTAAGGGGGATATTCTGCAACCCTGACGCTACGCTTGGGTATTCGGCCGCTATCCCCTGGACAACGCTTTCGGCTGGGGTTGAGATTGCTTCCCATATTCCGCCCAGTTCACTAGCAACCTGGTTCCCCAGATTAGAGAACACTTGGTTATAAGCGTCCGTAATGCTTTGCGTTGTCCATTGTTCTATGGCGAGCAACCGCTGGGTAACGCTATCCGTTAGGTTCGATATGTTCTGCTCAATCTGGGCAACTACGTCATTGATGCTTGACGTTACCCAACCCTCTATTTGCTGGCTGGTTGCCACGATGTCATTACCCAACGTCACGGCAAGGCCATAGGCGTAGGCCCTCACCTGGTCGCCAGTCGTGGCGATATCGTTAAAAGCGGATTGCAGATACCCCCACGTTTGCGACCAAAGGGCTGACGTTGCATTAGGCACAACCGAGCTGATTATGTTGTGTAGTGCGTTGTACGTCGAGTTGAGTGCTTCGTGTATCTGATGCGTCAATGCTTGATGTGGGGCGAACAGTGAGGATATCAATGCATCGGCGTCACCGGTGATACTTGCCAACCATGTAGCGATCGCATTGAATGCGCCATTCACCCAACCCTCGACGGCACTGCCGACAAGCGGTATTTGGGATACAAGGCCGACAAGTAGCTTTTGGATAGGCGGGAATCCGCCCAGCATCAATAACGCCATAACCGCCATAGCGACAGCGGCAAGCGCCCCTAGGGCTATGACCGGCACTTACCCGCTCAATGACGAGACAGCATCAAGCACGGCAACCTTTTGGGCTATCAGGGTCCGCACATTATCCGGCGTGTAGACAGTCTCTGGGACGAAGATGGTCCCGACAACCCCCTTGCCGGTGATGAACGACACGTTGACGCCGCTTTCAAACGTCCCGGCCGTAGTCGGTTGCTTCGCCGGGGTCTGACCCGTGACACTCCACCCGCTGGGTGCCGGGGTTGGGTTATCTACCATGATCTCCCTACTTTCTATCCGAGGCTATCAATTGCGGCCTGAGTCAAATATAGATCAACCGCCTGTTGACCGGCGCCATTCGTGATCCAGGCCCGATAGTTCTCCCACGCTGTGTTCGTGGAAGTCCCATCGACCGTTGCCGGTGGGGCGCTCGACGGCATTGGGTTCGACGGACTGATGAACCCTCCACCGGCCAAATAGTCGTGCAGGGCGATCGGGTAGTTTCCATTAGAGCAACCCCGACACCACGGACTAGCGTTTATTGCTGTGTAGATATTGGCGAGTCCTTGATCCCCTTGGAAGTACCCGACAATGACCGCATAATCAGGTGAACTGAGGGTTGTCGCCGTTGCCTCCAGTCCGGCCGCAAGCGTTGGGTACGTTTTCACCCCAGCACTATTCCAAATTCCAGCACCAGGCCAGTCCTGCGTGGTCGCCAACCAATTGTTCGCCCATGCGGGCATACCCTCAGATTGTGCCCATAAATCGAGTGCGAGCACATTGTCAGCGGACGCTGGGGCGCCCATGATAAAGGTTAGATCGGCTTCCCAGCCCACCGTTAGGGGACTACTGGGTTCTTAACCGCAGAATGGCCGGTGGCAGTTGTGGGGGGCGACGTGACGGAAGTCTGCGGGTGGAGCAGGACCCCGAACACTCCCAGGATGGCGGACGCAACCACGGGAAGGTGGATTGCTTGCAATTGGGTGGTCAACACGCCAAACACAATCGACAGATATGCCACGATGGTCTGAAGCGTCTTTGACGTGATGCCCGGAATGACTATGTTCTCTGACATTGTTGCTCCCTCAGTTCAATGGGTCGTGTTCATCTTTACGGTACGTGATAACGCCGTTAGTAGTCTGCCACATACGGTTTAGGTCGGCACGTATGTTCTCTACTTCCTTGCTCAACAACCCCAGCCGGTAGACAACGTGCATTAGCCCCCCGATAAGCAACACGCCAACCGGCACCAGGACCTCAAACAATATTTGCGACCAGTTACCATTTGCTATGTCGGTAAGTATCACGGTGCGGCCGGGAGAATGACGGCCGGGACCGGAACCGGCAACATGACCAGCGAACCACCGATAACGGCCGGTTGTGGCGTGCTGGTCCCCACCGGAGAGGATAGAGCGGCGGATGGTAGAGCTGGGGTGACGGAAGGTGACGAACTGCCCACAAGGTCAAGTCGGAAGGTGAAGTAAAGCGTGTGATCGTACGTGCCGGTGTTGTACCCGAACACTTCCCAGCTACCCGAATCCCAATATCCATCAAGCGGCCATTTGATCACTTCGTCATCAGTGACGATCCACGCCCCCGCTTGCAACGGAATAACCGGCGTACCGGCCGAACCGATCGAGAATCCAACCTCGCCCCGTGGCCCCGGTGGCACCCGAATGTCGATCTCCCGCACTACCCGCACCGGGAAGTCAATCGCCATGCTTGTCGGGTTGGCAATTGGGGTGCCGGCGGGGATAGTGAACGGATACTCCCGTGTCTCCCGTGCCATATCTCAGAGATTACCTGCCACGGCCGCTATGGGTATGCATAGGTGACGTTTCCACAAATGACCGTCGAAGCATTGGAAGATAGACTAAGGGATGAGCCAGCAGGGAGAATGGTATTCGGCGGGAAGGTCAACGTTTCGAGTACCGTTTGTCCGGCGCTCGAATCAACACGTAGGATGTTCTCGCCGGGTATGAATATTTGCCCTAAACCCGCTCCGGACACTTCTAGCGCCGCCGTAAGCAGCCGACACGGACCGTCCACCAAAAGATAGGTACCGGCGCCGTACGTCTCCTGTTGTGCGGCCTGGATCGTCCCATTGTAGAAAGAGGATTCATCATATACCAGGGCATCGCCCACAACCTCTATCGTGGCAATAGCGGCAACCGTGTACACGTTTACTACAAAGCTGGTGTCAACGGACGGCAAGATGCGCACAACAGCAATCCATATACCGCCACCACCGGGCGACTGTGGCAAGTAGGGCGGACCGTCACGATAGACAAGTCCGGATGACCCACCGGCAACGCTTATCCTCGTCACGGTCTGACCAGCAGCAACGGCCGCTTTTATCACGAGTGTATGTATTACCGAAACCGTGGGGACGCTAAAGTTTGCCTGCGCTAGGCCTCCCGCGGTTGGCACGACGGCGTCGAATAAGACCCGGCCGAAACCAGCGGCCGGAAGGTCCTGCCAGTCCGGCGTATCGTTTGGCACTCCTGGTGCCTACTCAGTCCCGGTGGATCGTGTACGTCACGACAACGGCCGACCATTGATCTCCGGCCGCTAGAGCGGTCGTCAGGGTACGCACGATGGACGCCGGGGGAAGCCACATGGTGGGAATGACCACTTGCTGGTTACCGTCAAAATTATTGAACCACGGTTCACCGGCGGCACCAACAAGTCGCACGGACAAGCCGGCGGCAGTATTCACAGCAACCGGATTATCTACGAGAATCTCGCCGTTGCGGGACACTATCTGCAGATGGGGGACACGGTTCGCCACCGTTGCCGATGTCGTGAACACGGCCCGTATAGCATCAACCTTGAACGGCCTGTCACTTGGGCCGACCCAACTCCAATCATTCCCAACGGCCGGTTGACCGAGGGAATGCACTTTCGGACCCATCCACCGGTCCCGTGGAGCAGGGGGGGGATCAAACTCCAGCAGGACCGGTGGATTAGCGGGCATTGTCATGGTGATTAGCTAGACAGATTCTGTGAGAGCTCAGCAAGAATGAGCTGCACCTTGACGGCCGTGCTCGCCCCGACATCGACAACGCTGGCAAACGTGCCAGCAGCATTGGCGGCATTGATGACCGGGATGTGTGGAGTACCTTCACGGTTCGACCATTGAATGAAGTAGTCGGACGTGTCATAGGTTCTCGTGGCGCCGGGCGCCCCGATGCGCAGATTTCCGGTGTCCTGGCCCTTGAGTGCCACGCAAGTAACGGCGACGTCGGTCACGTAACCCAATACGGCGTAATCAGTATTCGCCCTGAGCAGGTTCTCAGTGTTCGTAAGGATCGTGTCATTCCATTGGCCCGGTGTGGCGCTTGCCAAACAGTCGATCTCCAATGGCTTGATGTTGGCGATAAGTGCCGACACGTCACCCCAACTGTGCAAGCGAGCGGACCCACCGGCAAGATTGGAGTAGTACGCAATCAGGACAGCGATATCCGTTTCGGCCGCTCCACCGGTCAACTCCACCGTAAGCGTGTCCTGAGACACTAAGGGCTGTCCCATTTCGGGCGGGAGCAGCATGACGGACGGATTCTCCGCTGTCGTGAAACGGATTCCACGCACGTCATCGTGGAATAGCGGAGAACGGACCTGGATAATGCCGGAACTCGCCCCGCCACGGATGACTCTCTCAAGCCTGGCATACGCCGGAGCGTTGTAGCTCCGGACTGAGAAGCGATCGCCGTTGGCCGGTGTGGCGGCGGTAACAACCGCCCCAGGGTCAACCGCTAGTCCTACGAATGTGTCGATTGCAAGACCCATGATGCTCCTTTGGTAGTGGGCCGAATGATAACTACAGCCAAGGCGCTATGCGGCCTAGCTGTTGGTGAATTTCGCCATACCACGAACGAACGTGGACATACGAGTGATGTTCTGCTCCAAGTTGCCGCGAGCGGGCAGGGCATTCCTTTGGGCGGCAATGTACGGAAGCAGCTTCGTCATGAATGCCGCAAACTTGGGTTCCGCCGCAGTAGCCCCACTAGCGATTCGCGGGATGCCCTTTGTAGTCATCGCCGTCTGCCAATCGGTCAGGGTAACGCTCGCAACTTTGCTAGCCCATTTGTCTTGAGCTGCGGCCACGTTGGCCGCCCATACTGCTTTCTGGCGAGCTGCAGCCTGGCCGGGAGCAACGGTAACGTTGCCAACACCCGCCGTGATCTTGGTCGTCGCTGCGGCCAACTGGTTGGCCCATTGTGTCGCAACTGCGTTTGGGTCGGTCTGCATTGCTAGTCACTTCCCTTTCGTATGGGCCAAGGTGCAATGGCCGGTTGAGTGGAACGGTAACACACTAGCGATGAGGATATGCGGATACCCAAGACTTCATTATCCGGACTTCCTTGCGGGTGGGTGATTTCTGCTTGGGTGGATAGAACGGATCGTTGCGACACGGTTGCCATTTGCCCGGCAACCGCCTTCGATTCTCGGCGCAAAGCGACAGCCACCAGCTATCCCTACGATTACAGCTATCGCAACTAGTCGTCATCTTTACACCATTCACACTGACATTCTAAGCAGTGTTCTTCACCGTCAAGTGCTGCACAAAGGTCACAGGCCGCTTCGTAGCAGACGGACCCGTCCCTAGGGCATATACATGAAACTATCATCACTCCCTATCTCCTATCCTCGGTTGTTTCCCCTGGTTGGGCGACTACCGCTAACCAGTGTTCATAATCCGGCCCACTCTTTTGCGCTAACGAACGGTTGCATTCCGCCGTCCTAGCGATAGCGCATTCAACGCATAGCGCCCTAGGCCGTTGCTTTGCACCTAGCCTTTGTAACCCTAAGCACCTATCGCAAACATAGAAACGCTCGGTCGCCATATGCAGAGTGTACCCCTACCCCCCCAGCATGTGGCGATATCGCTATGCC
>VFSW01012774.1_pt1 | contig 11700 bp, 11 predicted proteins | sample 5358111 | NCBI WGS metagenome assembly VFSW01 (sample SAMN11554181, study PRJNA540505) | mine drainage metagenome | isolation source: sediment from site ElyBrook_90M | place: USA: Ely Copper Mine, Vershire, VT | collected 2017 | reverse complement strand
TCGATATAGCGCATCTGGCCGTCGCGCAGGTGCACGCGGATGCCGCAGCGACAGGCACACATATAACAAGTGGTATTCTTGGTTTCGACGCGCCCGCCGGGAACCTGCAAGGGATCAGTTGAGACGCTCATGTATCACATCCGGAAATAGATTAGTCTGCGACTATATTAATCCCCAGTGCGTTGCGCCAATTAGGATTATTAACAGGTATATAAGAACTGACTAATATTTATGCCAGGATACGGAATATTCGCTGGTAAAACGGAAAAAGCCATGATCCGCTGGCAGACGCTTCCTCCCTGTGTTCGAACCCGCATACAACATCGCACCTGTTTGTTCTGGCTGCTGTACTTCGTCACATTCCCAGTGAAGGCGCAGTTGTCGATCGGCGCCGGGGAGGATGTCAGCCATGCGCGCGGGACCCAGGCCATGTTTCTGACCTACCAGCCGCGCGCGTCGCATCTGGATTTCCTGGCGGGAGCCTGGCGCGGGCGATATTACGGTCAGGCCTACGGCCTTGCCTACCGATGCAGCTTCGGCCGGGTATTCGGCACTTTGGGCGCCGCATATTTGCCGAAAGCCAATGCAATCAGCGGCACCCAGGCGAATTTCGACGTCAACTTTGGCTTTCAGGCGACTCGGCACTGGAGCATCCTCTGGCAGCATTTTTCCAACGGCAGAGGGATATTTCACTGGACCGATCGCGCGAACGTGGGCTGGAATTTCCTAGTCCTTAAATACACATTTGATTCTGGTGTGAACGCGCCCGCAAAAGGCTGCATCCACTAGCTGCCGATTGCCCGTGACCGGCACATGTTGCACACTCCAGCCGGTCGCACCTGAAACCCCTGATTGCACTTCTGGCTCCGGATAATGCCGCACATGTCGATACACTCTGCGCGCGAGCGCGCTTCGATCAAGAACCAAACCCTGGACGCGCTCACCCGGCTGCGCACCGCCTTCCCGCTCGAACAAAGAATCGCGCACGCACCGGCGACCGCAAAGATCGCCTACGGCCGCGTGCTGAACCACTGGCTGGAGGGCAGAATTCCGCCCGCCGACTTTTTACCAGGGAAAGAATTGCGCCTGCTGAGCGAACTCGATGCCATAGTACCCGGCATCCATGGCATCGGTTGCTACCCGTTCAGCGCATGCGACACTGGCATCCGCGTGCACCTCGGGCCGCACCCGGTACACGCAATGTGCGCAATTGATAGCCTTGCTGTGGCGCGTGTGGCGCGCCGCGCAATCCGGATCGAAGCGCTTTGCGGAATCTGCGCAGGCCGGGTCGTGTGCGCCGTTGAGGCAGATGGAAGCCTGCATCACAACCAGACTGAATCTGCCCGGGTCATCTGGCGGCGCACAGCGCGCGTGACCAGCTCCTGCAGCGATGGTCTTTGCCGCGACCTCGTTTTTGTATGCCCACAGTGCAGAGCGCCGACAGATGCGGATTGTCTTTCGCTGCCCCAGGCGACGGCGGTTGCGAATGCCTTTTTCGGATTCCAGCGCCGGCTGATCAGCCCGCAGAGCGCTTAAAACACCCACACAGTCAGATCACTGCGCATTTGGTGCGCTTGACCTGCCGCGTCAATACGATCGACAGGCAATTGAGCCTGGATTCGGCAGTTCGCGGCACAAACAAGCCAAGGGCGGTGCAATTCTCCGGAATTTCAACTCCTCTGAAGTTCATGAGATCAAAAAAACGCTTTGTGGTACAAAGAATTATGGGTCATCTGCCTGCCCATGTGACAGCGACTGCAACTGCCGAAATTAGGTTGAAATGACCGCTGGTGGAATGTCGTCAGCCGATATGGCCGCACCCGTGACGCGCAGGCGGCACTGTGGTAGCGTGCGTGCGCAATAGGGCCGCGCACGTCGCGGCTTTCGTTTACAACACGATATGGAGGCAGTCATGTCTGTCGCTCTTCCCCTGCATCTGCTTGCTGTAGTCATCTGGGTCGGCGGGATGTTCTTCGCATACATGGCCCTGCGCCCGGCCGCCGCATCAATGGAACCTCCGCTGCGCCTGCCGCTGTGGTCACGCACCTTCATGCGCTTCTTTCCGTGGGTATGGGTTGCAGTCATCCTTCTGCCGTCGACGGGTTACTGGATGATCTTCCATGTCTTCGGCGGCCCAGCCCATGCGGGCATGGGTATCAATATTATGCAGGTACTTGGTATCGTCATGATTCTCATATACCTGCATGTCTTCTTCGCCCCCTATCGGCGGCTGAACAAGGCCGTGGCCGCCGGCGATTTCGCGACCGCCGGAAAGCAGCTCGCACAAATCCGCCGGCTCATTGCCATCAACCTGACTATTGGCCTGATCACAATCGTGGTAGCCGGCGCCGGACACTGAACCGGACTGAGACCGCGGCGTGACAGGCGCCAGTCTAGCCGATGTCGTAGCGACCAAACTTTCGGTAAAGGCTTCGCACGCCGATGCCGAGCATCTGCGTTTCTGCGCGGCGATTGCCGGCGAAGCGCTCGGGCAGTTGAGCCATATACCGTCGCTCCAGTGCGCACAAGCTGGCCGGGGCATGCTCGGCCGAAGCTACCGGTGCAGGTTCGTCGAGCGGAACGGCAGCGGGTGCGATTAAGAACTATCGCACGCGCCTGAATGGCTGCGCTGCTTCTGCCGCTACTCAGCACAGCGCCACATTGCACCGCTCACCTAACAGGAGGTTCGCCTGTATCACCGCCGAAAGCTCCCCCGATCCCGTCCGGAAAAAGCATTTCGCCACAGCCATACTCGAATAACGTCCGCATCTCAAGGTCAAGCCGGACAAGGTGTTCGTGGCTGAAGATAGCGACAAGGGCGAGACCGCCAAACAGCATGAACCATGCGACACGAATTTTTCAGCACTACCGGAAACTTGCCACGACTGCGGCCGGCCAGCGAAGAACACGCCAGTGCCTACGCATTATTGACTCAAGCGGCCGCACCTGCGGTATATTTCCACACCGAGGGGTCGCTGAAGCTTCCGATGATGGCCATGAGACAATGAAAACCGCATCAAGAACGAGACTCAATGAGGGAGTTCCGCGAATGAGGCAGCGCCCTCTGCTCAGTCTTGTCAGCGTCTGGATCGCGGTCATGGCGGTTTCCACCCCGGCCCGGGCGGAGAATCTGCTGGACATCTACCGGCTTGCCCGGAGCAATGACCCGACGTGGGCGGCAGCCGAGGCGGGCTACCAGGCCAGCATCGAAAAGGGGCCGCAGGGCCGGGCATTGCTGCTGCCGGCAGTGATATTTACCGCCAACGCGTTCCAGAACACCCTGGACCGCACGCAGCCAAGCAGCCTCAACAGCAGCTACGCAAGCAACGGTTACACACTCCAGCTGACTCAGCCGCTTTATCGCAAGTCGAATTTTGCGGCTTACGTCGAGGGCAAGCTGTCCGTGACACAGGCTCAGGCCCAGCTCGCAATCGCGCGACAGGACCTCATCGTGCGCACCGCTCAGGCGTATTTCAATGTGCTTGCCGCAGAAGATGCATTTAAGTTCGCGACTTCCAAGAAAACCGCCATCGCCGGGCAACTTGATCTTGCAAAACGCAACTTCGAGGTCGGCAACAGTACGATCGTCGATGTAAACGCCGCCCAGGCCCAGTACGACTCGACTGTGGCTAGCGAGGTCGCTGCCGACAACGACCTCAGGGTCAAGAAGGAGACCTTGGCAACAATTACCAACACCCCCGTCGGGACGCTCGCAGCCCTGGGACAGACACTGCCGTTGCAAATGCCGGAACCGGCAGACATGAGTTCATGGACCAAGGCAGCCGAAGACCAGAGCCCGCAGATCAAAGTACAGCAGCAGGCCGTCAGCATAGCCAGGCAGGAGGTCGAAAAGAACCGCGCGGGCCATTACCCGACGCTCGATCTGATTGCATCGCACAGTTACAGCTACGGCAGTAACCCGTACTTTCCGGGCGCCCTCGCCTACAACTCGGACCAGGTCGGTGTTGAGCTGCAGCTTCCTATCTTCTCGGGTGGAGCAGTTTCATCCCAGGTGCGCCAGTCGCTGGCGCTTGAAGACCAGGCGCGCGCGACACTGATACAGACTGAGCGCCAGATTATCCTGCAGACACGTCAGTACTATCTGGCGGTTACAAGCGGCGCGGCACAGGTCAAGGCGCTTGAGCAGGCTTTGCTGTCAAACCAGAAGGCGCTCGAATCGACACAGCTCGGCTATCGGACCGGTGTAAATACGGGTCTTGATGTACTCAATGCGCAGCAGAATCTTTTTAGCGCCGAGAGCGACCTTTCCCAGGCAAAGTACAACTACCTTTTAAGCAAATTGCAGCTGAAAGAGGCGGTCGGCACCCTAAGCGAAGATGATCTGATTCAGGTCAATAACCTCCTCACTGGCCAATAACCCGCGCTTGCCGTAAACTCTCCCGCCCGTACTTACCTTTACGCCAAGCGGCGCAAGCAGTAATGTCAGAACACTCCCCCAATGTCGGTTTCGTGAGCCTGGGCTGTCCCAAGGCTCTCGTGGACTCCGAGCAGATTCTCACGCGTCTGCGCGCGGAAGGTTATGCGATCTCTCCAAACTACGAGAACGCCGGCCTGGTGATCGTGAACACCTGCGGATTCATCGATTCCGCCGTGCAGGAGTCGCTCGACGCCATCGGTGAGGCGCTTGCGGAAAACGGCAGGGTAATAGTGACCGGCTGCCTCGGTGCGAAGAGCGAAATGATAAGGCAGGCTCATCCCAGAGTTCTGGCCGTTACCGGCCCACATGCGTTGCCGGAAGTTATGGCTGCGGTGCACCAACATCTGCCCAAACCGCACGATCCGTACATGGATCTGGTTCCGCCACAGGGAATCAGGCTGACCCCACGACATTATGCCTATCTCAAGATCTCCGAGGGCTGCAACCACCGCTGCAGCTTCTGCATCATACCGTCAATGCGCGGCGACCTGTCGAGCCGACCCGTGGGCGAGGTCATGCAGGAAGCTGAAAACCTCGTAAATGCGGGTGTGAAAGAACTGCTCGTCATCTCGCAGGATACGAGTGCCTATGGGGTCGATGTAAAATACCGCACGGGATTCTGGCGTGGAAAGCCGCTCAAAACGCGCATGCTCGACCTGGCACGAGCGCTCGGTGAGTTCGGAATCTGGGTACGCCTGCACTATGTGTACCCCTATCCGCATGTCGATGAGACGATTCCGCTGATGCAGGAAGGCAAGATCCTGCCTTATCTGGATGTGCCATTCCAGCATGCGAGTCCCCGCATACTCAAGGCAATGAAGCGCCCGGCCAATAGCGAAGACAACCTGGCGCGCATTAACGCCTGGCGGGCAACGTGCCCGGATATCACGCTGCGTTCTACCTTCATCGTGGGCTTCCCCGGAGAGACCGAAGATGATTTCGCGATGCTGCTGGATTTCATCGCCGCAGCGCGGCTTGATCGCGTCGGATGCTTCACCTATTCACCCGTCGATGGAGCGGCCGCCAATGCGCTGGCCGATCCGGTACCCGAAGAACTGAAGCAGGAACGGTACGGGCGTCTCATGGAATTGCAGGCGGAGATCAGCGCTGAAAAGCTGGAAGGCAGGATTGGCCAAACTCTGACCGTGCTTGTAGATGAAATTACCGACGATGGCACCGCGATCGCACGTTCATCGGCCGATGCACCGGAAATCGACGGGGCGGTCATCATCGAAAATGCTGGCGCGCTTGAGGTTGGTGAATTTGCGCGCGTTCGTATCACGGATGCCGGTGAGCATGATCTTTGGGGTGAGAGTTTCTAGACTGCGCCGGCACGACACCATCGCCATTACCGGCAAGCACACCGCTGCGGATGCGCAGGTGATCAGCACCCGACTGAATTTTCCCGCGAACAGGCGCCGGATGACGCGCCTTCGTCTAACCGGTCCCGTCACCAGTATCGTACAGGGAACGGAACTGCCCGACGCCTTCATCATCGGGAACATTAATCTGGATATACGGACAGATTGAAATGACGCAGTCGCACAATATTTTCTGGCCGCTGCAAAAAATCCCAACTGGATCGGCCCAAACTCTGCATCGCTGTCCCAGCCAGCGCCAGAGTCAGTACTAGCGGTCCTTCGCGACCAGTGTTCCGCGGTACATCCTCATCTGACAGGTAAACTCGTACTCGCCTGGACGGTTCGGTGTCACAGTCAGTTCTGCAGGCTGCCCCAAAGGCAGGTCCCGGCTCATTCCGAAGTCATCAAAGATTACCTTCTCGGCACACGGACTCGGGTCCTTGCGCAGGAAGCGCAGGGTCACCGGCCGGCCACTCACCACTTCAAGTCGCGCCGGAGTGTAGACTCCATTGTCCACGGTTATATCGATCGGCGCGTCGCCCTGAGCACGCTGGATACGCGGCTTCACCAGCCAGAACCACCATACAATCAGCATGATGGCTGCGACGCCCGCCATGTTGGCAATTACGACGCTCACTTGTGCGCCTCCTTCGACTTGAACCAGCGCAAACGGTTGGCGTTTGTCACTACCGTAACCGAAGACATTGCCATGGCGGCACCAGCAATCATGGGATTCAGGAGCAAATGGAACAGGGGATACAGTACTCCCGCGGCAATGGGTATACCGAGCGTGTTGTACGCAAACGAACCAAAAAGATTCTGTTTTATATTGCGCACCGTCGCTCTGGAAATCGCGATTGCATCGGAAACGCCGTGCAATGAACCGCGCATCAACGTGACATCAGCGCTTTCGATCGCGACATCCGTCCCGGTACCGATGGCGAAACCGACGTTGGCACGCGCCAACGCGGGTGCATCGTTAATGCCGTCACCCACCATCCCCACGATCTCGCCACGCGCCTGCAAAGCCTCGATCTGCCTGGTCTTGTCTGCCGGCAACACCTCGGCCAGCACTTCGTCAATGCCAACCTGTGCCGCAACTGCTTCGGCTGTGGTTCTGTTGTCGCCGGTAAGCATTACCACCTTGAGACCGCTGGCATGCAGGCGTTCGATCGCTGACCGCGAATCGGGCTTGATCGGATCTGACACCGACACGATACCCGCGATCTCCCGGTCCACCGCGAGATACATGGGAGTCTCGGCGCGCGCCGCCAGCGTCGCTGCCTGTTGCACAAAATTCCCTGGCTCGATTCCATTGGCGCGCATGAGCGCTTCATTACCGAACAGCACCTTGCCAATATCGGTGTCTGCGGGCGGCGCCCGCATGGCGCCGCCCGCGGCCTGCACGACTTGCTCGCCTCCCTGCAGCCGCGCGCTCACACCCTGTCCCGGAATTGCCTGAAAGCCGCTCACCGCAAGGAGCTTAATTCCGCGCGCCCTGGCTGCGTCGACGATCGCCTCCGCCAGGGGATGTTCGGAACCGGTCTCGATGCTGGCAGCGATCTGGAGCAGCCGGGTCTCGTCCCAGCCGGCTGCAGATACCAGAGAAGTCACAGTCGGGCGTCCGGCGGTCAGCGTGCCGGTTTTGTCAAGCACCACCGTAGTGAGACGTCCGGCCTGCTGCAGGGAATCACCTTTGCGGATCAGAATTCCGTACTCGGCTGCCTTGCCCACGCCCACCATGATGGAAATTGGTGTTGCAAGCCCAAGCGCACACGGGCAGGCAATGATAAGAACAGTCATGGTCGCGACCAGCGCAAAGCTGAGCACCGGACTCGGTCCGAAATTGAACCAGAGCATGAAGGTAATAACAGCAATGATCAGGACACCCGGCACAAAAACCGAGGAGATCCGGTCCGCGAGTCTGCCAATCGCAGGTTTGGAGTTCTGCGCCTGACGCACCATCTCGATAATGCGCGCGAGCGCCGTATCCTTGCCGATGCGCGTGGCGCGAAAAAGGAACGTCCCTGACCTGTTGAAAGTCCCGCCCGCCACTTCTTCCCCGAGCTTCTTCTCGACCGGCAGAGGCTCCCCGGTGAGCATGGATTCGTCGACCGAGGAGTGACCATCAATGAGGATACCGTCGACCGCAATTTTTTCACCCGGCCGCACACGCAGCGTTTCGTCCAGCCCGACTTCGCTTATCGGGATGTCGAGTTCCTTGCCATCGCGCACAACACGCGCCGTTTTCGGCTGCAGTCCGATCAGGCGCTTGATCGCCTCGGAGGTCTTGCCACGTGCCCGCATCTCGAGCGCCGAACCAAGATTGATCAGGGCAATAATTATTGCTGCAGCCTCGAAATAGGCGTGTTGCGCGAGCGACGGTACCAAGCCGGGAAACAACGCGACCGCGATGGAATAGGTCCAGGCTGCACCGGTACCAAGGGCAATCAGCGTATCCATGTTGGCGTTATGCGCCCGGAATGACTTCCATGCGCCCTTGAAGAAGTGGCCACCCGAATAGATCAGCACAAACAGTGTCAACGCGCCGATCAGCAGCCAGAACATCCGGCCCGCGGTTGACGATAATACTGGCAGCAAGCCCACAGGTTCGGCCACCATGAGAGGCAGGCCCACAGCCGCTGCCACGATGGTCTTGCGCAGCAGACGCCGATAATGGGCCATCTCTGCCGCCTCTTTTTCTGCTTCATCCTCGGCGCTTCTAAGTTCCGCCGCCTCATAGCCGGCCTGTGCTACCGCAGCGATCAGGACGTCAGCCGGTACATTGCCGCTGACCGCGGCAGTGTGCTCGGCAAAATTGACTACCGCCTCAGTCACCCCAGGGATTGCCTTCAGGGAGTTCTCGACCGTGGCGACACACCCGGCACAGCTCATTCCGCCGATTGATAACCGGATCGCTGCCGCTTCTTCGCCCATGCAACACCCCGCAATTGAATACTGCTTAGCCGGAAACCTTCGAGTATTATGAACGCCCCACCGAAGCAAGGACAGACTGGCGGCAACATCGAAGGCTTCCGCCCCCCGACACATCCGGCCCAGATTGGTGATACCGATATGATTTGGCCCAAAAAATCGCGGCAGCTCGACCAGATATTGATTCAAAGCATGTAAATTGGGGCGTTTGTGCCGATATCAATGGCCAATCCATCCAGGATTTGATCGGAGTCATTGCAGGACCTGCCCATTCCCGATAGTTTTTAAGTTTTGGACCGGAAGGAAAGGCCACTGAGAACCGAGACCGAAACCCTGAGCCGAAACCATGCGCGCATGCTGACTGCGCTTTGCGACCCGCGCGCATATCCGCATCCGGCAGACGAAGTGGTACACCTGCATACCCACATCTCGGACATATTTCTTGCCGGCAACTACGCCTACAAGGTCAAAAAGCCCGTTAACTTCGGTTTTCTGGATTTTACTACACTTGCCAGGCGCTGCCGGGCATGTGAAGACGAGGTGCGCCTGAACTCGCGCCTTGCACCACAGATATACCTCGCGGTTGTTCCGATTAGCATATCAGATGCACGCTATTGCATCGGGGATACACGACCGCACGCCGACTCCACAATCGTCGATTATGCCGTGCAGATGGTGCGGCTGCCGGACGATGGCATGCTTGACCATGTTGCCGCGACCGGTGTCCTCAGGCGTGAGCACATGCTTGACATTGCCCGTCAAATCGCGCGCTTCCACGATTCGGCGGAGCACGGGCCGGCGATAGACCGCGATGGTGGAATCGAGGTTATTGCGCATCACATCCGTCAGAATTTTTCCCAGACCGAGAAATACATAGGCCGCAGCATCACGAGCGCGCAATTCGATCATCTGAGAAGCTACTCGGAAGATTTTATGCATGAAAATGCGTCCGTTTTCGCAGCACGCGTCGCTGCGAAGCGCGTCGTCGATGGCCATGGCGACCTTCACCTTCGCAACATGTGTCTGCATCATGGCGCGGTCGTCATTTTTGACTGCATCGAATTCAATCGGCAATTCCGCGCAACTGATGTGATCGGGGACATTGCCTTTGTTACGATGGATCTGGATGCGCGCGCATTGCCCCACCTTGGGAATTTCTTCCTGAATGCATACCTGGAAAACACCGGAGATTACGTCGGTCTCGCCGTTCTCGACTTCTATCAGGTCTATCGCGCATGCGTACGCGGAAAGGTTGCGTCGTTCCTGATTGACGCGGACGGCACTGCGACAGAGCGCGAGGCTGCCGCCGCCGACGCCGCTGCACATTTCCAGCTGGCACAGAACTATACGAGCAGGCACTGTGGAGGAATCGTGATCACCTGTGGCCTCAGTGCGAGCGGCAAGACCACTGTCGCGCGCCAGGTCGCCGAGGCAATGGGCGGAATCACAATACGCTCGGATGCAATGCGCAAGCAGCTCGCGGGGGTTGCGCTTCAGGAACATCACTTTGGTTCGTATCAGGAGGGCATTTATCGTGCGGATATGACCGAGAATACCTATCATGCACTGCTTCAGAATGCCAGCTACGTTCTTGCGTCAGGTCGTTGGGCAATACTGGATGCAACTTATTCCAGACGCTCTCAGCGTCTTGCGGTCGCTGCCCTTGCGCAATCCCTTGGGGTCACCTTTGGTATAATTCATTGCAACGCTCCGATGCCGGAACTCGAGAGGCGTCTCGATAGGCGCCAACTGGCGCATGAAGATATCTCGGATGCGACGCGCATGGTTCTCAATGAGCAGCAGCGCGACTTTGAGCCGCCGCTTCAGGGCGAAGGCATGATTTTTTCCTGGTCGGGTAGCGAGAATTTCAGGCCCTGGCTCGCAGATCTCTCGGCAACGCGATTGAAACCGGTTAGCTCTTCCTGACGCTGGCTGAGTAGCCTGCCTTCTTGAGGGCTTCGATCACTTTCTGCGGGTCTGCACTGCCTTTTACTACAGCGGATTTTCCGGCAAGCTCGACCTTCGTTTCGGTGATACCTGCGACAGATTTGATTGCCGCAGTCGCCTTTACTACACATCCGTCGCACTTCATGCCGTTGATTTCGAAGTGTGTTTCAGAACTGCCCATGACGACCATATCTCCTTGTTGGCATACATCACGGAGCGCAACGATGCCAGTGCATCAGTTCCGCCCGCACAATCAGCGTCCAAGATCGCGCCGTTTGCGCTCGTACTCATCGCGATCGATCTCACCGCGCGCGTAGCGCTCCTTAAGTATATCAAGTGCCGTTCTTTCGCGCGGCGCGCTTGCCCGCGAAGACGCGCCGACCAGCCATTTCAGAAGCGCCGCCACTGCCAGGATAATCGCGAGCCAGAACAGGATCATGAACACCCAGCCGAACCCGTGACCCCATGAGACGCCAAAGCCCATATTTCCCCAACCCCAGTTACCCATCATACTTCACCCCGCATGATTCGTGGTGTCTTGATCGCACGCAGACAAGTCGCTGACCCTGGGGAGCGTGAACTGCTAACGGTCCATCATCCCCGGTCCGGCACCGTGGGGAGCAGGAGCAAAGTTCCCGGAACGCGGCTCTCGACCTGGGCCCCAACTTCCCCGTCGCCACGCGCGGAATTGTTCGCGCTGCTCCTTGGTGAGTACGTTTTGCATCTGGTTTTCGGCCTGCACATGAGTCTCGATCATCTGCTGGCGCAATAGGGCAATTTGGCCATAGACGGCTCCTACTTTTTTCGGGTCGGGCTCATCCTGGGCGAAGAGATCGCGCAACTTGTCCTGTTCATCGAACATCTTTCCCATTACAGCCCAGTGCTGCTTGCGTTCCGCATCAAAAATACCGTTGATTTTTTCACGCTGCTGGTCCGACAGATTGAGTGCATCAAGAGGGTCTGCGCCACCAAACCTGCTCATCATTCCGGGACCCATCCCGTAACCACCCATCATTCCGG
>VFSW01012773.1_pt1 | contig 11702 bp, 9 predicted proteins | sample 5358111 | NCBI WGS metagenome assembly VFSW01 (sample SAMN11554181, study PRJNA540505) | mine drainage metagenome | isolation source: sediment from site ElyBrook_90M | place: USA: Ely Copper Mine, Vershire, VT | collected 2017 | reverse complement strand
CAGCGCGGTGACAATCTGGTCCGACATTTCGGACACCTTGTCCTTGCCGACCCGAAACACGGAGGAGTCCTCGAATACCTCGCCCGGCAGCTTGTCGGAGTAGATGGTGAAGGTGACCGACACCGCCGACATGCGACCGTCAAGCTTGTTGTCGATTCCCTTCCACATATCCACGCAGGCGAAATGCACGCCCATCCCGTACCCGTTGGTGTTGTCGGCCAGTTGATAGCCTACCGATTTGTCGATCTTTTCTTTGAAGACCGTACAGAAATTCTGCCCTACGGGGTCGGGGCAACGGCACGCGACGTTGATGTTGATCTTTCCACTGGGGCCTTCCGCCACGCCATAGGTGGGTGAAAGCGCCGTGATGACGAGCGCCAGGATGCCTGCCGCGACTATGAATCCAGGAACTCTCAAGACCAGATGCAGGCTAGCCAATCGGCACCAGCGCGGGCAAGAGGGTTTGCATCTTTACGGTCAGCGATTTCGGATCAGACACAACTCCCGATCGCAAAGGCCGACGCGATCTCTCAGATCGCGCCGCGCGCGCGCAGCCCGGCGATCGCCGCCGCGTCGTATCCGAGCGCACTCAACACGGCATCGGTATGTTCGCCTTTCTCGGGCGTCGGCGTGCGCAACTCCCAGGGCGTGCGGCTCAGATCCACCGCCTGGCCGACCAGCTCCCGGCGTCCATGCTCGGGGCTCTCGATCGCGCGCGCGATGCCGATGTGCCGTACTTGCGGATCGGCGAATACCTGGTCGATGCGATATATCGGGCCGCATGGCACGCCGGCGCGATTGAGAACCTCGATCCATTCGGCTGATGGGCGGGTGCGAGTGATCGCCTCGATGGCCGCGTTGAGCTGGTCGCGGTTGTGCAGCCGGGCCTTTCCGCTCGAGTAGGCCGGATCGCCGGCGAGCTGTTCGGCGCCGAGCGCCTTGCACAGGCGGGTGAACAATTCATGGCCGGAGCCCGCGATATTGATGTGTCCGTCGGCGGTCGCAAATACGCCGGTCGGAATCGCGGTCGGATGATTGTTGCCGGCCTGCTCCGGCACTTCTTTGGCGAGTAGCCAGCGCGCCGCCTGGAAGTCCAGCATCGCGACCTGCGCCGCGAGCAGCGAGGTTTGCACCCATTGTCCCTCGCCCGATTCCTCGCGTTCCAGCAGCGCGAGCAGGATGCCCATCGCGCAGAAAACGCCCGCGGTAAGGTCGGCGATCGCGATGCCCACCCGAACCGGCCCCTGGCCCGCAAGCCCGGTTACCGACATCAGTCCGCCCATCCCTTGCGCAATCTGGTCGAGGCCCGGGCGATCGGCGTAGGGACCGTCCTGGCCGAAGCCCGAGATGCTCGCGTACACGAGCCGCGGGTTGATCGCTCGCAGGCGCTCGTAGTCGATGCCGAGGCGGTGCTTCACGTCGGGGCGATAGTTCTCGACCAGCACGTCGGCATTCTCGACCAGGCGCCTGAGGATTTCGAGCGCTTCGGGTTGCTTGAGGTTGAGAGTAAGGCTGCGCTTGTTGCGATGCAGGTTCTGGAAATCAGGACTGGTGCGCGAACCGACTTCGGTGGCGTCATTGTCGGGAGTTTCGATCTTCAGAACGTCGGCGCCCCAGTCGGCGAGCTGGCGCACGGCGGTCGGGCCCGAGCGCGCGCGAGTAAGGTCGATGACTTTGAAGCGGGAAAGCGGAAGCTTGTTCATAGCAGCCGATCATAATTCGACCGGCGCTTCGATCGCCAACGGATTCGGGCTAACGGATTTCGATGGAATTGCCTCGCCACCCGGTGCAACTTGCGCTGGGAGATTCCGCGGCAGCGATTGAGGAAAGAGCAAACGCGGGCGATGCCGAGCCTTGCGGATTAACTTTTGCCCTTGGGGGCATCGGAAGCGCCCGCTTCCATCTCTGACCGCCATTTGTCGATGGTCTCGATGTTGAAACGCCAGTCGCTACCAATTCGGAAGGCCGGAATCTTACGCCGCTTGATTAATCGGTAAATGGTGGAGGGATGCACGTGCAAATATTCGGAGACCTCCTCCACAGTCATCACCTTGCTCTGCCGCCCGAACAGCGGCCGATTGCTATCTCGAGTCATTATCGCCACCCAAACCTGCAGACCGCCGCGGATCGCCAAACACCTATCCGTGGGCGTCGGAGGAGTTATACGCCGATCTTAAACAAAGCGTCGGCGGCAAACTTGTTCCAAAACGTTTCGCCCACGACTGGCAGCCTAATTGTGCTACCCAGAAGCTACCTTTGCTTCTCTAGCATCATTGAAGGGAGGTAGCATAGATATGTAATTGGTCCACAATGAGTCGGATGCGCAGATAAAGCCAAAAGGGCTCAGATATGCGAAGACGAAGAAGGAAATTGTGGACAAATGAACCGCCTGGCGTTTCCGGCGCGAATGATTTGAACTCAACCCCCTGTGGCGCGGCTACGACAGCGGTTGGGTTCAACGTTGCACAATCAGCACGAGCGGATGGACAGAGATTCGAAAAGACCTCGACTAGGCATCCTGGTTCAAGGGCCTGGTGCCTATTTCAGCCAAGCATTGACTAATAAAGCGCGTCTGATAGGGAGCAGATGAAACCTGCGCCTCATATCGCTCACGTAGGCATAAATTCTGCATACGCCTAGCAGAGCACTGGTCGAATCGGCTCGGGTCTGGGTTGCGGGCGCACTGCCGGAGTTATTCAGGGGCGAACATGCTGAACCACCTGTTGAAGTACCTGAAGGCACGATCCACGAGGAACATCGCGCCGCCCGCGTCAGAGGCCACCCTGTCCCGTGCCGCGCAGTTGGCCTCACGCCACCAAGTCGATCTCCTGCAATTCGTGCTCGATAGCATGGCCGAGGGCGTGATCGTCTGCGATTGCGATTTGCGTATAGTCCAATTCAATCGCGGCGCGAGCGCGATCTTCGGCGCCGACTTGCGAGGCGACGCCTTCAGGAGCGCGGCGGCCAAGTATGAATTGCTTCCATCGCAGGGCGCGCCGTCAATCCCGGCGGAGGATCGGCCGCTCGCGCGCGCGCTGAAGGGCGAGGCGGTCAACAACGCTCAATTCATACTGCGTGGGCCGAGCATGGCGTCCGACCTGTGGATCGAGATCTTCGCGCGTCCGCTCAGGACCGACGACGGCACGATTCTCGGCGGGATGGCGGTCCTGCGCGACATCAGCGAGCGCAAGGTTGCCGAGGAGCAGATGAGCCATGCGCGCGACCTCGCGCTCGAGGCGGAACGCATTCGCTCCGAGTTCCTCAGCAACATGAGTCACGAGATCCGCACGCCGCTCAACGGCATCATCGGCATGACCCAGTTGCTGCTCGGCACCGAGCTCAGCCCCGAGCAGCGCGAGTACGCCGAGACCGTGCAGTTGAGCACCGACCTGCTGTTCGGCATGGTCAACGACCTGCTGGATTTCTCCAACCTCGCGGCGGGCAAGGTCGTGTTGCAGCAAATCGACTTCGACCTCCTGCAAGTGGTGGAAACCGCGGTGGGCCTGTTTGGCGAGCATGCACAGAGAGGCAACGTCGAGCTGATTCTGGATGCCGACGATGACGTGCCGCACCTGTTGCGCGGCGACCCCGCGCGGCTCCAGCAGGTGCTGGTGAATCTTATCAGCAATGCGATCAAGTTCACCGAGCGCGGCGAGGTGGTGGTGCGCCTGGTCACAGAGGCGGAGTCCGCGGCCGCCGCGTCGGTGCGTTGCGAGGTGCGCGACACCGGGGTCGGGATTGCGCCCGAGGCGCAGAAGCTGCTGTTTCAGCCGTTTTCCCAGGTTGACGGTTCAACCACGCGCAAATACGGCGGCTCGGGCCTTGGACTTGCCATCTCGGCCCAACTTGTCGCGCGGATGGGCGGGCACATCGAAGTGGAGAGCGAACCCGGAGGCGGATCCGTTTTTCGCTTCACGATGAAGCTGCAAAAGCAGTGCCCCTTCGTCGGCGCCGCGTCGGATTCGCGCGCGGGACTGGAGCCGATGCGGCTGCTGCTGGTCGAGGATAACTCAACGCTTAGCGCCAGCCTCTGCAAACGGCTCGGCGCATGGGGCATGAGCGTCGACGCGGCCACCGATGGGACTGAGGCACTGGACTTGTTGCGCGCCCGTGCCGCAGCGGGAGCGCCATACGACGCCGCCATCTTCGATCTGCGCTTGCCTGCCGCGGGCACCACTCAGCTCATGCGCGCGGTCAAGGCGGACCCGGCCGTTGGCCACACGTGGCTTATCGCCGCAAGCTCGCCGGCCGCCGAGGCTCCAAATCGCACCTCGCATTCCGCGCCCGCCGACATGTGGCTCGTCCGGCCCATCCGGCCTTCGCAACTGCTGCAAAGCCTCAAGGAACTGCGTGCGCAGCGACATCGCGCTCGAACCAACCAGGGTAGCGACGGCGCGGCGATCGAAGAGCCGCAAGCGCGTCCGCGGCCCGAGCGTATTGTCCGCGTGCTGGTCGTCGAGGACAACGCGATCAATCAGAAACTCGCGCTCAATCAACTCCGCAAGCTTGGCTACGCCGCCGACGCCGCCGACAACGGGCCTGCCGCGCTCGACCTGATGGCGCGCGGCTCTTACGCGGCAATACTGATGGACTGCCAGATGCCGAGGATGGACGGTTACGCGACGACCGCCGAGATTCGCCGCCGCGAGTCAGGGCGCCGGCACACCATCGTCATCGCGATGACCGCTTATGCGCAGGAAGGGGCGCGCGAGAAATGCTTCGCGGCCGGAATGGATGACTATATCGCCAAACCAGTGAGGTTGGAGGTGCTGGAGGCGACGCTGGCACGATGGGTTCCGTTGCAACAGACTGCAAACAGCCACAACGGCTCTTCAAGAGCGGCGGCGTGGAGCGCCGAAAGCATCGACCCCGAAGTGATGATCGAACTGCTGGACCTGTCCCGTTCTTACACCAGCGGCGATTTCCTCGGTGAGCTTATCGATATGTTTTATGGCGAGTTGAACTCCCGGTTGGCCTCGATTCGCGAGGCCTCGGCTCACCGCCGATTCAACGAATTGGACCAGCGCGCCCACGAACTCAAGGGATCGTGTCTCAGTCTGGGGTTGGCGCGGATGGCGGCGTTATGCAGTCAAATCGAGGCGCTGGCGCGAAAGGGGACAGCCGAAGGCGCGCAGGCTTTGCTCGAGCAGATCGAAAGTGAGGCCGGCGTTGTCCGGCCGCTGCTCGAGACGGAAAGACTTCGCGCGGCGCGCAAAATCCAGACGCCGCAGGAATCAGCAATGTCCTCAGGCACTCAAAGCCCGACATAAGACGTAGTATCCGTTCCAGGACGGCCAGTACGCAGTCAGGTTGAGGTGCTGGCGCGAAACGGGACAGCCGCAGGCGCGCAAGCGCCGCTCGACCAGATCGAAAGTGAGGTCGGCGTTGTCCCGCCGCCGCTCGAGACGGAAGGACTTCGCGCGGCGCGCAAAGCCCGAACGCTGCGAGAATCAACGGCGCCTTCGGGCACCCAAATCCCAACGTAAGACATAATATCTCTTCCAGGACAGCCGGTTCCAAAACCGTCAGTCTGAGCCTTCGCGACGCGTCCTTGAAGCGCGAGACGGTTAGCTAAAGTAAGACCAACAAACTAATAAGATTAAAGCCTATATACAGCTGATACTAATATCAAAAATTGACTCGCTAATCGTTTTCATCGATTATATATCTACGTCCTGGATTGGTTAAGTCCAATATCAATTTGAACTACATCTGACGGCCCCGCCATTCCAGGCCTTTCGACTGTATGTAGCGCGGAAGAGGTTGCTCTTCGGCAAGGCCTGTCGCAATGATCAAGTCCCGTCGCGAACCCGGACAGATTCTATATCTCGCCGCTATTTCGCTGGTCATGTTGCTTGGCTTCAGCGCCTTGGCGGTGGATATCGGCATCGTCTATGCTACCCGGCGCCGCATGCAAACGGCTGCCGACGCCGCGGCTATCGCCGGCGCCACGGCACTGCGCGATGGGGAGGACTACACGGAGTCAGCTAGCGACGTCGCGTCGTTCAACGGTTTCACCAATTCGCAGAACCAGGTGACGGTGACGGTCAGCGAGCCGACGCTTGGGTCTCCGTATCCGAGCGGTGTGACCTACGTAGAGGTCGACATCACACAATCCATCCCGACTTATTTTCTGCGCACACTGGGTTACACATCGCTGAATGTGGGGGCGCGAGCCGTGAGCGGCGCAATAGCCGGACCAGCCTGCGTGTATGCGCTGGATCCAACTGATGCGCAGACCTTCTCGTTGACGGGCAATTCAAATCTGACTGCGCAGTGCGGGCTAATCGATGACTCGAGCTCTGCCTCGGGGCTCTACCTGAACGGCAACATCGCACTGACAGCGACCACCATCGGTGTGAGCGCCAACGGTTTTTCGCAGTCCGGCAACGTCACGCTTTCGCCGCAGCCCGTCCCGAATGTCGCGGCGCTGCCCGACCCGCTGGCCGCACGCGCGCAAAGCGCGGCGCCCAGCGTCGGCGCGTGCACTCAGCAAACCGGCCAGTCCGGAAGCGAAAACTGGAGCGGCAACATCACCAGTCTCACGGTTCCCGCCGGAGTATATAACGGCGGCATCAGCATCAGCGGCAACGTCAGCGGTACCGTGACCTTCCCCGCCGGCAACTATGGGAACAACGTCAACTTCGACGGCAATGGCGGCCGACTGGTTTTCAATCCAGGCCAGTATCAGAACGGCGGCAGCGGCGACAGCATCACGCTGAACGGGAACACCGGGACGATTTTCAATACCGGGAGCTACACGTTCTGTGGCGCCGTCGACATCGCCGGAAACAGCACTGTCACTTTGCAGCCCGGCAAGTATTTCGGTGGAATCAAGATCAGCGGCAATGCAAAGATAATCTTCAGCCCCGGCACCTATATTTTGGGTGGCGGCGGGATGGCCGTTACCGGCAACTCGACGCTGAGCGGCGCCGGCGTGACTTTTTACAACAGTAGCGCCACCGGATACGCGTACGCGCCGATCGCCTTGACCGGCAATGAAACGGCCAACCTGAGCGCGCCCACTTCGGGCACTTTGGAGGGCTTCCTCTTGTTTCAGGACCCGTCGATCGCGGTTGGCTCCACGGCCATCTCTGTCATCGGCAACTCTTCGTCGACCTTCGACGGCATCATTTACTCACCCAAAACCGCGATCAATTACGTCGGCAACTCCAGCGGCTCGGGCTACACTATCCTGGTCGGCTACAAGATCGCGATTACCGGCAATTCCAATTTCACTATCGGCGACAATTATTCCTCGCTCGCCAACGGAGCGCCGATAAAATCAAGCGCGCTCTATGAATAGTCATTCCGCAGGCAAACAAGCTGCTGGACGCCGCCGGCGCTTTTGCGCCGCGCGGGGCCAGAGCTATGTCGAGCTGGCGTTCGTGCTTCCTGTGCTGGCGATCGTTCTGGTGGTGGCGGCCGATTTCGGCCGGCTCTTCTATACCTATGTCGGAGTGATAAATGCCGCGCGGGCGGGAGCCCAGTACGGCTCCAACAGCGTCATCACCGCGGCCGACGCCACCGGGATGAGCGCGGCGGCCAAGCAGGATGGAGTCAACATTGCCAATCTAACGGTGAGCTCAAGCCAGTGCACGTGCGGAACCGCAACTTCCTCGATCCCGGCGTGCGCGTCGAATTTCTGCGCGAACGATCCGCAGGGAAATTATGTCGTCGTCAATACTCAGGCCCCGTTCGCCACAATGGTAAAATACCCGGGAGTTCCCTCGTCGATCACGCTGAACGGCCAGGCCGTGATGCAAGTTCAGCAACAATGAAAAGACTTTTCATTGCGCTGCTTGCAAAGCGTGCTTCCGGCGCGGCGGCGGTGGAGTTTGCGCTGGCGGCTACGGCCTTCCTTTTGCTGACGTTTTCGATAATCGAGATGGCTCTGCTGGTGTATTCGTACAACACTATCGGCCATGCCGCCCGCGAATGCGTGCGCTACGCCATCGTGCATTCGCCGACCAGCTCCAACCCGGCGACGACCGCGCAGATTCAAAATGTCACGATTGGTTTCGCTGACCTGCCCTCGCCAAACCAGCTAACGGCGAGCGGGATCGCAGTGACTTGGCCGGTCGATGCCCGTCTTCCCGCGCTGCAGGATGCGCAGTGCGTCATCTCCTTTAATTACACTCTGCGGATACCTTTTCTGCCGTTGGTGACGCTGCCGCTTAGCGTTACCGCACGCATGCTTGTTTCCCAGTAATCGACCTCCCGACATAGAGCGACCCGTGCCGCACGGACGGGTTGGATACAAGGACCGCAGCCCTTGGCCGCTCGGCCAAGGGCTCGCGCGTCTAACTCCTCCAATCGCATCTGGAGAGCAACCGGCTAAAAAGCTTCGCCCCCTCGGCATCAGCCGTCCCAGTGAAAGGAGTCTTATGAGCGGTCAAAGGCGAGTGTCGGATAGTATTGCACTTTAAAAGTTAATGTGTCAGGCTAGGACTGTGAAAAGAGCCGCTAGGCCATGTACGCGTAAGACAGACAACCATATCATTCTGGAGCGTTTAAAGTGGCAAGCACGATACGGAGCAAATACCTAACCGTAGCCGAATTGTCCGAATATTTGCAGATTCATCGGACCACGATCTATCGGATGCTCAGGCAGGGCAAATTGCCGGGTTTCCGCATTGGTAGCGATTGGCGTTTCAGCCTCGAAGCGATTGAGCAGTGGCAGCGCGATCAGACGAAGATCGATGCTGGAAGCCAGATGTACTGATTTCCTTGCTCCGTAGCCGGCGGCGCCGTTTCGAGCTGCCACCGAAAAGTCCCGCGTCGTTACTCGCGCTCGGATTGTCCAGCCGGTTGGCTGGACGGCCTCCCGTGTCTGTCTGGCTGGTTTGGAGCGAGTTGAGCCGGTCGCTAGATTTCGTAGCCCAGCCGGCGCGCGCAGTCGCACAGAATCTCCGGCTCCCAGGCTGGCCGCCGGGGATTTTTCGCGTGCGGCTGGCTGGTTGAAATCCGTCGCAGCAGATGCAGAAACGTGGCGGCGGAATGTTTGTAGGCCGGAACGGGATCGCGAAACGCCACGTTGCCCAGGTACTGCAGCGCGTCGGTCAGCGCGTAGTAGCCCGGGGCGCCGGTTTCCCAGAGCCGGTCGCGCTCGGCAAATTTCTCCGGCGCGAAAGTCGCCAGTCCCAACAGGTAGTCCGAGCCGTATTCGATCATGTTGATGCCGAGGTCGTTGCCGGTGTAGATGAGTAAGTCCGGCCGCACGGCGTCGCGCAGCGCGAGACGCTCGATTTCCATCAGCCGATCGAGCGAGGAGTGCTTGATTCCCTTGAGCTCCGGAATCTCCATCAGGCCGCGCAACGCGGTCTCGCTGAAAATCTCGCCGTTGGGCGCGAACATGCGGCCCAACTCGAAGCCCAGCACCGCATCGTAACCGCGGCACGCGGCGCGATAGGCCGCGACTTTGTGGTCATCCGGTTCTCCGTGCAGCCGCGCGGTCTGAAACAGGATCGGGATGCCGCCGAACTTCACGATGAGGTCCATCTGGCGCCGGTAGAGCGCGACCACTTCGCCGTCGCGGCCTTCGATATACGCGCCGGCGACAAACGGCACGTTGTTGCCCAGCGCTTCCCGGGTCCATCGCAGGACCTCGCGCTGTTCGTCATCGCTAAGGTAGTTCACGTAGCCGGTGTCCATATTCACCGCGTTCATCAGGCCGGCGTGCTGCGTCGCCAGCAGATGGCGCTGAAACTCTTCGACCGCCACCGCGCCGCGCGCGTCGTAGGGCAGGAGCGCCGCCGCGATTCCCTGCACCTTGCGGCGGAGCAGGCGCCGCTCGATCAGCGTTTGGAGTTTCATCATATGGCCGTGGCCCGCCTGGCCTTCGCCTCCTTCAAGCGCAGCGCCATGACCGATTTCTTGTAGTGGCCGTCGAGCGGATAGCATCCGGAGGGCAGGCCGTTGCGCGGCGCGGTGGTGCAATCGCTGAAAGTCCGGCAAATCCGTTTGCGTTGCATCGCCCGCCCCTCGAGCACGTCCCACAGCACTTCGGGATAGCTCAGAACCATCCGTCCCAGGCCCACCGAATCCACCCAACCCATCCGGACGGCGGCCTGCGCAACATGGGGCAGGTAATCCTGCAAATAGCTATATGCGGTTCCCACGATAATCAGTTCGGGAAACCGGTCTTTGAGCAGGCGCACCGCGTTCATCTGCCGCGCCACTTCAACCAGCGGATCTGCGGGCGGCCGGTACCCGTCCGACGGCGGATAGGCCGCCGGCCGCTGAAGGTGTGGCGTGTAGTACGGACTTCCGGCGGTCAGGTTCACCAGCCGGATGTCCATTCGCTCCAGGAGCGCGAGCAGGCGCGCCGGCTCGGTCAGATCGATCCGGGCCGGATTGGCCGGGTCCACGCCAAAGCCCCAGCGATAGGGGATGAGCCGATCGAAAGGCTCGGGCTCTCCAACTCCCGCCCCGCGCGGCGAGTCGGCGGGCGCGGGCCGAAACGGCACCATGTCGAAGGCCGACAGCCGCACGCCAATCTTGAGCCCCGGGGCGGCCGCGCGTATGCCCTCGACGGTCTCGCGCAGGAAGCGCGTGCGATTCTCGAAGCTGCCGCCGTATTGGCCCTCGCGCGTGTGCGCGCTCAGAAATTCGTGCCCGAGATAGCCGTGGCAGTGTTTGACGTCCACGAAATCGAAGCCGAGCCGCGACGCGGTTTGCGCCGCGCGATGGAAGTCCTCGATGATTGCGCCGATCTCCGCGTCGGTCAGCACCGGGAATTCGACCGGCAGTCCCAGCCGTTGGTCCAGGAGGGGATGGCGATAGAGGATGCGCGGCGCGGCCCGGTTGCCCGCGTCGGGACGGCTGTAGCGCCCCGAGTGCGTGAGCTGCAGGCCGATCAGCAGGCCGTTATCGGAGCCGGCGACGCTGCGATGCTCCTCGATCAGGACCTCGCGCAGATGGGCCAGGCCGCGTTCGGTATGCGGCCCGATCACGAGTTGGTTGGGATTGGCGCGTCCCTCGTGACGCACCGCCACCGCTTCGCCGCCCCAGATAAGCTTCGCGCCGCTGCGGCCGAATCGCCGCCATCGGCGGATCGTGTGTTCGCTCGGATTGCCGTCCGCCGTGCCGTCCCAGCCTTCCATCGGATGAACGGCAAGGCGGTTGCCGATCGTGATCCCATGACGCACGAGCGGCTGCGCCAGGGCCGAATCCGCTGCGCTGGCCAATTCCGGATCGCACGGGATCGCGAGATCGAGCGAAGCCAGATGTTCCTGGAAGTGCGCCACGTCGCGCAGGCTGCCAAGACGTACCAATTCTCCCGCGTTCATCCGAGACTCCTCGTGCGATCTCTGCGTGCGGACAGCGCCGTCCGCACGGCCTTGCCTTGAATGTCATATCGAGACGCGGACTCGCAATGGCCCCGGGCAGTTTATGCGCGGCGCCGGGTGCGCGTCTCGATCACTTGCCTTCGGTTGCACCCGGCACGTAGAGATTTAGGCATGTCGCAAGCATCTGCCACAAAGAGGCCGGCAAGTCCGAGCACCAGGATTTCGGGGTGGCTGAGTGATGGGGGAATGAGCGATGACCGATAGTCATCGAATCTTTGGATTCACCGACGAGCAGCTCGCCACGCTCGAGCTGAGCTGGCGCCCCCGCCGGTTCGACGGCCGGGTGGGGCTCGGTTGGGGCGCCGGCCGCGGGTTGGGCAAGGCGATCGCCGATCAGTTAGGCCGCCTCGG
>VFSW01012772.1_pt1 | contig 11702 bp, 9 predicted proteins | sample 5358111 | NCBI WGS metagenome assembly VFSW01 (sample SAMN11554181, study PRJNA540505) | mine drainage metagenome | isolation source: sediment from site ElyBrook_90M | place: USA: Ely Copper Mine, Vershire, VT | collected 2017 | reverse complement strand
CTGCTCATTCGGGATCGCCGGTGCATGGGCCGCCGCGCCACCAGCCCGGTCGGACCACGCGGAGGACCTCGCGGCGGAAAATGCGGCGGAGGCCGTCGCCACGCACTGGCTTGCCCTCGTTGACGCGGGAAATTACCGCCGCGGCTGGCTGCTGGCCGGCGACTATCTGCGCAGGGCCACGACCGAAGCGGCCTGGGCTTCCTCGGTCGCGCACGCGCGCGGCATCTGCGGTGCGTTGTTGGCGCGTCGCCTGCAGTCCGCCTACGCGACTTCGTATCTGCCGGACTCGCCTCCGGGTCATTATGTCGTCCTGCACTACGCGAGCCGATTCGTCCACAACAGTCCGGCCACCGAGACGCTGACGCTGATCCAGGACGGCGCGGGCTCGTGGCGCGTGGTCGGCTACTACATCAGCTGACGGTCGCGGGACGGGAACCTTGACTCGCGGGCGGCGCGCTCGGAGTATGGCGCATGGGCTTTCGTTTCCGCCGCACGATCCGTATCGCTCCGGGCATTCGCGTCAATCTCTCGCGATCGGGTGCATCGACGTCGCTGGGCGTGCGCGGCGCCCGCGTGACGGTGGGGCATGGCCGGGTGCGGGAAACCGTCGGCGTGCCGGAAACCGGCCTGAGCTACACGGCGGTGCGATCGGCCAGGCCGCCCTGGCGGGTCGGCCGCGTGCTGTTCTGGGTGTTCGCGGTCATTTTTCTGCTGCCCTTCGCGATCGGCGCGCTCGCGGCGCTCTGGGGCAGCTTGTAGCGCGCCGCGACCGGCCGTTCAAGCGGCGAGCGGACGGAATTTCGCGGTGAAATGGCGCATGGCCGGCGGTTGCCACGAAATCCGGTAGCCGCCGAGGCGCGACTTGCCGGCGATCAGGTCTTCGAACACCTCGATCAAATAGTCGGCGTGGCTCTGGGTGTACACGCGCCGCGGGATGGCCAGCCGCACCAGGTCCATCGGCGCCGCCGCCTCGGTTCCGTCCGCCTTCATGCCGAACATCACCGTGCCGATTTCGCACGAGCGGATGCCGCCCTCGACATAGAGGGCGACCGCCAGCGCCTGGCCGGGATATTCCAGCGGCGCAATGTGAGGCAGCATCCGCCGCGCGTCGACGAACACGGCGTGGCCGCCGGTGGGCTTGACGATCGGCACGCCGAGCGCGGTCAGGCGCTCGCCGATATACGCGCTCGTTCGCAGCCGGTAGCGCAGGTAGTTTTCATCCACGATCTCGCGCAGGCCCTGAGCGATCGCATCGAGATCGCGCCCGGCGAGGCCGCCGTAGGTGGGAAATCCCTCGGTCAGAATCAGCCGGCTGCGCGCGGCCTGGGCGAGCGCGTCGTCGTTGAGCGCGAGCCAGCCGCCGATGTTCGCGAACGCATCCTTTTTCGCCGACATGGTCATGCCGTCCGCGTCGGCGAACATGTCGCGGACGATCGCCGTGACGGGCCGGTCGCCCTGACCGGCTTCGCGCATCTTGATGAAGTAGGCGTTTTCGGCGAAGCGGCAGCCGTCGATGATGAACGGGCGGCCGTGGCGGCGGGCCATCGCCGCGACCGCGCGGATGTTGGCGAGGCTGACCGGCTGCCCTCCACCCGCATTATTGGTGACGGTCAGCATCACGCAGGGCACCGCCGCGCCGTGGCGCGTGAGGAACGCGTCGAGCTTCGCGAGGTCCATGTTCCCCTTGAACGGGTGCAGGTTCTCCGGGTCCATGCCTTCGGCGATCACCAGATCGTGCGCCTCGGCCCCCGTGGCCTCGATGTTTCCGCGGGTGGTGTCGAAATGATTGTTCGACGGCACCTTGCGTCCGGCCCCGCCGAGCAGCGAGAACAAGATGGCCTCGGCCGCGCGCCCTTGGTGGGTGGGAAGAATGTGCTTGAACGGCATCAACTCGCGTACGGCCGCCTCGAAGCGGAAAAAGGAGGGGCTGCCCGCGTAACTCTCGTCGCCGGACAGCAGCGCCGCCTGCTGGGCCGCGCTCATCGCGCTCGTGCCGCTGTCGGTGAGCAGATCGATCAGCACGTCGTCGGATTTCAGCGCGAACAGGTTGTAATCGGCCGCCGCGATCAAACGCAGGCGCTCCTCGCGGGTGGTCAGCCGGATCGGCTCGACGGCCTTGATCCGAAACGGCTCGATGATCACTCTGTTGCGCAATTGGCCTCTCCCTTCGATCGTGGTCGGTCTTTCGTGCGCCGGTATAGCCCCTCGCGGCCGGACGCGTCAATCGGCGTGCGCCGGGCCGGGCGGAGCGCGGGGCCTATCCGCTCGGGCGTGACTTCGATAAGCTCACACGCTTCGCACCGTCCCCGCGACGGTGATTCATCCGGAGTGTGAGCGATGCAACGAGCGATAGGTCCCTTACGTGCCGGCGCGCGGGGTGCGTCCCTGGCGCTTGCCGCGGTGGTGTTCGCCGCAACGGCCGCGGCCGCCGCGGCCGGTTCGGCGCCGCAGTTTCTCGACGGCAAACTCGCCTGGCGCAGCATCGGACCCACCATCGGCGGCCGCGTCGTCGCGGTGGCCGGGGTTCCCGGGCAGCGGGATCTCTTCTACATGGGCGGAGTCGACGGCGGCGTCTGGAAGAGCGTCGACTACGGCGTCACCTGGAACAATCTCACCGACGGCAAGCTGCCGTCGGCCAGCGACAGCATCGGCGCGCTCGCGGTTGCGCCCTCCGATCCGAACGTCATCTACGCCGGCACCGGTGAGAGCGACATTCGCGGCGATTTCATCACGGGCGACGGCGTGTTCAAGTCCACCGACGCCGGCAAGCACTGGTCATACGCCGGTTTGCGCGACACTCACACGATCAGCGCCCTGGTCGTCGACCCGACGAACCCCGCGGTCGTCTACGCATCCTCGATGGGCCACGTGTTCAAGCCGAACGCCGAGCGCGGCGTGTTCAAATCCGTCGACGGCGGCCAGACCTGGACGAAGATCCTCTACGTCGACGACAAGACCGGCGCCATCGACCTCGTGATGGACCCGGCCGACTCGAAAGTCCTGTATGCCGCGATGTGGCAGGCGCAGCGCACGCCTTGGTCCCTCGACGACGGCGGCCCGGGCAGCGGCCTTTACAAGAGCACGGACGGCGGCGCGACCTGGAGCAACATCAGCGGGCATCCGGGTCTGCCGCGCGGCGTGCTCGGGCGCATCGGCGTCGGCGTCGCCGCCAGCGCGCCGAACGTCGTCTACAGCATGGTTCAGGCGAAGGGCGGCGGCGTGTTCCGCTCGGCCGACGGCGGGGCCACCTGGACGCGTGTGAATTCGAACTGGAGCCTGCGCCAGCGCGGCTTCTACTACATGAGCATCTACGTTGATCCGACCGACGCCCAGACGGTGTACGTGCCGGAGGTGGACGCGCTGTGGGTCTCGCACGACGGCGGCAGGAGCTTCGCCAAGCTGCACACGCGGCACGGCGACAACCACATCATCTGGATCAATCCGCACGACCCCAAGGTTCTGCTCGAAGGCAACGACGGCGGCGCGACGGTGTCGACCGACGGCGGCACGACCTGGAGCGACGAGCACAACCAGTCGACCGGCCAGTTCTACCACGTCGCGCTCGATGATCAGTTTCCGTTCCATGTCTACGGCGCTCAACAGGACGAGGGCTCCTTCGAAGGTCCGAGCGCGGCACCCGGAGGATCGATATCGCCCGGAGCCTGGCATTCGGTGGCGCTCGGCGAGAGCACCTTCGTCGCGCCCCAGCCCGGCGATCCGGACGTGACCTACGGCAGCGATTACTACACGGTGATGCAGCGCTACGACATGAAGACCGGCGAGCGGCGTTCGGTCAGCCCCGACCCGCAATACCTCGACGGGGTGTCGGCGGCCGAGATGAAATACCGTCTCGGTTGGACGCACCCGATCTTCTTCTCCCCGGATGATCCCAAGGAGTTGATGCTGGCGTCGCAATACGTGATGAAGAGCGCCGACGGCGGACGGACCTGGACGCGCATCAGCCCGGACCTCACGCGCAACGATCCACGGACCGAGAAGCCGAGCGGCGGACCGGTCGATCTCGACCAGACGGGCGCGGAGATCTATCCCGACATTTCGGCGCTGGCGGTGTCGCCGATCGACGCGCGCGTGATCTGGGCTGGGTCCCAGGACGGGCTGGTGCACGTCACGACCGATGCCGGCGGGCACTGGCAGTCGGTCGCACCCGCGTCGCTCGGCGAATGGGCCGAAATCACGTCGATCGAACCCTCGCATGTCGCCGCCGGCACGGCCTATCTCACCGCGTCGCGGTACATGTCGGATGACTTCCATCCCTATGTGTTCGAGACGACGGATTTCGGCCGCCACTGGGCGCCGCTGACCACGGGGCTGCCCGCGGATCAGTATGCGTTCGTGGTGCGCCAGGATCCGCGCGAGGCCGGACTCTTGTTCCTCGGCACCAAGAACACGGTGTTCGCCAGTTTCGACGGTGGCGCCCACTGGCGGCCGCTCGGATTGAACCTGCCGCACGTGCAGGTGCGCGATCTGGCGTTCAACGTCCGCCAGGGCGACCTCGTGGCCGCCACGCACGGGCGCGCGTTCTGGGTGCTCGACAATCTCGCGCTCCTCGAACAACTCGCGCACGATCCGGCGCCGGCCGCCGACGCGCCCCGCTTGTATGCGCCGGAAACCGCCTGGCTCAGCTTTGCGTACGGCCAGGACGATCACGCCAAGTATCACGGTCCGTTCGGCACCAATCCGCCGTTCGGGGCGACGGTCTTTTTCCGCGTCCCGGCGAATTACGACGGCAAGGAGCCGGCAAGCCTGTCATTCCTCGACCCCCAGGGCCGGCTGGTGCGCCGCTTCGCGCTGCACTTGAAAAAGAAGGAGCCGAAGGTGTCGCCCGAAGTCCGGGATAACCGCACGCCGCTCGAGGAAAAAATGGAGGGGCTGGCGAAGCTCACGGCCATCGCGCCGGGAATGAACCGTTTCCAATGGGACTTGCGCTACGCCGATGCGACGGACGTAACCGGCTTCGAGCCGCCCGAGGAGACCGACGCCCTGGTCGCCGACAACAGCGGCCCGCGCATCAATCCCGGCCGCTATACCGCGGTGCTGGAATACAACGGCCACACGGTCCGGCAGGCTTTTGCGGTCGCCCTCGATCCGCGGCTGCATACCACGGACGCGGCGATGCAGCAGTCACTGGCGCTGCAGCTGCGCATCCATGCGGCCGTGGACCGGCTCGACCGCAACATCAACCAAGCGATCGCGGTCCGTCACCAATTGGGCCAGGCGATCGCGGCGCATCGGATTACCGCGGCACAGGCCGGGGCGGCGCGCGCGGCGCTGGACCAAGCGATCACGGCCGTCGTGCAGCTCGACGTGCACTCGAGCGAGGGTGACGTGATGCACGAGATGCGGCTGCGCAGCTTCCTGGCGTACCTGCAATCGGACGTGGGCCTTTCCTATGTGGCGCCGAATGCCGCCGAAGTGGCCACGTTCGACCGTCTCGAACGCCAGGCGCTCGCCGGCGAGACCAAGCTGCAGACGGCGGTCGCGCAGGGCAGGCGCCTGCTGTAGTCGGCCTCAGCCGTCCCGCTGCCGGAGAAATCCACGGTCCGGCAGCGGGACGGTCATTGCCTGGGGATCGAGAGCGAACGCGGCGGCCAGGCGGTCGCGCCAATGCCTGCCGGCGGCAAGGTCGGAGGTGTTGATGATCGCGAGCCGGAATCCGCCGGGCGGCATGGCGTGATCCGCGGCCGCCTTGTCGGCGTCGAACGTGATTTGCACGCTGCTCACCGGTGGGTGGGCCCGAATCTCCGCCAAGAGCGCCGCGGGTGGATGCCGGTATCGGCGGGCGTGCGGCCCGAACAGCACGACGCTGTAGCCATCGCGCCGGTCGTCATCCGCATATTCCCAGCGGCCGCGCGCATACAGCCCGACCACCGCGTCGATCCAGCCGCGGCCATAGAGATCCGGCCACTGATCGGCGAAGCGTAGATGCGCCTCGATGATCCTGCCGCCTATGGTCTCCAGGTTGAGCATGCCGGTGTAGTCCGGCAGCGACGACTCGACCCAGCCCGTGCAATAAGCGTCGAGCGCGGGGCGCGCCCGCGCCTCGATGGTCCAAAAATCGAATGTGCCGCCGTCGGCCGCGAGTCCGAGCGTATGCCGGCACCAGCGCACCCGTCCATCGACCACGGCGACATCGGTGCTGACGTGCTCGCCGGTGAGCAATGGCATCCACATGAACCCGGGCTGCTCGCAGGCCAGGTACTCGGCGCGATCGCGCAGCGGGCGGCTGCCGACACCCATGCCCTTGAGGTTGAAGGTGGGCTTGCTGAACACCGGATATTGCGCCGGTTCGATGCCGTGGGGAGCGCAGTCCAGGCCCTGCGATTCGGCGATCAGCAGCTTGTTGTAAATCCACCGGTGCCGCGGATTCCAGCGGTAGGCGTCCAGGTCGTCCGTCGGCACGTGCACGTCGGCCGGGCAGGCGATCCGGTCGAAGTACTGGGTGCGCCAGGGATCCCGCTCGTGGATGGGCATCAGCGCATGATAGCCACGGCGAGACTTTCACGCTGGCATTGTTTGCCGCGAAGGGCCAAGCTACTCGGGATGCTCAGGGATGGCGTTCGCCGGGGTCGAGCGTAGGCACAAGGTGGAGCCGCTATGGTGCAGTGCGAATGGGTATGAACGAGGGCCTGCGTGTTTCGGTCAAGGTTCGCGACCTCGCGGCCCGCGCCGAACAGCTGCCGTTGTTGCCGGCCGTGGTGCTGCGGGTGCTGCGGCTCGATTCGGGCGGGGACCGCTATTTCGAGGAACTGCTCGCGCTCGCCGAGGAAGATCCGACCTTCGCCATGCGCTTGGTCCGGCTCGCCAATGCGCCGGCGAGCGCACCCTCCAAGCCGATCGTCACCATTCGTCAGGCCGTGACCCGGCTGGGTGCGCGCGAGTGCGCGGGGCTCGTGACGGCGCTCGCCGTCTCCCGCGTTTTCGTCCCGACGACAACTGCGCAACGCAATTTATGGCTGCACGCGCTGCAGACGGCGGTCGCGGCGCGCACGATCGCGAGCTTGATGGTGCATCCGGCGATCGCCCCGGATCAGGCCTATCTGGCCGGGTTGCTGCACGACATCGGACGGTTCGTGATGTTCGAGTCGGCGACCGACGACTTGATGCGGGTCGACGACACGCACTGGCACTCGCCGCAGGAACTGCTGGACGCGGAACACGCCCTGCTTCACTACGATCACGTGCAACTGGGGGTTGCGGTCTGCAATCGCTGGTCGATCCCGCAGACCCTGTGCGACGTCGTCAAACTCCATCACGAGTACCGGGCTCCCGCCGCCCTGGCGCCGACGCCGCTCGGCACCCTGGTCGCGACGGTGCAGTTCGCCGACCTGCTGAGCGTCCGCTTGATCGAGGCGCCGCATATCGCCGACCTGGATCCGGTCGACATCGCACAGGACCTGTGCGCGACATGCGTGCGTCCGGAGTGGGCGCGGCCGCCGGTTGCTCCGAGCGTGCTCGCGCAACGGCTCGCGGCCATCCGCGACGAGGCGGGCGCCGTGGCCTTGCGCCTGTTGGACGGAGGCCGCTAGCCGGCGGCCTCGGTGCGGCCGCGCCGCCGCCCTCAGCCCTTGGATTGTTTCTTTTCGCGCTTGGCCGCGCGCTTTTCTTCCATCGTTTTGGCCGGCTTCTTCTTGTCTTCCTTCTTTCGATCCATGCCCTTGCCCATGACTCGACTCCTCGGTGTTCGGTGTATCGCGAATTGATCCGCCGCATCCGATATTGAACGTGCGGCAACGCGATGACAAGCCGGTGTCAGCCGGGATCGCGGGCGGTGCGGTCACTCCGAGACCGCGGCGGCCTCGCCGCGGAACAAGTCGAGCAACCCGGCGTGCGCGAGAATCTTCACCCGTTTGGCGCTGACCTCGATCAAGCCGCGGCGCGCGAGCTCGGAAAAGCACCGGCTGACGGTCTCGCTGCGCAGGCCCAGATAGCGGGCGATCTCCTCGCGGCTCATGCCGATGCGGAAGTCCCGCCCCGGCACGCCGCGGGACTGCATGCGCGCGCCGATGTTGAGCGTGAATCCGGCGACCCGCTCGAGCGCGCCCTTGTCGCGCACCATCGTCAGCAGTTCGCGCGTCGCGGCGCCCGCGGTTGCGATCAGATCGATCAATTCACCGGCCACCGCCGGCAGCGTGGCGCAGGCGTGTTCGACGATGCGCCAGGGGACCGCGCAGACGAACGAGGTTTCGACCGCCCGGCAGGTCGTCCGGCTGCCGGACGCGCCCGTGCTCTGAACCGTCAGCAGTTCGCCGGGGAGACAGAAATTGGCGATCGACTCCCATCCGGAATCGATCCCGTCGATTTCCGTGATGCAGCCGCTGCGCACCATGTACAAGGAGTCGATGCGCTCGCCGCCGCGGTACAGGATGTGGCCGCGCGCGATGCGCATCCGGCGGATCCGGGATTCGGTCGCGCGGCCGGCACCCTTCACCGCGCGCGCCGGGAAGCATATGCGGTGCAATCCGCACATCGTGCAGTCGCCTTGCTTGATTTCTCGCATCGGCGGCGTGTCGTCGGCGGGCGCCCGGGAATTGATCTGGGTCAGTTCCTCGCTTCCACCATCGCGGTAGGCTGATGTCATCAAAGTGCGCATCGATTCCGATCCTCGTTGGGCCTGGCCTGGGACCCCAGCCCCCGAGGATAGCCGCCCGCTGCCTCCGCGTTATACGGATAGTCCCGTATTCCCCTACGTACCAACTGCGGGCCTCCCGGGCGCGACCGGCCGGGTGTCATCCGCCGTCGCCGGAGCGCGCGTCCTCGGCATACTTCAGCGTCTCGAAGCGCGCCGCCATGGCCTCGCCGGCACTCTTTTGCGCGCGGATCGCGTTGACCATCTCGAGTGCGGTCCGGTCGCTCGCCGGCAGGTCGACGTCGCTGACCCGCAGCGGCGTGACGCGGTCGCCCCATCGAATCAAATGCGAGGAAACGGTCAGTCCGCCGCCGAACGCCGGCATCAGCACGAGGTCTCCCGGGCGCACGCGGCCGGTCTCGACCGCCTCGACCAGCGCGACCGGCGCCGTGGCGGAACTCATGTTCCCGTATTTCTGGACCGTCAGAAACAGCTTGTCCGGCGTCGCGCCGGTGCGTTTCGCAACGGCGTCGATGATGCGCAGATTCGCCTGGTGCGGCACGACCAGCGCCACGTCGTCGATGCCGACCCCGGCGCGCCGCATCACATCGAGGCTCGCCTCGCTCATGCCGTGCACGGCCTTGCGAAATATTTCCTGACCGTCGAAATCCCAGCGCGTGAGCCCGAACTGGACGCCGAGATTGGCGTACATGGTGCCCATCCCGCGGACCCGCAGAATCTGCCGCGAATCGGCGTAACACTGCAGTTTTTCACAGATGACGCCCGTTTCCTGCGCCGCTTCCGTCAGCACGACCGCCGCCGCGCCGTCGCCGAACAGGACGGCCACGTTGCGGTTGTTCCAGTCCATGTATTGCGAGATCAGCTCGACCCCGATCACGAGCGCATTCTTGACGATGCCGCTCTTGATCATCGACGTTCCGATCGACAGCCCGTACATGAAGCTGGTACAGGCGGTGTTGACGTCGAACGCCGCCGCGCGCACCGCCCCGATGCGTCGTTGCACGCCGGAGGCGCTGTTCGGCACCATCTCGTCGTTGCTGCAGCTGCCGTAGATCACCAAATCGATGTCCTCGCCGCGCAGGCCGGCGCAGGCGATGGCCCGTTCGGCGGCGACGATCGCCAGTTCGATGCCGGGGACATGGGAGATCCGCCGCTCCTTCATGCCGGTGCGCGTGGTGATCCACTCGTCGTCGGTCGGCAGGAAGGTCGCCAGGTCCTGGTTGGTCAAGATGGACGGCGGAAGGCATTTGCCCCAGCCGACGATTGCCGCGTGCGTCAACGAATCCCCCTGCGAGCCTTGGTGCTTATCGGTGCATTGTCGCCCGATCGGGGCGAAACCGCACGAGGGACCGAGACGGGCGTCGGTCAGGCCAGGGCAAGCTGCGGGTCGAGATGCAGGGCGGGCAGGCGCACGGTATCGCCGGTAGCCACCCGGGCCTGGGTGTCGGCCCAGTACCGCTGCAGTGCAGTATCGGAATTCATGATCGCCAATCGGCACTGTTCGAGCTCATATTTGAGCAGCGGCAACAACGCCGATTGCGGTCCCGTCGATTGCGGTGGCGCCGATGCGCCGGTGTCCTCCGCTTGGATCTGCGTTTCGCAAAACAGGCGGAAATAGTCCGTATACAGGGCCTGATAGAGCTGTAAGGGCCCGAGAAAGCCGGGATCGCGCACCAGCGTGCAGCCGACGTGACTCGCGCAGAGGAAGCTGCAGGCCTTGCGCAAATACAGCCCGTGCTCGCAAATCACCGCCCGCGTGTAGTCCTGGGTCGGGTGGAACGCGGCGACGATCCGGCGGCGCAGGGCGCCGCGCGGGCGGGCATCGCGCAGATATTCGAACAAGGCCTTGCGGTGGATGAGACGGAACGCGGCTTTTTTCAGCAGCGCCGCCTGGGTGCGGCGAAATCCCGGGTTGGCGACTTCACGCATCAGACCCGCGTGTTCGCTTTCCCACACGCTGAAGGTCGCGGGTGTCTCCAGCAGCCGGCTCGCGACCAGTTGCTCGGTCGGATCGGCACTGTGCAGCGCGCTCTGTACGCGGTCCGTGGACTCGCGCATCAGGCGCACGTGATCGATCACGCTGCGATGCACCCCTTCATCCTCCTGTGTCCCCCTACTTCGGACCGGAGATTTTCCTTTTTTATGGCGCGTAGTTCCGTTCGCGCCGTGCACAAAGGTTCGGGTTTTTCCCGGGTGCTGTCAATCGAATTTTGCGCCGTCCCTAGCTCGAAGGTGTTATCGCAATGCGCCAGCGCGGCGACGAATATGCTGACTGTGGTATCAACGACGACAGGATTGCGGCGAGGATCGCCCGCGGCGCGGGCCGTCCTGATCGAGGGCGTCCTGTTCGCGGGCGTCCTGGGCGTGGCCGTTCTGGGCGCGGCGGCGGCGCGAGCCGCCGTCCCCGCAACCGCCGCGCCGGCGGCAGCCACGCCCGCGCCAGGCACGATCCGGATCTGGGCGAGCCCCGCCGATGGGCCGATGATCAACGCGCTCGAGGCCGGCTACCGCCAATCCCATCCCGCCGCGCGCTTCGCCACCACGCTGCACGGACCGGAGTCGACGCTGGCTTCGGTCAACATGGACGTCGCCGACGTCGCCTTCATGGCGCGTGAAATCCGGGTGCCGCTGGAGACCATGGCGTTCGAATGGGAGCATCACTACGCGCCTTTCGAAATCGAGATCGCCAACGCGGGTCTCGGCGCGCTTCACGGCCCGAGCCGCCCCGGCGTGAACCTGGCGTTCATCGTCAACCGGCGCAATCCGCTCGCCTGCATCACGCTGCGCGAGGCCGATGACGTGTTCGCCGCGGATCATCGCCGTGGCGGCGCGAACATCCGATCCTGGGGTGGGTTCGGACTCACCGGCGCGTGGGCCTCCCGCCCCATTCATGTCTATGGCCCGCCGGTGGATGACGTTGCGGCCCTGTTCGTTCGCGCGCGCGTCCTTGGCGGCAGCCGCAAGTGGAACGCGGCCTATCAGGTGGTGCCGGGCGGATGGCGCGCGGTGCGCCGGGCGGTCGCGGTCGATCCGGACGGCGTCGCGTACACACCGCCCGTCCCTCGCGATGCCGGGATCAAGGCGCTGCGCCTGG
>VFSW01012771.1_pt1 | contig 11702 bp, 11 predicted proteins | sample 5358111 | NCBI WGS metagenome assembly VFSW01 (sample SAMN11554181, study PRJNA540505) | mine drainage metagenome | isolation source: sediment from site ElyBrook_90M | place: USA: Ely Copper Mine, Vershire, VT | collected 2017 | reverse complement strand
CATCCGAGAAGCTCGTCGCGGTCGAGAGCGTGATCGTCGAACTCGTGAACAGCGTCCCGCCGACCGTGAGGATCAGAGTGCCGCTGAGCGCCTGCATTTGCGAGAGCGACAGCGGCGCGAGAGAGCCGCCGAGCAGCCAGCCGGGAACGGCCGTTTCGGCGTACCCGAGGAACTTCAAGAGGCCCGGCGTCGCGGTGGCGTTGTTCGGCCCGGAGAAGTACGTCGCGGCGATGGCCGCCTCGGTGCTGGTCGCCCCGAACCATGCGGAAACAGCGGCGGCGGTCGAGAAGTCGAGCACCTGGTTCTGCGGCGCGTACGTGCTCTGCGTGAGCACCACGGCGTTGAGGTCAACAGCGTTGCCGGCGGCAGACAGGACGCCAGGCTTGATGTTGACGACCTGGTTGAACGGGATCGTCGGCATGAGGTTCTCCGGTTAAGGTGAGCGGCCGGAATCAGCGCTGGCCGTCTGGCCGCTGTCGGCTGTCCAAGTGGCGTCTGGGTAAAAGACCTCGATCGGCTCGACGCCGACCGTGACGCCCGTGGCCGCTGCGGTCGGTTGAGTCCAGGTCGGGCGGTAGTCGAGAACGAGCAGCAGGCACCAGCGGCGTATCCACTGATCCTCGCCGCCGATGATCGGCGCCTGGTCCAACCGCTCGCTGTAGAGCGGCTTGATGTTTGACGGCATCGAGTCAAACGCGATGCCATCGCGCCACAGCAGCTCAGCTGCCGCCGCCCACGACTCGGCTTCTGCCGAGCCGTAGAAGTCAGCCTGCATGCGGTACCGGTAGTCGGCCGCAACGGACGCCGTGAAGCCCGTCACTGTTCCGTTCGTGAGAACGGCTGCCGTGTCATCCGTATTGGTGCCGATGCGATCAGCGCCCAAGGCAGTCAGGACGATGGTCTGCGCGCTCGGCATCGGCACGCGGTTCTGCTGTCCCTGACGGATCTCGACGTTCGTCGGGACGATGAGACGCAAAAACGCGATCACCGCCGCGTAAACGTCGGCGTCGCTGATATCGATCGGCATGGCTCAGTCGTTCTGGAGTTGGACCGTGGCGCGGCACCAGTCTGGCCACTGTTCATCGACGAGCACCACGAGCCACGTGCGCGTAGGTGCGCCTGGAATTTCAGGAAACTGCAGAAGGTCGCCGCCAGTCCCGTCAACGCGGACAGCCGTGAGCACGGTGCCGCGCACGAAGACCGAACGCAGCACGCCTTGAATGTTGAGCTCCGCCAGGTGCGCAAGCCGTTGCGTCGGCAACGGCTGGACCTGCCCGTATACGGTCTGCGTGATGTAATTCGGCGTCGAGACACCGCTCGCCGGGTCCGTGCTGTAGCCCTGGGAGGACTGCCACGTGATCGGCAGGTCAGGATTCACGCCCTGCACTGCGCGGTTGACGAGGCCGCGCAGGTTCACACGCCGCCCTTGACAGGTTGCGCTGTCTCAAACTCAGCGCCCGCGACGCCGGTGCCATACGAGATATGCGCGATGAGCGCCCCGGTGTCGTTCAGAGGCTGCGAGATGGTGACCGGCATCGTGGCCTTGCCGAAGTTGCGATTCGCCTGGCGTGCGCGCATCACGCGACCCCGAATGGTCGATGGTTTCAGCGGGGGTGCCACGCGCTCGGCAATCGTGCGCACGACATCCATGGCCGCTACCTGTCCGACCGCCTCCAGCATGTTCGCGAGACTGACCTCGCGCTTCACGACGGCCTCGGCGCCCGCGGCGAGTGCCTTTGACCACTCGGACTGACGCGCCGCGCGGGTGTTGCGCATGAATGGGCGCGGCGGGATCACGATCGCCGGTATGCTCGCCTTTTTTCGGAAGACAACGCCGTTCTCGGTCGGAATGGAGAGGGCTTTGGCCTTCGTGGCACGCACGTCATGCGCCGGCACGGCTGACCCGAACTCTTGGATCGCCGCGACATACGCGATGCTGGTACCGTCGGGGTAGGTCTTGCCGGCTGGGATGCCGACCTTCGCAACCGCTCCATCGAAGAGCTTCGCGCGGTCGGAGAGCGCCCGCGCGATTCGACCCATGTTTAAGGAGGTACCCATGCCGGCCGCCCACTCGGGATGTATGGGCCAGCGGCCCATGAGGTTCTCATGAGCGCGAGCAACATCGGCCCGTAGGGTGGGGACGACAAGAGGAGAGAAGCCAACGCCGATGAACCGAACGTCGGCAGCGTGAACGTCGCGCTCACACTGCCCTCGCTTGCGCTCGATGTTGGTCCGGTCGCCTGCCCCTGCGTGCTCGGCGCCTGCTGCCCATTCGTCGCGCCCCCGTAGAGCTGCGTGCAGACGACAGCTCCCATCAGGTCAGCGGCTTGTTGCAGCTTCTCCGGGTTCTGCGCCCCAATGCCCCAGGATGCTTGTTGCTGCGCGATCCAGTTCGCTCCCATTCCCCACGCGAACGCGAGAGTTGCCTGTGGATAGGCTGTCTGGTCCGCGAACGCCGGGAATTGCGCCCGGAAATTCGCGTCGTTGTAGGCCGGTGCACTCACGCGCGGCTACTTGTTGTTGACGGCCTGGAACGCGGTACCCGGCTCTTTCGCAAGCCCCTTCTTCGCTGCGTACTCCTCCACGTCCTTTGGCGTCTTCGGACGAGAGCCGTCCTTGGTCGTCATAGACTGCGCGACCGTGTCAGGGTCGCGAGCGATGTTGACGATCTTGACGAAGCTGCGCTCCTGATGCCGCTTGAAGTGCGCATTCTCCGCAAGCAGTTTCGCCTCCTCGTCGGTGATGTGCGTGATGACGCCCTCACGCGTCACCGGGTCTCCCTTACCACGGCTCGCCACGCCAGCGCCCCCTTTTACGAGGACGCTGCGCGTGACGTTGTTGATGCCGTTGTTGTTCACCCAACAGGCGTAGCGGGTATCCGCGCTGAGCGTCGATACGACGTGTTTTGCCATGTCTACCCCTCAGATGCCGCTGTAGCGCACGACCGCATACGGACGCTTGCACATGATGCCGGCAGTCGCATTGGTGAAGTCCTCGATGTAGGACTTCGCGCGCTGCTCGACGCCGAGCGCCATGAACTTCACCGGCACGACCTGGATGAAGGTCCGCTTGTCATCCGTGCCGCCGTCCTCGACCGTGTCCGCCCAGAGGTAGAACACGTTGTCGCCGGCATTCGCCGCAGCGAACTGCGGGGCCGTCACGACGCGGCACTTCGGATAGGTCTGTTTCAACCACATCGCAACCGATAGGGTGCCGAGTTCGTTCAGCTTCGAGAGATACTGCGCGACGTTGAACGGGATCGCGAGTGTAGTATCGACCGCCTGCGGGTCGATGTTGTCCTCGGACTGGATCTGCAGCTGGTTGAATGCGACGATGATGTCCTGAGTGATCTCGAGGAACGTTTTGTCGGCCCAGAGCGGCGAGGCAGCGGCGCCGTTCGGCACCGTCACGTACGCTGGGAGCGCCGGGTCGTTCAGCAGCCCATAGGTGTTGTTCGATCCGTTGTTGAACCCGTAGAAGCCGATCAGGTTGCGCCAGATCTCGAGCTGCAGCACGCTCGAGGCGCGCTTCTCGGCATCCGAGTTCACCATGGCGGCAGCCGCGCGGTCCTGTTCCAAGCGGCCGACGATGATGCCGGACTCGAGGCGTACGATCGTGCGCTGCTCCCAGTTCACGTTCCAGTCCGCGAGCGGCACGTTGGTCGAGTCCTTGTAGACAGCGATGTTGCCCATCGGCTCGACGACGCCCTGGATGATCCACTCATCGCGCCAGTTGCCGATGGTGTCGATCCCGACGAGTTCGTCGATCTTGCGGGCCGCCGTGATGACCTTCACGAAGCCAGGGAGCCAGTTCTGCAGGAACTGGATCGGAGTCACGATCGAGGGCGACGTGATCGCACTCGGCTGAGGCGCCCATGCGTCCATGGCGCTGTCGAGCGCAGCCATGGCCGCCCGCAGATACGACGGCTCGAAGCCGATCCCGATACGCTCAAGCGCGCGGAAGTCCGCCACGTCGTGAGCGGACATGACCAGCGGCTTGACCTGTTGAGGCGAGAGCCGCGAGTGAGTCTTGGAGATGGTAGGCATTTTGATTCCTTAACCTCAGTTCTGAGTGGTGAGGCGGACGATCGCGAGGCCACCGCCTGAGTTGGAGTTGCCCTCCATGCCGCCCACGGAGCCAGGACGGCCGTAGACGAGGCAGTTCGGGACCAGTGCATAGCCGGCCTGCGGAGCCGCGCCCGGCGCAACCGTTGCGAGCGCGCCATTGGTCGCGCTGTAGGTCACCTGATCGCCGACGTTGAAGGCGTTCGGAATGCTCACGACGCACGAGCCCAGGGTCATCACGGCGACCTGGGAGTTCGGCTCGAGCACTAGGCTCGCAGCGAGCGGGTTGGTGTTGCTCGCGCCGTAGAGAGGCTCTATCTTCGGCAGCACGGCGATGCCGGCGAATACCGCGTTCGGGCCACCGCTCCCGGTGATCGTCACGGCAGTCGAGACCGTCTGGCTCGCGCTCACCGTGTAGGTGCCAGCGCTACCTGCGCCCGTGCCGTACGCGGTGATCGTGGTGCCGGCGGTTACACCGGTCCCGGTTAGGGTCTGGCCCACCTGGATCGAGCCCGAGGCAACAGCCGTGACGGTGAGCGTGGTGCCGGCAATCGTGCCGGTGAAGGACGAGGAACCGGTACCGACCACTCCGCCAGCAGTGGCGACGCCAGTCGAGGCGTTCTTCGTGAAGACGATCCCGAGCGAGCCGCCGTTATCGTCGAGCGTGACGGGCTGAACGCGGTGCGGCTCATCCAGCAGGATATCGCCGACAACGCCGAGATTCAGCAGGACGTTGACAGTGCTTTGAAAAGGCATAGGAAATCCCTCCGCAGTGAAGCGGCTTGAGTGAGTTGGCGTTGTGCCTACGTGTTAGGCGGACGCGCCCACGTACTTGTCGATGAACGAACTGCCGCTTGTGGCGGAGTCGAAGGCGCCGCGCTGAGCGGGGACTGCCGCGCGTGTTGCACACGCCGCGAGGTAGCACTCGAGCGCGGTCACCGGGTCAGCGGAGTCTGCCGCCTGAGTCTGGCCGAGTTTCTTCAGCCCGTACGCCGCCATCTCACGCAGCGGCATCTCGTCGTGATCGAACGCGCCGATCATGGGCGAGAGACGCTGATAGAGACGCTGGGCGGCCGCGGTCTCGCGACGCAGGCTCGAGGTCTCGCGCCGCACGATGGCAGCGACCTCATCGGCATCCATACCCTTGGTGTCCTTCGCCTTGTCTTTGGCCTTGTCCTTCGCCTTGTCCTTGGACTTGTCTTTGCCCTGAGGCTCGCCGTCCTCGTCCTCTTCCTCTTCCTCGCCCTCCTCGTCCTTCGCCTTGTCTTTGGCCTTATCCTTCGCGCGATCCTTAGCCTTGTCAGCGCTGCCGCCTTCCTGACCATCCGGCTTCAGGTCCTCTTTCTCCGGCGGGTCTTCCGGGTCTCCGGCGGGGTCTTTCACATCGCCGTCTTTGGCCTTGTCCTTGGCCTTCCCGTCATCGCCCTTCTCGGCCGCGACCTTGCCCGCGATCTTGGTGGCGTACTCTTTCGAGTAGCCCTTCTTCTCGAGTTCCGAGACGAGCGAGTTGAACGAGTCGCCGATGAACTTGAGGGTCTCCTCATCGACGCGATCCGCCGCTTCGTCTTTGCGCTTCTCAGACATTTGATGATTCTCCACGCTCATGTCGAGCGAAAAGGTAAGGCAACCCTCTGCTGCGTCCAGGACGCGCACGTCGGATCCCATCCGACCCTTGTCAACTGACGCAACATGGTTGCCACGGATGTTGCGCTGAACGTACTGATACGGCTGTCCGTTGTAGACGCCGTTCTGTTCGATGAACTGACAGTGATATCCGCAGGACAGCTCACGCTTATTGCGCGCGATGGCGCGAGCGAGAGCCTCCGAGAAGACCTTGATGTTTCCGTAGAGCGTCCCGTCCTTGAAGTAGACCTGCTCGCCGATGACGCCATGGACGCCCTTTTGCTCAGGCGGCACCAGTCCCTTGTCTTTCTCGCCGAGTAGCGTCCCAGGGTGCTCGATGATCCACGGCATTAGGTGGAATGACTTGATACACTCCTCGTTGGCGAGTTCCTCCGGTGGCCGGAACACGGAGACCACCTTGGTCGGATCGCCTCCTTTGATGACCGAGGATTCACGGTACTGATAGACTCCCGCACTCGATAGCGGGTTGTCGTAGACCGTGAACCAACCATTGGCGTCGTAGTCGCGGCGATCCTGGGCGCAGTCGAGCGCACCGCAGTCTTTCCCAACCTTCGCCAGCGTCGCCAGCGTCGCCGCTGCGCCGGGATGCATCGGCGCGGGGAGCGAGTCCATCGGCGCCCAACGCGCGTCGGAGTGTTCGGAGTTGAGCCGCACCTCGAACGACGACGGCACGGAGGCGCTGTACGTCGTGAAGTCGTCCGCGTCGTCGATCTGCACGAGTGGGTCGTTTCCGACCCAGCCGGTCTCTTCCTCTGCCTCGCGTCGCGCGGCTTGCTCCGGCGTCTCGCCGTCATCGATGCCGCCGCCCGGAAAGCACCAGGTACCTGGATGCGCCTTGGCGGTATCGGCTCGCTTCAGCAGGAGCACTCGGCGGTCCGGGGTGGACAGTATGATTCCTGCGGCGGTGGGCATGGTGGCGATCGGTGGCTGTAAGACTTGACGCTGTTGCGGTTATGTGCTAAGGAATGCCTCAGAAACGCAAAAAGCCCCATCTCGGGGCCTTGGGAATCGATCATGCGAAAGCTCAGCACGCTCCTCGTCTCCGGCGCCCTCATCGCCGCGGCCACCATCGCGCCATACTCGCTACCAGCGCTCGCTGCCACACCCTCGGCACACGATCCGGCGCCGATGTCGGTGCGCCACTTCGTCGCCTACGGCTGGCGCTTAGCCCGCCGTGGCGCCACCGTCATCGTGAGCGGCGTGTACGCTCGCGACGGGGCCGTAGGCATGCTCTACGGCTCGCACCGGGCGGTTTCGCTCGAGGAGTACTCGCCAGTCTCCGAGCCCCACGTGGCGGTCCTAGAGCGCCACGCGTCGCCTGCGCTGCGAACGCTCCTGATGCGCTGCTACCAGCGCGATGCAGTCGGCTGCCGGATCGCGGTCCAAGGCGTCGCCGTGCCGTGCGTGCTCAGCAACGAATTCGGCGCGCAGCGCCAAGCGGTCTGCATCGATGCCATCAACGGCATGCGCATGGCAACGCCGCCTGACGTCCTGGCCGAGCGCCACGTGGCGGCGATGGCCGCGGCAGAGGACCGAGCGCAGATGCGGGCTGAGGCGCAGGCTCGGCGCCAGCGTCAGCGGGCGCTCGAACTTGGCGAGGAGCAGGCGGCCATGGCTCAGGCCTATCGCCGGTGCCGGCGCCTCGAGCGCGCCAACCTGTTCGATCTCTTCGGAGCCGTCAATCGCTGCCGCGGAACGGAGCTGCTCAAGTACGAGCAGTGAGACGGTCAACCGAGCGAGCCTGGGCGCGGTGTCGCGTCAGGCCGCCTTCGTAAACTTCAGCACCGGTCGCATCTGGCACCGGCAGAAATACGCATCCCCAGGCTTTCCGACCTCACCGGTACGCTCGTCGATCACGGGCGGGTCGTCGTAGCGAAACACTCGACCAGAGTAGGACTGGTGGAGCTTCCGCGGGTAGCGCTCCCCGCCGGTGTGTATCCAGACGTACTCCTCGACGCCGATCGCCTGGAGCCGGGCGGCATTCACGTTCGCGGTCGCCTTGCGGATCTGATCAAGCGCGACTAGATGCGCATGGCGCGCGTCATCCTCGTAGCGCCTCGTCAGGTACGGCACGAGCTTGTCGAGCCCTGAGCCTGTCGTGATCGCGCTCATGACCTGGACCTGTACCTCGCCGAGGTACTGCTCCGGTATGCGGGTGATGAGTTGCACGCAAGACCGCGTGGACGCCTCGACGACCGCGCGCACCCGAGGCTCGGCGATCGTGGCGTGGATCTCCATACGCTCGGCCATGTCCTTGAGCCCGATGCTGAGCTGCGCGGTGCTCGTCTCCATCACGCCGGAAATCATGCGGCGCGACCAGGTGTCGGCCAACTGCTCGAATTTGCGCTTGTAGCGCGACAGTAGCGCATCGAGCCTGCGCTGCGCCTCATCCGGCACGCTGCGGCCCATGTACGGCGTGTCGGCTGGCGCATCCATCGCCGAGAGGACCTGCGGAGGTGAGAGGACCTGCAATGTCTCGGCCTCTGCCTGCGGTGAGCCGGCAAGCGAGCGCACCATCCTGCGCGTCTCAATCGTCATCTCGCGCAACAGATGCGCCATGGCAGCGCCCATGTCGCGGCCGAGCTTCAGCGGCGGATGCAGCGGCTCTAGGACGCGCTCGCCGACGCGGGGGCGGCGCAGCGGACGCTGAGCGCTGCGGCGCTCAACTGCCGCCGCCATCTCCGTGCCCTTGGTCGGCCTGCTCGGCCTTCACGGCAGCCCCGGCCACGTACCCCCGGCCGCGCTCAGCCTCCGCTGCGGCCTGTGGGTCGTCATCGGCTTCGTTCGGGAGCGGCTCTGTCTCAAGATCTATGCCGATACCGTGATACACGCTTTCCGGGTCCTCAGCGACACGGCCGCGCTCGTCCTCCGGCGAGAGCGCGCCAGAAGCCACGAGCGCCGCACCTGTCTGCGCCTTCGCGAGATTGACCTGCGCGAGTTCGAGGTGGGTCATCGCATCGAGCGACTTCCAGGTGACGACGATCTCGGTGTCCTTCAGATCCTGGTACTTCGGAATGACCTCGGAGCGCATCACGAGTTCATGGTGGCGCTCGAGCAGCGGGCTTAGGTCCCGCTCCTGCATCGACTCCAGCAGCTCGTGATAGCTCGACTCGTCGTACTGACCGGTCGCGGCAAAGCCACCCGGTGTCGTGCCAAGGAGCTTCGTGATCGGCATCCCAGCGGTGGCCGCAACGAGTCCGTACTGCGTCATGACGAGCGCATCGAAGTCAGCGAGCGGCGTGTCGAACTGCTTGAAGTCCTCGCTTTCCTTGTCACCGAGTTTGATGCCGAAGTTGTCGCGATTGGCGATCCAGTTCTGTATCGTCGCGTTCGCCTTCTCGCTGTTGCCGAGCACTTCGCTCATGTTCGTCAGCCATACCGTCGTGCGCTTCGAGAGCGCAAGCGCCGGGGCTTCGTTCGCGGTGCGTTCCGCGCAATACACCCGCTCCATGATCATCTGCGGCAGCGGTATGCCGCCGAAGAGATAGAGCGGCTTCAGCACATCCGGCGGGTCTGCGTAGCGGAACAACACCAAGTGCGAGCGATGCACACGCATCGAGCCGATGAGCCACCAGGTCGGCTCGTAGAAGTGCTTGGTTGACGGGACGCCGGCGGCGTCCGCATCCAGAATAGGCGCGATCCAGTACGGGTCGATCTGGCTGATGCCGCGATAGCTGCCGGGCTTCACACCGTCCGGGTTGTAGGGCTTCTGGTAATACTCCGGGTCGTCGCTATCGACCAGGAACAGCGCAATCCGCAGGCCGAAGATGCGTCCCTTGATGCCGAAGTCGCGCAGCTGTCCCATCATGCCGACCTTGCGGTCAGCACGCTTCAGGATCTTCAGGACATCGTTGTCGAGGTCGTCGCCGGTTGATGTCGTGATCTCATAGCCATTGCGGATCGCGTCATCCACCGGCGTCGCGCATGCCTTGTAGACGAGCCAGTTCTGAGCGAGAAATGCCGCGTTCTGGTAGCCGATGAAGCCTTGCTTCATGAACCACGGCATCAAGGCCATCTCGGACTGGCCTGCCTGGATGGCGGCGGCCTTGAACGCTGGTAGCCCGTTGTCGGAGCTGTCCATCGCCGCGACCGCATCCGTGCCCGTCCAGACCTTCATGCGCTTGGTCGCATCCGCCACGGACCGCCAGATCCTCTGCATACGCTCGGACTCTTCCTGGCGCTGTCGAGCCAGCAGGTTAGAGGTGCCGTCCGCGAGGCTGTACTTCTTGGCGCGGCTCTCGGGCTTGGGCGCGTCTACCGGCCTGCGCTTGCCGATGAGCTTTCTGATTCGCGCGAACATACTCAGGAGCGTCCGCTGATCGGGGCAAGTAAGAGCGCTGCCGTGCGGCAGTGTTTGCACACGAACAAAGCCCCGAGCCCAGGCATCATCTTGAAGTCGTGCGCGTAGCCCGGCAAACAGACCTCAGATGGAACGTGACGCTCAAAAGACGGCATGCCGCGAAGCGCCGACAGCGGGGGCGATACGGCACAGGAATCAGCCAACACAATCATGGCTCAGCCGAAGGTGCTGCGGCGCCGCTTGATGAGCGGCTCGAGCGCGTAGCGCAGCGCATCGATGCAGTGATTGTGCTTGTCTTCCACGTCCGACATGACATTGCCCGATAGCTTGTCCACCTTGTAGGAATAGAGCCGCATTTCCTGCGCCGTATGCGCGCAGCGCGGATGAACGACAACGCGCTCGTAGGACCTGATGTGCGCGATGCCGTCCTCGACGCAGCCCTTCCATTTATCGCACGACTGGATGCGCGGATAGCCGTGCTGGCGCATGTAGGAAACGGTCTCGGGACGCGCGTTGTCGGCGCGAATCACCTCGCGCTCGGAGCCTGGTACGCCGCCAAACAGCTGCGGCGTCTTATCGATGTCACAACCGATCGCATACGCCTCGCGCTCAACGTAGAGGGTGTTGTTATGCACCCACGTCTTGATGAGCGCGGTCGGGTCTTGCGAGAATCCCCAATCCGCCCCGAAGTAAGGTCCGCTCCATTCGGGCCGCGGCTCAAAAGATTCGAGCGACCACTTGCCGTGAAATATCTGAGCGTCGCCGTGTACCTGACACTCGCCTTCCCAGATGTGCGCATAGGCGTCCGGGTCGATGCGCTGCAGGTAGTCGCGCTCGGCGGAGAGTTCGGCAGGAAACCATGGGTTATCGCGCCAACTCACCTTGCGCACGAGCGCATCAGGAGGTGGGTTGACCACAAACCGCTGATACGTCGGGTCTCGCTCGGCCCTCGGGTTGAACGTAGCCCAGATTTCAGATCCTGGGCGGCGTATCGTCGGGACCAGTACTTCCCAACTCTCGTTCGAGACGAGGTCGGCCTCCTCGACCCAGCAGATGTCGATCCCCTCGAGCGATTTAATGCCGCGAGGGTTTACGTGCAAGCCGCGGAAGATGAACGACGTGCCGCAGCGGGACTTGATCTCGCGCTGCGTCACGGTGTACTCGGCACCAAGCCCAAGAGCGTCGATCTGACTCGCGAGCAGCCGATGCACGGAGTCGGCAATGCTGACTTGGAACTCGCGCGCGCAGAGGATGTTCAGCGGCTGAATAGCCCCAAGGCTCACCAGTACGCGCGCGACTGACCAGGACTTCGCGCTCCCGCGTCCGCCGTACGCGATCTTGTATCTGCCCGGGCCGAGCAGGAAGTCAAACGCTGGCGGGGCGAGAACGAGACCGCTACTGAACGGGGGCGCCATCTGGCGTCCCGCTATTTTCGGCCGACGAGCCCGGAGTGTTCTCCCCGTCTCCCGACTGTTCCGGAGCGCGCGTAATCATGGCGATGAGTGCCTGTTTGACGGCCAGGACGCCACCGACATCACCCTCGGCTGCAATCGGGCCCCCGTTGGCCCCCGTCAATTCATGCCGCTCCGGCGCAAACAGCGCCAGCAGCTTCGCGCGATGGTCAGCGATGCGGATCAGCGCGTTCGCCACCTGCGGGTCGGCGCGACCGGGCCACAGCGCCTCAACCTGCGCGT
>VFSW01012770.1_pt1 | contig 11702 bp, 18 predicted proteins | sample 5358111 | NCBI WGS metagenome assembly VFSW01 (sample SAMN11554181, study PRJNA540505) | mine drainage metagenome | isolation source: sediment from site ElyBrook_90M | place: USA: Ely Copper Mine, Vershire, VT | collected 2017 | reverse complement strand
GGTTCCCACCAGGGGAGAGGTTCCCCCGCCGTCTACCTATTCCCGCACACTACCTGAACTTTCCCCGTGATGCGCGACCGCAAACGCGGGGGCAAGGTTCTGCGAAGTCATCTCGTCAGAGCGGAGCGTGACCTACCCCCCCTCCGCTTGCAGTTCCATCTCACGTTTAGAGACAAGAGTGCGGAGGAGACTTCGACCCCGACACGGAGGTTCGACGTCCCCCGCACCACGAGCGGCCTCTCCGACGACCCGCGGGAGGAGGTCGAGCAGCAGGAGGAGCGGCGGTTGCGGGACCTTCGAGGGCGAGTGAAGCGGTCCCGCGCCGTGGTCGCGAACGCGCCGGGGCTCGCGGAGATCCTCGCTGCCGATTGGAGGAAGGCGACGCGGTCCTATGCCCGATCCGGGATCACGGAGGAGATGTTCCGCCGCGAGGCAGCGTCATCGACCGTGAAGCGGAAAGGTCCTGACAGGACTCTGCACCCTGCCATCGTCCCAGACAAGGGCGATGTTGTCAACCGAGATCGTCCACTTGAAATCCTTGGGACTCAACAGGCCGAGCACCGCGCGAACCTTGTCGTCGGAGAGAGGGAGAGAGTCCTGTTCGTCTCCGTGGGCAAGTGTGATGTGAGGGGTCCAAGCCTCGGGTCGGTAGTACGCGACCGGCTCTCTGGCGTGAGGCAGGCACGCGCTCCAGACACGACCGTGCAGAGCACGAAGGAAGGAATCCTTCCTCACGACGACGTAGACCACGGGCCACGGGCCTTCGAACGTTGCGAGCCCTTTCGTGCGGACTACGAACGGAGCAGTTTCATCGGCGAGTAGGGACAGCGAGGTCTCGATGGCCGCGCGGTCGTATCCTCCAGCGACTTGGTAGCTGAAGTGCGGGTACGGCATTACGAGGACTCCCCGCAGACCGAGTCCCCGTTCGAGCTTCGCCCAAGTCTCGCGGACCCTCATGGTAGCCCCGGCGTCGAGCAACGATACCACGCCATGGAGGGGGCCGCGTAGCGCGTGGACGGGCATCGCGTCCCCTGTGCCCGACGGAGATTTAGAGACCGTGGTGGCCGATTCGCACCGCTCCGCGGGCCCTTCCTTCTCGCTCCGCTCTGGGGTCCCCTCGCACGTGTGTCGGTGTTACCGAGCGTCCCGCTGGCCTTTGGCAAGCAGCAGGTCGCTGTAAGACTCTCGGATCAGGTCAGCACGCCGTAATCCCAGCAATCCGGCCATCTCCTCGGCCTGTTCTTGCAGCCTCTTGAAGTCCTTCGGTCGACCGACTGCTTCGATCTCCACGAACGGGCCCAGACCGCGCACATCGTCCACGTGAACCCGAACGTTGCCCTTCCGGTAGATGCGGCGGATCTTGTCGATGACGACCTTGACGCCGAGGTCCCGGGCCAGCGTCTCCTTCACGGTGGCGGGGTCGGAGACCGGAAGCAGGAGGACGTCGCTCCGTTTAGAACGAAGCGAGTCGTTACGAAAGTACCAGACGAGCACGGTCCGCGACCCGGTTTCGCGCAGCTTGAGGCGACCCTCCGCGACCCCGAAGTACGTGTCGATCTGGTGCTCTCGTCCTGCCCAGCGCGCGTCCGCGGCGCGGACGCGCCGGATCGCATCCCGCGGGTCGGAACATCGTGCCTTGAACTCCGCGTTGACGTGGGCTCTCGCCATCGAGGCGACGGCAAGGCCTTCACCTCATTCAAGTTGATGTCTCCGAATTGCGCGACACGTCGCGGATCCACTGGGGGGTGGGAAGAACCATGGGAGGCGTGGCCTTCGGACCGCCGTGACCTCGCTCGTGCACGGGCACTTTCTCGCGCATGGCCGCGTCCAGGGCGTGAACTACCGCGCGCGAGTCGTGGAGTCCGCGAATCGTCACGGCGTGGTCGGTAGCGTCGCGAACCGGGACGATGGCACGGTCTTCATCGACGTGCAGGGAACCGCCGAGGCCGTGGAGGCATTCCTGCGAGACGTGAGCGGCCCTCGCGGAGCGAGCCACGCGCATGACGTGCAACGCGTGGCCGAAGTGCCGGTGTTCCCCGACCTTCTCGGTTTTGAGATCCTTCGCGACTGAGGGCGCGACGGGTGCACGGCGGCGCGGTTCGGCTCAGCGCCAAGCGATGACCTTCCGGTTTCGGGGCGTCTAGTACTTCAGGATTAGAATCTGGCACTTCGAACAGCGGAAGCCATCCATCCAGATCATCCCGCCGAGGGGTGACCCGGAGATTCGCTCTCCACCGATTGCGAGAGCGGAACGTGACGCATGCCATGTGGCACCCGCGGCGAATGACACTGTTCCTAGACTACCCGAGGTCATGGGAGCCCCACAGGAAGGGCAAGCTGGAGCCGGCATCGCGCTAGTTTCCGCCTCTCCCATCCCAACGCGAGTGAACCGACCCATATACTGTATTCGAACGTTCCGCGGCCGCGGGGCGCCTTTCTCTCCCCGATCACTCCGCCGAGGGCTCTCTCCGCGCCCGTCAGTTTCCCTCTGGCTTTCCGGCCCCGGGTCGGTGTTTCGCTCAGTCTCTGCTCTCTTCTTGTAGGCTAGGCCGAGGTACCGAATAGAATAGCCTCGTTCCTCGTCCGGATCTTCCGCGAGCAGAGCGACTACCTTCGGGTCGTGGAAGGGTGGCGTACCGTTCGGTCGCCGACGCTCCGCGGGGAGGCAAAGCGGCTGTTTCGCGAGATCGTCGATGGGCCGTTACCGCCGGGGACTCGTATCGAGCGGGCCCCGGGGGTCGAGGTTCTGCGTCTGCGACTGCGGCTCGAGGTTCGTGAAGAGTAGACGTGGACCGTACCAGGTTCTCACGCTCGTCTCGGCCGAGGAGCTCCTAGACCGGGGCCCGGTGCGAATGCGGTCGACAGAGGCCGAAACGCAAGCACCGTTGTACGGAACACTCTTCTGCGCCGTCGGATTGCCCTGTAGGGGCTGCTCACGGAACCGGACATGGCCACCGAAGTTCCAATGTGTCCCCGATGCCAGAAGCCGATGGAGGCCGGCTATGTCCTGGGCCAGACCTACTTGGGCAACACGCCCGCGACCATCGCCTGGCTTCCCGCCTCAATGGGGCTGACGGATCGGGGGTTGGTCAACGAGATGGAAGCGGAGCCGCTCTTTCCGTTGGGTCTAATCAGTTCCGAGGTCTTGCTTCGGATCCCGCGGTTTCCCGGGTGGAGATGCGTTGGTTGCAAGCTCGCTCAGTTAAGTTGGGGGGAAGCGACGATGAACCCTCCTCCCGAAGCAATACGTCGCGATCTCGGTCCGTTCGTGTAGAAGGGCTCGCTGGTGGACCCCTGCGAGGTCCACCTCTCGTCGGCCACGGGCCTCCTCGCGATGCTCCAGAAGGCAATCCACGCGATTCTGTCGCGGTTCAAGGACGCCCTTCGCGTCTACGAGGCCGCGATGGGCGAGGAGCTCTCCGCGGAGGACGTGACTTCCGCGCTGATCGCGGCCGAGCTCCCCCGTGTCCACTCGAGCGCGATCGGCGCGCGGACGGAGGCGGAAGCGTCTCGCAACGCGCTCTTGACACGGGGGGCGACGTCTGAGGTTACGACCACCGGGCTCGCCCGCGAGGTCGGCCCGCGCCTCAGACCCTTTACCCGAGGGAACGTCGCGCCCTTACAGCGGCGGCGGAGCAGAAGGGGTACCTGGACCCTCGCTACCGCGCCGATTTCCCCGATCGCCCGGACCCCCCCTATAGGTGCGCGTTCGCTCCCAGGTAGCTCCATGCCGTGCGCATTGTCGAGCCGTTATTCTGTCTCAGGGCGGCGGCGCTCAGCCCGGGCGTCGGGGTCGGGCGCGTTGCCGCGGCGCATGTTTGCTTCTCCTTAGCATCTTCGGGGTTTACTGTCCCTGGTCCCAAGGGCGGGTGAGATCCGGTTCGCGCCCGTCCTCGGGAGAGAGCGAAAGAGTGCGAGGCCGTGCAGTCGACTCGAACCACTCTCGCACGTTCGACCTTGGCCGAAGTCTCGGTCGCATCCCGAGCGGATGCCGGGCCCCGACACTGGCCAGCTCCGAATTTCGCGAGGTGAGCGACCGAACGGCCAACCGTACCGTGGAATGCCGAAATTCCGACACGTGTCGGATCCAAGCTCATCTACCGACCCGGCTTCGGTTCGACATGGAGGCGTACCTCGAGGAGTGGGAAGCGTTCGTTCCGTCCGATACGACTGCGCTCTCCCGACTGCACCCGGAGGTCGTGTTCGACATCCGTCCCGTGGGGTTCCGCTGGGTCGTTCGCTGCACGGGGTCGTCGGCGTCTCTCGACGCGCTCACCGCGTCGGCGGAGCGGCCCCTTCCGCTACTTTGGGCGGAGCGTTCAACGGAGCCGCTCGTCGCGTTCGCCCATCCTCCGGGTCCGTCGGAGGTCGCCTTCCTCCGCCGGGTCGGATCCTCCGGCGGGCTGGTTCTCCCTCCGCTGATGGTACGGGACGGCATCACGCGCGTTCGGGTCCTAGTTCCTTCGGAACGAGCAAAGAACGGGGGCCGGAGACCGTCGGCGACGGCCCGCCTCGTCGCCCGACGGCGCGTCACCGGCCGGAAGCTCCGTGACGAGATCGAACGCCTGGCACCGGGACGCCACGGCCTCACACCGCAGCAGTCTCGAGTGCTCCTTGAGGCGGTGCGAGCGGGGTACTATGAAGTTCCTCGCCGGACCACCGTTGAGGATGTGGCACGGCGGTTGTCGCTTGGACGGAGCACCGCGGAAGAGCACTTGCGCGCCGCAGAATCGACGATCGTGTCTCAGGCCGCGCCGCTGATCGAGCTCTCGGGTGACGACCCGTTCCAGGAAGTCTGGCCCCGACAACATGTGGCGGGCTTCTCCTCCGAGCTCGAACTCTACGTCGACCTGGCCCTTCGCGGAGACCGCGTGACGAACGTGCGACTGCTTCGCTCGACTTCACGGGTCCCTGCCCGTCGAGACCACCCTCTTCTTCGACAGGTGCTTACCCACCTACGCACCGGTCGCGAGGACCTGAGCCGCATTCCGGTGGACCTTCACGTCTCTCCGTTCGAGAGGAAGGTCCTCGAGGAGGTGCGACGCATTCCCCCCGGCGAAACGCGTAGCTACGGGGAAATCGCCCAGCGCATCGGAAGGCCGGGCGCCTCCCGGGCCGTCGGGAATGCCGTGGCGCACAATCCGACCCCCCTCGTGATACCGTGCCATCGGGTCTTGCCTCAGCGCGGTGGGATCGGGAACTACTCGGCCACCGGCGGGACCCGGACGAAACGGCGATTGTTGACCCTGGAACGGGCGATTCCAGCTTCCGAGAGCGGCCCGGGGCGACCGAGTTCCCGAGGATTCGCTGGCCCCGGACGCGACAGGGGTGAGACCGCACCGGTCAGGGCGAACCGTCGGTCCCACCAACCGGTGATCACTCGAGGTGAGGGGCCCGAATGAAGGAGGACGCGCCCTCGGCCAGTGGGCCGGCCTCCGAGACTGCTCCGAGGTCCCACCCAGCGAGCCGCGGAGAGTCCGCTCTGCTGCTCGTCGTGTTGCTGGGCATCCTCTGGGGGACCGCCTTCCCCGTGATCCGCGCGGGCATTGTCGGTGGGGCGCCACCGTTGCTCTTCGCGGCGGTCCGGTACACGCTGACGGCCATCGCATTGGTCCTGATCGCCGTCGTAACCCGTTCCGACCTCCCCCGGCCCGGCGATCTGCTCCCTCCGGTGGTCTTCGGCGGGCTCTTCATGATCGGACTCTACGGGGGCCTCCTCTACGTCGGAGAGGACTCGACCTCCGGCGGGCTCGCGGCCGTCTTGACGGCGTCCGCCCCGCTCGCGAGCGCCCTCTTCGGGTACCGCATGCTCCCGGGGGAGGGGTTCGGACGATGGGGGCTCACCGGTCTGCTCATTGGGTTCGTGGGCGTAGGTATCCTCGTGCTGCCGCAGCTAGCTGCGCCCTCCTCCACCGGCTTCGTGGGACCCGCCCTCGTCGTCGCGGCCGTGCTCGCTTTCGCGGCGGGCTCGGTCCTCCTCCGTCGAACTTCCCGAGCGACTCCGGGTCTCTGGACGCTCTCCGTGGAGTTCGCGGTCGCAGGGGCGTTCGTCGCGGCCCTCGCGCTCCTCACCCGGGAACCGATGACTTTCGGGAACGATGGGACGGTCCTACCGGCCCTCGGGTTCCTCGTGGTGTTCCCGGGAATCCTCGGATATTCGCTCTACTTCCACATCCATCACACGGCGGGGCCCGCCCGGGCGAACATCGTCGGGTACGTCAATCCGGCGACGGGGGTCCTTGTCGGGCTCTTGGTTTTCGGCGAAGTCGTCACCGGTGTCGAAATCGGGGGTCTCCTCCTGATCGCGACGGGGCTCTTCTTACTGCAACGGGACCTGCATCGCAAGCTCGCTTCCCCTGCCCCTGCATCTTCGACGGCGACGGCCGGGAGGGATGAGAACTGAACCGTGACCCTCTTTCGTATGCCCGCCGATCGCGTCAGGGGACCGCGACGGGCTGCGCGGGAACGGTATCGGCTCCCTCGACGAGCGCGGTTCCACCAGCGAGAACCTCCGTCATCGTGCCGCCCACCTCTGAGGGGCCGAAGCCGACGGAGGGGGCCGCGTTTGTGCCCAGGATCCGCGGATGATCGGCGACCCGCTGGATTGCCGGCGGACGGACCTCTTCGCGATACTCGAACGCGCGATCCACGCGCACGCGACAGGCGCGCGCGCGGTAGGGCGGCCTCGCACAACGCTCTCCTGACCCGGTGGGAGGCCTATCCGGTCGCGACCGCGGTGCTGACCCACGAGGTCGGTCCGCGCGTGAGTCCCGAGCGATCCCGGGGGTTCGAACGGGCCGCGACGGGCGCGTTGCTGCTTTCTCAGGAAGCACCACTGGGGACCCCTCTCCCCTCTTGACCGGATCTTTCGGAAGAGTCAAGAGGAACAAGTGCGATGAACGGTACGATGGCAACCCAGGCCTACCACCTCAAGGTGGAGCGTGACGAGGACGGAGTGTTCGTCGGGACCGTCCCCGAGCTTCCCGGCTGCATCAGCCAGGGAGACACCCAGGAGGAACTCCTCGCGAACATGGAGGAAGCGATCCTGCTCTATCTTGAGACCCGCGACGCGGGGCGCGAGCTGCCGAAGGTCGTCTGGGTCGAACGGGCTCCCGCGTAGGACGGGGCGGGCCGTGTCGCGTCTCACGCCTCTTCCCGCGCGACGGGTCATCCGCGCACTCGAGAAGCTGGGATTCCAGTACCAACGGCAGCGGGGGAGCCACGCCTCCTAAACCCATCCCGACGGACGTGTAGTCACGGTCCCGATCCATCCGACCCGCGAGGTAGCCCGAGGCACGTTGCGGAAGATCATCCGGGTGACGGGCCCGACCGTGGACGAGTTCATGGAACTGGCCCGACCGACCACGTGACACCCATCCATCGGTGTCTCGGGCTGTTCCGGTCCGCAGCATCGTTCTCCCTCTCCCTGCGAGGGAGAACGATGCCCGTGGATTCCCGAAGGAGCTCAATGCTGGTCGACAACGCCGCGGTCAAGCTCACGATCGGCCTGATCTTCGTCGCGGTGGGCGCGGAGTCCCTCGCCGCCTTCAACGCGTGCGTGGCGGACCCTGCGCGTCTTCCCGACGCGTCCGCGTTGAACGTGGGTGCGTTCTTCGCGACCGTGGCGGCTGGGATCGTGCTGGCCGTGGCGAGGGCGTGGGTCCTCGCCGGCGAGCGGCGGGTCCGACACGCGGCTTCACCGTGACGGCCGATTCGGACCACGCGGGTCCCGCGAAGCGAGCGGTCTTATGCGGCGCACCCGTTTGTCTTCGCCGATGGCGATTCGCACGGTCTTCTTCGACTTCGGGGGAACGTTGGCGCGGACTTGGGTCTCCGAGGGCCATACTCCGGCCGAATTCTGGCAGGCGGTCCTCGAACGAAACGGTGTCGAAGCGAATCCTGAGGCCATACGGAAGGCACTCGATGAAACGGGACGCGAACTCGAAGGTCGGATCTACGAGTATGTGGGGAGGACCCCGGCCTTCTGGCGACTTCACGATGCCCGCGTGATGGATCGTCTCGGGATACACGAGCGGCGCGAGCTACTCGCCGATGCGGTCGACGCCGCCATCCAAGAGGCATCCCTGGGCGACCTCTATTCCGATGCGCTACCTACCCTGGCGAGCCTTAGCGGTCTCGGGGTTTCGTTGGGAGTGATCTCGAACCACAACGATGCGCTACGGGAGATCCTGTCTCGCCACGGGCTGAGTCGGTTCTTCGACACCGTGACCTACTCGCAGGAGGCGGGGGCGGAGAAACCCGACCCCAGGGTCTTCGACCTCGCGCTGAGGCGCGCGAAGTGCGAGCCCGGAGAGGCCATTCACGTTGGAGACTCCTGGGTGGCGGACTACCTCGGTGCGACACGGGCCGGATTGAGGGGCATCTGGCTGAATCGAAAGCAGTCTCCACCCCCGGAGGCCTGCGAGAGCGTCAGCGACCTCCGTGGGATACTCGCATTGCTCTCTGCCTGAACCGGGCCCGCCCGAGGTTTCCAGAGTGCGGTGGGTTGTCCGGATCTCGACAACCCCGAAACCACTTGGGGGACGCCCATGCGCGGGACCCCCCCACTCGCTCCGCTCGCCGCTGTCGGGCGGTGCATCGACGCTGACTGGCGGCCGGATACGTGGGACAGCGCGACCGGTCCGCCCTCCCACCTGGGGAGATCCCGGATCAGCTCGGCGAACGCTTGTGGGCCCAGACCGAACGCCTTTCTCGGACCATCGACCCACTCCTCCAATCGGCAGACCACGACCTCGGAAAGGTCGGGCCGGTGCCAGACGAAGAACGTCGGGAAGGACGAGCCCTGTCCCGCGGCGATCGCCGCGCTGAGTCGTCGCAGGAGCGCCACCTTCCCGCATAGGGAGCTGGTCGGTCGGGGATGTCGTCCAGATCGTGCTGCCAGCCCCAGCGGATCAGCTCGTAGAGCCCGACGACCCGCACGTCGCCGCTCCCGTCCATCCGGTACTCGACCTTGTCCACGTCCATGCAATAGGAATCGCGGGGCAGTGCGTCTTTGTGCCAGGTCCCGAAGTTGCCCTCGCCCTGCGCGGCGGCAGGGTGCTGGGGGCGCGTGTTCCATCGCGGAATGCGGTTCGTGGCCGACGCAGGAGCCGCGATCCCAACGCCCGAGCAAGCCCTTCGCGCTCAAAACGACGATGGGATGGGCACAGCGCGTAGGTGTCGAATCGTTGCGGGCCCCCCCTTCGCGTCATGACACCGTACCGTCTCTCGATGCATCTACCGTCAACGTGCGGAGCACCCCGTCGCACGACATCCGAAGTTCCGCAAGTAGAAGTATACGGGCGACGTTGAGGGCCCGAATGACCGTGCGCGTCGATCGCGCGGTCCGGGCTGGCCCGGGTACGGCTGAGGGCTCGCGTCACAGCATGGAGACCGAAGCTCCGCCTTCCGGCCCGTCTATCGAGAGTTCCTCGATGTCGGATTCGCGCGGGAGTGATACATCGCGGGTCAAGCCCCCCGCCGGTTTGCCTCCTCTCGGCACTTCAGGGGATTACGCAGTCGAACGAGCTCGAGTGGCCGGCCCGTGGGCGACGCAGCAACACCCGTCCCCTTATTCTGTGGGACAGGTTGATTCGGGACTCTCTGAACCCCGACAGAAAGCGGCCACTCGCCACCGGAAGCCGCGCCCCAATCTTGGTCGCTTCCCCAGATTCCGCGATCTCTGGATTTCTGTTTTCGTGATTGTAGCGATCTTCGCCGCCATAGCGCTTCCATTCGTTCTCTTTGTCAATACTTCCGGGATTGGAGGAAACATCGCCCGGAGCGGCCCAGCGACGAATCTACTGATCGAGTGTCAGAGCCCTCAGACTTCCCAGAACGGCCTATGCGCGTCATGGACCTTGATTGGAACAGACGCAAATCTGGAGATCTTCCTGGCCGCGGAGACCACGGGTAGCTGTTCTCTCGAATCGCTTCAGGTATTTTCGCCCTACCAACTCGTGTCGGTCAGCCCCGCTCTACCTCAGCCTTTCGGGGCAGAGAATGCCACGGGGTCCATCGCGGCCCACGTGATTCACCTCACGGTACAGGTGCCGTGGGTTGCCGGCACGTACAGTGTTGATGCCGCATTCTCGGTGAGTTGCGCTTAGAGTCCGTGCACCCAGACTCACCATCTTCGCCTGTCTCGGGCGAGGGTGGTGTATCCAAGTTTTGGCCCACTGGTGCTGGAAACAGGATCTATGACTCCAAAGGAGTACACGATTTTCTAGACTTCCCCACTCGCTCCGCTCGTCGCGGTCGGGCGCTGCATCGACGCTTACTGGCTGCCTGATCCGTGAGACGGCGCAACCGGTTCGCCCTCCCACCCAGGGAGATCCCGGATCAGGTCGGCGAACGCCCGCCGGCCCAGCCCGAGTGCCATTCTTGGACCATCGGCCCAGTCCTCTAATCGGCAGGCCACGAACTCGGAAAGGTCGGGTCGGTGCCAGACGAAGAACGTCGGGAAGCCACAGTCCTGTCCCGCTGCTATCGACGCGCTGAGCCGTCGCAGGAGCGCCACCTTTCCCTCATAGGGAGTCAGGCGGTCGGGGATGTCGTCCAGGTCGTGCTGCCAGCCCCACCGGATGAGCTCGTGGATCCCCACGACCCGCACGTTGCCGCTCCCGTCGATCCGATACTCGACCTTGTCCACGTCCATGCGGTAGGAGTCGTTGGGGAACGCGTCCTTGTGCCACTGACCGAAGCCGAGCTCGCCCGGGGCATCGGCGGGGTGCTTCGCGCGCGTGTTCCATCGCGGAATCCGACCAGGAGCGTTGGCAGCGGGACCCGCGGTCACAAGGCGGGACGAAGCCACTCTCGCTCAAAACGATGATGGGATGGGCAAGTCGCTTGGGGGTGGGACAGTCGTGGGTCTTCCGTGCCGGTCTGCTTGCCAGTGCGCCTTCTCTCCGAGAGCCGCGGCCACCTGCAATCTACCTGAGGACGACGCGCTCGTCGTAGGAGAACTCGACGTGCTTGCAATCCGTGCAGCGCCATGCGGGAAACCGCGGCCGTCGGGCCAAGACCCCGAAGGCCATGGACGGACTGGGTACGAGCTTGATCCCCACCGACGATTCGTAGTCTCCATGGCCGCGCGGATTGATTGCGGCCTGGGGCACCCAAGCAATGGACGCGCCGTAGGTGCCCGTCCACGTCTGGCCCATCACGGCCCCGACCTCCATCGGACCGCTGCACATAGGGCACGGCCTGGTCGAAGGTGCGGAAGCGGGCATCGAACCATTTGCCGAAAGCGTGGCTGAATAATCAACTCAGCGACGGTACCCCTCGCTTCCATCACGGCCCTGACGACCGGAATCGTGCGACCGGGTCCGGGAAACGGCCGAGGGGTGGCTCACCCTCTGATCGGAGGATTCAACCGAGCCGTTAGCCGAACGAGGAACGCGGAGAGCGCGTAGATGCCTGAGGCGACTACCAGCAAGAGCCCCGGAGGGACCGGAGCCTGCGCAACCGGCGCGCAGGGCGGACAGACCGTTCCGTTGGGTTCGGTAGAGCACGTGCACGGCGGGGGACTCCCTACCGGGACCGCGACCAGCACGACGATCCCCGCCACGAACAGGGCGAGTCCCGGCGCGTAGAGCACCAAGGTGCGAAGCCACGGCTTCACGCTCGCATCTCCCGCGCCCCAGACAAGGGGAGGGGCGACCCATCAAGGTATCTCGGTTCGGGCGTGGCGCAGGTCCTCC
>VFSW01012769.1_pt1 | contig 11703 bp, 9 predicted proteins | sample 5358111 | NCBI WGS metagenome assembly VFSW01 (sample SAMN11554181, study PRJNA540505) | mine drainage metagenome | isolation source: sediment from site ElyBrook_90M | place: USA: Ely Copper Mine, Vershire, VT | collected 2017 | reverse complement strand
TGAATCCGGGCTCGAGAATGAGCTGCATGGCCTCTTCGTCGGTGAGTCGCGCCTGTCGATCCGTGAGCCCGAGCGCCACGGCCTTCTCGCGAATCAGCCGGACGTCGATCCCGCCGCCATCGTCCGCCACGACGATCACCACTTCGGCGCCGTCGCGTTCCAACCCGACGGTGATTTGACCGGTTTCCGGTTTGCCGGCCGCGGCGCGCCTTTCCGAGGTCTCGATCCCGTGGATCACGGCATTGCGCAGCATGTGCTCGAGAGGCGGCACGATTCGCTCGAGCATTTGCCGGTCGAGCTCCGCGGAGGCGCCGCGCACCGCGAGCTCGGCCCGCTTGCCGGTGTCGTTTGCCGCCTGCCGCACCAGGCGGGTCAAACGCTGCACGTGGCGCTGGAACGGAACCATGCGGGTGCGCATGAGGCTGTTCTGCAGTTCCGTGATCACCCGCGCCTGCTGTGCCAGAAGATTTTGCGCCTCGCGCGTCAGACTCTCCAGCAGGCCCTGGATGCTGCCGACGTCGCTGGAGGTCTCGGCGAGGGCGCGAGAGAACTGTTGTAGAGTCGAGTAGCGATCAAGTTCGAGCGGATCGAAATCGTCGCGCCGCGGCGCCTCGTCCTGATGCCGATGCAACACCTGCGCCTCCGTCTCGATCTCGAGACCGCGCAGCTGCTCCTTCAGTCGCGTGACTGTGCGGGCAAGTTCCGCGAGATTGAAGTCGATGGAGCTGATCTGCTGATCGAGGCGCGAACGGAAGATGCTGACTTCGCCGGCGTTGTTGAGCATCGTGTCGAGCAACTCGGCATCGACCCTGGCCATCTCGGCACGCTCGACCTGGATACCGTCGCGCCCCGGCAGCGTCGGCGCCGCCCCGGTCACGCCCGCTTCGGTCGGTGCGGTCGGCGTGGTCGGCGCAAGCGAATCCGCCGACGGATGGGCGCGGACGGTGACGGTCGTCGCCGGCTCGACGGTGCGAGGGCCCGACGGCACTGCGGGTGCGGTGGCCGTCGGGTCCGCCAGGGCTCGAATTCGCGACAGCAGAGCCGTCGCCGGTGCCGGCATGGTGCCCATGCTCACTTGATCGCGCATCCGGGCCAGCTCGTCCAGACTCGCCTGCATGACCGCGTGCGCCTGATCGTCGGCGGCCACGGCGCCGCCGTCGAGATGAATAACCAGGGTTTCGAGATCATGACTGAGATCGCCCATGGCGGTGATGCCCGCCATGCGTGCTCCGCCTTTCAGCGTATGCAGCTGACGCTGCAGCTCGGCCACTCGATCCTTGTCTTTTCGATCGCGATTCCAAGCCGCGAGCGATGCCTCCGCCGCCTCCAGCAGCTCGGTCGCTTCCTCGCTGTAGATATTCGCGATCTCGTGATCGAACTCATCGGGTACGGGGAAAGCCGAAGCATCGGAGGCAACGACTGCCGGCATGAGCGCCGAGGCACTGGTATCCGGCGCCTGCGCCAGCTGCGCATCCAGTTCCGCTTCGAGCCGACGCAGGCGATCGAGCAGACTGGGTTGTTCCGCGAAAAACGCGGTCGACTCATCGATGTGAGCGACCACGTTGTCGATGGCCCGCACCGCGGCGTCGAGCAGGGCCAGGCCGTCATCGCTCAAGCCTCGGCCGCTGTCGAAGATCTTGCGCATGAATTGGTTGAGCGGCTCGGTCACCCTGATGCCGTGGCGCGCCTCCGCCATCTTTGAGCTGCCGCTCAGTGTGTGAATGGCTCGATAGACCGATTCGGGCAGAGCGTGCGGCGCGGGCTGACCGGCGCGCTTGCGCAGGTAGTCGCGGATCTCCGCCAGATGACTCGACGTTTCCTTGCTGTAGATCTCGTGCAGCGCGGGGTCCATTGCCGGCGCCGCGGCGGCCGCCCGCGCGGCGATCGGTTCGGACGGCGACGGCGGTTCCTCAGGCGGCGGTGACGCGGCGGATTCGCCCTCCTAGACCGCCCGTCCGCCGGCGTACGCGAACGCGCGCGCCATGATGCCGTCCACGGGCACGGAGACCGGTCGGCCGACCTCGAGTTGCTCGACCAGCGAAGGCAGCGCCGCCACGGCGTTGCGCAGCAGGCTCATCATTCCCGGAGTGCGCGTACGCGTCTTATCGATGAGGCGATTGAGCAGATTCTCGATCGACCAGGCGAATTCTCCGAGCATTCGCGCACCGACCATGCGGCCGCTGCCTTTCAAGGTATGAAAACTGCGGCGTACCCGGCCGAGGGACTCCAGATCCATGGGGTTCTGATCCCACGCCGGGAAACTCACGTGGATCGAGGTGATCTCCTCCTTCGCCTCTTCGATGAACAGCTCGACAAATTGGGGATCCACGGCCTCCGGCGTCGCGGTGGTCGCGTCCCGGTCGATGGAGACGGTCGCCTCCGGATCGAGCTTCATCGTCCTGCCGGCGTCCTCGCCCGGTGCCTCCACGATCGGAACGCGGGATGCGGTTTCCTCGGAGAGCGCTTTGATGCAGATCTCGGCGTTGTCGAGCATGTACCACGGATCGTTACGCCCGCTCTGCAGCGTCTCCATGTAGTATTCGATGCTCACGATGGCATCCGCGATCCGCTCGAGACGGATCGGATCGGGCGCCGCCGCTCCGGGCTCGATCAGCTTGCGCACCTCCCTGCCGACGGCATCCATGAGCTCGACGGCGCGGCCCTTGCCGAGCATCAGTAGCCCGGCGGTAATACCGCGCAGCAGCTGCGGCACGCTGTCGAGGCCCTGGGGAGGCGGTTCGTTCGGCTTTTGAACCGCGATCGCAACGGCCTCCTTGATCCGCGCCAGATTGACGATGCACTCCCGCAACACCGCTTCGCTGACCTGGCGGAATTCCAGATCCTGATCGGCCGGAGGTGCGCTCGCCGTCGACCTGGCCTCCACGGGCAAGATCAACCGCACGAGCTGATCGTCCAGGCTGTCCTCGACGGACAAAAGCACGCCGGCCACCTTGATCAGCGCCGCCTCAGAGGGCGCATTGCCCTCGCCAAGATCGGCGGCGAGCTCGGATACCTCCTGCTGCACTCGCTGGCGCAGTTCTCCGAGTCCGAGCACTCCGAGGGTGTCGCCGATCTTTTTCAGCATCTCGACCTGAGGTACGAGCTCCTCGCTCCGTCCGCCGCCGCGCCGCACGAAGATGTCGAAAACATCCTTTACCTTGGCCAGATCCTCCTTGATCGCGGCGGCCACGGTGCGCATCAGTTTGATGCTGGGCGCCGACAGGCTCTCGCGTTCCTGCTCGACCGAATCGTCGACCGGCAGCAGCTCGGACAGTTTGAAGGAGGCACGTACCGCCGCGATCCGTCCGCCGCCGACCGTCGCGCGCGCGACGTAGTAGAGCAGATTGTTCAACAGGTCGACGGGCGGGTCCTCGCCGTATCCGCCCTCGCCGAGCTCGTACAGGAGCTTGATCTGCCGGTCCGCCTGTCCCAGGAGACGCTTCAGCGTGGCGCTGCCCTCGAGAGCGTTCGCGCGCAGCGCCTCGAGAATGGCGCCGGTCACCCACCAAAGCTGGAACACCGGCTGCGTGGTTGCCACCTGTTCGAGCTTTTCCGCAACCTTGGACATGATCTCGAGCTGTTGCACGGTCCGCTCGCCGCGGATGTAACCGAGCAGGCCGATTTGAAATCTGGGCCTCAGACGCCGGGCCCAATGTACAACCGACAACTGCGGCTCGCCGAAGCCCGGAGGCTGCGGTTGCGCCGGTTGATCGGAACGGAGATTGAGCAGCAGCAGCGTCCCTTCCGATAACAGCGGACTGCCGCGTACCGAGCGCAGATCGTTCAGCAGGGGCAGCAGCACGAGTGCGAGGTCACGGCCGCCCGACAACACCCTCTCGAGATAGGTGGGCAGCTGCACTATGGCCCGCATCAGCGCATCGAGCCCGTCCAGCTGCCGCTTTTGATCCGTCGCTGAAGCCAACAGGTAGCGGGTGACGTGCTCCATTTCCTCGGCGAGCAGGGCCGCTCCGTAGACCTCCACCATGCGCAGGACGCCGTGCGCAAGATGCAACTGCTCGGCGCACTTCTCCAGCGGCGCGCGTTGGTCGGTGCGTTCCGCGTAGATCTCCAGGGAGGCGCGCGCCTCATTGAGCGTCGCCGCCAGTTCCTTGGCGACCACGTGCAGCGTCTGGGAACTGATGTCGGTCATGCCGGCCCTTCGCGCAATCGCGCTCACGCGCCGATGCCGCTCGCCTTGCGCATCGTGCCGGACGCACCGGTGTCCACCGGGCTCTGCAACGCAGGCAGGCGGGTCGAGCTGGCTCCCACCGTCGTGGTGGCGCCGCCGCCGTAATCCGGCAGACGGAAGCCGGCGACGGACTTGCGCAACTGCGCCGACAGCGCCGCGAGCTTGGCCACCGACGAGGACGTCGCCGTCGAGGCGTCGGCGGTCTGACTGGAGATCTCGCGCACCACCTGCATGTTCTTCGAGATGTTGCCGGAGGCCGCCGCCTGCTGGCGCGCGCTGGCGGAGATGTTCTGCACGAGGCTGGCGATCTGATTCGACACCTGCTCGATCTCCTCGAGCGCCGCCCCCGCGTTCTCCGCAAGCAGGGCGCCGCCAACCACGTCGGTGGTGCTGCGCTCCATGGATACGACGGCCTCGTTGGTATCGGTCTGAATGGTGCGCACCAACACCTCGATCTGTTTGGTCGCATTGGCGGCGCGCTCCGCAAGCCGCTGTACTTCGTCGGCGACGACCGCGAAACCGCGGCCGGCCTCGCCGGCCATCGAAGCCTGAATGGAGGCGTTCAGCGCGAGGATGTTGGTCTGCTCGGCAATATCGTTGATGAGCTCGACGATGTTGCCGATCTCCTGGGAGCTCTCGCCGAGCCTCTTGATGCGCTTGCTGGTCTCTTGAATGGTCTCGCGGATGGCGTTCATCCCATCGATCGTGCGCCGCACCGCGTCACCGCCCTTGTGGGCGATGTCGACCGAGTGCCGTGCCACGTCCGCACTGCGCTCTGAATTCCCGGAGACCTCCTCGATCGAGGCGGCCATGTCGGCCATCGATTCGCTCGCCGCCGAGATCTGGCGCGACTGCGCTCCGCTCGCCTTCGCCATGTGAGCCGCCGCCGACTGCGTTTGCCGCGCCGCGCCATCCAGCTGGATGGCGCTGTCGTTGATCGTGGTCACGAGCTCCCGCAGCGCCTCGATCGCATAGTTGATCGAATCGGCGATCGCTCCGGTGATGTCCTCGGTCACGGTGGCCTGAACCGTCAAATCACCGTCCGCCAGGCTCGACAACTCGTCGAGCAAGCGCATGATCGCCTCCTGATTGCGCTCGTTCTCACGCACGCGCAGCTCAGTCGTGTGGCGCGCATTCAGCGATTTCGAGACGAACCAGACCAGGCCCACCAGCAAGACGGCGGCGAGCACCAGCAGGGCGAGGACCACGCTCTCGCGAGGCCCGGAGGTGGCGGCTGCCGTCGGCTCGATCCGGACCAATTCGCCGCCCAGGTGTTCGGCGAGGCCCGGCAGCCCGCGCGCGGCGTTCTGCGCCTTGGCGAGGGAATCGGCAGCGCCGATGGCCTTGCGCACGCTCTGTGCGAACTGTTGATTGCGCTGCACCGCCACCTTCAGGCGCTGCTCGCCGTCGGTACCGGTGACGCGCGGCAAACCCAACCCGGAGTCCTCGCCGGACAGGCCGCGCATCACTTGATTGAGAAACTCCAGGCTGTCCGCGAGCCTCTGCGCCGCCGGCGCCGCATCGCTGACCCCGGTGGCCATCCCGGTCAATTCCTGCTGAACGCGCTGCACCGCAAGTTCGAAGCGCTCCAGGTATCGGCTCATGACTTCGAGGTTCTTGACGCCCACGGCACTCGCGACGTCGCCGAGCTCGGAGAGCAGTTTCGGCGCGATTTCCCGGGATTCGCGGTTCGCCGCCTGGACCGTCTCCACCGCGGCACGCCCCGCCTCGACGGCCGCGGCTGCTTCGCCGAGGCGGCTCCAATCCGCGTCGGCCGCCAGGCTTGGGTTCGCGAGAGCGGGTCGCAACTGCGACATCCGGCCCGCACTCTGCGCAAGCGCAACGAATGCACCGGGCTCGCCGCGCAGCGCGTTCTGCGCCTCGAACGGTATGCGTTGCACCATCAGAGCGAGCTGCTGGTCCGCCGCCGCGGGCGCCCCCCGCGCGCGCCAGGTCAGCGCCGCCGCACCGGCGAGACACAGCAGGATCAGCGCCGCCAGCACGGGTGCGAAACGCGATTTCAGGGGCTTAGCAATCGGGGTATTCATGACAACGTACCGGCGGCGGTCAACTCGCCGCCTGCAAAAAGCTTTGACTCTCCACCAGGCTCTTCAAGCTCAACACCGGCCAGATCTCCCCGCCGCGACGGAACGCACCGGCCAGATAGGTGTCGCATCGAATCACCGTCGGCGGCGCCTCGGCATCGAACTCGGTCTCGCCGAAGCGGCGGAACCCGAGCACTTCGTCAACGACCAGGCCCGCCGGGATTTCCCGCGAGTTGATCACCACGACTCGCGTATTTCGACCGATGCTCGCGGCACCGCTGCCCATGAACTGCCGCAAATCGAGCATCGGCAGCAGCTGCCCGCGCACGTTCGCGAGCCCTTTGACCCAGCTTTTGGCGCCGGGAATCCTGGTCACCGCAGGCGGGTACCCGAGCACCTCGCGCGTCTCCTCGCGGGACACGAGGAAGGTCTCACCGCCCATGCGAAATGCGATGCCGACCCATTCCCGTCCGGCTGCGGCTTCCGCCGCGCCGCCCGCGGCCGGACCGCGGCTGCGCTTCTCGAGTTCCTTGAGCAACTCGAACGGACGGTCGCGAAGGCTGCGCAGAGCCGAGCTTACACCGCTCGTCGGGTGAGTCATGTGGCCAGCGCGGCCTGCGCTTTCTCGACCAACGCCTGCGCCGATACCGGCTTGACCAAATAGTCCACCGCCCCTTGCCGCAATCCCCATACCCGATCGGTTTCCTGGCCCTTGGTCGTGACCATGATGATCGGAATCAGGCTGGTCTCCGGATCGGCGATCAGCATGCGAGTCGCCTGATAGCCGTTGACGCCCGGCATGACGATATCCATGAATATCAAGTCCGGCTTCATGGCCTTGGCCTTGCGCACGCCTTCCTCGCCGTTTTCCGCGGCCGCGGTCTTGAAGCCGTGCTTTTCAAGGGCCTTTTGCATGACGAACACTTCGGTGGGAGAGTCGTCGACGATCAGAATCAGTGGCATGCTAATGAGTCTCCGTCACTTGCCGACGTGCGCTTCGATCGCACCGAGCAGTTCGTCCTTGGTGAACGGTTTGGTCAGGTAGTGTTCCGAACCGACAATTCGGCCGCGGGCGCGATCGAACAGTCCGTCCTTGCTGGACAGCATGATCACCGGAATCTGCCTGAACACCTTGTTGTGCTTGATCAGCGAACAGGTCTGGTAGCCGTCCAATCTCGGCATCATGATGTCGACGAAGACGATATCCGGCTGATGATCGGCGATCTTGGACAGGGCATCGAAGCCGTCGACCGCCGTGAAGACCTCGCAGCCCTCCTTGCTCAGCAACGTCTCCGCGGTCCGGCGGATGGTCTTGCTGTCGTCGATCACCAGAACTTTGAGTCCCGTGAGTTTAGGCTTACCGTTGCTGATCATGCTGTTCATGGGTACGACCTTAATGAGACCCCGAGACGTGCGTAGGTACCGGAATCTCGTGGCTTTTTAACATATCCACGGCGCGCAAGCCACGGTCTGCGGGTACGATTTCGCGGCAATATCGACGGGACGACGGTGGCGTGGTTCACAGTTTCGCAAGTCCGCGGGCTCGCCGGCCGCGAGCCGCGCTTCGGCTACACTGCGCGCTCGTTCCACGCCTACGCGAGGTTGCGCGCACCATGAACAGACTTCGGCCCAGACGCCTCGTCGTGATCATGGATCCCATCGAGTCGATCAAGCCGGCCAAGGACAGCACGCTCGCGATCCTGCTGGCGGCCCAGTCACGGGGATGGCGACTGCACTACGCCACACAGAACGATCTTTGGCTGCGCGACGGCGTGGCCCACGCGCGGCTCGCCGAGCTCGAGGTCTTCGACGACCTCGAACGCTGGTTCCGACTGGGTGAATCGGGCGCGGCGGCGCTCGGGGAGTACGATATCGTCTTGATGCGCAAGGATCCGCCTTTCGATACCGAATACATCTATACGACCTACATCCTGGATCGCGCCGAGCAACAGGGGGCGCTGGTCTGCAATCGGCCTCGCGGCCTGCGGGACATGAATGAGAAAGTGTATACCGCCTGGTTTCCCGAATGCTGTGCGCCGACTCTCATCACTCGCGACATGCGGGATATGGCGAGCTTCCTGCGAGAGCACGGCAAGGCGGTTTGCAAGCCCTTGCACGGCATGGGCGGCAGGTCCATCTTCGTGCTCGAGCAGGGCGACAAGAATCGCAACGTCGTGTTCGAGACTCTCACCGATTACGGTCAGCACTTCGCCATTGTGCAACGCTACCTGCCGGAGATCGTCACGGCGGGCGACTGCCGGATCCTGCTCATCGACGGTGAACCCATCCCCTACGCGCTGCAGCGCATTCCGACCCCGGAAGATCACCGCGGCAATCTCGCGGCCGGCGCCCGCGCCGAAAGCCGCCCGCTCAACGAACGCGACCGGTGGCTTTGCTCCATCATCGGACCGAAATTGCGCGACGCGGGAATGTACTTCGTCGGCCTGGATGTGATCGGCGACTACGTCACCGAGATCAATGTGACCAGCCCGACCGGTATACGCGAACTCAACAAGAAGCACGGTGTCGACATCGGAGGCGCCCTGATGGATGCGTTGGCCGGACACCTGACCGCGTGAGCGTGGAATCCTCACAACCCGAACTGCGCGCCGGACTGCCGCCCGCGAGCGATCGCATGCTGACCACGTGCTTTCTCGCGGCGCTGATCCACGCCATAGTGATCCTCGGCGTGACTTTCGGCTACCAGCGTAGCGCGGGTGACGGCGACTCGGCGGCTCTCGAGGTGGTCCTGGTGAACGACCAGGCGCCGAGCGCGGCGGCCAATTCGCGCGCCCGCTACCTCGCGCAGCGAACCCAGCTCGGCTCGGGCAACTCCTCCGCCGGTGAGCGCACCCGGATTCCCAAATCCTCGCCCCTGCCCATGGACCGGGCCGGACTGCCGCGCTGCGACGGCTCCGGTGCGCAGCGGCCCTCCGCGCCCCCGGGGGCCGGCGGGCGGGGGGGCCCCCCGGCGGCGGCGGCCAGGATCCTGTATTTCGCCGCGGCCACGGACGCCGACCGACAGGCGCAGATACCCCTGCTGCTCGAGAAGCGGCCCGACCTCGGCATCAGCTCGAACGACGACGGGGTGGAATTGCGGCTGCGGGGCGAGGCCAGGCGCCAACTATGGATCGCGGCCGACACCCGTGAGTCGGACGTCGCTGTTTATCTCGACGGGTGGCGACACAAGGTGGAACGTGTCGGCACCGTGAATTTCCCGGCCGTCGTGCGCCGCCGCAACCTCACCGGCACGCCGATCATCGAGGCGACCATCGGCGCCGATGGGCGGCTGCTGCGAGCCTCGCTGAAGCGCAGCAGCGGTCATGCGGAACTCGACGAGGCCGCAATGCGCATCCTCAAACTGGCCGCGCCGTACGATCGGTTCCCGAGCGATCTTGCGCTTCAGCACGACGCGATCCGCATCGCCTACGAGTGGCAGTTTCTCGAAGGCGCATCCGCAGGTTCCACCGTTCTCTATGCCCCCGCGGCTTCGCAATGACCCTTGCCGGCTATCTGACCAACCAGCTCCTGATCGCCATGCCCAGCATGGAGGATCCGAATTTCTCGCAAACCGTCGCCCTGATCTGCGAGCACGGGCCGGGCGGGGCGCTTGGCCTGATCCTCAACAAGCCCTCGAGCATGCGCATGGGCGAGATCTTCGAACAGCTCGAAATCGAACTTACCGATGGGCCGCTGCGCGAGCGCCAGGTGCTGCGCGGCGGACCGATGCAGACCGAGCGCGGATTCGTCGTGCACCGGGCGCAGGGCGAGTGGGATTCGACGCTCAAGGTCTCCGACGTACTGCACGTCACCACGTCGCGAGACATTCTGGCCGCGATGGCCCGTGGGGAAGGGCCGAGCGACGCCATCGTCGCTCTCGGCTACGCGGGCTGGGACGGTGGCCAGCTCGAGCAGGAGATCCGCGGCAATGCGTGGCTGAACGCCCCCGTGACCACCGAAATCGTATTCAGCCTGCCGTTCGAGGCGCGCTGGCATGCGGCCGGAAGGCTGCTCGGCGTCGATTTGTCGAGAATCAGCCCGTTGAGCGGCAATGCCTGAGCGCGGCGACGCCGCGCCCCGGCTGATTCTCGCCTTCGACTACGGCCTGCGCAGGATCGGCGCCGCGCGCGGCGATACGGTCACCCGCACGGCGGCGCCGCTGCCTTGCGTGTCGATGGGTGCGAGCGCGCCTCGGTGGGAGCAGATCGACGCGCTGATGCGCGACTGGCGGCCCGCTCTGGCCGTGGTCGGGCTGCCGTATAATGTGGACGGGACGGACAGCTCCATGGCCCGTGCGGCTCGCGCCTTCGCGGCGGAATTGTCGGAGCGCTACCGGTTGCCGGTAGAGCTGGTCGATGAGCGCTATTCATCGCTCGAAGGGCAGCAAAGATTGAAGACGGCGCGCGCCGACGGGCGGCGGCGGCGGCGGGTCGCCAAGGCGGACATCGATGCGGCGGCGGCCTGCGTGATCCTGGAACGTTGGTTTGGCGGATGAAAACGAGACAGCGATGCGTGCACAACAAGACAACGCAGGCGGCCTGCGCCACCTGATCACGCTCGACGGTCTGAATCGGGAGGCCTTGACCGCGATTCTGGACCGCGCCGAGAGCTATCGGCGCCTGCCCGGCCAGCCGGCCTACGAGGGCCGGGAACTCTCCGGCATCACTCTGGCGAACCTGTTCTTCGAGCCGAGCACGCGTACCCGAGCGTCGTTCGATCTGGCCAGCCGCCGGCTGGGCGCGCATGTGCTCAACCTCGACCTCAATTCGAGCTCGCGCGCCAAGGGCGAGAGCATGCTCGACACCATCTACACCCTCGAAGCCATGAACACCGACGTGTTCGTCATCCGCGACTCGGAGCCGGGCATGCCTGAATTCCTCGTCGATCACGTGGCACCGCATGTCTCGGTGATCAGCGCAGGCGAAGCCCACGTCTCGCATCCCACCCAGGGGCTTCTCGACGTGCTGACGATCCGCATCCACAAGCGGCGTTTCAGCGGCCTGAAGGTCGCCATCGTCGGGGACATCAAGCACTCGCGGGTCGCCCGCTCCACGGCGCGCGCACTTCGAACCCTGGGCACCGCGGATCTACGCCTGGTCGGCCCGGAATCCCTGCTCCCGGGAGAGCAGGAGTTCCACGGCGCCCGGCGCTGCACGCGGATCGAGGACGGCATCGAGGGCGCGGATGTGGTGATGATGCTGCGAATCCAAAAGGAGCGCATGGCGCAGAATGCCGCGCTGGACGACACCGCCTATTTCCGCGAATACGGACTTGATGCGAATCGCCTGCGACTGGCGTCGCCGGAAGCGCTGATCATGCATCCGGGACCGATGAATCGCGGCGTGGAGATCTCCTCGGAGGTCGCCGACGGTCCCCGCTCGGTGATCCGCGCGCAGGTCAACAACGGGGTCGCGGTGCGCATTGCCGTGCTGGCCTACATCGCCGCGCCTCTCACCCGGGCTCGGCGAC
>VFSW01012768.1_pt1 | contig 11704 bp, 10 predicted proteins | sample 5358111 | NCBI WGS metagenome assembly VFSW01 (sample SAMN11554181, study PRJNA540505) | mine drainage metagenome | isolation source: sediment from site ElyBrook_90M | place: USA: Ely Copper Mine, Vershire, VT | collected 2017 | reverse complement strand
CAAGGCCGTCCTCCATCGCGACCATCCCGCGATCGTCGTCGCCGATCACGGCGCCGGCCGCCTCCTCGGCTATCTCTGGGTCCATTTGCGGCGCGATCGTCAGGGCTATCTGCCGCGGCTCCGCGGCTATGTTAGCCACGCTTTCATGGACGAGGGCTGGCGCGGGCAAGGCTTGATGCGTCCGATGCTCGAAATGGCCTACGATTGGTTCCGCTCCAAAAACATCGAAGTCGTCACCCTCACCGTGCTCCATCGCAACTGGCTCGGCTCTGCGGCGTGGTACAAAGCCGGTTACGAGGACTGGACGCACGAACGGCGCATCGAGCTCAAGCCGCGGCCTAAACTGCCCTGACGATTCCGGCCTTCTACCGACTGACCAGGCGGTTCGCGCGCGGCTATTCCCTTGACATTACAGGCCAAAACCCTTACTAGACTGGATAGGTCGGCTATTCTGAATCGTTCTGAAAAAGTCCTCATGAACTTCCCGAATCCGGGGCGTGCCTTGATTTGACACCTGCGCTCAAAGGGCTATACTATACCTAACAGGTCCACTAATTTGTTGGATGCCGGTCATGAAGCGGGGAGCGGTCGAGAGCGAGCAAGGATAAAAGCAAGGTTAAAAGATGGTCAAGCTGCCGATTTACATGGACAATCACGCCACCACGCCGGTCGATCCGCGCGTCTTGCAGGCGATGCTCCCGTATTTCTCCGAGACCTTTGGCAATGCGGCCAGCCGCAACCACAGTTTTGGCTGGGCGGCGGAAGAGGCGGTTGACAAGTCGCGCAACCAAATCGCGGAACTTATCAAAGCCAAATCCAAGGAGATTATCTTCACCAGCGGCGCCACCGAGTCCGACAATCTCGCGATCAAGGGCATCGTCGAGTTCTATAAGGACAAGGGCAATCACATCATCACCTGCGTGACCGAGCACAAGGCGGTGCTCGACAGTTGCCGCACGCTCGAGCGCAACGGCAAGGCCGTCGTGACCTATCTGCCGGTGGACAAGTACGGGATGGTCGATCCGGACGCGGTGCGCGCCGCGATCACCGACAAGACCATCCTGATCACGCTGATGTACGCCAATAACGAGATCGGCACGATTCATCCGGTGGCCGAAATCGGCCGCATCGCCAAGGAAAAGGGCATCGTCTTCCATTGCGACGCGGTGCAGGCGGTCGGCAAGATTCCGGTCGATGTCGATCGCGACGGTATCGATCTGCTCTCGATGAGTGCGCACAAGATTTACGGCCCCAAGGGCGTCGGTGCGATCTACGTTCGTTCCAAGGGACCGCGCGTGCGCCTCACGCCGCAGATGGACGGCGGCGGCCATGAGCGCGGGATGCGCTCGGGGACGCTTAACGTCACCGGCATCGTCGGCCTGGGCAAGGCCTGCGAAATCGCCGGGGCCGAAATGGCCGAGGAGAATCGGCGCCTGCTCGATCTGCGCAACAAGCTGCAGGCGGGAATCTTCGAGCGGCTCGACGAAGTTTACGTCAACGGCCATCCGACCGAGCGGCTGCCGGGGAATCTGAACGTCAGCTTTGCCTACGTCGAGGGCGAATCGCTCCTGATGGGGATCAGCGATATCGCCGTCAGTTCGGGCTCCGCGTGCACTTCGGCGACGCTTGAACCGTCGTACGTCATTCGCGCGCTCGGTATCGACGAGGAACTTGCGCATAGTTCGATTCGCTTCGGCCTCGGCCGCTTCAATACCGGCGACGAAGTCGATTTTGTAACCGATCGGGTGACCAAAGAAGTCAAACGGCTGCGCGAGATGTCGCCGCTCTACGAGATGGCGCGTGAAGGTATCGATCTCAAGTCGGTGCAGTGGAAGACCGAATAACCGGGTAACGGGGATCGGCGGGAGAGCAGGAAAATGGCTTACTCAGAAAAGGTAATCGAACACTACACCAATCCGCGTAACGTCGGCAGCTTCGCCAAGGGCGAGGACAATGTCGGCACCGGCGTCGTCGGCGCACCCGAATGCGGAGACGTGATGAAGTTGCAGCTCAAGATCAATCCCGAGAACGGGGTGATCGAGGACGCGAAGTTCAAGACCTTCGGCTGCGGCAGCGCGATCGCCAGTTCCAGCTACGTGACCGAATTGGTCAAGGGCAAGCATATCGAGGAAGCGATGACTATCAAGAATACCGTCATCGTCAAGGAACTCAATCTGCCGCCGGTGAAGATCCATTGTTCGGTGCTGGCCGAGGACGCAATCAAAGCGGCGATCACCGATTGGAAGAGTCATCAGACGCCGACCGCAACTGAACAGCCCAAGAAAGCACAGGAGAGCTGAAGCATCGTGGCTACGGTCACACTTTCAGAAAACGCGGTCAAAAAGATCCATCAGTTGACCGTCGATAAGCCTGAGTCCGGTCTGCGCGTCAAAGTCGTGGGCGGCGGATGTTCGGGCTTGCAGTACCGGATGGAAATCGACTCCGCCAAGGAGCGCGACAAGGTTTTCGAGCGCGACGGCGCGCGGCTGATCGTCGATAAGAAGAGCTTCCTTTACCTCAACGGCTCCGAACTCGATTACGGCGAGGATCTGATGGCGGCGGGCTTTCGCCTCGTCAATCCCAACGCCAAGCGCACTTGCGGATGCGGCGAGTCGTTCGTCGTCTGAGGGCCCCGCTTCAGGTTCATCCACTTTAGCCAGATTACCCGTGATTAAGTTACCCGTGATCAAGCGCAGTGCATGCGAGACGGTGCAGGAGCCGCGTCTGCTGTGCGCCAAATGTGGCGCGCCGACGGGCGCCGCGCTCGACCTCTTTGCCGCGCTCGGACTACCGCGCAAGCTCACGCTCGATTCGGCCGGGCTCGAGCAGCTCTATCATGACCTTGGCCGCCGGATTCATCCGGACCGCTTTGCCAATGGCGCGGCACATCTCCGCGACGCCAGCCTGTGCGGCACCGCATTGTTGACGCGCTCCTATCGCACGCTGCGCGATCCTGTGAGCCGGGGACTTTACTGGCTGGAACTCCACGGCCACAAGCTGGCCGAAAACAATAAGAGCGTTCCTGCCGATCTCGCAGAGACGGTCTTCGAGGTGCAGGAACAATTGGCCGATCTGCGCGAGGCGCGGGGCGGCGGGGGAGAGGGAGCGGATCGACTTCGCGCTGGGATCGAAGATCGGCGTGTGGAATTACACGGCGCGATCGAAGCGGCACAGCAGGAACTGGCACAGAACTTCGCGCGTTGGGACGCGCTGCCGGAGACGCACGGTGCTCAGTCCGACGGGCGAAACGGCGTACCGTCGGCTGCCGACGACGGCAAACGCGACGCGCTGGTCGCGGATGCGCTGCCGGATGCATCTGGCGTCCGCAACAATTCCGACCGCAGCAAGCGCGACGCCTCGGTCGCGGAACTCAAGTCGATTTTGTCGAAGATCGCCTATCTCAGAACCCTGATTCGCGACATCGATCGGGAACTCGATTCGGCCCAGGCAGCCTGAAAGTTGAAACCCGCCTCGCCCGCAATCGTCTCCTCATATAGGGACGATGCGTAAGGGCGGCTGACTTATTTGTGGGAACGAACGAATCTGGAAGACACGCACAGAAGACTAGGCGGAGCGCAGCTTGGCCGAGCGAAAACTAGGTGAGCTTGCGAACCGAGCTGACGAGTCTGCGAGGTGCGTCAAAAGTAAGACTCTGCGAGGCGCGCACCAATAAGACTCTTAACCGTGATTACATAGAGAATAGAGATTGCACAGAAAACCACGATGGCGCGAATTTTTGGCATAGACCTCGGCACCACCAACAGCCTGATCGCCCTTATGGAAGGCGGCCATCCGCACGTAATCGCGGACCCCGCCAGCGGCAACGCCTTGGTGCCGTCGGTGGTTGCGCTCGCGCCCGACGGCAAGGTATTCGTCGGCGATAAGGCGATCGCGATGGAGCCGCATCTGAACGTCGAACGCAATGGCCGCGTCGCGGCGGTGGATTTCCCCGGCGGCGAGAAGGGCGCAGTCGTGCGCTCGGTTAAACGCTACATGGGCCGCGGCGGTAGCGAACTCGCCGACGAGGATCGCCGGCGCTACAGCTTCACCGACGTCTCCGGTCCGGTGGTGCGCTTCCAGGTCGGTTCGCGGGTCTATACGCCGCCGCAGATTTCGGCTGAAATCCTGCGCGCGCTGAAGACTCGCGCGGAAGCCGCGCTCGGCGGCGAGAAGGTCGAACGCGTCGTCGTCACCGTGCCCGCCTACTTCAACGACGGTCAGCGCCAGGCGACCAAGGACGCCGGCCGGCTGGCTGGACTCGAAGTCGTGCGCCTGGTCAACGAGCCGACCGCCGCGTCGCTCGCCTACGGGCTCAATCAAAAGGCCGAAGGCAGAGTCGCGGTCTTCGATTTCGGCGGCGGCACCTTCGACATCTCGATCCTCAATATCAAGGGCGGCATCTTCGAGGTGCTCGCGACCAACGGCGACACCCATCTAGGCGGCGACGATATCGATGGCGCCCTGATTGAAACTTTGCTCGCCGGCGTCCCCGATTCGATTCGCGACGACCGCCGCGTCTGGAACAGCGCGCGCCTTGTTGCCGAAGAGGCCAAGAAGCGTCTCAGCGAGGCCGACCGCGTTGAATTGAAACTGGACCTTGCCGATCGCAAGATCGCGCGGCCGTTGACGCGCGTCGAGTTCGATCAATTGGCCGCGCCGATGATCGAGCGCACGCTCGAATGTTGCCGTCGCGCCGTCGCCGCCGCAGGTCTGAGTGCGCGTGAGATTGACGCCGTCGTGCTGGTGGGCGGTTCCACGCGGATCCCGCTGGTGCGCCGGCGCGTCGGCGAATTCTTTGGCCGCGAGCCGCTCTGCACGCTCGATCCCGACCAGGTCGTTGCGCTCGGCGCCGCCGTGCAGGCGGGCGTCCTGATGGGTACGCAGGGCGACATACTCCTGCTCGACGTCGTTCCGCTGTCGCTCGGAATCGAAACCATGGGCGGCGTGATGGAGCGTCTGGTCCATCGCAACACCACCATCCCGACCAGCACCACCGAGGGTTTTACCACTGCGGTTGACAACCAGACGCACGTCGATGTGCATGTGCTGCAGGGTGAGCGCGAACTGGCGCCCGACTGCCGCAGCCTTGCGCGCTTCAAGCTGGGACCGCTCGACGCGCAACCCGCCGGTCTCCCGCGCATTGAAGTCACTTTCCTCATTGACGCGAACGGGATACTCAATGTAACAGCGCGGGATGAGCGGACCGGCCGTGAGCATTCCGTAGATATCAAACCCAGTTATGGGCTCACGGACGACGATATCGAACGGATGCTCGAGGAGTCGATAGACTTCGGCGAGCAGGATATCGAGCAACGGCTGCTGATTTCGTCGCGCAACGATGCCGACCAGATCCTGACGGCACTCGAAAAGCAGTTGCGCGAGTATGGAGGGTTGGTGGACGCGGAGGAGCGGCGGCGGATCGCGGAAGTGGTTGGGCGCGTGGAGCTTGCGCGCGGCGGCGAAGATCGCGAACTACTCAGCAAATTAGTCGAAGAATTGAATGAAGTGACCACGCCGTTCGCCGAGCGGATTATGGACGGCGCGATTAAGCTGGCGCTCGAAAAAAAATCAATCGAGGATCTCGCTTGACGAACCATGCAGGAGAGTGCATAATGCGCGGTCTTATCGGCAAATGTGATGCGGCCCCCCTCGCGGACTCAACCGAGAGGGTTAATTCGTAATGAAATTCACGTGGGATCAGGCAGAAGAGATTGCCGAGGTATTGGCAGATAATCACCCGGGGCTGAATCCGTTACAGGTGAGATTCACGGATCTCCGGCAGTGGGTGATCGACCTGGATGAGTTTGGCGACGAGCTCGGCGCTTCAACGGAAGGCAAGCTCGAGGCGATCCAGATGGCGTGGAACGAGCTTTACAAGGAAAACAGCGGAGACTGAATAGAGTCGGACCGCTGAACGTCTAGACAAGGAGGTGGCGGGGTGGAAGCGATGGGGATAGACCAGGGAGGCAAGATGCAGGAAAAGGAAACATTGGACGAGAGATTGCCGGCACTGTTTGAGCCGGACACCCTCTTGCCCATCCAGTACTTCGAGGCGATGCGCCGCAAGCATCTGCTCGAGGGCGAGAAGCGTCTGATTCTGAGCGTGCTCGAAGACGCGATCGAGTGCTTCATGAAGTGCATGGACTCGGCCACCAACAAGGGCCAGCGCCTGTACCGTGAAGCCGACGAATGGATCGCTCTGGAAGATAAGTTCTGGGTTTTTTCATTCGACAATGTCTGCGACATGCTCGATATCAACCCCGAGTACATGCGGCGCGGATTGCGCGACTGGAAACAGCGCAAGCTGGAGGCAATGCAGCGGGCGGCCGAGGCTCGGGCTGAAGCGGCCGCGCGTGCCGAAATCGACGCGGCGGCTGGTATCGTGGCGCAACCGGAAGCAGTTGCCGTCGCACCGGTGAAGCCAGTTGAAGCGCCCACGCCGATCACGGCTGCGGGCGCCAAAACGTTCACGCCGAGGGCAGTGCAGCGCAAGGGGGCGGTGGCGGCCCCCACACGATCCGCTTCGCGCAACCTGCGCAAAGCGCGCGCATAACCGACGTCGGCGGGTCTCCTAAACCACGGGGCCTCGCTCAGACTTCATTCCGAAAAGTCGAAGCGATTGAAGGCGGCCTGTTGGCCGCCTTCTTCATATTTGCCGCTGGGCGACGCCGACCAAGTCTGCCACTTGAAAAACGCTGCCCACGGCGCGCCGGAATGGTGCGGGTGGCCGCATGCCGGAACCGCGGGAATGGAGATTGCGGCTACGGCGCACTCAGTCGTTGAAGGCGCGTAACCAGCGCTCACGACGTGCTGTTCGAACCTTACGGCTTGTTCATCACGTATTTGGTATCGACGTTTACCATTTGAGCGATCGGTGCACAGTTACATGTCCCCCGAGGATGTCTAATTGCACAAAACACAAGTCTTTCCATCGCTGATAGTAGCGGCACGTTTGATGCTCCTTCTTCCCTACAGACGCCGCAGAGACCAGAGCATCTGAAACAACAGACTGGTTGCGGAGGTTTTTATCGGACAGGAGGTGTCCGGCCGTGATTTCAAAAAAAGCGATTATAGCGTGGGTTTTCTCTGCAGTCGTCGGGGTCGGAATGTTCGCGTCACCGAGCCGGGCATTGGCGCATGACCATGATGGCGACGGTGGTGGCAGGGGCCATCAGCAATGGAATCATAACAACGGCCAGCATCGCGGGTGGTTCAACCACAACGGAAACCGTGGCTACACCCAGCGGTCTTACGGGAATGGGTACGGCTACGGGAATGGGTACGGCTACGGGAACCAGGAACCGGACGACGACGACGGCGGTTACGGCTGGAATCAGCCGAGCTACAATTATCGCCAGCCGGGCTACGGTTACAACTATCCGAGCAACGGCGCCGGTATGGTAAACCGACGCAACCCCAATCTGGTCTGGACCTGCGACTCGCAAGGTCATCATTGCCACTGGGCGCGTCGTTATGGATCCAACAGCGGCTTAAGCCCGTTTGCTTTCAATGGCCTTGGGAACAATTACGGGAACTACGGCAACGGTTATTACGGTGGCAATAACGGCTACTACGGAAACTCGATGGGCGGCTTGGGTTCACTGCTGGGACCGCTCTTCGGCGGACAGCAGCCATAGTTACAGCGCCTGAAGCGGTTTAAACGCCTCAATTCAAAACGCCCCGCCATTCAGGCGGGGCGTTTCATTTTGATCCGCTCGAAGAACGACGAGCGTTCTCGTTCAATATCACCAATTCGACGCCAGCGTCTCGATCGCCTTCAGCACGCGCGCGCGGCGCTCAGCAGGGTCGGGTGCGAACGAATTGAACTGAAGCGTGCTGGTGGTAATCCCGGCCTTCTCGTATTCGCGCAAACGCTTCGCAATGCGATCGGGGGAGCCCAGCACGTAGAGCGATTCGACCATGCTTTGGGGAATCGATTGCAGCGCCTTCTTGCGGTCGCCGGCGTTCCAGGCCTCCAAGGCCACACGCGCTTCGTTCTCGAAACCGATTTCGCGGAAGAACTTGTTGTACTGTGGCACCGTCACATAGGCGGTCAGTTCGCGCCGCAAATTTTCGCGAACGATTTCCTCTTCGGGATCGATCGCGACGATGATGCGGCACGCGATGTCGATATTGTCGGTCGGCTTGCCCGCGCTGCGTGCGCCCTCGTGAATATGATCGAGCAGCGGGCCAAAGGTTTCCGGCGTGATGTAATTGACGATCACGCCGTCGCCAATTTCGCCGGCCGTGCGCAACATCAGGGCGCCCTGCGCGCCGACATAAATCGGGGGCGGCGGTTCGACCGGACCCGAGAGTCGGAACCCGTTGATGTGCACGGTCTTGCCGGCCATCGTGACTTTCTGTCCGGTGAAGGCCAAGCGCAACGCCTCGACGGTTTCGCGCAGGCGCGTGACCGGCATCTTGTACGGAACGCCCATCCACTGCTCGACGATGGTGGGCGTCGAGATGCCGACGCCGAGAATGAAACGGCCGCCCGAGAGGCGCTGCACCGACGCCGCCGAAATCGCGATTAGTGCGGCGGGGCGTGTGAACACCGGTACGATTGCGGTGCCCAGTCGCATCTTCTCGCTCGCGACTGCGGCCGCTGCTACCGGCACAAACGCGTCGCCATTGAAGGTTTCGTACGACCAGCCGTCGGTGAAACCGGCACGCTCCGCATGGCGCACGAGTTCGGCGAAATGCGGATTCTGAAAGCCGTCGAGGGGGATGGTAATTCCAAGTCGCATCATGGTGGGGAGATTCTCCTGATGGTCGCCGTCGATTTCAACCCGCCGGATCAGGATCGAGATTGAGCGCCTGCGCCAGATGAAGCGGCCGCCGTCCGGCGCAGAAGTTTCGAATCTGGGCGCGGCAGGCGAAGCCGTCGGCGATAACGATGGTGTCGGGGGTGCTTTGGTTGATCGCAGGAATCAGCACGCGTTCGCCAATCGCGCGCGAGACCGCGAAGCGGCGCTCGCCGTAGCCGAAGGAGCCCGCCATCCCGCAGCAGCCCGCGTCCGGCACCGCAACTTCGAGTTCAGACGCCTTGGCGAGGAGCGCGAGTTCGGCCGTCATGCCGGCCAGCGATTTTTGATGACAATGGCCGTGGACAAGCGCACGGCCGCGTAGCTGCGGGAGCGCGAAGTTCGGCGCCTCATGCGCGAGGAATTCATCGAGCAGCAGCGTATTTGCGGCGAGCACTCCTGCGCTTGAGAGGCGCGGAAAAAGCGCCGGCAATTCGTCGCGAAAGGTCAGGATGCAGCTTGGTTCGAGGCCAACAATTTTGATTCCTCGTTCAGCATAGGGCGCCAGCGCATCTAGAGCGCCGAGCATCCGCATCCGCGCGCGGTCGAGCATTCCCTGGTCGTAGAGCGGCCGTCCGCAGCACAAATCGCGCGGTGGAATGGTCACGCGAAAACCGGCGCGCTCGAGTACCGAGGTCGCGGCGATCGCGACCTCGGGCTCGAAGAAATTGTTGAAGGTATCGGGGAACAGCAGCACTTCGGGGCCGTGCGGATTTTGCGGAGGATGCCGCCCGAACCAATTGCGGAATGGAGTTGCGGCGAAGCGCGGCAAATCGCGCTGCGAATGCACGCCGAGCACGCGCTTTATGGTCCGGCTCGCCACACCCCCGGCTATAGAATTCGCGAGCGCCGGGGCAATCGTCGCAACCCGCGCGAACTCGTGAATGCGTCCGAAGAAATGCGCCGGCAGCGGCCGCCGATGCGTTACGTAATAGTTCGCGAGGAACTCGGCCTTGTAGGCCGCCATATCGACCGACGCGGGGCATTCGGTTTTGCACGCCTTGCAAGAGAGGCAAAGCTCGAGGGCGTCGTAGAGCGCGCGATCGGCGAAACCGTCCTTAAGCAGGCCGCCTGTCAGCGCCTCGTGGAGCAGGCGCGCGCGTCCACGCGTCGAATGAGTCTCGTCGCGCGTCGCCATGTACGACGGACACATCGTGCCCGCATCGGTCTTGCGGCATTTGCCGATACCGACGCACTTGAGCGCCGCCCCTGCGAGCCCGCCTTCCGCACTGAAGTCGAAGCGCGTGCGCACCATCTGCGGATTGTAGTTGGCGCCGATACGCAGATGGGCGTCGAGCGGTTCAGGATCGACGATCACGCCGGGGTTCATCCGATGGTCGGGATCGAAAGCGCGCTTGAACTCGCGAAACGCGCCGATTAACTCGGGGCCGAACATCTTTGGCAGCAGTTCGGAGCGCGCGAGGCCGTCGCCGTGCTCGCCTGAAAGCGAGCCGCTGAATTCGGTGACGAGGTCGCCGATATCGATCATCGCCGCACGGAATTTCGCGACGCCCTCACTGGTGAAGAGGTCGAAGTTGATGCTACAGTGGACGCAGCCTTCGCCGAAATGGCCGTAGTAAGTCGCAGCGGCGAGATTGTAGCCGTCGAGCAGCTTGACGAAGCGGCGCAGAAAATCGCCGAGCCGCGCCGGTGGTACGGCGCAGTCCTCGGCGCCCGGCCACGTGCGCGGTTGTCCACGTACGAAAGCGCCCGCGCCGAGGCCCGATTCGCGCAGCCGCCACACCGCGAGCTGATCGTCCGGGTCGGTCAGCATCGCGGCGCCGGAGCAGGCCGCGATGCTCGCGGCTTGTGCGCGCAGCGCTTCGGCGGCGCCGCCGACTTCGTCTGCGGTTTCGCCGCCGAGTTCGACCAGCAGGAAGGCGCGTCCGGCGGGTAACAGATTCACGGCCGCGACGCCCTTTTGGCGCGCGATATCGGGCAAGTGATGATCGAAGCCTTCGAGCGCCTGTGGGCGATGTTCGAGCATCCACGGCATCTGATCGGCGGCGAGAAATACATCGTCGAAGCCGAGCACGACCAGTGCAAGGTGTTTTGGCTTCGGCACCAAGCGCACGGTCGCGCCGAGGATCGTCGCAAGCGTGCCCTCGGAACCGACCAGCGCGCGGGCGAGGTTGAAGCCGTTTTCCGGCAGCAGCTCGTCGAGGTTGTAGCCCGAAACGCGTCGCGGGATTTTCGGATAGCGGGCGCGGATGTCATCGCCATAGCGATTTGCGATCGCACGCAACGTCCCGCGAAGGCTTGCCTCGCGTGCGCCCTGCATCGAGGCGGCCTCGCCGGGACCACCGACCGTCATCCGCGTGCCGTCATAAAGCGCGACGTCAAGTCGCTCGACATTGTCCACAGTCTTGCCGTGAGCGGCTGAATGGGCGCCGCAAGAATTGTTGCCGATCATCCCGCCGAGCGTGCAACGATCCTTGGTCGATGGATCGGGAGCGAAGAACAATCCGTGGGCCGCAGCGGCCGCATTGAGCTGCACCTGGACCACGCCCGGCTGCACGACTGCGACACGGCGCCCCGCGTCGATGCCGTTGATCGCATTCATGTACTTCGAGAAATCGATTACCAACGCGGTATTGGCGGTCTGCCCGCCGAGCGCGGTGCCTCCGCCGCGCGGCAGCACCGGCAGCGCATTTTCGCGCGCCACTTCGAGCGCGCGGATCACGTCGCCCTCATGGCGCGGAGCAACGATGCCGATCGGTACGCGCCGGTAATTCGAGGCGTCGGTGGAATAGATCGCGCGGCTCGCCTCATCGAAGCGCACGTCGCCGTCGATCGATGCGGCCAGTTTGTCACGCAATGCGGTGATGGAAGCCATCGGCACCAGTGATTGTAGTGCACTTGTGCCGCAGATTCACAGGTGCACCGCGCAGATCGCATCG
>VFSW01012767.1_pt1 | contig 11705 bp, 15 predicted proteins | sample 5358111 | NCBI WGS metagenome assembly VFSW01 (sample SAMN11554181, study PRJNA540505) | mine drainage metagenome | isolation source: sediment from site ElyBrook_90M | place: USA: Ely Copper Mine, Vershire, VT | collected 2017 | reverse complement strand
GTAATTATTAAAGGTATTTCTTTGGAGAAGAAAAAACTGATATAACTAATAGGCTCCGTCTTTGTTGCGATAATATTCCTGACTTCGTACGCTGCTTTTGGAGGGGGCTCAACTACAACCAATAAGACGACAACAGTCCTTTCTGTGCAGACTTTTTATGCGACCGCAACCGGAGTTGCTAACGTGCTATCTTTTGGATCGACTCTCAACATAAACATAACCTGCCAAAACACCACCAACGTTTCATCCAAGCTCAACAGCATACTTGTTGCGATGGAGAAGAACGGCACAGTGAGTAGCTTCTATTCGCAACAGACATCACAGATACTGGTCCAAGCAGGAAGCATGCCGGTCTACAACATTTACCAGCTTACGAGCAACTCTATAGGTACTTCTGCGGTATGCACCTCCTTCAGCTCCTCTGCAAACATACAGCTGCCGAGCAGGATGAACTTTTACATACCGTCGCAGAGGACCAGCGCGATAATCACAATACCCGCCAAACTGCAGAGCTACTCGCTGCCCTTCCGGCTTACCCCAAAAATGGGCAACACGCTTAACATATCGGTATCAGCACTGCTTGAGGCAAACGGCACGATATTCGGCAATGTGACTGTGCAGACAAAGGCGTAGTGATGCTCGACAAGAAAACAAAGGAAGAGGCAAGGAAGTTCGCACTAAAGAATGCAATAGACTACGGCAAAGCTGACGAGCGCGCAGTGCTCAACAAGATGCTTGCATCAGATTCTAAATTAAAGGAGAAAATCAGCGATGTTGCAAAACTGGTACACGAGACCGTACAGGAAGTAAACAAAATGGGCAAAGCGGATACGGAAGCCGAGTTCGGCAAGTATTCAAAGGCTTTTGAAAATGATGAGAAGAAAAAAGCGGGGAAATCAGCGCAGCATAATTTTATGATAGAGGGTGCAGTTAAGGGCAAATTTGCAACAAGATTTCCTCCAGAGCCTGGAGGCTACATGCAAATAGGAAATGCGAAGGCAGCCTTTCTAGATAGCGAGTTTGCAAAATACTATGAGGGCACCCTGGCACTTTATTTCGATGACACAAATCCCAAAAAATCTAAGCAGGTTTTCGTAGATGCCTTCAAGGAAGACCTGGCGTGGCTTGGAATAAACTTTGATAAAGAATATTACGCCAGCGACCACTTCGAAATTGAGTACAAGTACGCAGAAAAACTTGTCGGAAGCGGCCACGCATATGTATGCAGCTGCGAAATAGAACTTATGAAGAAAATGCGGTTCGAAGGTAAGGAATGCAAGCACAGAGATCAGACGAAGAGCGAGAATCTGAAGTTGTGGAAGGAGATGCTTGCAGACAAGTTTGGAGACAACTCCGTAGTTCTTAGGCTAAAGGGGAACATGTCGGCTGCAAACACAACCCTACGCGACCCAGTATTGCTCAGAGTACTGCACCACAAACACTATAGGCACGGAAGCAAGTACTTCCTGTGGCCCACCTATGATTTCAACACGCCGATAGTCGATTCTGTAGAAGGGCTGACCGACATATTCAGGAGCAAGGAGTACGAACTCAGGGACGAGCTCGACTATATGGTTCTCGATCTTTTGGGTCTGAGAAAACCTCGAATCCACACATTCGCAAGGCTGGAGATCGCTGATAATTTGACTTCCAAACGCAAACTTAGGGCTCTGATAGAGGAGGGCCGCGTTAAATCTTGGGACGACCCGAGGCTAGTAACTGTTGCGGGCCTGAGGAGACGCGGAATCCAGCCGCAGGCAATAAAGGAGTTTGTACTAAGATTTGGAATGAGCAAAACCAACAGCACGGTGAGCATAGACATGCTGCTTGCAGAGAACAGGAAGATGATAGACGGCATTGCAAAGAGGCTCTTCCTCGCTCAGGAACCGATCGAGCTAAAAGTTAGCAAAGTTCCAAAGGAATACAAGAGCGTGAAATTAAAACTGCATCCGAATAAAGATCTGGGGCAGAGAGAGTATACGATTTCTGATAGATTTCTCATTAGCGGCAAAGATGTCAAGATGCTCAAGCCCGGAGCGAAGTTCAGATTGAAGGATTTGTTCAATGTTGAAGTTGAAAAAATTGAAAAGAAATCTATTTCCGGGAAGTTCATCGGCAACGATAACCTGGATGCACCAAAAATACAGTGGGTTGATGCAGATCACAATGTGGATTGCAAACTTGTGCACATCGGGCCCTTGCTCGTCAACGACGAGTTCAATAAAAACAGTCTTTCGACTTCAAACGCAAAAGCTGAGGAGCATGTGAACAGCTTGCAGAAAAATGAGATCGTTCAGTTCGAAAGAGTTGGGTTTTTTAAGCTTGATGATGTTAAAGAAAAGATATTCATTGGGCTGTAGGCGACCACTTGAGTTTTAAAGAATTGGATACTGGTAGAGTAAACGCAGCAAAGGAAGCTGATGAGAGCGAAGCCTCTACGCTTGAGATGAATGCGGTAAAGAAAATAGTGAGAGAGAACTGGGAGTCGAAGCTTAAGGACAAAGGTACTGATATAGACATACTGAACGAGCACAAAAAGAATATGGCTAAGTTGATGGCCGAGATAGATTACGAGACCCTGCTGATGGAGAACATAGCCGCAAGGGCAAAGCACATGTCTAGAGGGGAACTTAGGGCGTACACCAAAACGATAGAAGCACTTGGGATGGGGTATAGGCAAAGGTTCGGTGCAGATTTTGGGAACCTGCTCACAGCAGGCATGGCCCTGGTATCAAGAGACATGCAGAATGCAAGAAAACATTTTGATTACTTTATTCTCAGTCTGTCAAAAAATGAAAGCGCGTATGACAAGCTCATGGAAGCCGAGGCCCAGGAAATGCAGAAACTCGATATGAGACTGCAGAGCGCCAATTCCGGCATATTCAGGTTCTTCAGAAAGAAGGAGATCGCAAGATTGCAGCAGGTGATAAAGGCGAGGCAGGCAAAAGTAATTAAACTGAGAGGCAGGAAGCTGAAGTACTCAACGCTCGCAAATGAGCTCAAGGCGAGGGTAGCGACCCCAACCGCCAAGAAATAGCGAAAAACCCTAATTTTCTCAGGGCTACGGCGTTTTTATAAAGGTAAAAAACCTAACAGTAACATGGCGGATAAAGAGCAGCTTCAGCAGAAGCTTGACGAGCTGCAAGACAAATACAGAGGCACAAAATACAACAAGCACACCAACCTTTACCTTGGAGAGCTCAGGGCAAAGATGGCCAAAGTAAGGAAAGCCATATCTGAGATAAGAAGAAAGAAGGGTATAGGGTTTGGAGTAAAGAAAACCGGCGATGCTACTGTAGTGCTGGTTGGGTTTCCTAACGCGGGCAAGTCCTCGCTGTTGAAGAGGCTTACCAAGGCGGAATCGAAAATTGCTGATTATGCGTTCACAACCCTGGAGGTAATCCCAGGAACCCTAGAGTATAACGGTGCAAAGATACAGGTACTAGACATCCCAGGCCTGATCGAGGGGGCACACATAGGGAAGGGGGCCGGGACACAGGTTGCAAGCGTGATAAGGATAGCAGATCTGGTCTTGTTCGTGGTTGACGCAACTGTGCCAGAACAGATAAACATGTTGATCGAAGAGCTTTCCTTGCTTGGGATAAAGGTGAACAAGGCGAAGCCCAGAATAATGATCGAGGAAAAGAAATCTGGCGGCATAATTGTCGAGTCGAACAGGCAAAAGATTCCGGTAAAAGATGAGGTCGCATCTGTGCTCCATGAGATAGGAATACACAACTGCAAGATAATCTTCTACAGCAGCATGGATCTCGATGAACTTATAGGGCTGCTGATAGACAATGCGGTTTACGCGAAGGGGATCGTTGCGCTGAACAAAATCGATTTGCTATCAGGAGCAAGGGCCGAACAGCTCAGAAGGGACCTGCAGTCAAAACTCGGAACCGGCGTCGTAGCTATCAGCGCTTCGAAGGGAACGAACATAGAAGAGCTAAAGACAAGAATCTTCAGCAACCTGCATCTTATGAGAATCTACCTCAAACCCAAAGATGGAGAAGCCGATTACTCAAAGCCGTTTCCGCTAAGGGAAGGAAACACAGTGCTCGATCTCGCTAAGGGGCTGCATACGAAAGCTGCCAAGAACCTCAAGTGCGCCTACGTTAGCGGGAAGAGCGCGCGGTTTGGCAATCAGCGAGTAGGGGAAGAGCACGTGCTGCAGGATGAAGACGTGGTTACGCTTGTCTATGAGAAGTTCTAGCTAGAACCTTATCAAACAATTTTATTTGCTAACTTCGATATGCCTTGTGAGAATGCAGATTCTTCATTCATCAAGCAAGCGGGAATCTGTTTCTCGATGCTCAAAGGTACATCTGGATCTTCGGGCAGAATCCCGAGCGCTTTTTTCTTCATCACATCTTCGATCTCTTCGACTCTGAGCTGGCGCCTATCCTGTCGAAATCTATTGATAACAAAGTTGTTTCTTATTCCGTGCTTGCTATAGGTATTGGCAAGTCTGATCATCGAGGTTATAGAAGGCGTGTCGGGCGTTGTGACCAACAATACCTCATTATTGTAAAGCAGGAACCTTTCGGAAGTTATTCCAGGAGAAGTATCGAACACAACATAATCGTAGGCTGTTTTCTGCAATGCGGTGCAGACCGTGTCGATCTCTGAATCGGTAAGCTTATTCGAAGACACCTCTCCTTCCGAAATTGAGCCCGGCAGGATATCTAGCCCGGTTGGGAAGTATTTGACTATCGCCTTTTCGAGTTTTGCATTGCCAGACATAACATCTTCTATTCCGGTTTCAATGTTTTCGAACCTTAGGTGTATCCCAACGGATGGGTTTGCAAAATCTGCGTCAACAAGCAGAACTTTCTTTCCTGAATTCTTCAGCGTTATTGCTAGGTTTATAGAAATTACAGTCTTCCCTACCCCACCTTTTTGGGATGAAACTTTTATGAAATACGGTTTTGGTGCCAAGTATGTCGTCCTCGATTTCTTGAATCTGAAATTGGGTTTGTAGTTCAGAATTTAAAAATACTTTGCTCTGAGACTTACTTTTTCCTTACAATTTTCCAGGCGAAATTTGGATGCTGCCAGGTTGAAAACATTCTCGCCCAGAGCGGGAGAACCATCTCCATACCACGTGCGGCCGTGATGTCTCCTAGATCTATTATGTCGGTCCAGCCAAACTTCTTGAGCATCTCTGTTACCTCTTTCTTAGAGCTTTCATTGTTCCCGCACATGAAAATAGAAATCTCTTCCCCAAGCCTCTTCGGGTCGGTCATGATTACAGATCCGACAGTATTGAGGGTTTTCACCACTTTTGCATCTGGAACCGCTCTTTGTATCTGCTCTCCAAGCGAGTCGGTGTTAGTGACGAACAGTTTCATGGTTCCTCCTGAAAAATCCAAGGGGTTGCAAGTATCTAGAAGGGTTTTACCCTTGAAATTATCGGGTTTAGCTGATTTTATTACCTCGAGCGCGGCATCTCCCTTTACAGATATGACTATCATCTCGCCAAATTTTGCGGCGTCTTCGAAGGTGCCGTGGGATGCCTTATTTCCGTTGGCCTTGGCCCAATCGGTCGCTTCATTGCTATCAGCTTTCCTCGACCCCATCTTGACCTCGTGGCCAAGCTGCACAAGCTTTGTCGCTAGGGTAGCGCCGACCATTCCTGTCCCCAATACTCCTATCTTCATTCAACCACGATAAATATAGGGAATCAAAGATTAAGAACCTATTTACGGTAGTTTGGCCTCGGTTGAAGAAAGGAATATTAAGTTTGGCAAGGAAGTTCAAAAGAAAATGGTTGCATGAACAGGCTCGATTCTAGAGTTGCACGCGGTGCAACCCGCATTTTTGCTATTTTAATGATTTTATCGGCAGTGCACATTTCACAAGCGGCATCTCCAAGCGTAAATCTTACCTCTGGATTTAACCAAAGCGGCGCATTTCTGGATTCGAGGACCGTTACCCTCATCTATACTGCAAACTACATATGCAACCCTCAGCTTTCCAGCAATGCTAACCTGACTTGCGGAATAAAAACCGCGGGCGTTTTGCTTGGAACTCTGCCAGTATGGGAAATTGCACCATATTTTGCGGGAATTTCGGCATTAGGAGGCAACAATAGCGGCGCGACCAGTCAGGGATATGCGGTCTATAACGGGAACGTCTTCGCCACGCAGTGCGGCTCTGGGCTGTCTCCAAGCGCTTGCCCGCAAACACCAGTATTCATAAAGGAAGTGCCACCACTGCTCGGAAGACTGATAAACAATTATTCAGGAACAAACAAGCTTAACAGATACCTGCCCGGCGTTGTCCCGATGCCTGCCCACGACAACCTGCTGCTTCATGACTATGGCAACACTTCGATACCATGGTATGTGATAATAGTAAGGGTCTACGACCCTAACGTGTTCCCAAATCCGGTTACTGGAACGTGCACACAAGTAGCTCCATCGAACCTGACTAATGCTACTGGCAACTGCCTCACGTCTTTCGACGCCCTAGTGCGAGCATTCGGCACGCACAACAGATATGTGCCTTTGATAAACAAAGTGAACCCGTTATACAACGTAACCACAAATTTGAGCACTCAGGTCGTCATATCGCTCGTACCGACGATAGCCGGTGTTTCGGGGATCCTGTACCCAAACACGAACATATTCGAAACTTTCAGGGTAAGCAGCCCAGCAGTCACCGCGCAGAAACAGAGCAACTCCACAGCAGTGATCATCATAGGCATAGGAATAATCGCGGTCCTGGTAGCAAATCTGGTCTGGTTCCATTTTGGGCGGGGGCAGGTTGGTCCTAGGCGGGAGAGGAAGCGTAGATGATCTTATTTTTGATGTTAGGCTATCTGTTCAGTTCCTTTGTTTCTAACAACAGTACTGCGGCTGCGGGACTGGTAAATTTTACGGGCAACTTCACCGATATAGGCACGTTTACAAATGGGAGCGTTGGCAACGGCGGGGTCAGCATAGGTGTCGCATCCACAATAGCGAGCCTTGCATTCGGCTCCGCTTCAGTGATATTCTCTACTATACTCAAATACGGATATACAAGCCTTTTTATCTTTATGATTCTTGACAGCGCGTCGCTGCCTCCTCCAAGCGAGCTAATAATAGTGCCCGCTGGCTTTCTCGCATCTACTGGTGGCATGGATATAGGGCTGGCATTCCTGTGGATAACCGCGGGCGGCATAATAGGCATGTGCATCGATTATCTGATTGGCTACCACGTTGGCAGAAGGGTCGTGGAGAGAAACGCGAGCTTCTTGAAGCTGAGCAAGAACAACATAAAAGAGTTTGAGAATTGGTTCAACAAGAACGGCATGTTCGCGGTTTTCATACTCAGAATCGTGCCGGGGTTGAGGGCCTGGATAAGCATACTTGCTGGGGCAGCCAGGATGAACACATCCAGATTCCTCTTCTTTTCCATAATGGGTTCGCTCGTTTACAACTATCTGCTGCTCATTTTTGGCTATTACCTGATATCCATAAGAAACACGGAAGTCATCATAGGATCGATAGCGGCTTTTGTGGTAATAGCCTATATCGCCTATGAGTATTCGGTCAGGCGGATACTGAAGGAAAGCATGAAAACCGTACGAAATAAAACAAAAAGCAAATCCTTTTAAGTCTAAGTTTCTTAGCATTTTATATGCCAAAGCAAAAAGCCTTTGTCGCAAAGAAGATAGAATGGTTGCAGATAGAAAATCCTCAGAATAAGTGGTATACGGACAAGCTTCTTCAGATACTAGACAGGCGGGTAAGAACCGACCCGATGCTTTTTGTGCTGTACAGCAACGGCAGAATATTCTGGATAGGACAGTCGGACAAGGGCATATCCAAGCTGAGAACTCAGGTGCTCGCTAACAAGAAGAAAAGATCGTGGGACAGCTTTGCAATCTATACCATAGCGAACCGCTCCTACCTCAACGATGCCGAGGCGCTTGCGACCCGCATAGCAATGCATGCTAAGATAGGCTACAAGAATTTCACAAGGGCGAAGAACACAACAGAAGATGTCAAAAAAGACATGAGAACGTGGGCAAATGCAGAAATCAGGATGGCTAGCAGATCGCTGAGGCCCCTTGAGAGAAAGTACAAGAAGACTCTGTGGAGGCTAGACACGAAAGAGAAGAAAATAAGGAAGAGCTACCTCAAGAGGATAGAAAAGGCAAAGGATGCGATGAGGCAGAAAAGATTAAGAGCTGAGAGAGATAGAAAGATCAGCGTTTTGAAGACGCAGAGGAAGAAGCTTAGCCCATGGAGGCAAAGCATAGCGGTCTGGCAGGCAAGAGTCCGCAGCTTCCAGAATATCAAGCTTTAGATGTGAAATTTGGACGGCGAGTGAAGCCAAATTTTACTCATATCAGATTAGATGCCACTTTTTTAATTCTTTGATAGCTCTTGTTAGGTTTTCCTTTTTTGTCATCAAGTAGTCCTTGTTGAGCATGTATCCTATTTTGCTGTCTGTAATTTTCCCCACGATTCCCTTATCAGACTCCATATTGTTCGTGTTTTTCATTAGAAAAACAAAGTTTCCAACCGATTTATCAATTGTCATACGTTTACCTACAATAAGCATTGGTTGTTCAGGTACTTATAGTAGCGTGCGATGCGGTTTCCGTTGCTGAAGCACAAGGTTTGAGCCTATTTGACGCTTTAGCCCGACTTTGCTGACCAGCCCGGCCTCGAGCCTCTCATCCTTATATGTCAGCCTTTGATTGTGTGCTTGCAAGCAGTGCAATAAAGATCTCCATTGTCTTCGTGATCTAGGTCGCCACCGGCGCAGGCACACGTACAACGGGAGTTCTCTAAGTCACCCGTTTCGTAGTCTTTCTGAACACATCTATTGCACATAGTATTTAGCCCATTTTTCTTTTGTTTATTGTAGCATATGCGATTGCGGACGCACGCTTCCTAGAATAACCTTTTTTGACATACTCTTTGATTATCTTTTCTGCTAACGCATCCTCCGTAACTGTAAATCTGTGTCCTCGAGCTGGCATTTAATCATGAAGAGCAGACTAGCTTTGCAGCACGCTCACGACCTTTTTGCCAGCTGCGGTTGTTACTTCTTTGCCTGCCTTTTCAGCCCTTCCGAAAGTATTGAGCACAAGCGAACCAGACTGTATTGTGACTTTCTTGCCAAGCCATTCAGCAATCCCGACTATGCTTAGTACAAGGGCGCCAGACTTGACGGCTACGCGTTTTGTGACTCTTTCGGTACTTCCAAGGCTGCCTAGCAATATCGTGCCTGATTTGACGGTTACTCGCTTGCCGATCTTTTCGGCGCTGCCCATTTTCTCAAGTATCAGCGAACCAGACTTCACAGTCACACTTCTGCCAGACTTCTCAGCTTTCCCTAGAGTGCCAAGAACCAGGCTGCCTGATTTTACTGTGACCTTTTTGCCAAATTTTTCTGTGGCTCCCAGAGTATCAAGTACTAGGCTACCTGATTTTACGACAACTCTTTTACCTGTTCTTTCAGTTTTTCCGAGAGTGCCAAGAACCTCTCCTCCCCCTTTCACAACTCTTCTGACCACTTTTTTTATAAGTCTCATATCATCCTTGATATAATGACTTGTATGGTTTAAAATGCATTCTCATTTGTTTCGGTTTTTAGAGGATTTCTCCAATTTGAATGCCGAAATTGGAGCTCAGCGACTACATAAGAAAGAGGTAATGTAAAATGTTGAGTAAAACCGAAACTTTTGGTTAGATTATTTAATTGGTAGTGCGATAACAGTACATGAAAAAGATTGGAATTTATGCGGGCACATTGTTGAGTTTTCTCGCATTGCTCTCGATAGTGGGTGCAATGACCTATAGCACTGTGACTTCGCAGAATACAACGGCTTCGACAACTACTGCCAATACCATACAGGTAAACGTGGGCATTCAGACAAATTCTAGCTCGGGCAATTCAACAAGCATATTCGTAAAGATAGGAAGTGCGATCTCCGGAGGATTTTCAAGTATAGGCAATTTCTTTTCTGGCATATGGATTGGCATAAAGGCGTTCTTCCATTTCTAGACGCGTAGCTTGCAATTGAAATTAGATAACGGCAAATTTTAGTACTGGCCTCTTGGTCCCCGATTTTAGAGGCCAGCTGTGTGGACCTGAAATTGGATTCGGGTCGCCGAGCATTTGGATTTGAAGCGGTATTTCAGTAGAAAAGCGAAACAAATAGTCAAGTTTATATGTTTTATTTGAGAATTTGGATTGGATGGTGATAATGGCAATAAGAAACATGGACGCACACGTTGCAAGCATACAATGGTGGACCATAGTGGGCTCCGCCATGTTGACATCGGGCATAGTCATGATATTCCTATCCTTCTCTAGCCTTGAGGTAGTTCCGTACATACCCAATTCTGGAGCGGTTAACGCTTTTGAAGCGCTAAGCGGCCAAACATTCATAGCGGGGGTCATAGGCATCTGTCTGGGCTTACTCTTCATGCTGTACAGCAAGTTCAGGCTATCTAGATTGGCCTTGATCGAGCCCCATAAGATGAACAAAAGGGAAGAAAAAGAATACGAAGAATAACAACAGGGAACTAGACTACTTCACATAGGAGGAGAATTCTGCCAGACCATAAGCAGATTGCCTTCTGAGTCCTTGAAGAAGGCCGAGGCCCCATATTGCTGATAGGTTATCGACCCTTCAATTCTGCTTCCTTCACCCATTTTCTCAGCGCGTTCGAAATTCACGCCGTTTCGCTTCAGCTCCTTCACTACTCCTTTGATATCCTTGACTACGAAGCTGTGATACGCTAGGTTTCTCTTCTCACGTTTTTCTGGAGTTATCAACCAAATTTCCTTATTGTTTAGCTTTAAAGAAGCCCAGAAGTCTCTCATCTGGCCCGCCCCTCTATAAATCAATTTGCCGCCCAGTGTTTTGGTGTAGAATTTGAGGGCGCGATCCATCTTCAAAATCGGAATAAGAGTTACAAAATTTGCTTTCGAGAACTTCATACTAATACCATATGTTCTTTGGCGAAAAAGTATATAAACAATTCGATGTGGAAACGATAGCGTTTAATATTTCTTAAAAGTTACTTTTTACCATGGATAAAGTAATGCAATTCGGGTCTGGCAAAGCGTTTGAAAAATGGTTAAGCAAGAACCACTCAAAATCCAAAGGTATATGGGTACGCATGTACAAGAAGCATTCCGGGGTCAATGCCATAAAGGGCCCTGAAATGCTTGATGTGTTGCTCTGCTACGGCTGGATAACAGGGCAAGCCAGACGGGGCAATGATAAATATGCACTTTGGCGGGTCTGCCCACGCAGGCCGAAGAGCATTTGGTCAGAAATCAATACACGGCACGCAGAAAGGCTCATCACAGAGGGCAGGATGCAGCTCTCTGGACTGAAGCAGATAGAAAACGCAAAAAAGGATGGAAGATGGAATAATGCTTATGCTCCACAAAGAACCGCCAAACTTCCCTCTGACTTTATCAGGGAGGTTAACAAGAATAAGAAAGCCAAGACTTTCCTAAAGACGCTAAACAGGTCCAACACTTACTGGATGATATTCAGACTCCATCACACCAAAGAAGGGAAAAGGAAGGAGAAGATTGCTTCAATAATTGCGATGCTTGAGAAAGGGAAAATTCCGGGAAATTTTTGATCGGGGAGTCCGCGATTTGAACGCGGGTCACCACCGCCCGAGGGTGGTAGCCTACCAAGCTAGCAGAACTCCCCTTAAGTAATCTTTTAATTG
>VFSW01012766.1_pt1 | contig 11705 bp, 11 predicted proteins | sample 5358111 | NCBI WGS metagenome assembly VFSW01 (sample SAMN11554181, study PRJNA540505) | mine drainage metagenome | isolation source: sediment from site ElyBrook_90M | place: USA: Ely Copper Mine, Vershire, VT | collected 2017 | reverse complement strand
GCGGCTGCCACCGGAACGCGGCGCACCAACCCGCCGCCGGAGGGGCGCGCATCAGCCAGCAGCACCGGTTGTGGCGCCGGGCGATACGGGGTCGGTTGCGGCGTCGGGTAACGCGGCCCGCCGGGAATGGCGAAGGGCAGGCGGTTCATCGCCACCATCGCTGCGGCCGGCGTGTGCTGCGGCAGCGCACCGCCCAGATTGGGCCCGACCGAGGCCACGTAGTTGCGGGTCTCGTTGGGCAGCGGGCGGTTGCGGGTCAGGTAGTCTTCCAGCCGCTGCGGGCCGGCATTATAGGCGGCTAGGAAGCCCGGCGAGCCGAACATCTCGTACATCTGCCGGATATAGGCTGCGCCGGCCATGATGTTGTCGTGCGGGTCGTAGGGATCGTCGCCGAGATGATACTCGGCGCGCAGATCGCCATAGGTCTGCGGCATCACCTGCATCAGCCCCATCGCCCCGGCGCCGGAGGTGGTGAGATGCCCGCCAAGATATTCCTGGCCGCCGGATTCCTGCTGCATCACCGCGCGGATCCACTGGCCGGGAATGTCGAACCGCGCCGCGGCCTCGGTGATATAGGGGCCCCACGGATCCCACGGTGGGCCGGGCGGCGTGTAATCGCCCTGGGCATGGGCCTGGAACTGGGCGGTGGTCTGCGCCAGGCGGGGGTGGCTCGCGCAGGCCGCCAACAGCACCAGCGCGCCCAGCGCGGTCAGCCGCAGGCCAAGCCGCATGACCGCCAGGCGCGCGCCGTCCGGGCCGACCATGGGTCTGGAGCGATCATTCATTATGGCACGCGCCTCCGTTGTCGGTCGGCCAGACCCGGCCGACACCGGGAACAGCCAGGGAACACGGCAAGATACCCGCCATCGTTGACAGGATTGGTCAGCAATTGTCCGTAACCCATTATCCCGCTGCGACGAATGGTGCAAGATGAATGAAAGGTCATGGCGAGCGCAGGGCAGGCTGCTCGTCTGTTGGTCGGGTTCGTGTTAGGAACCGCGCGTCTCTAGACCCGTTCCCGCCGACCCAAATCTTGCCCATAAGGACCGAGCCCATGCGTATACATCCGCGCACCGCCGCCCTTGCCAGTGTTCTGGCGCTTTCGCTCGGGGTCGCCGCCTGTGCCCCCACCAACACCGACACCACCTACTCCGCCGCCGATATCGGCCGCCCCGCGCAGATCGCCTATGGCGTCATCGTCTCCATGCGCCCGGTCACGGTGCAGGGGCAGCCGAACGGGGTGGGCACCGTCGCCGGTGCCGCGGTGGGCGCGACCGCCGGCAGCTTCATCGGTGGCAGCAGCGTGCGCGGCAATATCCTCGGCGCCATTGGCGGGGCGGTGATCGGCGGCCTGGCCGGCCATGCCATCGCGGGTGGCGTCAGCACCGGCCAGGCGGTGGAGTTCATCATCCGCCAGGATAACGGGCAGACCATCTCGGTGGTGCAGACCGACGAGGAGAATTTCCGTCCCGGCGACCGGGTGGTCCTTACCTTCGGCGCCCGCACGCGCATCAGCCACGCGGCGGGCTAGGCGCGCGGGAACGGCGCCGCCATTGCCGTCGCCGGTCGGATCGGCTAACGGCGAGGCTTCCATGCCCGACAGCCTGCCCTCCACGCGCTCCGCCGCCGCCGAACCCGTGCTGGCCATCGCCCCGGTTCGCGGCTTCCTCGCGCATCAGCGCCTGGGTCTCGCCGATTTCGCGGCGGGGGCCAGGTTATGGCGCCTCGCCTGGACTCTGGCCTGGTTCGATATCCGCCTGCGCTATCGCGGGTCGGTGCTGGGCCCGTTCTGGCTGACCCTTTCCACCGGGATCATGGTCGCGGCGATGGGTGGCATCTATGCCACGCTGTTTCACCTCAACCTGCACGATTACCTGCCTTTCCTGGCGGTGTCGCAGGTGCTCTGGGCCTATCTCGCCACTCTCGCGCAGGAGGGGTGCACCACCTTCACCGCCGCCGAGACCACCATTCGTGGCATCCGCATGCCGGTCACGCTGCATCCGGCGCGGATCGTGCTGCGCAACCTGGTGGTGCTCGCGCATAATCTGGTGGTGATCGTGGTGGTCTTCGTGGTGATGCAGGTCTGGCCCGGGGCCGGGCTGCTCGGGGTACTGCCGGCGCTGGCCCTGTGGCTGGTGGACAGCATGGCGCTGGCGCTGCTGCTTGGCGCGATCTGTGCCCGCTTCCGCGACGTGCCGCCGATCGTCGGCAGCATCATGCAGATGGCGTTCTTTGTCACCCCGGTGATCTGGAAGCCCGAATTGCTCGGCGCCAAGGCGTGGATGCTGCCCTTCAACCCGTTCTACACCCTGTTGGAGGTGCTGCGCGCGCCGATGCTGGGCAATCCGATTTCCTCCGCCGTCTGGGTCTCCGCACTGATCTCCTCGGTGGTTCTGTGGGGATCGGCCTGGCTTCTCTTTGCCCGCGTCCGCGGGCGCATCCCGTTCTGGGTCTGATCATGCCCGCCGCCATCGATGTCGCCGATGTGGATCTGGAGTTTCCCCTTTACCACGCGAGTGGGCGCAGCCTGAAGAAGATGGCGCTCTCCGCCGTCACCGGGCGACTGGGGGAGGATACCCGCCACCGCGTGGTGGTGAAGGCGCTGCGCAGCATCTCGCTCTCGCTGCGGCCGGGCGACCGGCTGGGCCTGATCGGGCGCAATGGCGCCGGCAAGACCACCCTGCTGCGGGCGCTGGCGGGCATCTATGAGCCGGTTGCCGGCACCATCCGCATTCAGGGCACGCTGAACGCGCTGATCGATGCCAATCTCGGCCTCAATCTGGACCTTACCGGGCGGGAGAATGCGCGTCTGCGCGGGCTCTATGCCGGGCTTGGGCCGGCGGCGATCGACGGGCTGGAGGCCGATATCGCCGAATTCGCCGAACTGGGCGCCTTCCTCGACCTGCCGGTACGGCTCTACAGCTACGGTATGCTGGTGCGGCTGGCTTTCGGGTTGGCCACCGCCTTCCGCCCGCAGGTGCTGCTGATGGATGAATGGTTCTACGCCGGGGATGCCGAGTTCCTGCGCCGGGCCACCGAACGGCTGGAGGATATGGTGCGCGGCGCCGAGATTCTGGTGCTGGCGAGCCACAGCCCCTCGGTGATGCGCAAATGGTGCAATCGCGGGGTCTGGATGGCGGATGGGCGGATCATCGAGGTCGGGTCGGTGAACGAATTGCTCGACCGCTATTTGCCCGAGGAGAGCGTGGATCTGCCGGGCGTCTAGTGGGCTTGTCGCCTGCCTCCGATCCGCCTAGAAGCGCCGCCGCGGTCCCGTTCGTCTAGAGGCCTAGGACACCGCCCTCTCACGGCGGTAACAGGGGTTCGACTCCCCTACGGGACGCCACATCACGTCAATGGGTTGGATGGCAAGTTGCCGGAACTGAGTCCGGCCCTGCGGCAAATATAGGGCATGGCAGTGCCCGCGCTCGCCGCGGCGCGCCACCGGCTCGACCGCTTTCACCGTTTGTTCCGATCCCGTCACATGGACGCGCTGTCGCCATGGGTGGCCCGGACCGAGATGGGTGGCCCGGACCGGGCGCGGCTTGGCCAGCGCATTCGGCAGACGGATCAAGTGGGGTCTCACCGCGGTGAAGGCTCCCCTGTCCGAGCCATGGGCGAACGGGCAGACCCAACAGTCGATCGCCCAATGTATGGGCGTCCGGCCGCAACCGTTTCTGCGCATGCCTGATCGTACCCGCATGACCCACAACGCCCAACCGGACCGAGAGCGAGGCAGGGCCACCGCCCGGCGCCGGTCGATGCCGGCACCGGCAGCCCCCCAATACCTCCATCGGAGGGTACGGAACGGTTCGTCGATGGTTACGCCTGGGTGCGCTGCGCAGCGGCCGTCGTGCCGATTGACCGGCGCAGGGCGTGGACACGCAGCGCCGAGGCAAGGTTCTGGCCGGGCGCGCGCGCCGCGTCGATCGCCGCCACCAGGGCACCCAGCGATCGGCTCTCCTCGAGGGCGATGGCCTCAAGGGCCTGCCAGAAGGCGGGTTCCAATGCCACGCTGGTGCGATGGCCGGCCAGGGCGATGCTGCGCTTGACGAGATCCGCCATGCTTCGCCGCCGGTCAGTGCGGCGTGGTCATTTCCGCGGGGCGCACCCAGCGGTCAAAATCCTCAGGCGTGACGAGGCCAAGCTCAGCCGCCGCCTCCCGCAGCGTAAGATTTTCGGCGAGCGCGGTGCGCGCGATCCGCACCGCCGCGTCGTATCCGAGGCGCGGGGTCAGCACGGTCGCCAACATCGGTGACCGTGCCAGATGGTCCGCGATGCGTGCGAGATCCGGCTCGAGCTTTGCAACCATATGCCGTGCAAAGCTCTCAGTGGCGTCGGCGAGCAGCCGCGCCGATTGCAGGATATTGTAGATGATCACCGGCTTGAAGGTGTTGAGCTGGAGCATGCCCCCCGCACCGGCGATGGTAACGGTGAGGTGGCTGCCCATGATTTGTGCCGCCACCTGGGTCAGCGCCTCGCATTGCGTCGGGTTTGTCTTGCCGGGCATGATGGAGGAGGAAAGTCCGTCGTCCGGCACAATGAATTCGCCAATACCGCCGAGTGGCCCGGAGCACAGCAGGCGGATATCATTGGCAATTTTTATCAAAGAAACGGCGGTTGTGTTGAACGCACCCGAGAGTTCCACCATGGTATCATGCGCCGCAATACCCTCGAACTTGTCGGCGGCAGGCACGAACCCGATCCCGGTGAGGCCGGCGAGCCGCTCGCAGAACACGCGGTCGAACTCGGGGTGGCGGTTGAGTCCTGTGCCGATCGCGGTGCCGCCCTGCGGCACTGACAGCAGGCGCGGCAGCGTGCTCTCGATCCGCTCTATCGCGAAGGTCACCTGCCGCATCCAGGCGCCGCACTCCTGGCCCAGAGTCAATGGTAGGGCATCCATCAGGTGCGTGCGGCCCAGCTTCACAATTCCAGCCCATTCCTCGGCGCGCGCGGCCAGCGCGGAGCGCAACACATCCAGGCCCGGCAGGGTGAGCGCGCGTACGGCCTCGGCCGCGGCGATATGCATCACGGTGGGAAAGCTGTCGTTGGACGATTGGCCACGGTTCACATGATCGTTGGGATGCACCGGTGTGCGACTGCCAAGCGCCTGACCATGCATCTCGTTGGCGCGGTTGGCGATCACCTCGTTGGCATTCATGTTCATCTGCGTTCCCGATCCGGTTTGCCAGACCGGCAGCGGAAATTCCGAATCGTGCTTGCCCTCCGCGACCTCGCGTGCCGCGGCGATGATGGGCGCGGCGATGGTGCGTGGCAGTTCGCCGAGCGCGAGATTCGCCTCGGCGGCCGCCTGCTTCTGAAGGCCGAGCGCACGGATCAATCCAGGCGGCAGACGTTCAATGCCTATACGGAACAAAATACGGGCGCGCTCGGTCTGCGGTCCCCAATAGCGGGAGGCGTCGATCTCGATCGTCCCCAGGCTGTCGGTTTCGGTGCGTTTCATGCCGTTCCTCCGTCTGGCGATGGGCCTTGCAGGCGAGCGATCGCCCAGGTGGCAGCCTCGGCTACGACCGGGTCAGGGTCCGCCGCACAATGACGCGCCGCGGGCAGCAGGGAAAGGTCGCCTGAATTGCCGATTGCGATCAGCACGTTGCGCACGAAGCGATGACGGCCGATGCGCTTGATCGGGGAACCGGCGAAGCGGGCGCGGAAGGCGGCATCATCCAGGCCCGCCAGGTTCGCAAGTGGTGGCGCCACCATCTCTGCACGGGCCGCAAGTTTGGCATGGCGCGTCGCCTGCGCGAAGCGGTTCCATGGGCAGACCGCCAGGCAATCATCGCAGCCATAGATCCGGTTGCCCATCAGAGGGCGGAGAGAATGCGGGATCGGGCCCGCGTGCTCGATGGTGAGATAGGCGATGCAGCGCGTGGCATCCAGCCGGTAGGGTGCGGGGAACGCATCCGTCGGGCAGGCCGCAAGACAGCGTGTGCAGCTTCCGCACCGATCCGCGTGCGGCTGGTCCGCCGGCAGATCGAGCGTGGTGAACACCTCGCCGAGGAACAGCCAGGAGCCGTGGCGGCGGGAGACCAGGTTGGTGTGCTTGCCCTGCCAGCCGATCGCGGCTTTCTGCGCGAGCGGCTTTTCCATCACCGGGGCGGTATCGACGAATACCTTCACCGCTGCGCCATGGCGCGCCGCGATGAACTGCGCAAGCTGCTTGAGCATGCCCTTGAAGACATCATGATAGTCACGATTACGAGCATAAACCGAGATCGTGCCGCGATCGGGTTGATCGAGCGAAGCCAGCGGGTCTTCATGGGGAGTGTAGGAGAGACCGAGCGCGATAACGCTGCGCGCCTCCCGCCATAGCGCCTGCGGATGGGACCGTTCCGGGCGTTCCATCCAGCCCATCGTGCCGTGCTGCCCAGCGGCCAGGAATGCTGCCAACCGCTCGCGCAGTTCGGGGCCGAGCGTGGCCGGCGCGATGCCGACGGCATCGAAGCCAAGCGCAAGCGCCCGCGCGCGGATGTCAGCCGCGGCCGCGATAGCCAGGGACGCCCTGATCGGGGAGCCAGAGTCCATCGGGTGGGGTTCCGGTCTGCCAGAACACGTCGATCGGGATGCCGCCACGCGGGTACCAATAGGCGCCGATGCGCAGCCATATGGGCTCCAGAAAGGTGGCGAGGGTCTTTGCCACCTCAATCGTGCAGGCCTCGTGAAAGGCGCCATGGTTACGAAACGAGGCAAGATAGAGCTTGAGCGATTTGCTCTCCACGATCCATGCCTGCGGGACGTAGTCGATCACCAGATGCGCGAAATCCGGCTGGCCCGTGAGGGGGCAGAGCGAGGTGAACTCCGGGCACGCGAAGCGCACCAGGTAGGCGGTGTCGCCATGCGGGTTCGCAACCCTCTCCAGGCGCGCCTGGGCGGGACTTGCCGGCGGGCGGGTCGGTTGGCCGAGCTGTGTCAGATGCTCGATCCCTTCGGTCATCGCGTCTCCTCCTCTGCCCATCCGGCGGCGAGTGTGGCGGCATGGTCCTGCACCCGTCCGGCCTGGATCGCCGCGCGCAGCCCGCTCATCAGGTCCTGATAATAGGCGAGATTGTGCCAGGTGAGGAGCATCGGCCCGAGCATCTCACCGGCGCGGAAGAGATGATGCAGGTACCCGCGCGGGTGGCGGGTGCATGCCGGGCAGCCGCAGCTGGGATCGAGGGGGCGCGGATCATCGGCAAAGCGCGCGTTGCGCAGGTTGAACACGCCGCGGCTTGTGTAGGCCCGTGCAGTGCGCCCGCCGCGGGTGGGGATCACACAGTCGAACATGTCCACACCGCGCATCACCGACCCGACAATATCCGCCGGCGTACCGACGCCCATCAGGTAGCGTGGCTGGTCGGCCGGCAGTGCCGGCACGGTCTCGTCGAGGATGGTCAACATGGCGGCCTGGCCCTCGCCGACCGCCAGCCCGCCGATCGCATATCCCTCGAACCCGATGGAGCACAGGGCGGTGGCGGAGGCACGACGAAGGGCAGGGAACACGCCGCCCTGGACGATGCCGAACTGGCCATAGCCCGGACGCGCCACGAAGGCCGCGCGCGAGCGGGCGGCCCAGCGCATGGACAGTTCCATCGAGGCGCGCGCTTCGGCCTCCGTCGCCGGGAAGGGGGTGCACTCGTCGAAAGCCATCGTGATCGTGGCATCGAGAGCGTGTTGGATTGTGGTCGAGTTTTCGGCCGTCAGCCGGTACGCCGAGCCGTCGATATGAGATCGGAAGGTAACGCCATCGGTATCAAGTTTGCGCAGCTTGCCCAGGGAATAGACCTGGAAGCCCCCGGAATCAGTCAGGATCGGGCCCGGCCAGTCCATCATGCGATGCAGGCCGCCGAGGGCGGCCACCCGTTCCGCCCCCGGACGCAGCATCAGGTGGTAGGTGTTGGCGAGCACGATCTGCGCGCCGGTCGCCCGCACCGCATCGGCGGTCATGCCCTTCACCGTCGCCGCCGTGCCCACCGGCATGAAGGCTGGTGTCGCCGCGGGGCCGTGCGCGGTTTCCAGCACGCCGGTGCGCGCCGCTCCGTCGGTGGCCCGAACCTGCCAGCGTAGCGTCATGCGCGCTCCAGCAGCGAGGCGTCGCCATAGGAGTAGAAGCGATAGCGCTGTGCGATCGCGTGCTCGTACGCCGCGCGCATTCGCCCAATGCCGGCGAAGGCCGAGACGAGAATGAACAGGGTTGACCGGGGAAGGTGAAAATTTGTCATCACAAGGTCTGCGCTACGAAACATGTGGCCGGGGCGAAGAAATATATCGGTCTCGCCGGCGAAGGGATGGATACGCCCGGTCTCGTCGGTGGCGCTTTCCAGCAGCCGCAACGTGGTGGTTCCCAGCGCCACGATCCGCCCACCGGCCGCACGTGCGGCGTTGATCGCCGCCGCTGCCGCGGGCGTGATTGCGCCACGTTCCGGGTGCAGCCGGATCCGTGCCAGATCACTCTCGCGCGGGGGCAGGAATGTACCGGAACCAACATGAAGAGTGAGCCGGACGAGCACGATCCCGCTGGCCCCCAGAGCGGTCAGAAGGGCAGGGGTGGCATGCAATCCGGCCGTTGGCGCGGCGACGGCGCCCGCATGCTCGGCGAACACGGTCTGGTAGTTGCGGGCATCCTCCTCGGTTGGCCCGTTCGGCCGGGCGATATAGGGTGGCAGGGCCAGTACGGCCGAGTGTCGCAAGGCGACATCGAGGGCGGCGCCCTCGCGATCGAAGCGCAACCCTATGCTGCCATCGGCCTCGCGCCGCTCGACGGTGGCGGTCAGACCCGCGGGCGCGCCGAAGGCGAGCGTGTCGCCGATGCGCAGTCGGCGTGCATTGCGCGCGAGAGCAGACCATGACCCATCGGCCAGCGGGCGATCGAGCGTGACGCCGATGCGGGCGGCGCCCCGGCGAGCGGCCAGTTGGGCGGGGATGACCCTGGTGTCGTTCACCACCAGCACATCGCCGGCCCGCAGCAGGTCGGGCAGATCCATGACGTGTCGATCGGCAAGCCCGTCGGTGCGCACATGCAGCAATCGCGCGGCGTCGCGCGGGCGCACGGGTTCCTGTGCGATCAGGGCCGGGGGCAGGGTGAAATCGAAATCCTCCACCCGCACCGGTTCAGGCGCGGGCAGGGGCAAGCCGTCGCGTGACATGGACGAAGGGCAGGCTGATCAGTACCGCCCACAGCTTGCCAACGATCTGCCCGGCGAGAAAATCAAGGCTGTGGAAGGCGAGGGAGAGAAACAGGACCGAATCAACCACGCTTCCCGCCAGCGCGGAGGCGAGCACCGCCCGCACCAGGCCACGCTGCGCGAGCGGAGTATAGACGGCGAAATCGGCCAGTTCGCTGAACAGGAAAGCGGTGCCCGAGGCGACCACCAGCGCGGGGGGCGCGACCATGGCGGACAGTATCGTGCCGAGCAGCACCGCGGCGAGGCCCCAGCTGCGCCCGATCAGGCGCTGCACCATGTCGCGCAGCACCAGCGCGAGCCCCACCGTCAAGACACCCGACGGCGCGGCCAGCCCCGGCGCGACCGGAATCAGGCACGGGCCGTGCGGCACGCATACCGTGCCGACATGGCCAATCATCCAGTTGGAAAGCGGGATACACAGCAGGAACAGCGCGAACGCGACGAGGCCGGCGAGCGGGAGGCGCATGGGGTCACCCGTTCAGATAGGTGGCGATTTCGACAAGATTTCCATCGGGGTCGCGGCAATAGACCGATCGCATCAGTCCAAGCGCGCCGGTCCGCCCCACCGGCCCCGCCTCGATCGCCACCCCGCAGGCGTGCAGATGGGCAATCACATCCTGCGGCCCGACCGCCGTGACGAAGCAGAAATCTGCGCCGCCGGGAGCGGGCGCGCGCGCTGCGATCCACGCATAGGGGTCGGCATCGACCGGCCGGAGATTGATCTTCTGCCCGCCGAATTTCAGGGCCGTACGGTTATCGGCACCGAAATCCTCGCGTTCCATCCCCAGCACGCGTTGGTACCAGGCGGCGGCGATCTCCACGTCCGTCACGTTGAGTACTATGTGGTCGATGCGATCGATGGTAAAACGCATTATTCCAGCCCGTCGAAGAAATCATTCCCCTTGTCGTCGATGACGACGAAAGCGGGGAAATCCTCGACTTCGATGCGCCACACCGCCTCCATGCCGAGCTCCGGATACTCCAGCACCTCGACCTTGCGGATACAGTCCTGCGCCAGCCGTGCGGCGGGGCCGCCAACGCCGCCGAGGTAGAAGCCGCCATGCTTGCGGCAGGCCTCCCGCACCGCACGGGAGCGATTGCCCTTGGCAAGCATCACGAAGGAACCGCCAGCAGCCTGGAAGGCATCGACATAGCTGTCCATCCGCCCGGCCGTGGTGGGCCCGAAGCTGCCGGTCGCATAGCCCTGCGGCGTCTTGGCCGGCCCCGCGTAATAGACCGGATGGTCCTTCAGGTACCCGGGCAGACCCTGCCCGGCATCCAACCGTTCTTTCAATTTCGCATGCGCAATGTCGCGCGCCACCACCATGGTGCCGGTCAGCGACAGGCGGGTCTTCACCGGGCAGGCGGAGAGCTGGCGGCGGATCTCGGCCATCGGCCGGTTGAGATCGATGCGCACAACTTCGCCGCCCAGGATGTCGTCGGTGGTCTCCGGCAGATATTTCGCCGGATCTGCCTCCAGCTGCTCCAGGAAGATGCCATCGGACGTGATCTTTGCCCGCACCTGCCGGTCAGCACTACAGGAAACGCCGATGCCCACGGGCAGGCTCGCGCCGTGGCGCGGCAGGCGGATCACACGGACATCGTGGCAGAAATATTTGCCGCCGAATTGCGCGCCGATGCCCAGGCGCCTGGTCATCGCCAGCACCTCCGCCTCCAGCGCGGGGTCGCGGATGGCGTGGCCCGCCTTGCTGCCCGCGGTTGGCAGGGTGTCGAGCCAGCGGCAGGAGGCGAGCTTCACGGTCTTGAGCGTGGCCTCGGCGCTGGTGCCGCCGATCACAATCGCCAGATGATAGGGCGGGCAGGCCGACGTGCCGAGCGTCTTCACCTTCGTCTCCAGGAAGGCGAGCAGCTTCTCGGGCGAGAGGATCGCGCGGGTCTCCTGGAACAGGAAGGTCTTGTTGGCCGATCCGCCGCCCTTGGCGACGAAGAGCAGGTGAAACTCGTCGGCGTGGTCCTCGCCGGGGGCGGCCATGATGTCGCATTGCAGCGGCAGGTTGTTGCCGGTGTTGACTTCCTCGAAGGTCGAGAGCGGCGCCATCTGCGAATAGCGCAGGTTCGTCTCCGTGAACGTGCGATGCACGCCCCAGGCCAGCGCTTCCTCCTCGTCGCCATCCACCCAGACCCGCTGGCCCTTCTTGCCGAACACGATGGCAGTGCCGGTGTCCTGACACATCGGCAGCACGCCGCCGGCGGCGATATTGGCATTCTTCAGCAGGTCCAGCGCGACGAAACGGTCGTTCGCGGAGGCTTCGGGGTCATCGAGGATGGCGCGCAACTGCGCGAGATGTCCCGGGCGCAGCAGGTGTGAGATGGCATGAAACGCCCGCACGGCGAGCGTGCTCAGCGCGTCGGGCGCGACACACAGCACACGCCGTCCGCCCACCTCGAGGGTCGAGACCCCGTCGATGTCGAGCTTCGTCCATGGGGTGGCGTCCGCCCCGAGCGGAAAGATCGGGCTGTAGCGGAACTCGGCAGGGCGGGCCGGTGCGGTGATTGGGGCATTCA
>VFSW01012765.1_pt1 | contig 11705 bp, 9 predicted proteins | sample 5358111 | NCBI WGS metagenome assembly VFSW01 (sample SAMN11554181, study PRJNA540505) | mine drainage metagenome | isolation source: sediment from site ElyBrook_90M | place: USA: Ely Copper Mine, Vershire, VT | collected 2017 | reverse complement strand
GAGCAGACGGGCTGTCCGCAGGCGAGGGTGGCGGAGCCGCTCAGGACAGTATAGATGACGGTGACGGCGCCGGCTGGGGTGAGATCGGGACCGAGGGCGGTGACGGTGAAGGGCATGGGCACGCCGGTGGGGACGGTGTTCATGGGGGCGGTGACCAGTGTGAGGGCATCGCCGGAGCCGGAGTCGTAGCTGACGCCGGCGGAGACGATGGCGGCGGCGTAGAAAAGGGGCAGGTCGTCCACTTCGACATCGACCGAGCCGGAGACGCCGGCGGCGGCGGGCGGGGCGATGGCGTCGATTTCGTTGGGCGAGATGCTGGTGACCAGGGCGGGCAGGCCGTTGACCAGGACGGTGTCGGCGAGACGGAAGCCCATGCCGTGGATAACGATGGGGCCGCCCGAGGCGGGCAGGCGCTGGGGGGAGACGGAGTCGGCGTAGAGGACCCAGCCGTTGTAGGGGAAGTCGGGGCGGCCGTCGCCGCGCTGATCGGCGATGGCGATGCGGACCAGGTCGTCGCCGAGGGTGGTGACGCGGAGCCAGGTTTCGCCGGCGGCCAGGCCGTTCATGCCGGGGGCCGCGCCGATAGCGGTTGCGCCAACGGGGTCGAAGGCGTCCCAGATGCCGATGGAGGGCATGGCCTTGGATTCGGTGGGCGCGCCGGTTTCATCGAGGGCCTGGGTGACCACGGTGAAGGTGCGGCCCGCGCGAACCGGGAAGGTGAACCAGTCGGCCTGGCCGACCTGGCCGATGCGGCCGGCCCACATGCCGGGGGGGGGCCGGCGCCGCGGCGCGGCCGGGGCTCCGCTGGCGCTATCGCTGCCGCCAACGGCGGAGGCGGCGACGTTGACGGCGAGGGTCTGGGAGCCGCCGGCGGCAAGGTTGGGGACGGAGATGGGCGGGAGTGTTCCTGATGGATCGACCTGGCCGTCGAGGTAGGGGCCGACCGAGTCGGTGAGGATGTAGAGGGGATTGATGGGCTCGAAAATCACCTGATAGTTGGCCGAGGTTACTCCGGGAGGCAGGGGCATATCGCTCAGGTCGAAGTAGCCCTGGAGGGTGGGGTCGTTGGAGCCCCACTGGGTGAGCGGGTTGCCGCTGGCGTCGGTGTAGCCGGTGATGGGGTTGCCGTGGTTCCCGCTGAAGTAGCCGCCGGAGACGAAGGTGACGGTGTACTGGTAAAGGGGATTGCCGTTGGCGTCGAGAGGGCGGGCGACAACGTTGACGCCCTGCATGCCGATGCCGGTGCGGAAGGCGATGGCGCCCTGGATGGAGACCGTGTTGGCGGCGGTGAGCTGCTTGCCCTGGAAGTCGGAGATGTTCTGGGGGGTGACGGGATAGATGCGGTTGAGGGCGGAGATGTCGTCGTAACGGAGGACGGCGGGGTTAGGGATGCACTGGCCACCGGTGACGCCGCAGACGCCGCCGAGGGGCTGCATGATGGGCCATCCCGGCGTGCCGCCGGGCAACTCGCCGGTGAGGGCGGTGGGGTTGACCTGGGAGTAGTCGAGGTTGAGGACGCGGCCGAAGGCGCGCTCGATCTGAAAGCTCATCATCGCGACGAGATCGGGGGTGGTGGCGCAGAGGCCGTTGAGCAGGATGACGGCGTGGGCGATAGTGGCTTCGGGGCTGACGTTGTCGAGCCATGCCCGGACGCCGTTGTTCTGGCAACTGGAGGGCTGGCTGGCGCCCGAGCCGAAGAGGGCATCGATGACGGAGCCGTCGGCGTCGTAGATAACGGCCAGCGGATAAGTGGTGGCCGCAGGGGTGACGTCGGCGGGGGCGGTGATCTGGCCGTTGCTGGCGACAATGTTCGAGCCGCTCACATCTTCATTGAGCGGACCCATGTCGGCGAGGGTGACGGCGGCGGTGGGAACGGCGGACCAGAGGGCGGCGGCCGATTCGACCATGGCGGTGGCCTGCTGGTTGGAGACAGAGGCACTGAGCGGGCCCCGATCGACGTAGTAATGAACCTGGCCGCCTGCCCAATGGATGGGCTGGCCGAGGGCGGCGGGGTTGAAGTAGGAGGAGCCGGCCACGTATTTGGGACCGCCTGCGTGGACGGGTGTGGGGAAGAGAAGGATGAGGATGAGGGTGGGCGGCAGGGCTGCGAGGCGGCGCGAAAGAGAGGAAGCAAAGGTGAGCACGGCGGGCGCTCCAGGTTAGAAGCTTCTGCTTCGCCTGGGAGGACAGCTCATAAGCGGCGATGAGGAGCTTCTGAGGCGGACACGGTTGATTCATCGGTTCGCCGGCCTGGAGACTGGAGATTCCTAAGTAATGGGGAAAGGTCGCCGGAGAATGAGAGCCGCTCATGAAAGGACCCTGATTTGTGTTTTGGGAACGGCAGAGCCGAATGGGGCCGGCGAGGGGGTGGGAATTGTTCAGTTGTGCGAAAAACTCATGAGAGCTGTCCAAGCTGCTGTCTGGGAGGAAGCCAATGGCCGCGCGGGAGACCGGGGCGCCTCGGCCCGCCGGGGGCGCAGGCGTTGTCGCGAATCGGTGCAGTCTGGATGAGAAGGGTCCGAGCGCCTGGGATCGGCGGCGATGGGCGCGATGGTCAGATTTCGGGGTAGAAGTCGAAGAAGGCGTCGAGGCTGCGCTTGAGCTGGGTCTCGATCTCTTCACGCGAGCCCTCGATCATGTGCATGGTGACGTGGGCCTGGTGGCCATTGGCCAGCTTCAGGGTCGCGTCCTGGATTTCAGTGACTTCGCCTTCAGGCAGGAGCCGGAGTCCGTAGATGAGCGTCAGGTTGGCCATAGATGCCATCATAAAAGAAGAACGCGAAGAGAGGCAGGGAAGGGAAGCGGGCGATGAGAGAGATAAGCCGGCGGGAGTGGTTGAAGGGCGCGGCGGCCGCGTGGGCAATGGCGCAGGGCGGTTGGGGCGCAGTTGCGGCATCGGCGGCGGAGTTGCCTCATGCGAGGCCTGCCAAGGGGGATCGGCACTTTACCAGCGCGGGGGTGGAAGCGCTGATTCCGCGGATGCAGCAGCGGATGGGGGACCGGGCGCTGGCGACGATCTTCGAGAACTGTTTTCCCAACACCCTGGACACGACGGTGTTTGCGGGCAGCTACGAAGGCAAGCCGGACACCTATGTTGTGACGGGCGATATCGATGCGATGTGGCTGCGCGACTCATCGGCGCAGGTGTGGCCTTACCTTTCGCTGGCCAGGGAGGACGCGAAGCTGCGCGAGCTGATCGAGGGGTTGATCCGGCGGCAGGCGCGGATGATTCTGCTGGACCCTTACGCAAACGCCTTCATGCGCGACGAAAAGGCCGCGCCGCTGAGCTGGGCGGTCAACGACAAGACGGAACATCGGGCCGGGGTGGGCGAACGCAAGTGGGAGGTGGATTCGCTTTGTTACACGATCCGTCTGGCGCATGGGTACTGGCGGGCTACCGGAGACACGCGGCCGTTTGACACGCGGTGGAAGGAAGTAGCGTGGACGATTGTGCGCACCTTTCGCACGCAACAGAGGAAAGAGGGGCCGGGGCCGTACTCGTTTCAGCGGGACTCGGCGGTGCCGAGCGATACTTTGCCGCTCAGCGGGCTTGGCAATCCGGCGCGGCCGGTGGGGATGATCTTCTCCATGTTTCGCCCCTCGGACGACGCGTGCATCTATCCCTTGTTTGTGCCAGCCAATCTGTTTGCGGTGGTGAGTCTGCGGCAGCTTGCGGAGCTGGCCGCGCATGCGGCGGACGATGGGAAGCTTGCCGCGGAGGCGGAAGCGCTGGCGGTAGAGGTGGAGCGCGCGCTGGCGCAACACGGCAAGACGCGGCACGCAGAGTTCGGCGAGATCTGGGCGTACGAGGTGGATGGCTACGGCAATGCGCTGATGATGGACGCCGCGGGCGCGCCGGGGCTGCTGAGTTTGCCGTATCTGAAGTGCTGCGGCGTGGACGACGCGCTCTACCGCAGGACGCGGCAGTTTGTGCTGAGCGAGGCGAATCCATACTTCTTCCGCGGCAAGGCCGGCGAAGGACTGGGCAGCCCGCACGAAGGGCTGAACATGGTCTGGCCGATGGGGATTGTCTACCGCGCGGTGACGGCGACGGACGACGAGGAGATTCGCCAATGCCTGCGCTGGCTGCGGGACACGACGGCGGGGACAGGGTTCATGCACGAGTCGTTCGAGAAGGACGATGCGAGCAAGTTTACGCGCCCATGGTTTGCCTGGGCCAACACGCTGTTTGGCGAGCTGGTTGTGAAGCTTGCAGCGGAGCGGCCTGGGCTGCTGGCCGCATCGCTGGGCTGAGGCAGAGGCAGGGTGCGCGGTTGGGGCAGGAATCCCGGCGGCGGTTTGAGCATCTAGAATCAGGACAGGAAGAGTTTCCAAATGACAGAGATTCGCGACACGGTAATTCTTGGTTCCGGCTGCGCCGGACTAACGGCGGCCATCTACACGGGCCGGGCAGGATTGAAACCGCTGGTGCTGGAGGGTCACGAGCCCGGCGGCCAGCTCTCGATCACAACTTTGGTGGAGAACTTTCCCGGCTGGCCCGATGGGATTCAGGGGCCAGAGCTGATTGAGAACATGAAGAAGCAGGCGGCGCGGTTTGGTGCGACGTTTGAATTGACACACCTGAGCAAGGTGGAACTGGGCGCGCATCCCATCAAGCTGCACACGCCTGGGGGCGAGGTGCACACACGCACATTGATTGTTGCTTCGGGGGCGAGCGCGCGCTGGCTGGGACTGCCGAGCGAGCAGGCGCTGATCGGGCACGGGGTTTCAAGCTGCGCGACATGCGACGGATTCTTCTTTCGCGGCAAGCAGATCGCGGTGGTGGGCGGGGGCGACTCGGCGATGGAAGAGGCGCTGTTCCTGACGCGCTTTGCGAGCAAGGTGACACTGCTGCACCGGCGCGATGCCTTTCGCGCGTCGAAGATCATGCTCGACCGCGCGATGGCGCACCCGAACATCGAGTTGCGCACCAACACGATTGTCGAAGAGGTGTTGGGCGTCCCAGAGAAGGAAGTTCGCGGGCTGAAGCTGAAGGACGTGAAGACGGGCGCAGAGTGCGAGCTTGCCATCAGCGGGCTTTTTCTCGGCATCGGGCACGAGCCCAACGCGAAGATGTTTGCCGGGCAGATGGACCTGGACGAGGACGGCTACATCAAGACCACGGGGAACGTGCTGACGACGCGGGATGGGAAGGTGATTCCGGGCGTGTTTGCCTGCGGCGACGTGCAGGACCGGCGCTACCGGCAGGCCATCACGGCAGCGGGATCGGGGTGCATGGCGGCGCTGGAGGCGGAGAAGTATCTGGAAGAGCACGGGCACTGAGGCGCAGCGCCCTGGGTCGAAGTTGACGATGGGGTGGTTCTGCCCCGTCGTTGCTGTCCAGGCCAGGGGTTAGTAGTGGAAGACGAAGAATGCCGCGGCGACCAGGCAGACTGCGGCGGCAGCGTGATTCCAGCGGAGATGGCTGCCGAAGTAGAACGTGGTGAAGACGGCGAAGACCACCAGTGTGATGATCTCCTGCATCACCTTGAGCTGGACGGGAGAAAAGCGGGCAGCGCCGATGCGGTTGGCAGGGACCTGGAGCATGTACTCGAAGAACGCGATGCCCCAACTGACGAGGATGACCTTCCATAGCGCATCCTGACGGTACTTCAGGTGGCCGTACCAGGCAAAGGTCATGAAGATGTTGGAGAAGATGAGAAGAACGATGGTCCACATTCTTCAATTAGACGCGAGTGGATTGGGCCAAGTTGCCGTGACACCGAGGGCATGGGCGCAATGACGCAGTTGGCGGAGCGGCTGGAGCTGTTGGAGACGGCTATTGAGGCCGCGTGCCGGAGGGCTGGGCGCGGGCGCGGCGAGGTGGAACTGATGGCCGTGTCGAAGACCTATCCGGCGGCCACGATTGCCGAAGCGGCGGGGCTGGGGCTGCGGTTGTTTGGCGAGAATCGCGTACAGGAGTTTGCGGCGAAAGCGCCGGAGTTGGCGCGCCTTCGCGGCGATGCGGCAGATCCGGTCAGGCTTCATCTTATTGGGCATTTGCAGAGCAACAAGGCGGCGCGCGCGGCGGAGTTGTTTGACGCGGTGGATTCGGTGGACTCGGTGCGGCTGGCGGAAAAGTTGAATGAGGCCGCGGGGAAGGTGGGCAGGCGGCTGCCGGTGCTGATTGAAGTGAAACTGAGCCCGGAGGAGACCAAGGTGGGGCTGGAGCCGGAGTCTGCGGAGGCGGCGGCGCTGGTGGAACGGGTGCCGGACTTGGCGCACCTGCACGCGCAAGGGCTGATGACGATTGCTCCGGGGGGCGTGGCGGAGGACGTGACGCGGGAGTGCTTTCGCAGCTTGCGCGCGTGGCGCGATAAGTGGGCGGCGCGTTATCCGAAGTTAGGGATCGAGGCGCTGTCGATGGGGATGAGCGGGGATTTTCCGCTGGCCATTGAAGAGGGCGCGACGCGCATCCGCGTGGGGACGGCGCTGTTTGGGAAACGGCAGCCGTGGACCGGGGCGGAGTGATGTTGCGGGCCGTTGCCGATGGAGTGACGCTGGCTGTGCGCGCGCAGCCAGGCGCGAGGAAGACGGCTGTCGTGGGAGTTTATGGCGACGGCGCGGCGGCGCAGTTGAAGATTGCGGTACAGGCTCCGCCGGTGGAGGGCAAGGCTAACTCGGCGCTGATTGACTTTCTGGCAATGACGTTCCGCCTTCCCAAGTCGTCGGTCGTGATCATCAGTGGCGAACTCAACCGCAGCAAGGTCTTCCGGCTCGGGGGAATCTCGATGGCCGAAGCACACAAGCGCATCAGCCTCCAGAGTCAGTGATTTCTTCAATAGTCTTTGGATCGCTCTATTGCATTCTCATCGGCGGGACCTATAATTTCCTCACTTCAAACGGGTGGAATCCGATGTGCCGATTTGCTCGTCCGGTGTGCTTTGCGGTTCTTTGCATGTTTGCCCTGGCTCTTTGTCCGGTAAGAGCCGGTGCATCGAAAGCCAAGCCGGACCAGCCGATTTTGGGTGAAGGCCTCATCGACCGGGTGATCGCCGGTGGGGCTGAGCCGGTGTTTCGCGCCGACGGCTACACCTTCCGCGTCACGGCCCAGACAGCGCTCCACCTGAACAATCGCCTCACAAAACTGGGCGACGTTTCGACTGGTGTCTGGGCCCGTTTTGAAGGCCAGCCGGACGCGACGGGAACGATCGTCGCCACCAAGGCCCGCTTCCTCAAGTTCAGGCAATCCAAGCACAAACCCGACCCGGTCACCGTGCAGATCACGATGTTTCCTCCGGACAGCAAGATTGACGCCTACAAAGGCTTCGCTACGGGCGAGAAAGAGTTCCCGCCCGACGACGAGGGCGGCTGGTGCGGCTGGTACCCGGTCGAGCGGGACGACGCATTGCAGGAGCATATTCGCCAGGTCGGAATGTCGGTGGTGCCCCAGTTTGAGCGCGATCTCGCGGACGAAGACTCAGGCCGGATTCCCTTCCGGTTCTATGCGGTCGAAGGCACCGAGATGCACACGGTCATCTTCTGCCCAAAGGGTCTGATTCTGCTGCCGATGACCGCAATGCGGCGCTTGCACGGCGACGATGAACTGGCCGCGGTGCTGGCTGAAGGCGTGGCCGGCGAGATGGGTGCGGGCGTGACGCTTCTCCCGTCATTCACGGATGCATTCCAGGGGGCGGCTCTCGCGGTCGAGTTGAGCGGGACGGTTGCGGGATTGGCCGGCGGCATAGCCGGAGGGGTGGTGAGTGCGGCTGTGGACGCGCGCCGCATGGAACACGCGAGAGCGCGGATGGCGCTGGCCCTGATGGCCGATGCGGGCTACGACCCGCACCAGGCGGCGGAGGCGTGGCGGCTGCTGGGGCCGATCGACCCGCCGAAGAACCCCACAAAGGTGAAAGACTCCGAGCACAGCCGATACATCAAGGATTTTCTGGCGGCGCAGGAGGCGGCGAAAGCGCCGGGCGCGGCCGCACAAGGGTCTGGAGAAGCGGCGACGAGTGCCCCGGAAACGAAAGCGAAACAGTAGCTGGCGCTAGCGGCCATGGTGGGCGAAGGCGGCGACGAGGGCTTCTTCGGGCTCGGGGCGGACGCGGAAGTCGGCGTGGGCCTCGGCGAAGAGGATTTTTCTGTCCTTGGCGATGACGTAGGTTGCGGGGATGGGCAGGCGCCAGCTTTTCTCGCCGTTGACGAAGGGGATGTTGACGAGGATGGACAGATAATAGGCGCGGTGGTACTCGGGGACGGTGTAGACTAGGCCGAATTTTTCCGCCAGCGTGTTGCCGGGGTCGTGGAGGACGGGGAAGGGAAGGCCGTGCTGGCCGGCCATGAAGTCGCTCTGGCGCTGGGTCTGCGGGCCGATGGCGACCATGAGGGCCTCGCGCTCGCGGAGGGTGCCGTAGAGGTCGCGCCAGGCTTCGAGTTCGGTGACGCAGTAGGAGCACCAGCGGCCGCGGAAGAACTTGACGACCAGCGGGCCGAGGGCGAGCAAATCTTCGCTGCGGACGAGGCGGCCTGAGGCGTCTTTGAGGGCGAACTCGGGAGCGACGGCGCCGACGGGGAGAATGCGGTCTTCGATACCGGAGGCAAACAGTTCGGCGACCGCGCTCTCGCCGATGGCGAGGCGGTCGGGCTGGACTAACTGCCGGGTGTTGGCGGTGATCTCGTCGAGGTGGTCCTGGAGGGTGGTAGTGGTCATTACTGCGCCTGCTTGCTGGTTAGACGACTTGTAGGTCCCTGAAGTTTTACCGCCCGAAGCGTTGTTTGCCGCCCATGCCCATGGCGCCTAATCCGCCGCGCATCATTTTGCCGGCCAGGCCGCCTTTGCCCATTTGCTTGAACATTTTGGCCATCTGGGCGTATTGGCGGAGGAGGTTGTTGACGTCCTGCACCTCGGTCCCGCTGCCCTTGGCGATGCGCTTGCGGCGGCTGCCGCTGATGATTTCGTGGTTGCGGCGCTCGATGGGGGTCATGGAGTTGATGATGGCTTCGAGGCGCACGAACTGCTTTTCATCGACTTGCTTGGAGGCTTGCTGGAGGCCGGCGAAGGGGCCGACGGAGGGGAGCATCTTCAGGATGCTCTCCATCGATCCCATCTTCTTGATCTGGCGGAGCTGGTCGCGGAAGTCTTCGAGGGTGAAGCCGTCGCCGAGGAGGGCTTTCTTGGCGAACTCCTCGGACTTTTTGCGGTCGAGGGTGGATTCGGCCTTCTCGATGAGGGACATCATGTCGCCCATGCCGAGGATGCGGCCGACGATGCGATCGGGGTGGAAAGGCTCGAAGGCGTCGGGCTTTTCGCCCACGCCGATGAACTTGATGGGCTGTCCGGTGACGTGGCGGATGGAGAGAGCCGCGCCGCCGCGGGCGTCGCCGTCCATTTTTGTCAGGATCACGCCGGTGAGGCCGAGGCGGGTGTGAAAATCCTGGGCGGAGTTGACGGCGTCCTGGCCGGTCATGGCGTCAGCGATAAACAGAATCTCGGAGGGGTTGAGGAGCTTCTTGAGGCGGGCCATCTCGTCCATCAGCGCTTCGTCGATGTGGAGGCGGCCGGCGGTGTCGACGATGAGGGTATCGCAGCCCATGATCTTCGCTTCGCGAAGGGCCTCTTTGGCGAGGCGTTCGACGAGGGCTGTGCCGGCGGCCTCGCCCTTCTGGTCGCCTTCGTAGAGCTTGGCTTCGATGGATTTGGCGACGACCTTGAGCTGCTCGCGTGCCGCCGGGCGATACACGTCGACGGAAACAAGCATCGGCCGATGGCCGCCCTTTTTGAGCCAGGCGGCCAACTTGCCGGAGGTGGTGGTCTTGCCGGAGCCTTGCAGGCCGGCCATCAGAATGACGCTTGGCGGCTGCGAGGCAAACTTGAAGCGGGCCGTGTCTTTGCCGAGCAGGGCGATCAGCTCGTCGCGGACGATCTTGATGACCTGCTCAGAGGGCGAGAGGGCGGTCAGGACCTCGGTGCCCACGGCCTTGACGCGGATCTGCTCGATCAGATCGCGGGCGACATTGAGGTTGACGTCGGCTTCGAGGAGGGCGACGCGGATTTCGCGCAGGGCTTCGGCGATGTTTTCTTCGGTGAGCGTGCCCTGGCCGCGCAGGGTCTTGAAGGCGCGTTGCAGTTTGTCGGTAAGGTTTTCAAACATAGGTCAATTCCAAGTGTATCGCGGCGCCACCTGCGGTGGGTCACCGGGCGCTTGCGGCGCCTGCGCGGCGGCAGGGGGGGGCGTGCTTTCCCACCCTTTCCGCAAAAAGCCGCGGAAAGAATGGGGGCCCGGCGGATATGCTCACTGGCCGCGACAATCCGGCCAATCGCTTCCGAGCTCAACTTCTCCCGGTCGTCCATGCGGATGTTCACTCACCAGCATGACCGCCCCTTCAGGCTCATCTTGTATTGGAAGAGAGTGCGCATTGCCATTTTCGGCCTACCTTGCGATACTGTTTAAGGCTCACAGGATTCGTTGCTTGCTATCCATGCCGCTCCTCCCAATCTGCTGGTTTTTTGGGGGGTACTTGTCCAGAGACTCCCTGGTCTGCCCATGGTTTTGTGATGGGGAATTCCAGCAGGAGTGCCAGCAAGTTTGCCAGTAAGCATAATACGTACTGTAAGTTGTTGAAAATAGTGGCGCTATCGTCTAGGGGTTAGGACGTGAGATTCTCAATCTTAAAACACGGGTTCGATTCCCGTTAGCGCTACCAAAGTTCAGTACAACGAGATGTCGTGATGCTTAATAGCTCCGGCATCTCTTTTATTTTGTTGATATTTATGTCCAAACAGGGGTAACATTGTCCAATACTATCCAGCTTTGAAGTGGGGTAAGTTTTAGGGGTAACCCCATTCCACGGCGTAGGAGTTACCCCCAATGGCCCTCACAGACACCGCTATTCGCAACGCCAAGCCCGCCTTGAAACCCGTCAAGCTGTTTGATGAGCGGGGGCTGTTCCTGCTTGTTACCCCTGCCGGGGGCAAATGGTGGCGCTTTCGCTTCCGGTTCGACGGCAAAGAAAAACTGCTCTCCCTGGGCGTCTACCCTGCCGTTGGCCTGAAAGACGCCCGCAACCGGCGCGACGAAGCCCGGAAGTTGCTGGCCGAAGGTACGGACCCCGGCGAAGACCGCAAGACGCAGAAGACGGCACGACAGGACCGGGCAGCCAACAGCTTTGAAGCCGTGGCGCGGGAGTGGTTCGAGAAGTTCTCGCCGAAGTGGGTAGAGCACCACCGGCGGCGCGTCATCCGCCGATTCGAGCGTGATGTTTTCCCCTGGATGGGCAGCAAACCTATTGCCGACGTGACCGCGCCGGAATTGCTGGCAGTGGTCCGGCGGATTGAAGGCCGGGGAGCGCTCGAAACCGCACACCGGGCGCTAGGCGATTGCAGTCAGGTATTCCGTTACGGAGTGGCGACGGGGCGCTGTCCCCGCGATCCTTCCGGCGATCTGCGCGGGGCGCTCCCGCCCACGAACGCCGAACACTTCGCCTCTGTGACCGAACCGGCTCAAGTTGCGGAGCTCCTGCGGGCGCTGGACGGCTACAAGGGAACATTCACCGTCGCCTGTGCGCTACGCCTTGCGCCTTACGTCTTTGTGCGCCCCGGCGAGCTTCGCAAGGCGGAATGGGCCGACTTCGATCTTGACGCGGCGGAATGGCGCTACATGGTCACCAAAACCAACACGCCGCATATCGTCCCGCTGGCAACTCAAGCTGTGGCGATCCTCCGAGAGCTTCACGCATTGACCGGCACAGGCCGCTATGTCTTC
>VFSW01012764.1_pt1 | contig 11705 bp, 11 predicted proteins | sample 5358111 | NCBI WGS metagenome assembly VFSW01 (sample SAMN11554181, study PRJNA540505) | mine drainage metagenome | isolation source: sediment from site ElyBrook_90M | place: USA: Ely Copper Mine, Vershire, VT | collected 2017 | reverse complement strand
TTGGACTGACCCCAGGCGGGCCAACCCTGACACCTATCTCATAAGCAATTGTAATCGCAACCCCAACAATAATAACTTTGCGTTATATGGCATGGATGGGCGACACTACATAAGTTCGCGAGAAAGTTTCCCCTGGCAGGCGAGTTTATGACCCAAGATCATGTAGTGTTTTTCGACACCACTTTGCGCGATGGCGAGCAGTCCCCCGGCTGCAGCATGACGACCCAGGAAAAGCTCACGATGGCCCATGCCCTGGAGGATCTGGGGGTGGACATCATTGAGGCGGGCTTTGCCATGGCCTCGGAGGGGGACTTCGCAGCAATTGCGACGATCACGCAGGCGATTCGCAAGCCGCGCATTGCGTCGCTTGCCCGCGCCAAGAAGGAAGATATCGAGATGGCAGCGCGCGCGATCCAGTTTGCCGATCGCGGGCGCATCCATGTTTTCCTAGCATCGAGCGACCTGCATCTTGAGTACAAACTGAAGATGAGCCGCCAGCAGGCGCTGGACCAGACAGGCGAGTCGGTGCGGATGGCACGGGGCCTGGTGGACGACGTCGAGTTTTCACCTGAAGACGCGACCCGGTCTGACCGTGATTTTCTTGTGGAGATGGTGCGCATTGCGATCGAAGCGGGAGCGACCACGATCAATATGCCGGACACCGTGGGCTACACCACACCGGAAGAATACGGGCAGATGTTCCGCGAAGTGCGCGAGCGCATTCCGGCGGTGGAAGCCGAGGGGATCATTCTTTCTTCGCACTGCCACGATGACCTGGGACTCGCCGTTGCCAACTCGCTGGCAGCGATCCAGAATGGCGCGCGCCAGGTGGAGTGCACGATCAATGGAATTGGCGAGCGCGCGGGCAATGCGGCACTGGAAGAGATTGCAGCAGCGCTTTATGTCCGTGGCGACCGCTACGGAGTAAGCACCAGCATCAAGCTTGATCATCTTTATCCGACCAGCCAGGTGCTGGGGCAGATCATCACCTTCAAACCGTCCCCCAACAAGGCTATCGTGGGCGCCAATGCCTTCGCCCACGAATCCGGCATTCACCAGCACGGAATGCTGGCCAACCCGCTCTGTTACTAAATTATGACGCCCGCCCTTGTAGGCGTGGCCAAGACGCACCTGGTGCTCGGCAAGCACTCCGGCCGCGCGGCTCTGCGTCACCGGCTGGAACAACTTGGTTTCACCCTGGACCGCGAAGAGCTGCAACAGACTTACTACCGCTTTGTGGCACTGGCCGATCGGAAGAAGAACATCTACGACCAGGATCTGGTGGGGCTGCTGCCCGACCAGATTCGCGAACGGCGGCCGGTACCGGTTTCAGAACTGGACTGATGGCTGCCGATTCGTTGACGGCTGTTCTCTGAACTCAACAAAAAATCTACGATTACTGATCTTTGGGAAATGGAATGAACCTCAAGCTTTTAGTTGTGGCGGGCGACGGGATCGGCCCGGAAGTGACCCACGAAGCAGTTGCCGTGATGAAGGAAGCGGCCGAGCTGGGTGGTCATGAAATCACTTTTTCTGAGCGCCGCATCGGCGGTGTGGCAATCGTGCAGGATGGCACTCCGCTGCCGGCCGACACATTGAATGAAGCGCTGGCCAGCGAAGCGGTGCTGCTGGGCGCGGTGGGCGGCAACGAGTTCAATTCCCTTTCGCCCGACAAGCGGCCGGAAGCCGGGTTGCTGCAACTACGGTCGGCTCTTGGCGGGTTCGCGAATCTTCGTCCTGCCTTCGCGTTCAAGGAGCTTGCGGTCAACAGCCCTTTGCGGCCGGAGATCGTGGAAGGCGCCGACATCCTATTTGTTCGCGAACTGCTGGGCGGGCTTTACTTTGGCGCACCCCGCGAGTGGAATCGCGCAACCGGCGAAGCGTGGAACACGATGCGCTACACGCGCGAAGAAGTGGCACGCGTGGCGCGCGTGGCATTCAAACTTGCGCAGCATCGCCGGAAGAAATTAACCAGCGTCGATAAGGCCAACGTGCTGGAGGTTTCGCAGTTGTGGCGCGCGACGGTAAATGAAGTTGCCGCGGAATTTCCGGACGTAACGGTTGAACACCAGTATGTGGACGCGATGGCGATGCACCTGATGAACCAGCCGCGCAACTACGACGTGGTTCTGACGGAGAATCTGTTTGGAGATATTCTCTCCGACGAGTCGGCCGTGATCACCGGGTCTTTGGGCATGCTGCCCTCGGCGACCATCGGCGGCAAGGTCAACTTGTACGAGCCGGTACATGGCTCGGCGCCGGACATCGCCGGCAAGGGCCTGGCGAATCCGCTGGGCGCGATTCTCACCGGAGCGCTGATTTTTCGGCACTCCGCGGGACTGGAGACCGAAGCCCACGCAATTGAAACCGCGGTGCGCAAGGTGCTGGAAGCGGGATTCCGCACGCCGGACCTGGCGCGGTCAAACCCGCACGGATTCAGCGTGCTTTCGACCACGGCGATGGGACACAAGGTGCGTGAACTTTTACATCAGATCCTCGGCAAGCGCGAGCCGACGCTGGCGGTATAAGCAGAAGCTGCGCGGGATGGTTCCTGCTGCGTTTGTGGATGAGCTGCCAGGATGAAAGAACACGAATCGACAACCGAACACAGGGAGTTTCATGAGTTCCGAACCAAAGACACTGTTTGAAAAGGTATGGGAGCAGCATGTAGTGGTGGAGCCCAAGGGCGAGCCAACGGTGCTGTACATCGACCTGCAGTTGCTGCATGAGGTCACTTCCCCGCAGGCGTTTGAGGGTCTTCGTCTTGCCGGGCGCAGGGTGCGCCGCACGGACCGCTGTATCGCGACGGTGGACCATAACGTTCCCACGACGATTGAGGGCCGGCTTCATATCGTGGACCAGATTGCGGCCACGCAGATTGCGACGCTGCGCAAGAATTGCGCGGACTTCGGCATTGAGCTTTATGACGTGGACAGCCGCGAACAAGGGATTGTGCACGTGATTGGCCCGGAGCTTGGCATTACCAAGCCGGGCATGACGATTGTCTGCGGGGACTCGCACACATCGACACATGGAGCATTTGGCGCACTGGCGTTCGGCATCGGCACCAGCGAAGTGGAGCACGTGCTGGCGACACAGACGCTGCCGCAATCGAAGCCGAAGACCTTCCGCATTTCTGTCGAAGGCAAGCTGCCGACGGGAGTGACGGCGAAGGATATTATTCTGGCCATCATCGGTCAGATCGGAACCGATGGAGCAACCGGGTGCGTAGTGGAATACGCGGGATCGGCCATCCGCGCGCTTTCAATGGAAGGCCGCATGACGATCTGCAACATGAGCATCGAGGCCGGCGCGCGGGCGGGCATGATCGCTCCAGATGAGACGACTTTCGCATATCTCAAGGGGCGGCGCTTCTCGCCGCATGGATCTGATTGGGATCGCGCGGTGGCGGAGTGGAGCAAGCTGCCCACTGATGCGGGCGCGAAGTTCGATCGCGAGTTGGTGATCGACGCCGCCTCGCTTGTTCCATATGTAAGTTGGGGAACGAGCCCGGGAATGGTTGCTCCGATCACAGCAGCAGTTCAGGATCCAGCAGCCGTGACCAATGAGCAGGAACGCAAAGGGCTGGAACGGGCGCTTGAATACATGGGGTTGAAGGCGGGGACACCGCTGGAAGACATCGAGATCGATCGCGTCTTCATCGGTTCGTGCACCAATTCGCGCATTGAGGATTTGCGCGCCGCAGCACGCATTGCCGCGGGGTACAAAGTGTCAACGCATGTGAGCGCGATGGTGGTTCCGGGATCGCAGGCAGTGAAGGCGCAGGCTGAAGTGGAAGGGTTGGATCGCGTGTTTCGCGAGGCTGGGTTCGACTGGCGCGAACCCTGATGCTCCATGTGCCTGGGCATGAATCCCGATATTCTCTCGCCGGGCGAACGCTGCGCTTCGACGAGCAATCGCAACTTTGAGGGACGGCAGGGGCGCGGAGGGCGCACGCACCTGGTGAGCCCGGAGATGGCCGCAGCAGCCGCAATTGCCGGACATTTTGTTGATATTCGCAACTGGTCTGTACGTGAAGAGGTAAAAGCCTGATGGAACCGTTTCGCACACTCACTGCACTGGCCGCGCCGCTCGATCGCACCAACGTCGATACCGATCAGATTATTCCCAAGCAGTTTTTGAAGCGCATTGAGCGGACCGGATATGGAGAGTTTCTGTTCTTCGACTGGCGCCGCACGGCTGCGGGCGATCCCGATCCGGGGTTTGAGCTGAACGATCCGCGGTACAAGGGCGCGAAGATTCTGATCGCGGGAAAGAACTTTGGATGCGGATCGAGCCGCGAACATGCAGCCTGGGCGCTCTCCGATTTTGGATTTCGGGCAGTGATCGCGCCGACGTTTGCCGACATCTTTTTTTCGAATGCCGGCAAGAATGGCATCGTGCTTGTTCGACTGAGCGAAGAGCAGGTGGCGGAGCTGCTCAACAATGCGAAGACGATTGCGAATTATCAACTGACGGTATCCCTGCAAGACCAGAGCGTCACGGACAACCGGGGATTCAAGGCGAGTTTTGAGATCGATCCATTCCGCAAGTTTTGCCTGATTGAAGGACTGGATGACATTGGGCTGACGCTTCGGCATGAAGGCGCGCTCGATGCGTTTGAAGCGAAGCATGATGAGGCCGGGTGGCTGAAGGCAAAAGCTGCAAGGTGATGGGCGGGAGCGCCGTGAAATGAAGTAAGAACAAGCTAGCATCGTGAGGCTAGGAGCCAGAAGCTCAAAAGGTTTTTGTAAGCAATGACAATAGAAGGAAAACGCCAGAGCATTCCGTTGACTGAGGGACCCAGCCGTGCTGCCGCGCGCTCCTATCTGCGCGGGGCTGGATATTCGAAAGACGACCTGCACAAGCCCATTATCGGCATTGCCAACACGTGGACTGAAATCGGCACCTGCAATGTGCATCTGCGGGAAGTGGCAGAAGCGCTGAAAGAGGGCATTCGCGAGGCGGGCGGTACCCCGATGGAGTTCAACACCATTACGATCTCCGACGGTATCACGATGGGCACGCAGGGAATGAAGGCTTCACTGGTTTCCCGTGAAGTGATTGCGGACTCCATTGAGCTTGTAGCACGCGGGAATTTGTTTGATGGGCTGGTGGGCATCGGCGGCTGCGACAAGAACATGCCGGGAATCATTATGGCGCTTTGCCGTCTCGACATTCCGGGCCTCATGCTCTATGGCGGCTCCATCGCGCCGGGCAAGTTGAATGGCGTGGACATCACGATTCAGAATGTCTTTGAGGGTATCGGCTCGTATGCGGCAGGACGCATCGACGATGCGGGGCTCGAGGCTCTGGAGGCCAATGCATGTCCGGGCGCGGGCGCTTGCGGCGGCCAGTTCACCGCAAACACCATGGCGATGTCGGGCGAGATCCTGGGCATCTCGCCGATTCAGTTGTCGGGCGTTCCGGCAACGTCAAAAGACAAGTATGCGGCTACGCGCGAAGCCGGTCACATCCTGATGGATGCGGTGCGAGCGAATCGCAGACCTTCGCAGATCATCACGAGGAAGTCGATCGAGAACACCATTGCCAGCGTGGCTGCAAGCGGCGGATCAACGAATGCGGTGCTTCACCTGCTGGCCATTGCGCGGGAGATGGGCATTGAACTTTCGATTGACGATTTTGACGAGATCAGCAAACGGACGCCGTTTATCTGCGATTTGACGCCGGCAGGCAAGTTCGTCGCGTCGGACTACCAGGCGGCGGGCGGTTCACGGCTCCTTGCCAAGCGGTTGATTGACGCGGGTCATGCGGACGGTTCGACTCTGACGATCAGCGGCAAGACGCTGGCGGAAGAGGCTGCACTTGCGGAGGAGACGCCTGGGCAGGTGGTGATTCACACCTTCGACAATCCGATTAAAGCGACGGGAGGACTCGTTATTCTGAAGGGCAACCTGGCTCCCGAGGGTTGCGTGATGAAGATTGCCGCAGCGAATCGGCTTGAACATCGCGGGCCCGCGCGGGTCTTCAATTGCGAAGAGGATTGCTTTGCGGCCGTGCAAACCGGTCAGATCAAAGCCGGAGATGTGCTGGTGATCCGGTATGAAGGACCGAAAGGCGGTCCGGGCATGCGCGAGATGTTGCAGGTGACGGCGGCGATTTCATCGAATGCTGAGTTGAGCGCGCATGTGGCGTTGATGACCGATGGGCGATTCTCAGGAGCTACGCGCGGGTTTACTGCAGGGCACGTTGCGCCGGAGGCATTTGTGGGCGGACCGATTGCCGCAGTGCGTGAAGGCGACATGATTCACTTTGACATTGCCAATCGGAAGCTGACGCTTGAAGTCGCAGATGAAGAAATTGCAGCGCGGCTGAAGGGATTCACCCCTCCGGCATTGCGCTGGCCGAAGGGCGTGTTCCGTAAGTATGTGGATCGCGTGACGTCGGCCTCAGAGGGTGCAACGACGTAACGCCGGCATCTAGCTGCCGGCTTTCAGCAGCAAAACAAGACCGGAGCCGAAGGGTTCAAGTCTGCAAAAGAAGATTGAAGCACCAGGGAACAAGCGAGCAACTGGAGTCTGGTAACCAGCGGCGAAGAAGGAGTCCACTATGGGAACGAACGCGAACACGCAGTCATCGAACGCTCATCTGACCACGCCAACGCGCCTGACGGGCGCGGAGATCATCTGGGCCCCGCTGGTGGGCGAGGGCGTTACGGAGGTCTTCGGTTATCCGGGCGGCGCCATACTGCCGGCCTACGATGCGCTGCGCAAGTTTCCTATTCATCACGTCCTGGTGCGCCACGAACAAGGCGCGGCCCACATGGCGGATGGGTACGCGCGAGCCTCGGGCAAAGTGGGCGTGGCTATTGCGACAAGCGGGCCGGGAGCGACCAACCTGGTGACCGGCATTGCCACGGCGATGCTGGATTCGATTCCCATGGTCTGCATCACGGGAAATGTTTCAAGCAAGATTCTGGGCACCGATGCGTTTCAGGAAGTGGACATCACGGGCATCACGCTGCCGGTGACGAAGCATAACTTCCTTGTAAACCGCACGGAGGATGTTGCGGCTGCGATTCGCTATGCGTTTCAAATTGCCCAATCCGGGAGGCCGGGGCCGGTGCTGGTGGATATTACCAAAGACGCGCAGCAGGGAACGGCGATCTTTGACTTTGCGGCAGCCAAGCCGAAGGCCTATCGCCCGCATCCCATGCTGCATGTGAAGGAGAACGGACTTGCGGAGGCGGTGGAGCTTATCCGCAGTGCGAAGCGGCCGGTCATCCTCGCTGGGCACGGCGTGATTCAATCGGGCGCGATGGAGCCGCTGCGCACGCTCGCCGAGCGCGCACAGATCCCCGTGGCTCTTACGCTGCTGGGCCTGGGCGGCTTCCCTGCGTCGCACTCGTTGAACATGGGCATGATGGGGATGCACGGAGAGGCATGGGTGAATCACGCGATCCAGGAGGCCGACCTGCTGATCGCCTGCGGGATGCGGTTTGACGATCGCGTTACGGGCACCACTGCAACATACGCATTGAAGGCGAAGAAGATTCACATCGAGGTTGATCCTTCGGAGATCAACAAGAACATCAAGGTGGATGTTGCCCTGGTAGGCGATCTGGGTGAAGTGCTGGAGCAGTTGCTGCCGCGCATCTCCGGCCGGGAAGGTTCGGCGTGGCTCAAGTCGATCGAGACAAGCAAGGGCGCCTGCGCGGTGCGCGACATCAAGAACCTGCCCGACTCGGGCCATCTTTATGCGGCACACGTGATGCACGACCTGTGGCGTATCACGGGCGGAAACGCCATTGTGGTTACGGACGTGGGGCAGCACCAGATGTGGGAGGCGCAGTACTTTCATCATGAGCAGCCGCGCTCTCTGATCACCTCCGGCGGGCTGGGAACGATGGGGTTCGCATTGCCCGCGGCGATTGGGGCGAAGGTGGCCTGTCCCGAGAAGGAAGTGTGGGTGATCGCCGGCGACGGTGGTTTCCAGATGACTTCGCCGGAACTCTCGACCATCGCTCAGGAGAATCTGAAGATCAACATCGCGATCATCAACAACGGGTACCTGGGCATGGTTCGCCAGTGGCAGGAGTTTTTCTACGAGCGCAACTACGAGTCGACTCCGCTGGTGAGCCCGGACTTTGTAAAGCTTGCCGATGCACATGGCATTGCGGGGCGCGCGGTTCGTACGCGTGCCGAGGTGGAGGGCGCGGTTGAAGCGGCGCGGTCCCACAATGGAGCTTATCTGCTGAACTTCATGGTTGCGAAGGAAGACTCGGTGTATCCAATGATTCCCGCCGGCAGCGCGCTGCATGAGATGATTCGCCGACCGGGCAAGAACCCGCTGGTGGAGCGGCCGGACGACGTGTAGCGAGACAGTGATCAGTGGTCAGTGATCAGTGATCAGAACCGCGGAGACAGCATCCGCAGAGTTGCCGCAACCGATCACACCCATTGGCATTTGAAAAGGGAAGGCCATCATGCTGCATACATTTGTTGCATACGTTGAAGACAAGCCGGGCGTTTTGACGCGTGTGGCTTCGCTATTTCGCCGGTTGAATATCAACATCATCTCGCTTACGGTGGGGCGCAGCGAACGGAATGGTCTTTCGAGGCTGACGCTGGTGTGCGAGGCCTCTGCCGAGGCCGGTCATCGCATACGGGCAAGCCTGTTTAAACTGGAGAATGTTCTTGACGTGGATGACATTGCCGGCGCCCCGGCGGTGACGCGTGAACTGGCGCTGATCAAGGTGGCGGCCACGCGGCACACGCGCTCAGCCATCTTTGAGCTAGTCGAGGTTTTTCGGGCGCGCATCGTCGATTTGACGGCGGAGTCGCTGATGATCGAGATGACGGGCGTGGAGAGCAAGATTGAAGGGCTGATCCAGGTGCTGAATGAGAGTGACAGCAGGATCCTGGAGATTTGCCGCAGCGGCAAGATGACCATGCGCCGCGGGCATCACACGAGCGGCGTATTGCGTGCGATGGGAGCGGCTGAAACCGAAACGGAAGAATCCGGGCAGGCTGTTGTGGAGGCCGCGGCGATCGAGCCGGAGTAACAACGCCACGCACAATTCCGATTGACAGAAACCATAACCAGGAAAAAAGGAAGAATCGAAGACCAATGGCAAAGACTTATTACGATCACGATGCAGACCTTTCCCTCATCCAGGCCAAGAAAGTGGCCATCATCGGCTATGGCTCCCAGGGGCACGCCCACGCTCTCAACCTCAAGGACTCCGGCGTACAGGTAAAGGTGGGCCTTGCCGCCGGCTCAAAGTCAATTGCCAAGGCGCAGAAGGCGGGGCTTGAAGTGGCGACGGTTGCCGACGCGACCGCATGGGCTGACGTGGTCATGATTCTGACTCCCGACCAGACGCAAGCCAAGCTCTACGCCGACGAGATTGCGCCGAACCTGAGCGCAGGAAAACTGCTTTTGTTTGCGCACGGCTTCAACATCCACTTCAAGACCATTTTGCCGGCTGCCGGCATCGATGTGGGCCTGGCGGCGCCCAAGGGGCCGGGGCATCGCGTGCGCGAGGTCTTTACCGAGGGCGGCGGCATCCCGGGTCTGATCGCCGTTCACCAGGACGCGACCGGCAACGCTCATGCGCTTACGCTCAGCTACCTCAAGGGAATTGGCTGCACGCGCGCAGGAGTGCTGGAAACGACATTCAAGGAAGAGACCGAGACCGATTTGTTTGGCGAGCAGGCCGTGCTCTGCGGCGGCGTTAGCGCGCTGATCAAGGCGGGCTATGAAACGCTGGTCGAAGCGGGATATCAGCCGGAGAGCGCCTATTTCGAGGTGCTGCATGAACTGAAGCTGATCGTCGACCTGATCTATCGCGGCGGACTGGCTTATATGCGGTACTCCATCTCCGATACGGCAGAGTGGGGCGACTACGTGAGCGGCCCTCGCGTAATCAACGCCGAAAGCCGCAAGGCGATGAAGGCCATTCTGACCGAGATCCAGAACGGCGAGTTTGCCAAGCGGTTCCTGGCGGACCAGAACTCGGGACGCAAAGAGTTCCAGGCATTCCGCGACGCCGAAGCGAAGCATCCCATTGAGATTGTGGGCAAGAAGCTTCGCGCCAGCATGCCGTTCCTCGATCCAGTGACGGTGGAGGAAGTGTCCAAGAATCGGTAATGGCGGCGATGATGCCGCTCTGACGGTCCGGCCTCCAGTTCCATTTCCGCACGGCTCGCGGAAGGCGCTGGAGGCCGTTTTTTGTTCTGGCAATCGATGGCAATTCGAATGCCGTCGATCAGTGTCGCTTGCCGGGAATGTCGTGTCCGGCCTGGTGCAGGATCATTGAAGTGAAGGCTCCCTTAGCATCAGGAACAAACTCGATTTCGGCGTTGGCCTGGGTAGCGAAGAAGCGCGGGTGTCCGTCTTTGAGGCCTTGATACATCATTGAGAGCGGCGGCTGGCCAGTTCCCTGCCCGGTGAGCGCGTCGCCGTCGACGGCAAAGGTGAGGGCGAACTGAGGCGTGAGATCGAATACGCCTGCGAATTTTGAGAGTTCTTCCTTCGTAATTGGGACGGCTTTGCGCTCGGAGGCGAGCGTGACCGGTTTGCCGAGGAGCACGTCCATGAGCTGACCGGCCATGGTGATTGGCGCCTCGCTGTTGACGTTGCTCAGTACGACGATGGCGATGCGGCGAGCGGGCACATAGACGAGATTGGTATTGAAGCCTTCAATGCCGCCGCCGTGTTCCACCTCTTCCATCCCATCCTTGTTGATCACCATCACGCCGAGGCCGTAATCCCCTTTGCCCGGAGTGGTCATCAGTTTGAGCGAATCTGCCGAGAGCAGCTTGCCGCCGAAGAGACCCTGCTCCCACTTGAGAAGATCGCCGGTTGTGGAATAGATGGATCCTGCCGCCCACGGCACGGTCATGGACTCGGATCGAGCAAGCACGAGCCCACCCTTGGTGGGCATGTACCCCTGCGCCCGCCGGGGCAGAATCAATTCATCGGTATCCAGACCTGAGTCCTTCATGCCCAGGGGTTCGAAGATGCGTTGGCGAAGCAGATCGCCGTAACTTTTGCCGCTGACTTTCTCAATGACGGCACCCAGAACCTCGTAGTTCGAATTGCTGTACTGAAACTTAGTGCCGGGATCGAAAACCAGGGGCAAATCGCGGAAGAAGGCGAGTTTCTGCTCGGTGGTGCGGGGACTCATGCTCCAGACAGAAAAGTCTTTCGCCTCGGTCAAGCTGGGTATACCGGAGGTGTGTCCGAGCAGATCGGCGAGGGTGATCTTCTCCCAGGCTTTGGGAGCGTCAGGGAGATAGGTGCTGACGGGATCTGAGATTTTTAGTTTGCCATCCTGCTGCAGGAGGAGCACGAGCGCGGCCGTGAATTGCTTGGTGAGCGAGCCGAGGCGGAACTTCACATCCGGGGAGTTTGGGATGCTCCATTCGAGACTCGCCATGCCGTAGCCCTTGTTGAGGAGCAGACGGTCGCCTTCCGATACCAGCACGGTTCCCATGAAGGCATATCCGGAGGTATACGAGCCGGCTACCGGATCGAGCCGAGCTTTGACGGCTGCATCATCCGTCGCTTGCGACTGAGCCCCGGCGCACCCCAGGGAGCACACGCAGGCCCACGCCAAAGACTGGAGGAGACGCTTCATGGAAATTCCTTTCAGGGATGATTCGATTTCCAGATTACACTCGCCCGGCCTTTTTCGCGTGAAATAACGCCCGCGGGACTCGAATCGGCTATCCTGAATC
>VFSW01012763.1_pt1 | contig 11705 bp, 12 predicted proteins | sample 5358111 | NCBI WGS metagenome assembly VFSW01 (sample SAMN11554181, study PRJNA540505) | mine drainage metagenome | isolation source: sediment from site ElyBrook_90M | place: USA: Ely Copper Mine, Vershire, VT | collected 2017 | reverse complement strand
ATCGTCCCACGGCTCGGAGGTCTCTGCCTCTTTCAGCGAAGCCTCTGATCTACTGCTCAGATGCCCCCAGGCGGCGGCTGACGCCGGCGGCGCGATGAATCTCACAGAACTAGCGCCAGGCCGATAGAACCAGCGCGGCCAATGGGCATCTGAAAGTCGTCAGTTTGGTCGGGGCGGCCATCTGACTATCCTGGCCGACGGACTGGGCATCTGACTCAAGTGGAACATGCGTGCGGCGGCCACTCGAACTCGGGCGACCGTCCTTGAGGACCTCATGGCCGATACGATCACCGGGAGCCACAACGATGTTGCACGTCGGGGCTTTGGCATCCGGGGCATGTTCGGAACACGGGCCCGCCGCCGTGTCCGCCGGACGCTGAGTCGTTCATCTCTACCTCAGTTCGCGGTTACTGGCCGCGGCCTGGGGCTGGCCGTCGACGATCTCGACCGGGTGGAGGAACGGCATGGCCTTGCGAAGGCCGGCGCCGACCTGCTCGATCTGATGCGAGCGCCCGGCTTCGCGGAACTTCTTGAAGTTCGGCTGGCCGGCCTCGTTCTCGGCGATCCACTTCTCGGCGAAGGAGCCGTCCTGGATCTCGGACAGGACCTGGCGCATCGCCTCGCGGACCTGCGGACCGATGATCCGCGGACCGGAGACGTAGTCGCCCCACTCGGCCGTGTCGGAGACCGAGAAGCGCATGAAGTTCATGCCGCCGCGATGGAAGAGATCGACGATCAGCTTGAGCTCGTGCATGACCTCGAAGTAGGCCAGCTCCGGCTGATAGCCCGCCTCGACGAGCGTCTCGAAGCCGTTGCGGATCAGCTCGGTCACGCCGCCGCAGAGGACGGTCTGCTCGCCGAAGAGGTCCGTTTCGGTCTCTTCCTTGAACGTCGTTTCGAGGACGCCGGCACGCGTGGCGCCGATGCCGCGCGCATACGCGAGCACGCGGGCGCGAGCCGTGCCGGTGTCGTCCTTCTCGACGGCGAAGAGCGCCGGAACGCCGCCGCCCTGCTCGAACACGGAGCGGACGAGGTGGCCGGGGCCCTTGGGGGCGACCATGCCGACGTCGACTCCGGCGCCAGGGTGGATGAGGTCGTACCGGATGTTGAAGCCGTGGGCGAACATCAGCAGCTGGCCGGCGTGCATGTTCGGCTCGATCCTGGTCTCGAACACCTTCTTCTGGATGGTGTCCGGGACCAGGATCATGATCACGTTGGCGCGGCGCGTGGCCTCCTCGATGTCGGCGACGTCGATGCCGGCCTCGCTCACGAGCTCCCTGCTCCTGCTGGCCGCGGGCAAGCCCACGATCACCTTCACGCCCGAGTCGTGCAGGTTCTGCGCGTGGGCATGGCCCTGGCTGCCGTAGCCGATGATGGCGATCTTCTGGCCGGCAAGAGCCTTCGGGTCTGCGTCGGCGTCGTAGTACATCTTCGCGGTCATGGCTTGATTGCCTCCTGCATGAATAGCGATCCGGCGGTTTCATTGCACCGGACTGGCGCGGACTGGTTGCTTGTCGTTCGGGTTGGACCGGCGCGATGGGCTGCTGCTGACTCAGGCTGGACGCAGCGTCGATCGCCGACCGCCGCACGTCGGCGTCGTCGCCTACCGCGGCATTGAGCAGAGGTCCCACGTGCGTTGGTCACCAAGACCGCCGAGCGCGTACGCAGCGGCGCGACGTACTCTCCAACCTGGGTCGTCGAGTCGGTCGATAAGAGGTTGGACGGCCGCACGACTGCCGTTGCGGCCGAGGGACTCGGTCGCAGCCTTGCGAATCTCGACAGCCGGACTTCTGAGCGATCGGACGAGTGGATCGGTAGCTTCCGCCGAGCCAGGTTTGCCTAACGCTTCATTCGCTGCGATGCGAACGCTCAGGTTGCCGTCGCCCAGGGCTTGAAATGGCCGCACTTCAGTCCTGCGGCGCCTGGGTCGAGCGACCCGGCTTAAAGCGACGAATAGCTGGTGAACGGGGCACCAGCGGTCGTTGAAGAACCGTCGCGCCGTCGATCCGAGATGCGAGCGGCTGGTCCGGCTGACCGGCCGCTGGCGCGGCCCCCCTGCCGAAGGTTTATCTGGGCCATCCATCGTCCACTAGACCTCACTGATGAGAAGAACTCGGCGACGATCTGTTTCGCAAGCCGGTCCGGAAGTCCGTCTAGCCTCGCTGAGAGTGAGGAAGCAGGCCAGCTGCCTGCAACGAGCGCAGATAAGCAATGGCCTGGCTTGCAGCCTGCTCCGCCGTCGGACGAGGCAGCACGTCCGCCGCCAACCAACCGTCGAAGCCGATCGTGGTGAGGGCGCCAGCGATCGCAGCGAAGTCCAAGTGGCCGTTGCCAGGTGCCATTCGGTTGCTGTCAGCTAGGTGAACGTAGCCAATACGGGAGCCAGCAACCTCGAGACTCCCGGCGATCGAGGCGTCCTCGATATTCATGTGGAAGACATCGGGCAGCAGCTTGACATTTGGGAGCTGCACTCGATCAAGCAATGCAATTCCGTCCGGAGCAACGCTGTTGATATAGTTGATCTCATACCGATTGCCCGGCTCCACGACGACCTCGATGCGATGAGCGAGCGCACGTTCGGCGATCCCGGTCAGCGCCTCGATGAACCGAGCATCTCCATTAGGCAGGGTCTGGCCGGGCGCGATCGAACCGCGGGTGCGACCGATCGTGATGCGTGGAGCCCCCACTCGCGCTGCGAGTTCGACTATTCCATTGATCAACTCTGTCGCCCGCCCACGGATGTTCTCGTCCGGGCTCGTCAGCCAGACGTGGTGTTCGGCGAAGACCCTTCCCGTTGAGAGTGCGGAGACGGAAACCCCGTTTGTCAATATCCAGGACGCGAACCGCACGGGGTCTATCTCCTCGGCGTCGCCGACAGCAAGCTCTATGCCGTCGTAACCCATGTCGGCCGCCCGGGCGATCGCGCCCTCGAGCTGATCGTCGAGGATTATGTATGCCGACGGGTCGGCTCCTTTCGGGGCCATGAACAACGCAATCTTCATCGTCCGACCTCGGAGTCCTCGCTTCGGCGACCTGCGCAGCTGGGCAGGAAGCGGATATCCTGGCTGGGCCACTGGTCTACCGGTCATCCAAAGTGTATGCTATCGGAGTAGATCTCAACGATCTGTAGCGCAGACCAGCAGCCTTAACCGCCTCCGACAGCGGTCGGATCGAGGCACTGCGGGGAGCGCCAATCGTTTGTTCGTGCGGATAGCGAGGAGCGCTGGTGTGGACCAGAGTCCTGATAGGTCGCAGGTGCCTCCCGCCCGTATCGCGGTGGTGGGCAGCATCAATACGGACCTCGTGGCAGTGGTTGAACGGCTTCCGCGGCCTGGGGAGACGGTCTCAGCAAAGGAGTTCGCCACCCATCCCGGAGGCAAGGGCGGCAACCAGGCACTCGCGGCACGTCGACTAGGCGCGGAGGTCACGCTGATCGGAAGAGTAGGGGCGGATCCAGGTGCTGAGGCGGCTCTGGTGCTCTTGCGGCGGGCTGGCGTTGACCTTGCCAGCGTAGTTGTCGATGCATACGCGCCGACCGGGACAGCAATGATCACCGTCGATGCCGCAGGTGAGAATCAGATAGTCGTGGTGCCTGGTGCCAACCATGGCCTTCGTCCAGGGGACCTAGGCGCCCTGGACTTCGACGCCGTGATCTGCCAACTCGAGGTGCCCTTGCATGTTGTAGAAGCGGCTGCTCGGAGCGCGGGCGGATTCTTCTGCCTCAATCCCACTCCCGTGATCCAGCTGCCTCCAGAGCTTGTCGAGAATTGCGACCTGATCGTGGTCAATGATGTCGAGTGGGAGGCTCTGTCGGCGCTATTGACCGAATCGCACGGACTGGTCGCGATCACTCATGGGTCCCAGGGTGCGACGCTCCTCCGAAATGGCATCCCGCTTGCCCGCGCATGGCCCCCTGTCGTCGCGGCGATTGACACAATCGGTGCCGGTGACGCCTTCGTTGCTGGCCTCGTGACGGGCCTCATTTCGGGTATGAGTGAGCCAGAGGCATTGGCTTGGGCCTGCGCGGTCGGCGCTTTGGCGACGACCAAACACGGCGCTCAACCAGCATTCCCGGACCGGGCCTCCGTTGATGCGCTGCTAAAGGACTCGAACACTTAGGCCTGGTCCCGATAGGCTCAGAATGTCACGCCCGCGAACAACAGGCGTTGGCGAACGAGGGCTTAGTCGATCTCGGGCGCGTAGGGCCTAGGAGGCCCGCGTCCCGCGGTGACGATCGTGTCGCCGCGACCCAGGCTCGCCGACCAGACACGCCAAGGCTCAATCCGCCGGAATTCTTCATCTCGCCCCACACACCCACTTACGTCAGCGACGCTTCGGCTCGGGGCGTAAGGACTTGTCCCAAAGCACCTGTCAGATGACCGCACATCGCCGAGCGGCGGGCCCCAGCCGGATCGCTAGCCAACCTTCAGATTGACCGACTTCGCCTCGACCATGCTCAATACCGTTTGCCATGCGTTGATGAAGGCACTTACCCCCTCCGACTGCAGGCGTGTCGCGAGGTCGTCCAAGTTCAAGCCTTCGGACGTGAAACGTGCCAGCAGGGCCTCGTTTCTCGAATCGCGGCCGGGTCTCAGAACAACGCTCGGGACGCCGTGGTCGGCGAACGCAAGGAGCGTCTCTTCCGGCACCGTGTTGATCGTGAATGGTGCGACCAGGGCCTCGACGTAGTAGACGTCGGAGGCGTTGGGATCCTTGGTGCCGGTGCTTGCCCAGAGAAGGCGTTGCGGTCGGGCACCTTTGTTGAGGAGCGTCTGCCACCGGTCGCTGGTAATCAGATTGCGGTAGGCCTTGAATGTCTGGCGCGCCATACCCACGCCAAGCTGAAGGTCCAGTTCTGTCGGCAATCCGCGTGGAAGAGATCCATCCCAGCGACTCACGAAGACCGACGCGACCGACGGAACGTAGGGGCTAAGACCGGCTGCGACGCGTCGCTCAATGCCACGCGTATAGGCCTCGGCAGCGGCTAGGTATTGGTCGCTCGAGAAGAGCAAAGTGACGTTGACCGGCACACCCGAGAAGATGGCCTCCTCGATCGCCCAGACGCCGCCCGAGGTTCCGGGGATCTTGATCATGAGATTCGGCCGCCCGCACCGCGAGTACAGTCGACGAGCCTCCAGCAGTGTCGTCCGCGCGTCGTTGGCAAGCATCGGAGAGACTTCGAGAGAGACAAAGCCGTCGACGCGATCAGTCCGGTCGTATATGGGTCGAAACATGTCCGCTGCGCGTCCCAGATCATCGAGTGCCAGCTCGAAGAACGTGGCTTGCGGATCCGACCGGGCGGCAGCGAGCTTCTCGATCGAGCCGTCGTATGCGCTCGATCCACCAATCGCCCTGCTGTAGATGGTGGGGTTAGAAGTGAGGCCTGTGACACCGTACTCGTTGATGTATCGAGCGAGTGTGCCGCTGGTCAGCAAGTCTCGACTGATGTTGTCGAGCCAGACGCTCTGTCCGACCCTGCCGAGCAGTTCCGTTCGCTTGTTCATCTTCCGGTTGTACTCCTGGCCAGGATTGCCCTAAGTTCTCAGGCCGCGTCTGCGCGCAGGGCCGCTTCGAGTGCCTGTCGCAGGACCAGCTCGTTCGCTTGCGTTCCCGACCAGAGCTCGAAACTCCGGGCCGCCTGCTTGACGAGCATCTCCGCACCGCTGACCGTCCGGAGACCCAACTGCGAGGCCTCGTGGAGGAGTCCCGTTGCCCGAGGGGCGATCACGACGTCGGCAACCACAGCTGCCCGACCCAAGCGAGTTAGGTCGATCGAAGGACGTTCGACCGGATCGAGCATGCCTATCGATGTGGCATTCACTACGAGGTCGACAGCCGAATCAAGGACCAACGGCGCGGACCATTCCTCGTAGTGGCAGTCCACGTCAGCGGCGGACCTGACCGCCCGCACTAGCGACTTTCCGGCGGTCGGCGAACGATTTACGATCACCACGTCTTGCGCACCGCCTAGCGCCAGCTCGACGGCCACGGCTCGGCCGGCGCCCCCGGCTCCGAGCACCACGACCTTCGACCCCGATACTGGCCTTAGGCCGCCGACGGCATCCACCAATCCCCGGCCGTCGGTATTCCCCCCGACCAAGGTCCCACCCTCGAGGTAGACGCAGTTGACGGCGCCGATCCTCGCTGCTTCGATCGTCAACTTGTCCACGAGCTTCGCGGCCAGAACCTTGTACGGCTTGGTGATATGGAGGCCGGAGAAGCCAAGTCGGCGACTCGCGCGGAAGAACTCGGCGAAGGAGCCGTGCGGGCACGGAATAGACACGTACTTCCATTGGAGCCCGGCAGAGTCAAAGGCGGCCTGCATCATCTCTTCGGTTGGGTTGTGATCTACAACTTCCCCGAGAAGGCCGAAGAACCTTCTGTCGGTGAGTGCCATGCTGCCCTCCTCAGAACGCGAGGCTCGCCATCAGTCGGCCAGGTAGGTTGATTGGTTCGCGAGCAGGCGCCACCGATCGTTCTCGTTCACCCAGACATGGGTGATCCGGAAGTGAAGCTCGCCTTCGTGACCGGTCGTTCGGTCGACCGTGTCCAGATGCAGCGCGCACGTCAGCAACGCCGTATTTGCGTGGATGGTCACCGCAACATCGTCATACCGGATCTTCACGAACCGGAGACGGCCATTGGCGATGTGGTCGACAAATCCCGCTTGATCCTCGACAACACCGCTTGCGTGCGTGTAGACGAGATCGGGTGAACTGAGGCGCAACAACTCCGCCTGGTCGCAAAGCGTGATGGCGTCCTCCCACGCTCGATCCAGTCGGGCAATCCCAGCCTCAGGTTCATCGCCGGCAAATGGTTCAGTAAGCATTCCCACACACCTCTAGTTGGCAGGCCGAATGATCGTCTGCCGTCACGCCGAGCAAGTAATGGCGGTAGCTCTCACACGAAGGGCGCAAAGCTCTACTGAGAGGTCAAATCCTGAAGATCCGCTCTGCGTTTCTCCCGAGAAGATCCCGTTGCTCCTCGTCCGAATAACCTGCTACGAGCTCGCGGAAGCAGCTGATCAGGTCGCTGTAGGGGCTAAAGAGGCCATCGACGGGGAAGTTGGACCCGAACAGAACGCGACTCGGGCCGAACGCATCGATGCAAGCGGAGATCCATGCCCGGACTGAATCGACTGTCCAAAGCCGACCCCACTGACCGAGAGCCGAGATCTTCATAACCACGTTCGGCAGCTCGGCCAGCGTGCCGACCGAAGATCTCCAGGCCCGGAAACCGGCTTCGTCGAGAGATCTCGGCATTGCGCAGTGATCGACACAGAACTGCACGTGCGGGAAGGCCTTGACCAGCCGGGTGGCTTCGTCCGTCCGGGCAAGTCCAACTTCGTGACAGAAGACGAGCTCGTACTTGCCGAGCAGGCTGTAGTTCTGCCTCCATTGGCTCGAGTCAAACGAACCCGGCGCGCCGTTGTCCCGCACGCCCCGCATGTTGGGGCTTTCGAGATGTCTGAGGAGTGTCGCCTCAGCGTTCGGACTCGCCAAGTCACATTTGGCCACAATGCCGTGGGGATAGCCATGCTGATCGGCCAGAGATTGAAGCCAGCGTGTTTCGAGCACCGAGTCCGGATTGGTAGAGACGGCAACATGGATCGCCTTATGAACGCCCGCGAAGCGCGATTGAGCCACGAACTCGCCGACGGAGAATCGAGCGACCTTCAGCCCTTCGATATCGCCGATCATTGGGTGAGCAGCTTCAGGGCCCAACCAGGTGTACTCGAGATCCGTATGCCGAAGGTCCCAGAAGTGGACATGACCGTCCACCATAGGCGGTATCACTGTCATGCTCGCACTCCTCGCCTAAGCACCGCGCTGACCCAACAACGTCGCATCCGCGGGACTCAATCGGTCGATCGCGCTCCAGGTCTGGTGCCACTGCGGGTATGGAAGCGGCCGCCGGCTCGCGGCGTCGAGCTGGGCGAGTTCCTCCGCGGTAAGCAACAGCTCGGCCGCCGCCAGTGCGGTAGCAAGCTGATCTTCGCGACGCGGGCCCAGGATGGCCGAACTGACCCCCGGCTTGGCAAGAATGTAGGCAAGGGCTGTCTGGGCTGGGGTTGCGTCATGGTGGGTACCGACCTCGCGAACCACATCCACCAAGTCATATACGCGGTTCGGATCCGAGATGGGAGGCTCCTTCCAGGCCAGCAGCTTTCCGTCATCGATGCCGCGCTGGTACTTTCCCGACAACAACCCGCCAGCCAACGGACCCCACACGAGTATCCCGAGGCCCTGGTCAATCGACAAAGGAACGTGCTCATTCTCGATGTCACGGTCGATCAAGCTGTAGTACAGCTGCTGGCTGACATACCTCTCGGCACCCAGACGATCGGCCACTCCGAGCGACTTCATGACGTGCCAAGCCGACATGTTCGAGCAACCGAGGTACCGAACCTTGCCATCAGCAACCAGCTGGTCAAGCGCACGTATCGTCTCTTCAAGGCTGGTTTGACCATCCCAGCCATGGGTCTGCAACAGGTCGACGTGATCCGTCCGAAGACGCTTGAGGCTACGTTCGACCCCCTCAATGATGTGAAAGCGCGACAGCCCGCCGTCGTTTGGCCCATCTCCGACGATGGCGCGTACTTTCGTGGCAAGCAGGACCTTATCTCGCCGGCCCTGGACGATCTCGCCGACAGTTTCCTCCGCACGACCAAGACCGTAGACGTCCGCGGTGTCTAGAAAGTTGACGCCGCCATCGACCGCCATGTCTAACATTCGTTGGGCTGCAGCCACATCTACGTTGCCCTTCTCGGCTCGTTGATGACCACCGAAGGGCATTGTCCCAAGAGACAGCTTCGAGACCCGCAGGCCCGACCGCCCCAACTGGCGATACTCCATCGTTGACTCCGCTTCTGACCCTGGCAGATTTCGCGCCCCTGGCGCGAGCCAGATATACAGCCGACTCCCTGCCGATTGCATCAGCCGGATGCGTCGGCCGGGTGCCGACTACGCGGTCCCAGACTTCGTCCAGGCGTTTGTTGATTCACGAACGAAAAGCTTGGGTTCGATTAGGCTCGTCTTCGGACTCCGGCTGCCCTCATCGATACTTGCGAGCAGGATTCCGAGAGCCTCCCTGCCCACTCGGCCCATGTACGTGTCGACGCTCGTCAGGCTCGGATTTAGGTGGGGTGCGACTGGGTCATTGTCAAACGAGGCGACGGCGACATCTGATCCGGGATGCAGCCCTTGCTCTCTGAGTTCCCGCAGGATGCCGCGGGCGACCGTATCGCTGTACCCGACAATGGCATCCGGCAGAATGCCTGTTTTCATCAAGAGGCGGACGGCCTCGCAGCCACCGTTCTCCAAGGCATTTGTCGCGATGGAGAATTGTGGTCGCCAGACCAGCCCATGCTCCTTCCAGGCAAGCCTCATCCCGGTCACGCGCTCGTTTCGCGCCGACACACCTTGAGAACCACCCAGGAAGGCAACGCTGCGTACCCCAATGGACAGCAAGTGATCCACCAAGAGGCGGCCCGCCATCACATTGTTCGGCCCCACGTAGTCCCCGACGCATTCACGAACTCGGCGTGTGACAAGTACGTACGGCACGCCGGCGCGCGTAAGCTGGGCCAGGTCATCGGGAGATGTGCCCTTGGCTGGCGATAGCACGATCCCGTCGACCCTGTACTCCATCATGGCCAGTAATGCTCGGGCCTGCTTCGCGAGATCATCGCCCGTGAAGACCATCATGGTGCTGCGACTAGCTTCGTCGGCCGCGTCCTCAAGAGCCATGGCGAGGTCGGCCAATGCGGGGTTATGTATGTCGGTTAGAACCACACCGACGCCGTTGGTCCGCTGCCCTCTCAGGTGAGCGCCTCTTCGGTCGTACACATAGTTCATCTCCGACATCGCTTGCCGGACCCGCTCCTTCGTGGCGGCCGAAACGCGACGGCTGTCCTGGAGGACCAGAGATACAGTGGCCCGCGAAACGCCGCACTGCTCGGCGATGTCCCTCAGTGTCGGAGCCACCGATTCAGCCCTCCCTCAGCAACCAGCCCACGATCCGTCACGTGAAGACTCCCACGATTCAGTGCAGCCCAACCGCCCCGTACTCACCACCACACGCTTCCCGCGGACACACCACCGTCAAGGTAGATCGTCTGCCCAGTGAGGAAACCACACTCCTCTGATGCAAGGTATTCGGCAGTGAAGGCTACGTCATCGACCGTGCCAAGCCGCCCGACGAGGCTGTGCTCCAGCGCCGCAGTAGCCCGTTCCGGGTGACTGTCTATGTACGCGCTCGTCAAAGGCGTCCGAAGGATCCCAGGGCCGATGGCGTTGACAGTGGCACCCATCGGCGACCATTCGGTCGCGAGTGCCCTGACCAACCCAGATACGCCGGCCTTCGTCGCTGCGTAGACGGCCCTGAGCTTCTGTCCATGGATGGCGCTAAGGGAGCTAAGGGCAATGAACCGACCATTCGGCCCCGCCAACACCAGAGGCGCAAACGACTGAAAGGTGAGGAACACTCCGTAGAGATTCGTGTCCATCATGGCGCGGACCGCGTCGTCGCCCACCTCCAGAGCCAAGGCGCGCACGTTCATGCCCGCGCTCGCGACGACGGTCCCAATGTCCACCTTTTCCCGTGCCAGATCGTCCGCGATCTCCGCCAGGCGTAGACGGTCGCTGACATTAGCCTCGAGCAGCACCGGCCTCGGGAGACCCTGCTCAATGAAGGCCTGCTCAACGCGCTCACGCTGCGCCAAGGCATCGAGAGACAACAGATACACCGGATTCATCTTGCGTGCGAGGCGCAGTGCAATTGCCAAACCAATGCCCTGAGTTCCGCCGGTAACCAGAAGACCTCTCGCCGATGGAGAACTTTGCGCCTCAGACATTGTGCTCTTCACTTTCCGATCCAAATCGCTGACTCAAGGTATGGAGTCGAGTAGGCCTTAACGCCCGAGCAGCTGATCCACAATCCTGGCGAAGCGAGAGCTCGCACCCTGAACCGTGGAGTACCAGCGTCCGGGACCGTTCGCTTCCTCCCACTCCTTACGACAGACGGCCACGCGGTAGTTGAAATCAGCCGCCAACAGGGTGCACTGATACCTATCCTGAATCTCAGTTTGCCCGCTTCCGCCCACGACCGTGCCACCCACCTCGATCGCACCACCGAACCGGAAACTGCCATCCGCGAGTCGATGATTCTGACTTTGAATGACCGCACACCCCTCCATGCCGAGGTCGTGCTGGCAGAACGCCTTCGCTATGGCGTTTGGGGCAAAGAAGTCGGCCTCAGCGCCGATGAGGGCGAGCGCGAGGACAATGTCATCAGCGGCACGACCGCGCGGAGCTGTCGGATCAAGCAGAACAAAAGCCATCCGATCACGTTCGTACTCGCCGGCCAGGTGGCGAGACTCAATGTCCTGTGCTCTCGCTGCGATTGCAGCATCCAGAAGCGAACGGAGGCCGTCCTCTCCGATGGTGTCGCTGTACGGATTGCGGGAAATATGGACTTCGTACTTGAGTGCCACGATCAACTCCTGGAACGACTCGAGCTCGTCTTCGACAACAACCGAGCCGGATCAAGTGCCTGTTAGGTGTTTCCGCCAGTTATGGCACCTGTGGGACTGATACGGCGGCGTCCTGTGGGGGGTTGGGAGAGTTGTGAGGCCCACCCCCCCCCGCGGGGCGGAAGGAGAAAACGACAAACACGGGGCCGAAATGAAGGGCGGGCGGGGGTGT
>VFSW01012762.1_pt1 | contig 11706 bp, 22 predicted proteins | sample 5358111 | NCBI WGS metagenome assembly VFSW01 (sample SAMN11554181, study PRJNA540505) | mine drainage metagenome | isolation source: sediment from site ElyBrook_90M | place: USA: Ely Copper Mine, Vershire, VT | collected 2017 | reverse complement strand
GTCGGTTTCGAGCGTATTCTTGTTTGCATTTGAGTCTCCTTAGTTTTTAAGCAATTAAATTATAACTAAAAATGTTATTAGCGCAAAGTTTTTTTATATATTTCGTGTTTTTTGTTGAAAATAGTATACTAATTTAAAATAGTATTGTAGAATGGCTTTAGAAATTAACGAGGAGATGAAAATGCAAAAATACAGTTTAAAGTGGTGGTTTGAAACTGGCAAAATGTGGGCTGAGCAAGACAAAAAAGAAGGTAGAACGGTCAGAAAGGCCCCAGGAAGAAAATTGATAGACAAACTAGCTTTTAAGATCGGATATGCAATTAACTGACAATCAGGGGCGAAAGCCCCACTAAATCTGAAAAGGTTTAAAACACTTGCAAAGCGCAAAACAATAAGATTACTATAAATTAAGCCCGTTCCTTAAACCGATTAGTTAGGGGCTTATAGCGCCCTCAAAGGGGTTTGTTGACTGCTTTCAGCAACCCTGGGCACCTAACCAATATGTCAGGATGATATATGCTTTGTGATTTTTGTGGCGGAACTGGATCTATTTTAGGCTTTGGAGCGATGAAGATTTCGTGTCCTCAATGTCATGGCGATAGGATTGTTGCTGATAAATTGATTGATGAACCTATTAAGGTTGAACCTGATTCTCGCGACAATCTCTTAAGAAAACGTGGCCTACAGGGTGATAAAAAACATGGCCGCTAAGAAAGCGAACTTATCTCCCAAACCCCTTGGTAGACCTTCCGATTATTGCGACAAAGTGGCTGCTGAAGTATGCCATATGATTTCTATTTCAAATAAGGGTCTGCAAAAGATTTGCAATGAAAACCCACACCTTCCAGGTGCTTCAACTATATACCATTGGTTAACAAAATATCCTATTTTTCAAGAGCAATATGCGCAAGCAAAACGCCGACAGATAGAGGTTTTTATCGATGATATTGCAGATCTCGCTAATACGGATCATGTTTATTTAGACGAGCAAGGTACTGAACGTTATGATTACGGTATTTTACGCATTAAAATTGATTCTAGAAAATGGCTTGCCTCTAAACTTGTCCCTAAGGTTTATGGCGAACGACAAATCACAGAATCAACAGTAACCATAAAACATGAAGACGCACTAGGGGAGCTAGAATAAATGCCGGTCGGATTAGTGCCTCTAGAGGAAGAAATCACCAGTACAATGCGAGCACTTATTTATAACATGATTCGTGTCGAGGTCCAGAAGCAGGTATCACTCTTAACCAATGAAATTGGCAATTCCCAAAGCAAATTCTACGATATCATTAAACAAAAAATAGATTACGAACTGCAAAAGATTGAACAATACTGTATAGACGAAAAATTAGAGCCAAATTTTAAGAGTCTAACCGATATTTAGGGGATTCAATGTTTAAAGGATTTAAACGCTTCCTACAGCAAGAGATTGCTGCCCAATTATCAAACCATGAGCTTAACATCTATCAAGCCACCAACGCTTGTCGTCAAGAAATAGCAAAAACTAAACTCGATGTCATTACCGAACTTAAACAAGCCGCTGATAGACATTGGCAAATGCAAGAAATGGTCGCTCAATTACAAACAAAACTAACAGATTTAACAAGGCGTCAGGATGACACCGAGAGAAAAGACGATCCGCCAGCGGCTTAAAGACGATTTTAGTCACTATGCGTTGAAATGTTTAAAGATACGTACCAAATCGGGTAAAGTTGAACCTTTTGTGTTAAATAAAGCACAAAAGTTCATCCACGCCCAACTGAGCAAGCAAAAGGAAAGCACACGGAGAGTACGTGCGATATGCTTAAAAGGGAGGCAGCAAGGATGCTCTACTCTAATCGCTGGGCGTTACTATCATATAGTGACGCACCACAAAGGCTTTCAAGCGTTTATTCTTACCCATGCGCTCGATGCAACACAAAACCTTTATAAGATGGCGCAGCGCTATTATGAAAACACACCTGTATTGGTTAGGCCGGAAGTTTCTACATCGAATGCTAAAGAGCTTGTCTTTGGCGCGCTGGATTCAGGATATAAGCTCGGTACAGCAGAAAACAAAGCGGTCGGGCGTTCTTCAACAATCCAGTTATTGCACGGTTCAGAAGTTGCTTTCTGGGCCAACGCTGCCGAGCATGCAAAAGGCGTGATGCAAGCCGTACCTAATGAGCCGGGCACGGAAATAATTTTAGAATCTACAGCTAATGGAATGGGTAATTACTTTCACCAGCAATGGCAGCTAGCAGAGTCTGAGCAATCAGAATTCATACCTATTTTTGTGCCTTGGTTTTGGCAAGACGAATACAAGCGCCCGATTGATGAACGATTTCAAGAGACAGACGACACAATCGAAATAAGAGAAATTTATAAACTATCGGATGAACAATTATACTGGCGTCAAAACAAAATAGCCGAGCTTTCTATATCTGGAATCGATGGCGCTAAAGCATTTAAGCAAGAATACCCAAACAACAGCACAGAAGCATTTCAAATAACGGGTGAGGATTCATTCATTGAAGCCGAGCTTGTAATGAAGTGCCGCAAGAGCATAGCCGAGGCTTACGGGCCTTTGTACATAGGTGTAGACCCGGCCCGATTCGGAAGCGATAGAACATCCATAATTCGACGTCAAGGCCGCAAATCCTTTGACATTGAATCGTATGTTAAAAAGGACGTGATGGAAGTAGTCGGGCTCGTCGTTCAGATAATACAGAAAGAGCATCCGGTAAAGGTTTTTATTGATGCTGGGGGACTTGGCGCGGGCGTTATCGACCGCCTCCATGAGCTTGGCTATAAACATTTAATAGTCGCGGTAAATTTTGGGGGCAAACCGTATGATAACAAAAAATACGCTAATAAACGAGCTGAAATGTGGGGAGAATTAAAAGAGTGGCTCGCGAAAGAACCATGCCAAATACCCGATTCTGATTCTTTGCATGCTGATTTATGCAACATTAAATACCGAATCAATAGCAACAGCCAGTTATTAATGGAAGCCAAAGAAGATATGAAAAAGCGAGGCATTCGCTCAAGTGATGAAGGCGACGCCCTAGCCCTAACATTTGCATATCCTGAACAACTGGCCGCAAAAGATAGTCAAAAGGACAATTTAAGTGCTAAAATAATGGGAGTGCAAAACGCACTCTTGGACGCTAAGGATAGCATCTATAATGGCTCAATTTATTGAACAAACGGATTTATTGGCGACATTAAAAGACAATGTCAGCAAGTCTTATATCTATTTCAAAGAAAATGCTAAGCGTTTTCATGATTATAGAAAATACCTTTATAAGTCAACCGTCTCTGAGCAGCAAAAAGCGCTCCTTCAAAAGCAGAATAAACCTTATGTTGAGTTTAATATCCTTGAAGCTGCTGTATCCAGGCTGCTCGGTGAGTTCGCAAAGCAAGAGCCCTCTATTGAGGTCACACCGTCTGAAGGAAACCCCGTAGGTCATCAAGTTATCGATTTAGTAGAAGGCCATATTAGGCACATTTTCTACGAAGCGAACCGCGATAATTTCTCCTACACTCTTTACAAAGACACGCTTACGGGAGGATTTTCCGTAGCCAAAGTGTACACCGACTATTCAAGCGAGATGGGATTCAATCAAAACATTTATATCAAACGAGTTTTTGACCCCTGTCTGACGGGCTTTGACCCGATGGCCAGACAAATCCATAAAGGAGATGGGCAATACAGCTTTGAAATATTCCCAATGACTGTGCCGGATTTTCAGAGAGAATTCCCAAAGGTTGATGTTTCTAAAGTGTCCTACACTCGCGACATTGAATCCTTTAGCTGGGCTTATAAAGACAACAAAGACCAAAAATTAATCATGGTCTGCGAGTATTATGAAAAGATAAAGAAACGCACCCGAATATTTAAACTAGCTAACGGCAAGAGCATTACAGAGCGAAACTATAAAAAACTTGAAGCCTATTGGGAACAAGAACAGCCCTTAGATCAAATGCCTATTGTGGTTTCTAAGCGCTGGACTATGCTGCAAACAATCGTCTGTCATACTTTCATGGACAGCGAAGTTATAAAGACTGAGGACACCGATTACGCCTACTTGCCTCACGTATTCTTCGATGGCAATTCAGAAATATTATCATTGGATAATTCTAATACAACTTACCAGATGACGCGCCCCTACGTCTACAATGCCAAAGGGGTACAAGACCTTAAAAATTATGCGGGTCAGTCTCTAGCTAACTACTTAGAAAACATGGTTCAGCACAAATTTATCGTGATGAAAGAGGCGCTCCCTCAAGAGGAAGATTATCACAAAGCGTTAAAATACATTCAGCAAGCTTCAACTATCGTTGTTAACGCCTACTCAGAAAACAATCCCGAAAAACCCATACCAACACCCATTCGCGAAGTACAAAATATCCCGGCACCCCCTGAAATCATGAACGCCTTTACAGCGGCAGAGGCGACTTCTCAAACCATTCTAGGCTCTTATGCCTCCAACTTAGGAAAAAATGACAATGACTTATCTGGCAAAGCTGTTATTGAATCTGCGAGCGTGGGTAATGCTGCCTCTATGCCTTACGTTGTTTCTTATCTACAGTCCCTGGCTCATGTTGCAAATATCATTGTTGATTTAATGCCCAAGTATTTGATGGGGGCAAGAGAATTGCCCGTTGTGAGCTTGCAAGGCGAAAAGATTCGACAAAAGATTAACCAAGAAGGCGCGCCGTATCTAGATTTCGAAGAGAAAGCAATCCATGTCAACATCGAAGCAGGCGTGAACTTCCAGGTTCAGAAAAACCAAGCCTTAACTCAAATGATAGCGCTTATGGGTGTCTCGCAAGAATTTAATTCCTTCATGAACTCACCTGTCGGTCTGCCGATATTGATTAAAAACTTAACAATACATGGTGCAGACGAGCTAGAGGAAGCCGTTCCCAAGTGGCAGCAGATGCAACAGCAACAGCAAGCCCAACAAATGGAACAAGCGCAAAAAATGCAACAAATGAACCCGCAAATGATTCGAGCCCAAAATGAGGTGCAAAAAACTCAGATGGAAGCACAACAAAATCAAATCGAGAATCAGTTTGAGATTGCGAAATTAGCCATTGAAGAGAAGCTTGCCGACGCTGAAATATTAACCGCGGAATCTAAAGTGACGAGCGAGCAAATCGATGCAGCCGTGCGCATGGAAGAGGCACACACCAGCCAAGCTAACCATGCCCTAGACACAGCAGCGAAACTTGCTGAAATCCAAGACCGAGAACATGCCAGGGAAATGGATCATCACGGCTCGATTAGAGAATCCGTAAAGTTACACCACGAAATAACGAAGCCACGAAAGGATAAAAAAGAATGAATTTTGAGGTTGTAACGCTCGATAATTGGAAGCCGCCTTATAGGCCCAAACAATTTATGCCGAAATCCAATTGGCGAAAATTTGTTGTTGAGGATTACAATCCAGGACGCCCTGGTTTAGATGACTTACGAAAGATTCGACTCTATCTCAAAAAAGGCGCATCGCGAACAGACATTATGCAAGCATTTAATATTAAACGCACGGTCTTAGCGCACATCATTTGCGATTTATATTGCCCCGTTGATGGGTGCATCGAATCACCTAACGAGCGTCGAAGACGTCTAGCCCGAATAAAAGCGCATTTGGACAAGAAAAAACAAAAACCAAAAGTTTGTAAAGAGCTTGATTGCTCAAAGAAAATACACAGCAAAGGATTGTGTCAAATGCATTATACAAGAGTTAGAACCCTTCAATTAAATCGAGGAAAAATACAAAATAACAATGAACCTGTTTGTATTGATTTGAACTGTGGGAAGCCTATACATGCCAAAGGGCTTTGCAAGGCGCATTACAACCGAATGTACAAGCACGTCATTATCGCGCTAGCTACGCAATGAAAGAACTTAATTTTGATAACTTGCATTTTGGTAATCGGGAAAGGAATTTTAGACGAAACTTGGATGAAACCCTGTTTATGCGACGCTATTTCGGGGAATGCTTAGGCAGAAATGAAGGCGACACCAATTACAATGCCCACAAATTAGCCATAGAAAAGCCAGAATACAATACTTTATCCGTAGGGAAATATTATGACGAAGACGCCTAAGTACAAAATGAAACTATCCGATTTAGAAAGCCCAGGGGGTATTGCCAAGCTTGAACGTGACGGATTTAATAGAGAATCAATTCACCGGCAAATGTATCAAATAACCGAAGGGGCCACGACTACCGAGCGCACAAAAATTATGTCTGAACTCTACGATCGCAGGAAATCATAGCAAGGAAGATAGAATGGCAAATCGTGATAAAAAGAATGCACAGCCATTGAACCATAAATCGCGGAATCACGGGGAATATTTATACTCAAAGAATACTAAGGCAAAACGCACCAGGTCTTATCTTTGGGGGATATCGACCAAAAACAAAAAGGAATTTGAAGCATGTTTGGAGACCATCTAGGACAGCATCTAGTTAAAGCCATTGAGGGCTATTTGATTTCACATGAGCCAGAAATACAACGCTTTCTCTTGATTGAGTTGGCAGCATTTAGTAAAAAAATTATTGAGTTTATAGACGAGTCAATTAATAAACCATCAGAGGATGAAAAACATGGCTGAAAAATGGATAGGAAAAGCAGTGAGCAAGCATCCTGGAAAGCTTCATCGGGAATTGAACGTTAAAGAGGGTGAAAAAATACCTGCCAAGAAGCTTGCTCGCGCAGAGCATAGCAAAAACTCTACGATTAAAAAAGAGGCAGTCTTGGCAGAAACGTTGCGCAAAATGCCAAAGAGGTGAAATCATGGCGACTTATGATAAATTGGTACGAACTGGAAAAGCGAAGTTTGACAAACTAGAACGGAAAGGTAATGCTAAAGTAGACAAGTTGGAGCGCAAAGGTGATTTTAAAATAGATAAGCTTGAGCGCACAGGCAAAGCTAAATTTAATAAACTTGAGAGGAAATAATCATGGCTATGAAAGATAAACCTGCTAAAAATTTAGGTCGCAATGAACACGGTTTTAAACCGATGCAAAAGAAAGAAAAAGGCATAGAAGCGGGTGTTGAGCGTGCCTAACGTAAAAAAGGTAAAATGAGGAAGGATTGTAGATAATGATTAATTTTTCCTTGGGGCTTTATGGCTTTGATGAAGAAATTAAAGCTCCTTATCATTGTCGTTATGATTTATCTAAAGAAGATTTGAATAGTCTAACGCCTGAGAGGTTGGCTTATATTTTAGAGCCCATGAAAAGGGAAATAGAGCATCTTAATCATAAAGATAGAGAAAAGTTGGGGGTTAATAATGACTATAGAATGTGAAAAAGCGCTGCTAGGCGCTTTACTACTTAATAGTGAACTGTTCAATTCGGCACTCCCGGAATATTTAACTGCAGATTGCTTTAAAGAAAAACATCATCAAATTATTTTTGAATTGATGGATAATGCAATGGTTGATTATTCGGCTTTTGATATACCCATTCTGCTTTCATTAATAAACAAAGAACAAGAATTGGAAATTAGAAAAAGTTCTACCTGGGCAAGTAGTGTTGAAGAGTATTTATTAACTTTGGCAAATGAAAACCCAGGCCAAAGGAACGCCAATCTTTATGCTCTTATCATTTGTCAAAACTTTAAATCAAGAAAGCCATCTACAAAAATCGCTAAAATATATGGAGATTCACATGCCACTTCATAAAGGAGCCAAACCAGGTTCTAAAAAATTTGGTGAGAACATAGCGACAGAAATAAAATCAGGAAAGGCAAGGAAGCAAGCAATAGCAATTGCTTATTCCGAAAGCGGCGAAAAGAAATCTAAAACTAAAAGGATGAAATAAAATGACTAAGCACGAAGAAAAAATGAAAGACGGCAAGAAAGCCGCGCATCATGATATGCACAAGCATCACACTGAAATGCATAAAATGCACGAAAAGGAAATGAAACATCATGAGAAAGAAATGAAAAAGCATGAAATGAAAAAGCGATAATCTAACAAAATTTTGACCCTAGACCATAATTTGCTAAAATAGCACTATTACGGAGCTAACCGACAAAACTAGCAGTGTCGTGCAACTTTAAAGCATGTATTACGGTGACGCGATTACATAGTCAGATAAAAAGGATTTTAAATGACAAATGGAGACGAATTAGTTAATCCGAATCAGGATGAGTTGGGCATGACTAACGGCGCTGATTTAACGGCCCCGGATGATGAAAAACAGAGACCGCAATTTAATCAAATTCAGGTTTCAGACGTCGTCAAACGAGAACGTGAAAAGGCATATGAAAAAGGACGAAAGGACGCGCTTATGCAAATGCAGCAAGAATCTGCACCTCAACCGTTGCAACAACAGCAACAACCTCAAGCTCAAGGTAATGGCCTTGGTGGAATGCCACAAGCCCCCCAGCAAGCGCAAATGACCCCTGAGCAAGTGCAGCAAATGATTGCAGAGCAAGCACCTCAAGCCCTTAATGCTCAAATTCAACAATACAAAGCAGACCAGCTAGTCAACACCTTCGTTCAGAAGATGCAAGCGGCCGAGCAAAAATATCCTGGATTGGAAGCGGAACTCAATCAACTTAATTATTCAGATCCAAGAATGCATGCTTTTATAGAACTAGCGAATGCACAAGAGAATACTGGCGATATTATGAAAGAGGTTATTGATAACCCGCATAAGTTAGACCAGCTATTAAACTTAAGCATTAATCAGCCCTATGCTGCACGCAAAGCTCTTGGTTCATTATCGAATTCAATTAAACAGAATGAAGATGCCAAAATTAACGAAATTCAAGCGCGCGATCCCATGAGTCAATTAAAACCTTCATCATCAGCCGGAATAGAAACCGGGACTGCTACGATGTCGGTTAATGACTTTAGAAAGATGCTCAAGCAGAAAAAATAAAGTCTTGTATTAATTGACGGTAGTAGACCGGTTTCTCAACAAAATGGATTTTGGAGAAACAAATGCCTACACCAGTGAATATTTTACAGAACGTGCAAACCTACCAAAAGGCAGAGTTAGCCTGGTTACTAAACGAGTTTGTTGGTATTAACATTACTAACAAAAAGTTCCGTAACTTCAACGATCTAGTCGCAAATTTGGGCGATACGGTCACTTTTGATACAACTCCACGGTATATTTCATACCCTGGTTTGGTAATTACTGAACAGCCATCCGTTCAGCGTTTACAGTCTTTGATTTGCTCTCAAGCGGCCAACGTTTCAGCGGCATACACTGACCAGCAATTCATATTTAACGTCCGTGAATACATGGAGCGTTTTGGTATGGCTGCCATGAAAGAATTGGGAACCCTGATAGAACAGGATATTCTTAAGAATTTCGTGTCAGGCGTTATTATCAATGATCCACAAAACCCAAACTTTGGCTCGCCTCAGGTCAATAGCGGACCGTTTAGATTCTTTGGTAACGGCAACACGCCAATCAACTCTTATACCCAGCTAGCCCAAGCTGTTGCTAACTTCGAAGCGTTTGGTGCGGCCCGAAATGATATGTGCTCGATTCTGCCAGTTGACAGGATTCCAGCCATTATCGGTACAGGTCTTAACCAATTCGCTATCAATCGTAACAACGAAGATGCCGAGTACTGGGAATTAGGACGCTTTGCCAATACTGAATGGTACACCTCTAACTTGCTTCCTTTGCACGTATCAGGAACGATTGCGAATGCGGCCCCCCCTAACAACGTGATGACAGTAGTTTCTACGAATGATCCCACAGGTAATAACATTACCCAGATTACATTCACTGAACCTACAGGCGGCACGGATGCGAATGCTATCAAAGCGGGCGATTTGTTCCAGTTCAATGATGGTGTGAGTACGTTTGCTAACATGCGTTTCTTGACCTTTATTGGACACGTGGTTAGTTCACAACCTGTTCAATTTAGGGCAATTGCTAATGCGGCTACTGTAGCAGGCACGGTAACAGTAACAATCCAAACCATTAATGGTGTAGGGTTGGTTTCTAGTTCTTTGTCTCAGAACCAGAACTTAAACCAAGCAATCCAAGCTGGAATGACTGTAACGCCTGTGCCTTCGCATCTAGCGGGTATCTTGATGTCTGGGAACCAATACTACTTAGCAATGCCAACATTGCCTGATGAGTCACCTTTCACCACGGTAAATATGCGTGATGAAGACTCAGGTGCTGCAATTCGACATTACTTTGGTAGCCAATTCGGTCTAAACAACAGAGCTTATGTCAGGGATTCTATCTGGGGTTCAACGCTTGTCGCTGAAAACTGTATGAGATTGATATTCCCTCTCTAAGCTAGAAAGCCCGTGTAAGCGGGCTTTAGATTAACTGAATTTTAAAAGGAATTAAAATGAACATCCCACAAACGTTTAAACAATACGGACAAGTGCCATTTTATTACACGAATGGTTTTTTATTGTCTAATGATGGCACAACACCTAATTCAATCTTAGATATCGGTGCAGGTACTATGCTTGATAGTACGCAAACTTTTCAGATTGAATTGTTAACTGCTACTACGGTATCTAATGCTTTTGTAGGCGCTGGCGGTCTTGATGTAGGCACTGTTGCGGCATCTACTGTGTATGCCGTCTACATCGTTGCTGATGCGACAGGTGCGAATTTGCCCGTTGGTATGATTTCCAAGGCATTAACCGGACCCATTATGCCTACAGGTTATAATATTTACGGTTTGATTGGTTATGTTATTACCGATTCAAGTTCGCATTTCTTAAAAGGATATTGGAAAGATGCAAACTCAAGTTTGCGTTTATTCCTTTATGACGCGCCTATTGCAACAGCAGTTACTGCAGGCCATGCGACGGCTTATGCTAACGTTGACTTAACCAAGTTTGTACCATTAATTAACAATTTGGTTGTGTTGGTTAATACTGCCTATATCCCTGCAACAGCGGGTAACACGCTTAAAATGCAACCGGGTAATGCAACAGGGGATGCAATCACAGTAACAGGTCAGGTTGCAACTGTCGCCGTTACTACTCAATATCCGGTATTAGCACAAACAGTGGCTATTAGTACTGTCCCTAGTCCTGTTATCAACTACAAAGAAGCGAATGCCTCGGACGCGGTTGCAATTAACGTTGCGGGCTTTTACTTCGAAGTCTAATAGCACAGGGAGTGCAAGTCATGAGCTACTTGGCGCAGACTTTAGTTACAAGGTCGTTGTATTTATCGCAAATTGTAGCGCGTGACTTGCAAACCCCGTCTGCCTCTCAGATTTCAGACGGTCTATTTTTATTAAACGAATTGCTTGATTTTAAATCAACCGATATTCGTTTAATCCCTTATTTTCAAGAATACGACTTTAATACCGTACAAGGGCAGGAACTCTATTTTGTTCCTAATTTATTGTATGTCGATACGATGACTTTTGACTTACAGACGGTTCGCTATTCGTTAACCGAGATGACGCGTTCCCAATACTTTTCGACCCCCAGAGTTGAAGGGATTCAATCTTTACCTTTTTCATATCGTGTTGAACGTAAATTAGATGGTTCTAATGTCTATCTCTATTTTGTGCCATCTCAGCAATACTTAATTAAGCTTTGGGGTAAGTTTGGTTTAACGGAAGTGGCGCTTAATACAGATATGTCGTTAACTTATGATGCTTATTATTTGGGTTATTTGCGATATGAATTAGCTAACTTTATCTGTGCTGAGTGGGGTACAACGTTTCCTGAACAGGCGAAAAT
>VFSW01012761.1_pt1 | contig 11707 bp, 14 predicted proteins | sample 5358111 | NCBI WGS metagenome assembly VFSW01 (sample SAMN11554181, study PRJNA540505) | mine drainage metagenome | isolation source: sediment from site ElyBrook_90M | place: USA: Ely Copper Mine, Vershire, VT | collected 2017 | reverse complement strand
ATCAGGCGTAGGTGTGAGCCTACCGAGGGTTCGAATCCCTCCCTCTCCGCCAATTGGCCTTGCCCTTCATGGGCTCTGTGGCAGTAATGGGTTCCTACCCATCGCTCCACCCATCGTTTGGCTTGATATGTAGTGACACAGGCTAGGGCCTAGCCCCATTGTCTGTCCCAATTCTCCCAGCTTTATTAATAGGGTGGGAGAACCGGGAAATCCATCATGCAGCAGTCATAACTTAATCAAAATAATCATCTCGCAACCCACAAATTGCCCGCAAAGCTAGCAACGAAGAGGGCTGGCGAGCATCTCAAGCACTGGCAAGGGTTTCCGGGCGGGACGTATGAAAGTCTTCGTCCAAACGCTCAGGTAGCCATAATTCGCCCTCGATTAATGAATAAGATTCGGTGAGCCAAGAAGGTATGTCTTCATCCATATTAACGTCAACTGGCAAATGGTTCGACATACTAAAACCAGAGCCTTTGCTTATAGATTTATGTGACATTGCCAGCGCGTTATCGAAGCTTTGCAGATTCGGTGGTCATTGCAAACAGTTCTATTCAGTAGCGGAACACAGCATCTTGGCTTCAGAACTAATGAGTCAAAGATATGGAAACAATCTGACCCTCATTCGATGGGCGTTACTCCATGACGCTAGTGAAGCCTATGTAGTGGATATTCCTCGTCCGGCCAAACGCCAATTAACCGAGTACATCAGAATTGAGGATGCCATTCAAAGGGCTGTCGCAGAGCGATTTGACCTACCGTGGCCGATGCCGGAGGAAGTGCATGAAGTTGACCACGACATCCTATCTTTTGAACTTCGAGCGTACATGCCCAGTCAGCCGGATAGTCGGTTACCACCTTTGCCGATTGATGGGTTGATTGACGTGTTGCCCACTCAGCCGCTATTTCCGAGTTATGCTGAAACTGAATTTCTAGATAGAGCGAAGTTTCTAGGTATCGCCTAATCGCCACCTGCGTTATTAATCAAAGTGTGCACGTGCTATGCTGCCTATTCCATTGTAAGTCAGTGAGCGGTCCGCCATGATCAGTGCCTCGCAGCTTTACGATTATTCCCAATGCCCACAACGGGTATCCCTCGATATCTTCGGCAATATTTCCGAACGCGACGAACCCGATCCTTTCGTGCAATTGCTTTGGGAAAGCGGGTATGACCATGAGGATCGCATCGTAGCTACGCTAAACGTATGCGATCTGTCTGGAATAGAAGAAGGCCTACGAGAAACAGAAACCCTAGCCGCGATGAAGCGTGGTGAGCCACTAATTTACGGCGGTCGAATCACGTACGATGACTTGGTGGGTCAACCAGACCTACTTGAGCGCAGAGGCGGCGGCTACATTCCAGGAGATATCAAATCTGGTTCCGGTCTTAAGGACATGGATAGTGGCGGCAAGCTCAAAGAGCACTACGCCTTTCAGCTTGCTCACTATGTCCAGATACTGGAAGGTATCGGCATGAGTGATCGTACTCGAGAGGCGTTTGTAATTGACCGTACTGCCCAGCGAGTACCCTATCTTCTACTTGAACCATTGGGAGCACGGAATTCAACGACTTGGTGGGACAGCTACCAACAAGCATTGCAGGATGTAAGAGACTTAGTTGGTGGAGTTACTTCTAGAAGTGCTCTGGCGGCAGCTTGTAAGCTGTGCCATTGGTATACACGATGCAAACAGGAGTGCATCAAGAATGACGACTTAACCCTGATTGCAGAACTCGGGCGCTCAAAACGGGATGTGATTGCGGACACTATCCCTACCGTAACCGCACTGGCATCGTGCAATCCTGACGCCTACATCAAGGGTAAGAAGACTATCTTTCCCGGTATAGGTCCAGACACTTTAATCAAATTCCATGAGCGGGCGAAACTGCTGTCGACTCCGGGTGCAAAACCCTATTTAAAAGGGGCGGTGTCGTTACCCATCGCAGCCAAAGAAGTCTTCTTTGACATTGAAGCCGACCCAATGCGTGACATCGTGTATTTGCATGGCTTTGTGGAGCGCCCATTCTCCCAACCCGCCAAGTCCCAATTCGTTCCATTCTACTCTGACGGTATTGATCCTGCAGATGAGGAGGCTACCTTTGCCCACGCGTGGGCTTATCTTGTTGCTCGGGTGCAGGACTCAACCGTTTATTACTACTCATCCTACGAACGGACCGCCTACAAGAAGTTAGCAGGAAAATATCCTGCTGTATGCAGCATTGAGGACGTGGCCACCCTATTCGAGCTGCCCTCCATGATTGATTTGTATACCGACGTGGTAAAAAAGCATACAGAATGGCCTACTTACAATCAGTCAATTAAAACACTGGCCGTGTATCTCGGCTTCAAGTGGCGTGACGCCCACCCCTCTGGCGCGGCCTCAATTGAGTGGTATCACCGCTGGATTGAGTCAGCGGACTTGACTATCAAGCAGCGCATTCTCGATTACAACGAGGATGATTGCCTAGCTACAGGAATAGTGGTGGATGGCATTAGAAACATGTAATTACAGCTTCAGAAATAACCTCTTAGCAAACTCCTCAAGTTAATTCATCTTTCTGCCGCGCTGCACATAGCTCTCCGCAAACCCAATAACGACAAGGGCTGCCGAGGAGTGCCAATATTGGCGCGGCTTCGCAGGCCATGTTTGATTCGCTTGCAAATTCAGAATTAACAAGCCCCAAAATTAACTGTCGCCGTGATTGTTACTCGGGATGGAGGCTGCATGGAAGAGCCGCTGGACAAGCTTGTCGCCGAAATAGTCAAAATGCTAGACGAGGGACAACGTGAGGACTTTGAAGAGCGAGCCGGAATAATTGAGGATGCATCGAATGTATCTCGGGCTCACGCTGAGTGCCTCGCGCTATTAGACGTACTTCGACGCCACCCAACCGTACTGATTGGCGTGAATCAAATTACGTAATTTGTTGTTTAACTACTAAAGGGAGAATCAAAATGGCGTCGTGTCGTTTCTGCAATACAGGTGGTTCTAATATGACCAAGTGTACAAAGTGCGGACAAGTGTGGTGCAGAGATTGCATTCGAACCCCCGGAAAAGTGCCTCACTACCCGCCTCCCACTCATGCGTCGAATCAATGCCCGTACTGTAGTGAATACAACAGTCAAGTTACGCCCTAATAATTCATACGACCCGTAACGTTCGCCGCAATATGGTTGGGGCTGATTGTGCCGCTTTATAAATTATTCTCTTACTACTTTCATAGGAAATCACATGGATAACCATCGCTTCCGCAATACTTCAATCGCACTAACCGTTACTGTAATTCTGGCTGGTTGCCAAGCGGCAGTTATCACATCTGCAAAATGGGACTCAGGATTATCTGTTTCTGGTAGTTCAAGCATTGAGACGCGATGCCAGGATATAGACATGAGAGATAACGAATCAATGGCAAAACTATTTCCGAAGTACGACGGGTGGAAGATGGTTTACGTGTCTGAGTACACGACAGGCAACAAACTAGGGACGTCTTCAGCTGTTTGCTTTGAGCGAGCCAAAAAGTAGAAGAACATGCAAAGAAGGACTTTCATAAAAGGAATCCTTTCGCTTGGACTAATCAGCCAAGCTTCAAACGTGCATGCATCTATTGCCAGAATGCAGTCGTTCATACGTAAACGGTTTGATCTCGTCGTGTTTGCTGGTGGGGCAGGATTTCAAATTGCAGGATCGTTTATTGAGTTACCCAAAGATGGTGGCAAGATTAATTACAGAACATTAATCATAGGTGACTTTACATACGCCAGCGGCAAAGCTACACCACCAGCAGCAGATTTTTACATTTATATTAGTGAGGCGTTCGCTTCAAAGTATAGCCCGTTCGTATGCGGCCCCTTGTACGACGAACGTCTATCTTTAGCTAAAGCTGAAATTGAAGGTGTTCGCAAATGGATTCGAGACAATTGTAAGTCCGTTACTGCAGTGATTGGCCTTGGCGGGCACACAGGTACGTTTGCTGGCGGCGCGATCGCGGAAATCGCAAGGGAAGAAAATATTCCAATTAGGCAAATATTGACCACGCCATTTTCTTTTGAAGGAAATCGTAATAAGTTAGCTGAGGAATATATTTCGAGAGCGTCACGTAGTTTCGATGAAAGGCTTGTCATTCTGGACAACCAAGATGTTTACTCTGAATTAAATCCAACAACGACATTACCTGCAGCAATGGACTATCTCAACAAGCGGGCCGCAAAAGCTATCTTTCTAATCAATACATGAATGGTTAAATGTCCAAAATTAACGAAGAAATTCTATATTTAACAACCGCCATTGAAATTCATAACGCTAGCTAATGACACAATCCAAAGTGAGTCCAACACTAACTGAAAATCTCTATAAAGCATTTACGTACCTCTATCGTGGTCACACAAGGCCGCAAGAAGAAAGTTCTATGTGTTGGGGGTTCGAGTGTGACGATCATTGGTATCAATGGCTACATGATTTGAGCCGTAGGCTTACAACCTACCACGAGCACAATCAGGATGTGGAATTTGAAGTTGTTCAGGTGAAGTGGAAACTAGGAAGTATGAGATTTCGCGTAATGGAAGTTAATCCCATCTCCAGAAACTTAGTTTGGCTAAATAATAATGAAATTCGTGAAATAGTTGAATATGCATGCCAACCGATACGACGAAAGTAACTCAACATGAATGTTAAATACCTGAGCGTCGTAGAAGCAAAGGCCATCTTTCTAATCAATACATGAATGGTTATATGTCCAAAATTAACGAAGAAATTCTAGATTTAACAACCGCCATTGAAATTCGTAAGGCTATCCCTCCGGTTCTGGATCGAATTGGGTTTATCCCTGATGTCGATCTATCAGCATATACACAAGCAACACCTGAAGCGCTTACTTTTCTTGCAAATCAAGGATATCCCCCCTTTGTTTATCTCGGATTGAAATATTTAAGCAACAAGAATGCTCATGTACTGGCAGGATGGGCTGTTTTCTTAGTATTTACGAATCTCAAGAAACTTGAGATTGAAGCGGCCAGAATTTTGGTGTCCGGACAAAGTCAATTGACATTTGAGTGTCAGATGGACGTAAGCACCAATCTGGCCTACGAATTGGCGTCGCTAAATAATCTCCTCAATCTTCGCCTGGAACAACTCTCAGTTGAGGTTGCTACCGAGTTGGCCAAACACTCACATGAACTTTATCTGGATTTGATTACCCCCCCAACTGAGTTGGTCATGCTCGCGTTGTGCGAACATATGGGTTACCGATTATCCGTAACATGGGAGAGACGGGCAGGTGAGTCACCATACAAGTTTTCCCCCCAAAAAAATAACAAGAAAGTATTTGTCATACCTCGTTTAGTCAAGGAAACGGGGGTATGGATCGAGAATGTTTATATTGGCGACTCAGAGTTTTATCCAGAATCACCAGTAACGGACGACGGAATTATCACTCTACTGTAGATATGACCCAACCAAGCAAGACAGTTGTGTACTGGACTAACCAACTATTTGACTCCCGCCTTTTCGGTAGTGGTAAAGGCGGGAGTCGTTACGTCAAGGTAATACCAGATATTGGGAGTACCTGCCGAATTCAAGATATCCTTCCTCAACCAACTTAAAGATTGCTGCCGCGATTTCGACTTCAATCTCCTCGTATTTGAGGTCCGTTGGAAGTTGCTGGTGAAACCTGTTTACCACATAATCAAATGGAAGCTCCCTCGCATAACCTGATTCCCATGGAGTTGCATATCGCCAAACCTCCCCCAGCAATTCTCGATATGCTTTAAGTAGTACGTTTGGCCTTTCAAGATCGTCACGCCTCAACTTGAAGGCTGCTTTTTTAGAAATCTCAGTCATAGTGTTCATATAAATACTCCTCGTGCAATAATTGATTAGTTATGGAAATAGAGCGGTCATGTCAAACTAAGTATGGGCACTCCTACACTAAGTCGGAAATAGATCATCATTCCAATACACTCCTGCCTTTGCACGCTCAATCTGCCAGCGGAAGTACGCGCACTCGATTGCATACTGGAATGGGTAGAGATTTCGGCGTGCAGCAAGCATTCGCGTCCGTGATTCCGCCGAAAATTCCGCAAGCTGGCAAAGCTCAATGATGCAAAGTGTCAACTCAAGGTAATCCTCTTTTAGCACTGCATCTTCGTATGCCGTATCAATCGTAGGTTGTGACTGCTCAGTCAGCACTGCGATTACCCCAAGCTTGTGCCGTTTGATTATTGTTTGCCATGCATTAAATGCTTCACGGTTGCCCTTAGCCTTTATTCTTCCGTCCTTCTCCACCCAAAGAATTACGCCAGACTGTTCGCATCGTGTAACTATCGCTGTCGCCGGATTGTCGAATGTTTCAGCACCCACAACTACTTTACGCTGGGCGCTCACAATTCCACCTCGCAAACATCACCGCTAGAGTGGAGAGGTTTGCCGGTTACACGGTTACGGTCGCCGTCGTTACAAGGTTCTGGCGTAACCGTAGCGTCAAGCGTAACAGTTACAGCGCCAACATCAGTTACGTCAGAAGCTATGTCATTATTGGGCTGTAACTGCGTAACTGTTAAGTCAGAGGCGGGTAGGTATCGTGCAAATGCATCTGCAAACCACGCCACATCAAAACATTTTTGTACTCCGTATCGGTCGAGCCTTACTGACTTGGCTTTAATTCCAAATTCGGCCAAACGCTTGGAGACTTGTTTTGGAGTAATTGATTTGCCACGGTTGTATGTAGCCCACGCACCATCCTCCTCTTCGCAAAGAAACTTTATCAAATCAACAGAGCGGATGCGAGGAGTACCCTTAGCTTGGAATATGTGTTGAATGTCCGCCAGCAACTCAACGCCGACGGACGCTTGGGAATTTGCTGCTTTAGTTGCCGTGAGAGCCAACGCTGCCTCTGTTGCGAGACGTATCCACTTATCTCCAGCAAGCATTGCGACTTTCAGTAGCGGTTCCCAATTGTCTGCCTGCCTATCTGGTAAAGAATCTGGCATAACTGGGCAATTCTCAGTGTAATTATCTATGCGATCAGCTGCCAATCGTGCCAATTTTCGCCTCAAAATTAGCAGCTCAGCACCATCGGAGTACCTCAGCCGTTCGATCTTCTCGTGAGAAAATTTTCGGCGTAACTCGATTTCAATCGCGCGGTCATGCAAGGTATCGCGACTGTATCCAATGAGTGCGATAACTTTCGGGCCAAATACATAAAATGCGGTCGGTTCGTGGTCATCTCCAACACATCGCCATAGGTATGGCGCTGTCTTGCTGTATCCGCTATTGATCACTCCGTGCAACTCTAGGTTTTCGTTATTCAGAAAAGTGTCGCCTTCATCAATCAGTACTGTAGGTCTATGCTTATCAATTACGCGGAACAGTACAGGCGCAGTCATACCGGAAAAAACCAAGGGGCGGAATACCAACCTTTTAAGTATTTCAATCACGGTGGATTTTCCACATCCCTTTTCGGGGCTACGGATCACAAGCAGTGGTGAAATATATGATGCATCAAAGACCCAAGTATAAATACACCACAATGCCAGCGTTACATCAGCATGCACCGGAAGAACTGAATAACGTCCGAAAGCTTCAGTTAACTCCAGAATTACTGCTGCTACATCTACAGGTGAATCCCAAGGCTCGTCATCCTGGAACATTGCTGCAGCATCTTTGCGTTCACCGGTAAGTGCCGTCTTCACAGCGCTATCCAATACCGATGCCCTCATTCCCAGCCGTTTTGCAACTTCCTTGTATTCGCGTTCATATTTCAGCATGGGCATTGCTGCAAGTGCGGCTATTTCATCTTGCAGAACTTCCTTGTCGTCGACCGACGATGAGACGTCCGTTGCGGGAACTCCCTGCATATTATTTGTGGTTTGCATAGCTGCCTCCACACACGGCCAAAGCACAGCGCAAGTCACCGACATTCCACGCCGTGACGCGCTCAGTTAGGTTTTTAGGCTTGGGAATTTTTCCAGACTTCACTCCACGCCATACGGTTGCGGCGGAGCATCCATATAGCCCTTCGACAACTGGTAGTCTGACGTTTGCTGAATTGGGTAGTGAATCAAAGTTTTTGAGAGCGCAGGGAATAGTGCTCGTTAAGATCGGGTGTTTCATGGTATGCGCCTTTGTGAGTTGAACAGGCTACTCACTATATGCACATAAAAATTACTTACCAGCCTAGATGCTGGCATTAAGTACGAGTTGCTAGCTGGCCTTACGGTTTGCCAGCAGGAGGTAGTTTTTTCATCTCTTTCTTTGCTTCAGCAACGTATTCAGAAAGTTTGCGTATTGATAATTCCGTAAAGGTGTCCTTAAGCCACTCCCCCGCCTTGTCATTGGAAAGCCTCGGCTTGTTAGGGTAGATATGGCTTAACCAAAAAGCTACAACTTCTTCTCGCCGTTTCTTGGTTGTTTCGTGGCGTATTTCGGCGGCTTCCCTTGCATTATCAGATCTTATTGATTGCGGCAAGGCGTCATTAATAACCTGCCAATGATGGTAATCGTTAATACGATTATTAGCAGCTCGTTCAAACTTAACGTCGTTTAATGTTGTACTGTGTGTCAGTAGTTTATTGAATGCGGATAGACTTTTCGAAAGTATCCGAATCACCGATTCTTTATTGACTGAGTCGAATTGTTCTGAGAGTTGTTTTTGTAGTTGCTCGGCAGCTTCTGTCCAATTGTCATCAATGCCTCTGTTTTCTAGGGCATCTTCTTTTGCAAGAAAATCATCAAGTTCATTTTCCAGTTCCGATATGTTCACGTCGTATCCCCTCACTGTCATGGCAGAATATTTCAGTAGTTATTATTTGGAAATTGACCCCGGCTTCGTTTATAACGCACCAAGCTCGCGTGAAGGAATTCCGGCAACTCGTTGTTGAGAGCTGTTGCTAGTTGGTACAAGACGCACAAAGTAGGTTGATTCTGAGCAAGTTCAAGCTTGGCGATGTATGTTCGGTTGACTCCAGCTCGGTGGGCAAGCTCTTCCTGCGACAGTTTTAGCCCCAGCCGTCGAACCCTCAGTTCTGCTGCAAACGCCTCAAGAAGTGCATCGTCTCGACTCATCGTCGGACGATGCCACCTCACTCCCCTTTACGCACCCGCATATATGGTACAAAATAAACTAATTGTCTAGTCAGTTCAGTTCATGAGTATTGGCTATCGCGAGTTTCAAATAAATTCTTGGGGTGAGGTGCTGGGAAAAATGAACTTTCAGAGGTGTGTGGCTAATGTTATTAATCCTGTTATTCCACATATTCCGTGCCTTGATCAGTGGGTAGGAGCTGTTCATTTTATAAATGACGCATTCAGTTGGCCTGATTTGCCCGATTTTCAGCGTCGCCCCGTAGATGATCTAAGTCAAGATGTTGATACGCCTCGATTGATACTTGTTTTAGAAAGCCCGCACATTGATGAATTTTTATGGGACAGAGAAAATAAAGAATGGAAACCAAATGGCCCTGCTAATGGATCGACAGGAGTAAACATTAGAATACGTTTGGTTGACCAGCCTAAAAAGGTGACCAACTTAAGCGATAAATCTAAACTCAATCTTGTGCTAGTAAATGCCGTCCAATATCAGTGTTCGTTAGGGAAATCTCTACAAACAAAGGAAGGCAAGTTGATTCGCGATGAGGTATTTCAAGAATGCTGGGAGGCAGGAAAGGGACAAAGAAATTTCAAGGATAGGTTAGCTAAATACTACCTGCCAGGTTCCATAGTCATAAATTGCTGTACACAAAGTGTAAATAAACGAAATGGAGGACGAAAAAAGCAAGTCACCAACGCAATTGAGGAGGTTGTCCAAGAAACAGGTGTAAGCACTGATGCCGCAGTGTTTGAACTATCCCACCCGTCAAATTGGCACTACAGAAAGTTATAGCGTGACATTAACTTATAGTGCTAGATCAGCTTTCAGCAAAAAACCTTGACCACCAACTCTTAACTTACTTCTGCAGTCACGCCACCCCTAAGGCAAAATTGGCCCAGTTCTGCATCAACTGTTTACGCTTGTCGAATAAATCACCCCGACGGTAGGCCGCCTCGACTTTGTTGCCGATGGCGTGAGCCAAAGCCATTTCTGCCACTTCTCGGGGGTAATCGGTCTGCTCAGCACACCAATCCCGGAATGTAGATCGGAAGCCGTGAGGGACAGCCAGCACTTTCATTCTGCGCAGGACTGCGGACAGGGTCATATCCGATAGCGGCATACCCTCAAAGTCAGACTTCTTCGAACCGTGAGAGCTTGGGAACACGTATTCGCAGAATGCGGACTCCTTCTGTGTCTTGATGATAGATAGGGCGGCATCCGACAATGGGATACGATGTTCTTTTCCAGCCTTCATTCGATTTGCAGGAACCGTCCAAACTCGATTCTTAATATCTATCTCATCCCATTTAGCGCCTCGTACCTCTCCTGAGCGGCAAGCGGTCAAGATCGTAAATTCCAAGGCACGAGCCCCAACACCTTGCTGTCCGGCTAGGGTTGTCATGAACGAGGGCACGTCGGCGTAAGGTAATGCGCGATGATGATCAGTCTTGGCAATCTTTCCGGGAGCGGGAAGCAGTGTGTCCAGCAAACCTTTCCAGCGGGCAGGGTTGGATTCAGTTCGATAGCCTCTGGCGATAGACCAGTCCAATACAGATTCGATGCGGCCACGCAAGCGGCTGGCCGTTTCAGTTTTCGTATGCCAGATCGGTTCAAGCACCTTGAGAATTTGAGGCAGACCTATTTCACGAATCAATATCTTCCCGATTACTGGACCTGCATACTGCTGTATGGTATTTCTCCACTGCTGAGCATGTTTGATATTGCGCCAACCACCTTCGTGAGTGGTTATATACTGACTAGCAGCTTCGCTAAATGTGATGGCTGAAACTTGGGATGCGATCATTTTGCTACGTAAAGCGCGACCGTCCTCGATCGGATCGACTCCTTGAGCAATTTTAGCGCGGACAGCCCGAGCTGCTTCCTTGGCATCGGCCAGACTTACGTCTGGGTAACCGCCTAGTCCTTTGTCTCTGCGCTTGCCTGCAACTTGATACCGCAAAATCCAACTTCTGCCTCCCGACTTGGTGACGTTAATTGCTAGTCCCGCAACTCCACCAACAAAATTAATTCCTCTGCGCCTAATCTGCGAAACTGCCAGAGCGCCAAGTTCAGTTTGTCTCTTACCCATCGTGCTACCCACCGTTCAAATTGATTAATTTCACACTCATACGAGTCCGTCGAACACCTTGCTTGCGACCGGAACTGCACGTAGAAGTCCCAAATTAATTTTAGAGAGTAGTTTTATAGGGCATGGAAAATGAGCGATAGCTGGCCGCAAAGCCGCGCCAGTATTGGGACTCTTCGGCGATCCCTTTCGTTATTGGGTTGTGAGCATGGGGGTGTCGGAAATGGCCTAGAAGCAGGGATTAGAGATGCTGTGCATCCCGGTTTTCCCGTTTGCCTAAGAGAGACGGGAGAAACGGGAACCCATCATCCCACCCATCGTTGACTCGGGTGTAACCAACGTGAAGGCCTATATAGGGGTCTATATAATCTTTCCGATTGTGGATATCGTATTTGTGAGGCAGGATGTAGCGTCTGCATGGCTGCTAACGGGTGTGGAGCGGACGTTGACGGGTAAGATGCTCGTAGGACCCAAACCGGCCAAGGGACTAAACCGCTCCGCGGTATTGGGCGCTCCGAATTAGCGGCTGCAGGTGATTG
>VFSW01012760.1_pt1 | contig 11707 bp, 5 predicted proteins | sample 5358111 | NCBI WGS metagenome assembly VFSW01 (sample SAMN11554181, study PRJNA540505) | mine drainage metagenome | isolation source: sediment from site ElyBrook_90M | place: USA: Ely Copper Mine, Vershire, VT | collected 2017 | reverse complement strand
TTCAAGCGCGACAAGGATTACATCGTCCGCAAAGGTCAGGTCATCATCGTCGACGAGTTCACCGGCCGCTTGATGGCAGGGCGGCGCTGGTCGGACGGCTTGCACCAGGCGGTTGAAGCGAAAGAGCACGTGCCGATCCAGCAGGAATCGGTAACGTACGCAACGGTGACGCTGCAAAACTATTTTCGCCTCTACAAAAAAATCGCCGGGATGACCGGCACAGCGAAAACCGAGGAAGACGAATTCCAAAAAGTTTACGGACTCGACGTTGTCGTCATTCCGACGAACAAATCGATGATCCGCAACGACCAGCCTGATCAGGTCTATCGCAACGAGGAAGCCAAATGGCGCGCGGTGACCATCGAGATCGTCAGTCTGTATGCGCGCGGGCAGCCCACGCTGATCGGCACCACGTCGGTCGAACTTTCGGAACACCTGAGCAAGCGGTTTACCGCGCCGAAGCTGCAATTGCTCGCGCGCGTCCGCCTGCTTGCCAATGCCATCGAAACGAGCGACGCGCTGAACGATAAATCGCGCAACACGCTCAAATCGATCCTGTCGCGCGCGCTCGACGACGCGCTGGAGAATTACGACGAGGCGCTCGCGTCGCGCCTGTTCCACGAGTACGATTTGCGCGCAGTTACCGGCGCGATGCGCAAGCTCGGCAAAGACGCGCGCGAGTTGGCGCGGCTCAAGGCGCGGGGCGCGGCGAAGAGCGGACGAGACGGCAAGCAGCCAGGGCTGAATGAAAAGGAACTGAAAGAAATAGAGGGAATTGGCGAGCGCGATTTGAAATTCGCGGCGCGACTGGAGGAACGCAACCTGCGGCTCGACGGCGTCGACGCGCTGCTAGCGGAGATCGCCGCGCATCCCGACGACATTGCCAAGACGGCGCAGAAATTCAACGTGGCGCTGGAGACCGCGATGTCGTTGTACCAGGACACGCGCCTCTCGCGCGCCGAGATGGGCGACATCAACCGCGCGTTGATCGATTCGATGGGCGATGTCGATACGGTCCAGGACGAGTACCGCCTGCGCGCGGTCGATATGGAAGCCATCGTCAAACGCTTATCTCTGCGCGACGAGGACGCGACGCGGCTCGCCAAGAAACTCCAAGTCAATGCCGACCCGTTCACGGCGGAAAACATTCAAGCGTTGACCCAGGTTTTTGGCGTGGAGGACGCGACTCTGCTTTCCGATTTGCTCCATCTAGGCATTCCACACAATGTCCTGAACGCGAAGGAGCACGAGAAAGAAGCCGGCATCATCGCCCGCGCGGGCGAGCCGCACTCGATCACGCTTGCCACGAACATGGCGGGGCGCGGCGTCGACATCAAACTCGGCGGCGAGCTGCCCGAACACACGCTGAACGAAGTTGGGCGCATCCTGCGCAAGAACGGAATCGATCCGTACGATCTGTCGTTCGATCAGATCAAAGACGCACTGGAAAAAATTCCGAAAGAGAATTACGAACTCGACAAGGAACACGTCGAACGATTCCTCAAGTACATGAACGACCGCGCCAAGGTGCGCGAGCTGGGCGGCTTGCGCATCATCGGCACGGAGCGGCACGAAGCGCGCCGCATCGACAATCAGCTGCGCGGCCGCGCCGGACGCCAGGGCGATCCGGGCGCGTCGCGCTTTTACGCCTCGCTGGAAGACGAGATCATGCGGCGGATGGGCGGCAAGGGCTTGGTCGATCGCGTGTGGGTCGAAGACATTCCGATCGAGCACGACTGGGTGACGCGCGCACTGGAGCAGGCGCAAGTCAAAATGGAGGGGTATAACTTTGACATCCGCAAGCACCTGCTCGAATATGACGATGTGCTGAACAAACAGCGCGAGGTGATTTACGGACAACGGTACCGCATCCTCACCAAAGCCGACCTGCGGGAGGATTTGCGCGGCTGGCTGGAAGAAGAGATCGGGCGCGTTATGGCGGAAGATTTGAAGGAGGATCACGGCGAGTCGCGCTTGCTGCTGCATCTCGACGCGCTGCTGCCGGGATTCTACATCAGCGAGAATGAACTGTGGCCCCCCTTCTCGCTCGAACTGGTCCAGCGAAACCTGAATCACACCGACGATGCCAAGGCAGTCGCCGAGAAAATTCTCGACGCGGCGCAACAGGCGATGGAATTGCATCGCGATTTTCTGACCGACGCCATCGTCCCCGAAATCGTCAGTACATTCGAGCAACAATATCGCACGAGCTGGGATGAGATCGAAGACTTGGCGAAGAATACGCTGGTAACCCTCAAGCAAGAAGCGGAAGAACAGGACCGCCGCCTCGATGCGCGCACGCTGACGACGACGATCGGTCAGACCGTCGGTATGGCGTTAGATGTGCGCGCGGAACGCGGTTCAGGCGCGGGAGAAATCAGCGAGCGCGAGATTCTGGATGCGGTGCGTCGCGCGTACGACGCGCGCGTCGTCGAACAGGTCTATCACCGCACCGGCAAGCGCGCAGGATTGAATTTCGATTTCCGGTGGCGACCGGAAGGCGAATTGGACTTTAGCGCCTTGCGCGAAGAACTCGCGACGGCGATCGACGAAGCGTACACCAAGCTCGCGGAAAAATATCTCGCCGACATCGAGCGCGAACTGGACGAACGTGTCAAATCGATTGACGACGTGCGCGGCAAACGGTTGTCGCATTTGCTCTTCAGCATCAGCAATACGCGCCAAGCCGCGTTCGATCAGCGCACGCACCGTCGCGTCGACATCCTCGTGCCGCGTTTTCCGTGGGTGCACTTGGCGGCGACGCAACTCAAGCAGTTCGATCACGACGCGCTGCGCGGCGAAATTCTCGCGTACTGGAACCAGTCGCTTGACCAACTCGAGCCGCTGCGCGGCGGTGCAGCGCCGTTCAACGACATGCTGCGCGAGTTGATGCTCAGCATCGTCACGAACCTGTGGGTCGATTATCTGACCGCGATTGAATCGCTGCGCGAAGGCATCGGCTTGCAGGCGTTCGGTCAGCGCGATCCGCTGGTGGAATATAAACGTCGCGCGTACGAAATGTTCCAAGACCTGTACGCGCGCATCCGCTCGCAAGTCGTGACGTACGTGTTCACCTACCAGTACCGCGGCTTTGCCAAGTTGGAGGAAGAGGATCGCGACCGCGCGGCGCGCCAAGTGGTTGAGGCAGCGGCGAGCGCGCCGGCAATCAGTGGTCAGTCGTCGGTAACCAGTAACCAATCAACCGTGAACAGTCAACAGAAGGCAGGCGGCGGCAAGTCGCAGTCCGCGCCTGCTACAGTGGGACAGAAGACGGCGGGCAAAAAGTCGCAGACGCCGCGTTCTTTAGCGGGGCAGGAGCCACCGCGCAAGCCCATCGGCGCGCCGGCGGGGACGAAACTAGGACGCAATGATCTGTGCTGGTGCGGCAGCGGCAAAAAGTATAAGAACTGCCATATGCAGAGCGATATGAAATGAGAGAACACAAAACCCCTCCCGAAATTCGAGAGGGGTTTTACTATCTTCGGCTGACTGTTTACTGCGTACTGGTTTAGTAGTCCATACCGCCAGGAGGCATCGCAGGAGCCGGCTTTTCCTTCTCCGGCAGGTCCGTGATCAACGCTTCCGTCGTCAGGATCATCGCCGCGATGGACGCCGCGTTCTCCAAACCGCTGCGCGTCACCTTCGCCGGATCAATGATGCCCTTCTCTACCAGATCGCCATACTCTTCGGCGAGAACATCAAAACCGATGTTGATGTTGCCTTTTTCTTTTTGCATCCGGCGTACGTCCTGGATGACAACCGCGCCGTCGTGCCCGGCATTCTCCGCCAACTGACGCAGCGGCTCTTCGAGCGCGCGCCGCAAGATCGCGACGCCCGTGCCAATGTCGCCGGTGCCTTCGACTTTGTCGAGCGCGGGAATCGCGTTGATCAACGCGACGCCGCCGCCGGGGACGATGCCTTCCTCAACTGCCGCGCGCGTCGCGCTCAGCGCGTCTTCCACGCGATGCTTTTTCTCTTTCAATTCGGTCTCTGTCGCCGCACCGACGCGGATGACTGCCACCCCACCCGCGAGTTTTGCGAGCCGCTCTTGCAGTTTCTCCTTGTCATAGTCCGACGTGGTCTTGTCGATCTGCGCCTTGATCTCGTTGATGCGACCCTTGATGTCCTTGTCCGAGCCAGACCCTTCGATGAAGGTCGTGTCGTCCTTGGTCGAGATAACTTTGCGGCACTGACCCAGGTCGCTGATTTGCGTCGTTTCGAGCTTGCGACCCATCTCTTCGGTGATGACGTTGCCGCCGGTCAGGATCGCCATATCGCGCAGCATTTCCTTGCGGCGGTCGCCAAAGCCGGGCGCCTTGACCGCGATCACGTTCAGCATCCCGCGCAATTTGTTCAGCACGAGCGTCGCCAGCGCCTCGCCGTCCACATCTTCAGCGACGATCACGAGTTCGCGCTTGCCCATCTGCACCAATTTCTCCAGCAAGGGCACGATGTCGGTGTGCGCGGAAATTTTCTTGTCGGTGAGGAGGATGTAGACGTTCTCGAGGACCGCTTCCATTCGCTCCGGGTTCGTGACGAAATAGGGCGAGATGTAGCCGCGGTCGATCTGCATACCTTCGACGTACTCGGTCTCGAACGCGAGACCGGTCTTGGACTCTTCGACGGTGATGACGCCGTCCTTGCCCACCTTGTCCATCACGTCCGCGAGCAGTTTGCCGATCTCTGGATCGGCGGCGGAAATCGACGCGACGTTCGCGATCTCTTCCTTGCCCTTGACCGGCTTTGCCATCTTCTTGAGTTCTTCGACGAGCGCCGCAGTGCCGCGCTCGATCCCGCGCTTGAGCAGCATCGGGTTCGCGCCGGCGGCGACATTCTTCAAGCCCTCGTTCACAATCGTCTGCGCCAGTACCGTCGCGGTGGTCGTGCCATCGCCCGCGACGTCGTTCGTTTTGGTCGCCGCTTCCTTCAAAAGCTGCGCGCCCATGTTCTCGTACGGATTCTCCAATTCGATCTCTTTCGCGACGGTCACGCCATCGTGCGTGACGGTCGGCGCGCCGAATTTCTTATCGAGCGCGACGTTGCGACCTTTGGGTCCGAGCGTCGTCTTGACGGCATTCGCCATCGTATCGACGCCAATTTTGAGATGATGACGCGCCTCTTCCGAGAACGCCAGTTGTTTTGCAGGCATCTGATTATTCCTCCTAATTTCGTTTGCTAGGGTAGGACAAGTTTGAAGACTTGTCCTACATTATTTTTCCAAGACGGCGAGAATATCTTTCTCGCTCATGATCAAGTATTTCTTCTCATCGAGTTTGATTTCGCTGCCCGAGTACTTGGCGAACACGACCTTGTCGTGCAACGCCACTTCCATCTCGACGCGCTTTTTGCCGTCCTCGTCCCAGCGACCGGGACCCACGGCGACGATCAACCCCTCCTGCGGTTTTTCTTTTGCGGTCTCGGGCAGCAGAATTCCACTCGCCGTCTTTTCTTCTTGTTCGAGTGGCTCTACAATGACACGGTCCGCCAGTGGCCGCATGTTGAGCTTTTTGTCAGCCATAACAGAATCCTCCTTGATGAGTTTTGTTTTCCCTGGTTAGCACTCTTGCGCGGCGAGTGCTAACACGCCTAATATACACCAAAAAAAAGAATTGTCAAGTCCTTCAAAAAACAGAAATGGGCAGGGATCGAGTAGCACTCTCCCTGCCCAACTGCCAACGCCGCGCCGCGCTATTTGCAATGTTGGTTGTACCAATCCAGCGCGCCCTGCACCGCGGTGTCGGTCGAATTCATCTGCATCGCCTTGTCGAGGTACTGCTTGCCCTTGCCGCAATCTTTGAGATTGACGTAGGAGATGCTCAACTTGTAATAATACTCCAGCCGATTGCCGCCCAGCGAAATCGCTTTCTCGAGATTGGTGACCGCGTCCTGCCAGTCCTGCTGCACAAAATAAACGTGACCGAGATGACCGTACGGCACTTCGTACGTTGGATCGACTTGAATCGCCTGATCGAGTTGCGCGATCGCGCGGGAATAATCGCCGGAGATGGCGTAGACCCAGCCCAGCTCGTCGTACACCGTCGGATCGTTGGGATCGATCTTGAGCGCTTGTTGCAGCGTCGCGACGGCGTCCTTGATATTGTTGATCGCCAGATAATTGCGCGCCAGACTGACGTAGAGGTACGCGAACTTGGGGGCAATCTGAATCGCGCGCTGGTACTCCGGAATCGCCTTGCGATAACTGCCCAGCGCCTCGTAGACGTACGCCAGGTCGCGGTGCGCGTCGACGTTGTTGTCGTCCAACTGTACCGCCTTGAGCGCGGAACGCAGCCCTTCGTCCGGTCGATTCATATCGGCGTAAATCTCCGCGGCGTACGCGTATCCCGAAGAATAGTTCGTGTTCAACTCGGTCGCGCGCAGCGCGAGGTTGAGCGCTTCGTCGTAGCTGCCCTTCCAGTCCAACGCCTCTGCGAGCGCGCCCATATTTTCCGGACGCTGGTCGTTGATCTGCATCGCGCGGCGACCGGCGTTCACCGCATCGTCGTACTTGCGCAGCAGGATGAGCGGCTTGACCATCCGCGCGTACGCGATGTCGTTCAGCGGCTGCAATGCAATCACTTGCTGATACTCCGCGATGGCTTGAGCAAACTGCCCGTTCGCAAAGAACGCGTCGCCCTTTTGCATGTGACTCTGCGCGGTTTCGGTGGGCGTAGGCGACGGCGTGACCGTGGGCTGTAATGACTTGGGCAGCGGAATATTTTGCGAGACGTACATTCCATTCGACGCGAGGAGCAAGACGATGAGGTACGCGCCAACGATCAGAATAATGAACGAGAGAAGACAACCTTGCCACCACGGCGCGCCGCGTTTCTTCGGACCGATGTACATATTGATCGACATATCCAGAACTCCGTTCAACCGTTCCGCGTAAGGCGAACCATTCGCCTGCGAATGCTTCGCCCCTACTGAATCCGCACCGCGCCCAAGATCAGATGATCGCCGATGACTTTGCCGCCGGGCGCGGTGATCGGCAAGCGCGCGCCGTTGTCTGCGCGATACATTCCGATCTCGACGTGGTAATCTCCCGGCGGCGTGCCCGCCCCGATCAGGATGCCGTAATTGTCGTCGATCTTGTCGCCGGCGCGCCAGGTGGTGGTGATGCGCGTGTCGCCTACCGGCTCGCCGTCGCGCTGCGCGACGACTTGGTTGTTCGCGTTGAGCAGATGCACGAAGACTTTATCGCGCGTCGTGGGCGATTGATCGGCTTGCCAGTACAGCGTCAGCGTCAGAATGTCCCCGGCGTGCGCGGTGCGTTGATCGAGTTGAAAGCCCGCGAGTGTGATCTCATTGCCGACTTGCGCGTCGAGCGGCTGCGCCTCGCCGCGCGGCGTCGGCGCGACGCCGTAGACGGCGAGCCGCACGTTGCCGTGCCACTCGTCGAGCGCCTTGAACGCTTTTTCCGCCAGCCGTGTCTCGACGATGCCCTGCGGATCGCTCTGGTCGGTCGCGTAGTAAATGGCGAACAGGCGCTGCACCTTGCCGAGCATATCGTCCACATCGGCGCGCGTGGCTTGCGGGTCGGGCGGGCGCATCCGCGGGAGAAGGAAGAACGGCTGATCGCCGCGCTGGTAATATCGCACCACGTCGATCTGACCGGGCGCATCGACCAGAATGCCATCGCCGGGACGCGCGTTGGAATCGATGAAATGCAAGATGGCGCGATAGTCGTCGCGCGCGTACGTTGGGTCGAAATAATAATTGCGAAGAGAAAGCAGTGAGAAAATCAGAATAGCCAACGATACAATGCCAAATAACAGAGCGCGAGGGGCGAGGGGCGACGAGCGCGTTGTCCATTGCGAATTGCCAATTGCTATTTGCGTCAGTCCGCGCGCGACCAGAATCAAGAACGCGGGTGTGGCAAGCAGCAAGAGTTTCGGATTGTACGCCGGGCGCGAGAGCGAGACGATGTACATCACTCCGACCGGCGTCAGCGTCCAGACCGCCAGCGTAGCGATGCCCCAGTCCGCGTGAGAATTGCGCGTCCAGCGCAAGCCGAGCAGAAACAAAATACCGAAAACGATCGCCACCCCGGCAGCCGTCGTGCCTTCCAGCGTGATGCCGACGCTGAAGACGTTGAGCACGCGCCAGACCAGCGTCGGCAGATCGAACGGTTCGCTGATGGAGGGCCACGTTGCCAGTTGATTGCCGGCGCGCAGGTACCACGGCAGGAACGCCAGCCCGGCAATCGCTTGCGCGGCGATCCAGAACGCAAGGGAATGCTTGATGGAGGACGGGGGACCGCTTCGCGCGACGGAAGACGGACGACGAAGGACGGAAGATCGCCAAGCGAAGAAGAGCCACGCGACGAACGCGAGATTTTCGGCGATGACCACAAACGCGCCGACGTAATCGGTGTACAGGACAGCAATCGTCGCCGCGATGTAGAGAAGCCAGAAGAGCGATCGGCGGGTACGCGAGTTGCGCGGGGAGAGTGGCAAAGAACCAGATTCGACTTCTGCGCTTCGTCCCTCGCCTCCCGCCCCTCGCTTGAGCATCACCGCCATCGCGTACACCGACACCGCGCTCCACAGCGTCACCCAGATGTACATTCGCGTTTCTTGCGAGTAATAAACTTGAAACGCCGAGAAGGTGGAGAGTAACGCGGCGATGATTCCAACGCGGCTGCCGAAAAAAGTCTGCGCGATCTTGAAGGTGAGCGCGACGACCAGAACGCCGGCGACCACGGACAGAAATCGTACCGCGTATTCCGATGTTCCCACAAACGGCATCCAGAAATGCAGCAAAAAATAGTACAGCGGCGGATGGATGTCGCGCGCAGCGCCGTCGACGATGGCGGACAGCGACAAGGACGACAACGCGACGCTCGTGCCCTCGTCGTTCCACAGACTCTGCGCGCTCAGCAAATAGACGCGCAGCGCGAACGCGATGACGAGCGCGCCATAGAGCCAGAGTTGATTCTTGCGTTTGCGGATAAATTCAACCAATGCGACGACCTAACTCGGCGGGTTAGTCAACCACGCCCGATCAAATCGGACTGAACAATAGTCGGATGGATCCGACGCTGTTTTGCAGCACGGAAATCGATTTCCGTGCGTTCCGCGCCAACAGTTATTTCCGATCATATCTATTGAATCACCACGCTCTCCCGCTTGTCCCACGCGCGCTCTTTGGGTCCAACCGGGATGGGACCGACCTTCGTCTGGATGTCGCCGTCCGCGCACACCGCCAGGCGCGCGCCGCCGCACTCGCGCGGCACTTCGATCCACAGCCACAGGTGCCGCGCGCCGAGCAGGGTCTTGCTCTGCGGACGCAGTTCCCAGCGCGGCGCACGCTCTGCCGCGCCAAACCAGCCGACCACAGTCGGCTCGATCTGCCCCAAACGAATATCGCTGCTGACTTTGCCGAGCGAGCCGCTCGCGTCGCCCACCTTGAGTTCGGGTCCCAATTCGACCGAGACGACGCGCGGTTCGCCTTCGTACAGATCGCGCGGAAAGAGTTCGTACACGCTGGGGTGCGCCGCGCTGGGCGACGCCGACCACAGGTACGCTTCACAGCGCGCAAACACAAACTGCGCGCCTGCGTCGCGCGCCTCGCGCGGAAGATCGAACTCGAAGCCGAGACGCACCTGATAGTACGCCGCCGCGCGCCCCGACGTGGCGAGTTTGCTCGCGTCCTCCACGCGCGTCCAGCGCGGCTGATGCACGCACACCTCGCCGCGCGCCTTTTGCTCGATCTCGGCGACGCCTGCCGCGCGCTCCGCCGCCGAACGAAACGACCGCGTGACTTGTTCCACGCTCTCCAGCGTTGGCACGAGTTCATCGGTAAACCAGATGTGGGACATAGTCGCCTCCTGTTCTGCCTCGCGATCAGCGCCCCGCGATAAATCGCAGGGCTAGAGCATCGCCCCGTGAACGGGGCTTGTGCCTCAAGTCGGATTCATCCGACGCTGTACAAGCCCGCCGATTGATCTGCGTCGTCACCGCCAATCGCCCATCAGCACGAACGGCGCCCAGATGTGCGGCTCGTCTTTGTATTGCTCGCGCAGCGCCAGCGTTGCCTCTTGCGCCGCAAGCGATTTGGCTTTGCCCGCCTGAACGCGCTGATAAAAATCCAGCATCCATTCCTTGGTCGTGTCCGAGCGCACCGACCAGAGCGCGAGCAGGAGCGACGACGCGCCCGCGTAAAAGAGCGCGCGCGCCATCCCGACCAGATCATCGCCCGCGTTGACGCCGCTCAACGCCAACTGGCTCGCGCTCAACGTGACCAGATCGGCGCGCAGCTTCAAGCGCATCCAATCGCGCGCGGTGAACACGCCGCCCGCCAGCACGACCGCCGAGCCGAGCGCGTCGTCCGCGCGGAACACGCCGTGGCAGGAAAGGTGAATCAGCCGCGCGTCCGGCGCGCGCTCGGCGAGCGCATCTTTCGTTGCCGCGCCATCCACCAATGCTTTGCCGCCAAACAGCGCCGCAATCTCCTCCGCCTCGCCGATGAAGGTTGGGCGTTCCTCCGGACGCAGCGCATAGCCCATCACCAGCGCGGGCAGACCTGGAAGGTCTTGGAGACCCTCAAGGTCTATTGCCCGCTCCAGCACCGCCGCCGATGGCGCGTACGCGACCGCGTGCTTGGCGATGAACGGCGCACCATTGCAGGTGAGCGCGTGCAGTGGAACCGTATGCAAGTACCCGTGCGGGATGAAATAGACGAGCGCGGCGTCTCCCAGCAGTGGCTCAAGCGGCGCGAGCAGGATTTCGCCGAGATCAAGCCAGTCGTTGTAAATGGCGCGCCCGGCGGAGACGTGGCGCACATAGTCGAGCACCTCGGCTTCATACGGCTGGAGATACCGATGGAAGAGCGTGTCTTGGCTTAGCGGTATCTGGACGACGCGCGGCGCGTCCCAGCCCGCGCGCCAAATGATGGCGATGATCTGATCGGCAAGGTTGTGAAACTCGACCAGCGCGCTTTCAAGACCCTTCGGGTTTTTGGAAACCCGAAGGGTCTGTGCCAATGCGCGCAATTTGTCCCACGTGGGCGTGTCGCCGCGGCGAAACGAGATATAATCGCGTGCGGCACCCCCGCCCTTCCCTCCCCTGTCTATGACAGGGGAGGGAAGTTGGAGCATCTCGTTCCACGTCTGTTCCAGTTCGCGGGTCAGCGCGGCGCGGCGGGCGACGAGCGTGCGCTCCACTTCGGTGGCGCGGTCGGTACGAGTATCGACATTGGTCAGCGACTCGGTCACCTCGCGCAGTTGGAGACGCAAATCGTTCTCGCGCGCGAGCAAGTCTGCCGGAATGTCCGCGGGCGGGGGAATTTCTCCCAGACCCATCTCGCGCAAAAAGGCGCGCGAGCGCGCAGCTTCGGCATCCAGGAGGATGTCGCGTGCGATGGACGGATTCTGCCCGACGAGTCTCAGGCAGGTTGCGATGTCACGGTCACAGAGACGCGCCAGTTCTTGCGCTTCGGCTTGGATGCCCACCGAACTGATGGTATCGCGAAAGAGACGCTCGCCGGCTCGCATGGCGACGTCCAACGCGGTATGCAGCGCGCCCCAATCCGATCTTTCTTGGGCAACGTTGGCAAGGTTTCGCGCGGTCATTCTAGCGCGGTCTGCCCAGAGGTCAACCGTGTAAACCTGTAACGCCTGCTCGTAGTGCCGAATCGCTTGCTCCAGATTCTCCGCCCGCTCCCCACGAATCCGATCCGAGTAGGCGGTCGCCAAGTTGTTCTGCGT
>VFSW01012759.1_pt1 | contig 11708 bp, 12 predicted proteins | sample 5358111 | NCBI WGS metagenome assembly VFSW01 (sample SAMN11554181, study PRJNA540505) | mine drainage metagenome | isolation source: sediment from site ElyBrook_90M | place: USA: Ely Copper Mine, Vershire, VT | collected 2017 | reverse complement strand
CGTCGGCGTCGAGGATCTGGAAGGTTTCCGGCAGCCCCGCCTCGCGCCAGTGCCGGCGCAGCAGCCGATGCGCGATGCCGTGGAAGGTGCCCACGGTGAGGCCCTGGGTGCCGCCGGGGATCAGCGCCTCCAGCCGCGCGCGCATCTCGCCGGCGGCCTTGTTGGTGAAGGTGACCGCGAGTACGGCCCACGGCGGCACCCGCTCGACCTGGGTCAGCCAGCCGATGCGATGGGTGAGCACGCGGGTCTTGCCCGAGCCGGCGCCGGCGAGCACCAGGTAGTGCCCCGGCGCGGCGGCCACAGCTTCGCGTTGCGCGTCGTTGAGCGGGTCGATCAGGTGTGAGACATCCATTCCGACGATTGTAGCGGGCGGCTGCAAAAAACCGTGGCGCGGCGCGGCGGCCTTTCGCTCCCTCGCGACCACTCAGCGCTTGTTGGCGATACCGCCGACCAGCAGCAGGCCGCCGACCACGATGCCGGCGATCAACAAGATGATGCCGGCGATGATCAGTCCTGCGCGCATGGAAACTCCCCGTGGTGGATGTGCGGCGAGCATTGACTACTTCCTCCGCTTGATTTGACCCGAACCTTTGGCGTGTTGCGTGCATTCAAGGATGCTTGTCAGGCCCCTTCATCGAGGCGGGTAACCGCAAGAACCAAGGCTTCGCACGGGGAGTCTTCCACACGAAAGGCCGCCAGCCAGCGCGACAGCCCTGCGCCATTCAGCGCTGCGGTCAGCGGCGGCAGATCATCCGGCAGTTGCGCGATGGCTGTCGTGAGTGCAGCGAGGTCGACACGTGCGAATGCGGCGTCCACACGCGATGCCGGCAGGGGCCTGGCGTACGCACGTGCAAGGAAAGCGTCGAGGTCGAGCGGTCCGGCGGGCAACTCGTCGAGATTGGCCATGGCCGCCTTGGCTGCGGCGTCCTCTTCGCGCGATTGCTGCTGCAGACGGTCTATCTCATCTTCCGACAGCGGTGGCGCGGCAAAGTTGAATACCGTAAGTGCCGCCAATTCCGGGTCGGCTTCGATGCGATCGGCGAGATCGTTCAAAGCGATGCGCCTCTGCTCCTCGCGCTGCGCGTCGTTGAGTCCGTCGTCTGGGGGCGGTCCGGCGAGTGCCAACTCGTCCCTGATTTCGCCCATCATCTGCTGCATCGCCAGCATCGGCAATCTATTCGCGTGCAGCAACAGCCAGGAGAACTCGTTGCGATCCATGGCCATCACAGCGCGGAGGCTGAAATCAGCATGCTGCCGGCGAGCAGCAGCGGTACCGGTCGCAGCATGGATGCGGCGCGCTGCAGTGCCGCGATGCCGACCTGGTTGATGCGGCTGGTCATCGCTTGCAGGATGGCGCGGATTACCGTGTTGGTGAGCGATGCGTCGTTGGCCACGTGGATGTCGGCCCAGCGCGCCGCCATGCGCAACAGGTTTTTCAAGCGTTCACCGACCTCGCCGAGCAGCTTGACGCCATCGCAAATGATCGCGGCGATCACGTCGATACCGGTGACGGCGTCGTAGAACCCGCGTGCGGCGCCGCGCAGCACATCCTCGAACAGCGTCAGCAGCGCGGCCAGCGTGTTGAGCGTGAGCTTCCTGAACCAGCTCATGCTGGTATCGGCCATCAGCGCCTGCGCCAATTTGCTGTTGGAGTGGTCGCACGCCGCAGCGATGCCCCGCACGGCGCTCCAGTCGTCCGCGCCGCGCAGGGTTCCCGCATAGGCCTGCATATCGTGGTTGTCCATCGAAATGTTGGATAGCGGCGAGTTCAGCGTGAAGTTGTTCGGGTCGGTGTAGGGCGCCAGCACATGCTTGTACGGATAGGTGGCAAGCATCGTGATCGGATCGCGGTTGTGGGCGACGCGGTAGATATTGCCTTTGCCGATGCGGCGCTCGAACGCCTCATGTGCATCGCGATAGCCCACGCGCGGGCTGCCGAATGTGTAGAGCCGCACCGGCTTGTTCAGCCTGGCGTAGTGACCGGCGGCAAGCGTCGCGATGGCGCCGCCAAGGCTGTGGCCGACGCAATGGATGACGTCCGCAGTCAGGATCGCGCCCTGTTCGCGCTGGAGTTGCGCACAGATGCTGCCGAACGCGTTGGCGAAGCCCTTGTGGACGCGGCCGAAATCGCCGAAACCGGTATGTGCAAAGCGGAAATCCGTGCCGAGGTCATACCAGCCCAGTTCGGGACGCGTGCCGCGAACGGCAATGACGGCGTGGCGCTGTCCGCCGCGCTCGAAATGCAGGACGTAGCCGAAACCCGACACCGTGTTCCAGCCGGTGCTGCCGGCGAACATCTGGCCAAGTTGCGCACCGGGGAAATTCTTGCCCACCGAGCTATTGGTCGGGAATACACCTTTCGTGTCGCCCGACCCGAGCACGAAGTCCTGCACCTTGCCACGGGATTCGATACCTGCCGCCGGCTGTCTCAGTGCCCAGTCCTTGAGCGCGAAATAGGCATTGAGGGCAATGTTGGCCGCCTCACCCGGTACCAGCGCGAAATCCGCCATGTTCTCTCTCCCTGGGCGTGCTGATTCGTTGTCTTGAAAGCGGCGCGGTCAGAGCACGGACGAAAGATCCAGTGACCAGAACAGGCCTTCCGGTCGCTTGTCGTCGCGCCTGTCGTACGTGTGCAGCCACAACGTCTTGTCGACCATGATCCAGTCGACCACATTGCCGTCGTCAAGGCCGAGCTTGAGCACCTCCATGCCTTGCCGATGACGCGGCGAAAACACCAGGATGTGATCGTACTTGCGTACATAGACCTCGGCGCGCAGGCGCAGCTGATCGGTGTGATAGAGCAGCAACACGCGGTCTGGCCCGGCATCGCGTGTCGCCAGCAAGTTTTCAGGAGCACCAGACAGCCCGTCGTAGACAGCGTCGGAAATCTTGCGGATCTCGTGGGCCTGCCGGTCGTAAACGACGATCGACTGGAATGGCAGGCCGGTCGAATACGCCAGACCCAGCGCCACCAATGGGCCCGGCAGGCAGCCGACGTCCACCGCGCTGGCTGTAATCCAGTGCTTCTGCGCGGGATCGAGCTGGACGGGAATTTCCCGGACAAAGGAGGGCTGGGTATCCGAAGCAAGTTCCCAGAACTGCGGGCGCCGCACTTCGCCACCGATGTTGACGATGCCAAGTGGTGCCAGGCCTGCGCAGCCGGCAATGCGGAAGGCGGAATGGGTCGAGCCGGCAAAGTCGGGAGACACGAAACGCGCCGCTGGCGGCGAGCCATCCACGCGTGCTTTGGTACACCCCGTACTGACCGTGGGCGCCGGGTTAGGCGGGAAGAACGTCTCCGGCTTGAGCACCGCGTGCAGCTCGGGCGAAACCGTGGACGGCAGGCTTTCCGCCTTCCTCTTGAAGTATCCGAACATTCCAGTACTCCCGCCGTCTCCGGCCATGTCGGGTTGGCAGCCGGCGACCAGCAGACCAAGCATCAGCACCTTGACCAGTGCTCCGATTCGGCTCGAAGGCACGCGGGCGGAAGAAGCCGTTTGCATCAGCTGTGGTGCGCGTGATGGGGTATGGGCCATCGAAGGGTCTCACTGCAGACGCATCATGCTTCCCCGCGCCGGTCGCAACCGCTGACCATGAAAAGATTAGCACGCAAGGCGCGCGCCAGCCGCCAAGCGATTCGTTCGTTGCGATCCGGCGCAACGTGGGCGTTGCGTGGCGTCTGCCGCTTGAGCCGCACCGAAATCAGCGACAGCCGTCGATTTCATTTTGAGGCGTCACAGAAATCAACCAGGGAAGCCAGGCCCTGCACCGGCATAGCCGTAAGCGAGCACCGTGTGCCGCCGGGTCGGAAACCGATGGAGCCGGTGTCAGAGTGGACTGCCGCTGATTTCTCAGCCTCAGGTGTTCGCTGAAAAAGCGTCAGCGTTTTGCGGCACGGCTCAAGCGCGAGGCGTGAAGAACCTTGCTGGTGGTCTTCAGTCAGCGCTTGTTGGCGATGCCGCCCACCAGCAGCAGGCCGCCGACCACGATGCCGGCGATGCCGAGCCATCCCGGCACGCTCTTGTCGTGCGTGGCGGTGAGCTTGGCCGAGCCCAACTGGACTACGGTATCGGTTTGCTTGTAGCTGGCGTTGCCCGCCACCACCCAGATGCCGGCGATCAACAAGATGATGCCGGCGATGATCAGTCCTGCGCGCATGGAAACTCCCCGTGGTGGATGTGCGGCGAGTATGCCTGTCATCCATGTGCAGAAAAGGTACACACATATTCGCGCCGCATGAAAAAGCCCCGAAGGCTAGGGGGAGCCTTCGGGGCCGGGGTGGACGCAAGGACCCAGGGGAGAGGTTTGCGTCCGGTCGGCGGCTCAGGGAGGTAAGCCGCCAGGGATGCCATTGCGTGCATCCGATAACTTAGAGCGCCGCTTCGTGGAAAAAGTTTCCGCATCCGGCGAAATAGTTACGGTCGATTCATGCGATGAAAATTTAACCTGCAAGCGCTTGTTGCGTATGAGGTCGACAGCGCCGCGCCGAGGTCAGCTCAGTGCGCCTCGTCCCAATTGGCGCCCACCCCGACATCGACCAGCAGCGGCACGGCGAGTTCCGCCGCGCCGGCCATGCGCTCGATCACCGCTGCGCGCACCGCCTCGACCGCGTCCGCGCGCACCTCGAACACCAGTTCGTCGTGCACCTGCATCAGCATGTGCACGTCGTCGCGCGCGCCGATCCAGTCGGCCACCGCGATCATCGCGCGCTTGATGATGTCGGCCGCGCTGCCCTGCATCGGCGCATTCACCGCGGCGCGCTCGGCGCCCTGGCGCAGGCCCTGGTTGCGCGAGGTGAGGTTCTCCAGATACAGCCGGCGGCCGAAGATCGTCTCCACGTAGCCGTCGCGGTGGGCCTGTTCGCGGGTGGCATCCATGAAGGCGCGCACGCCGGGGTAGCGGGCGAAGTAGCGCGCCATGTAGTCGCCGGCCTCGCCGCGGTCGACGCCGAGCTGACGCGCCAGGCCGAACGCGCTCATGCCATACATCAGGCCGAAGTTGATCGCCTTGGCGGCGCGGCGCTGGTTGCTGCTGATGTCCTCCGGCGCCAGCCCGAACACTTCCGCCGCGGTGGCGCGGTGCACGTCGCCGCCCTCGTGGAACGCCTTCAGCAGGCCTGCGTCGCCGGACAGGTGCGCCATGATGCGCAGCTCGATCTGCGAGTAATCCGCGGCCAGCACTTTCCATCCCGGCGGCGCGATGAACGCCTGGCGGATGCGCCGGCCCTCCTCGGTGCGCACCGGGATGTTCTGCAGGTTCGGCTCGGAGGAGGAGATCCGTCCGGTCGCCACCGAGCCCTGGTGATAGCTGGTATGCACGCGGCCGGTGCGCGGGTTGACGATGCCGGACAATTTGTCGGTATAGGTGGAGCGCAGCTTGGCCAGGCCGCGGTAGTCGAGGATCAGCCGCGGCAGCGCGTGCGTGTAGGCAATCGCCTCCAGCGCCTCCTCGTTGGTGGAAGGCTGGCCGGTCGGGGTTTTCATCCTGGCCTGCAGGCCAAGTTCGTCGAACAGCACCGCCTGCAGCTGCTTGGGCGAATCGAGGTTGAACTCATGCCCGGCCAGCGCATACGACTGCTGCTGCAGTTCGAGCATGCGCTTGCCCAGCTGCTGGCTCTGCCGGCGCAGCTCGTCGCCGTCGATCAGCACGCCGCGGCGCTCCATCGCGGCCAGCACCGGCACCAGCGGGATCTCGATGTCCTCGTAGACGCCACGCAGCCTGGGCACGCTCTGCAGCAGCGGCCACAGCGCGTGATGCAGGCGCAGGGTGATGTCGGCATCCTCGGCGGCATAGCGGCAGGCAGTGTCCAGGTCCACCTGCGAGAACGAGATCTGCTTCGCGCCCTTGCCGGCCACCTGCGCGTACTTGATCGTCTCGTAGCCGAGATATTTCTGCGCCAGCGAGTCCATGTCGTGGCGCGTGGCGGTGGCGTTCCACACATAGGACTCGAGCATCGAGTCGTGCTTCAGCCCCTGCACGGCGATGCCGTAGTGCGACAGCACGTTGATGTCGTACTTGGCATGCTGGCCGAGCTTGGGTCGCGCCGGATCCTCGAACAGCGGCCTCAGCGCGGCCAGCACGCGGTCGCGATCGAGCTGCTGCGGCGCACCCGGGTAGTCGTGCCCCAGCGGGATGTAGCAGGCGTGGCCCGGCACCACCGCGAAGCTGAGGCCGACGATCTCCGCGCGCATCGCGTCGATGCTGGTGGTTTCGGTGTCGAACGCGATCAGCTCGGCGACGCGCAGTTTTTCCAGCCAGGCGTCGAGCTGCGGCTGGGTGGTAATCAGCTCGTACTCGCCGGCCGCCTAATGTGTGGTCGCGACTTCAGTCGCGATGCTCTGCGGGATGGGCGAAAGAGAATCATCGCGACTGAAGTCGCTCCCACCGCCGGCATCACCGGCAGCCGCATCCCGCTCCTTCAGCGCGGCCTTGAACCCGTAGCGGGTGTACAGCTCGCGCAGCCGGGCGGTGTCGGCTGGGCGCTGGGCCAGCTCGATGGGGCCGAGATCCAGCGGCACGTCGGTCTTGATCGTCACCAGCGCGCGCGACAGCGGCAGCTGCGGCAGCGCGGCGCGCAGGCTCTCGCCGATCTTGCCGCCGATGCGCTCGGCGTTGGCGATCACGCCGTCCAACGTGGCGTATTCGGCCAGCCACTTGGCGGCGGTTTTCGGGCCGCACTTGGGCACCCCCGGCACGTTGTCGACGCTGTCGCCGGTGAGCGCGAGGAAGTCGATGATCTGCTCCGGCCGCACGCCGAATTTCTCCAGCACGCCGGCGCTGTCCAGCACCGTGTTGGTCATGGTGTTGATCAGGGTGACGTGAGAGCCCACCAGCTGCGCCAGATCCTTGTCGCCGGTGGAGATCAGTACCTCGATGCCGAGCGCCTGCGCCTGCCGCGCCAGCGTGCCGATCACGTCGTCGGCCTCCACCCCGGCCACGCGCAGGATCGGAAAGCCCAGCGCGCCGACGATCGCCAGCATCGGCTCGACCTGTGCGCGCAGGTCGTCCGGCATCGGCGGGCGATGGGCCTTGTACTGCTCGTACAGCGCATCGCGGAAGGTCGGGCCGGAGGCATCGCTGACGAACGCCAGATACTCCGGTTTCGCCTTCAGCGTGGCGCGCAGCATGTTGACCACGCCGAACAGCGCACCGGTCGGCTCGCCCTGCGCGTTGTTCAGCGGCGGCAGCGCATGAAACGCGCGGTACAGGTAGGACGAGCCGTCGATCAGGATGAGTTTTGGCATGCCGTATTGTCGCATGCGTGCGCCAGCTGACGTGCTTCACGGGAGGCCAGCGAACGCGCTGTTATGCTTTGACACCCGACCGAGGTTGCCGCCCATGAAAACCGCTGCCTTGCTGGCCGCCGCCAGCATCCTGCTTGCCTCCGGCGCCCTGGCGCAGACTGCACCGCCGAGCGGCAACGTGCCGCCACCACCGGGCATGAACGATCCGGGCGTGCAACCGGTGGCGCCAGCCCCGACCAGCGCCGCACCGGCCCCCGCGCCGGCGCACACATCAACCATATCGCGGCGCCTGCCGTCGATGCAGGACCACTCCGGCGATAGCAAGCACATGACGCTGCCGCAGGTCAGCGTGCATCGGGAAGGCCAGAACGAGGTGCAGGAATATCGCCGCAGCGGCATGGTGTACATGGTGGTGGTGACGCCGAAGGGCGGCATCCCGCAAACCTACCTGGTCGACCCGGACGGCACGCGCCACATGCAGCCGGGGCAGCCGCCGGTGCAGCCGGTGATGTACAAGGTGCTGGAATGGGGCAAGAGCAAGCCGGCCGCGGCGGCCTCGAGCGCTACGCCGCCGGGTGACAGCGGCCACTGAGACAACACACGCGTGGTTTCCGGCACCGCCCGGCGTGACGGCGCCGCAACGATAGCGAGGGGAGGGCGGCGTGATGCATCTGCGTGACAGCTGGCTGCTGTTTGCCCTGGGTTCGGCGCTGTTCGCCGCGCTCACCGCGCTGTTTGGCAAGCTGGGCGTGGTCGGGATCAATTCCAACCTGGCCACCTTCATTCGCACCGTGGTGATCCTGCTGGTTACCGCCGGCATCCTCAGCCTGCGCCAGGAGTGGGTCAGGCCGACCGGCCTGCCGTTCCATAGCTGGCTGTTTCTGGTGTTGTCCGGCATCGCCACCGGGCTGTCGTGGCTGTGCTACTACCGCGCGCTGCAGCTCGGCCCGATCAGCAAGGTGGCGCCGATCGACAAGCTCAGCGTGGCGCTGGTGATCGTGCTGGGGCTGGTGTTTCTCGGCGAGCGCCCGAGCCTGCCGCTGCTGATCGGCGGTGCGCTGATTGTGGCCGGCGCGATGGTGATCGCGCTGTTCTGAGGCGCGAGCGTCGTCAAGGCAATCCAGTGGGAGCGACTGTAGGAGCGACTTCAGTCGCGATGCGGTTGCCTTGATGCCGATCAACCGCCGCGCACTTGCCTGACTTGTCTCCGCCACTTTCAGTGGCGTGCGTGCCTCATTTATTTCCGCCACTTTCAGTGGCGTGCGTGCTTGACTTATTTCCGCCACTTTCAGTGGCGGAAATGACGCATTCCGGTGAACACCATAGCGATATCGTGCTCGTCGGCGGCGGCGATCACTTCGGCGTCGCGCAACAAGCCGCCGGGCTCGATCACCGCGCGGATGCCGGCGGCGGCGGCGGCGTCGATGCCGTCGCGGAACGGGAAGAACGCATCCGACGCCATCACCGAGCCGCGCACTTCGAGCTTCTCGTCGGCGGCCTTGATGCCGGCGATGCGCGCGCTGTAGACGCGGCTCATCTGGCCGGCGCCGATGCCGATGGTCTGGCGGTCGCGGGCGTAGACGATCGCGTTGCTCTTGACGAACTTGGCCACCTTCCAGGCGAAGATCAGGTCGTGCACCTCGGCCTCGGTCGGCGCGCGGCGGGTGACGATCTTCAGTTCGTCCGCGCCGACCATGCCGGTGGCGGCGGTCTGGATCAGCAAGCCCGAGCCCCCGCGCGTGCCGTGATGGCCGGGCTGCGCGGCGGCCAGCGTGCCGTCTACCGGCAGCGGGATCTCCAGCACGCGCACATTGCCCTTTTTCGCGAACGCCTTCAGCGCCTCGTCGGCATACGCCGGTGCCAGCACCACCTCGACGAACTGCCGCTCGACGATGACGCGCGCGGTGGCGCCGTCGAGTTCCCGGTTGAACGCGATGATGCCGCCGAAGGCCGAGGTGGGGTCGGTCTGCCAGGCCAGGTCGTAGGCGCGGCCGATGCCGTCCAGGCTCACCGCCACGCCGCAGGGGTTGGCGTGCTTGACGATCACGCAGGCCGGCTTGCTGAAGGCGCGCACGCATTCCCACGCGGCGTCGGCGTCGGCGATGTTGTTGAACGACAGCTCCTTGCCCTGCAACTGGCGAAAGGTCGCCAGCGTGCCGGGTGCCGGATGCAGATCGCGATAGAACGCGGCCTGCTGATGCGGATTCTCGCCGTAGCGCAGATCCATCAGCTTCACGAAGCGGCTGTTGACCTGCGCCGGGAAGGCGGCGTGACCGGCGATGGCGTCCTGCGTCTGGTTGAGTTCGAGGCCGGACAGGTAGTCGCTGATCGCGCCGTCGTAGCTGGCGACGCTGTTGAACGCGGCCACCGCGAGCCGGAAGCGCGTGGCGCGGGTGAGGCCGCCGTGCGCCTCGATCTCGGCCAGCGCAGCGTCATATTGCTCGGGCGCGGTGAGCACGCCGACGTCGTTCCAGTTCTTCGCCGCCGAGCGCAGCATCGCCGGGCCGCCGATGTCGATGTTCTCGATCGCCTCTGCCAGCGTGCAGTCCGCCTTGGCCACGGTCTGCTCGAACGGATAGAGGTTCAGCACCAGCAGGTCGATCGGCGCGATGCCGAGTTCGGCCATCACGGCGTCGTCGATGCCGCGCCGGCCAAGCAGGCCGCCATGCACCTTCGGGTGCAGGGTCTTGACGCGGCCGTCCATGATCTCGGGAAAGCCGGTGACGTCGCTGACCTCGGTCACCGCAATGCCGGCCTCGCGCAGCGCCTTGGCGCTGCCGCCGGTGGACAGCAGCTGCACGCCGGCGGCGCTCAGTCGCCGCCCAAGCTCGATCAATCCGGTCTTGTCGGAGACGCTGAGCAGGGCACGACGAATCGGTGTGACGGCAGGTGCGGACATGATGGCTTCCAGGGCGGCAAGCCGCACATTGTAGCCGAGCCGGCGGCCGGCCGCGGTACAAGAGGCTGATTCAGGGCGAGGTTTTGGACGGCCAAACGCGCGGCGGCCGGTGCCGCGACCGTTACAGCAGGCCGTGCGTTCCCAGCTTCTTGCGCAGGGTGGCGCGGTTGATGCCCAGCGCGCTGGCGGCGCGGCTCTGGTTGCCATCGTGGAACGCCAGCACCTCGCGCAGCAGCGGGATCTCCACTTCGCGCAGCACCAGCGCATGCAGGCCTTCGGCACATTCGGTATCGCCGATGTCGGCCAGATAGCGGCGCACGGTGCGGCTGACGCATTCGCTCAGCGCGCTCTGACCACTGCCGACGTGGGATGGGCTGGCCTGCGCGCCGGCACTCTGCGACGAGGTCGGTTTTGTGGCCTCGGCTGCAGGCAGTCTGACGGCGTTCACGGGCATCTCCCCTCATGGGCGAAGCGGCGGCTACATGGGCCACGGCATTGGTTATGGCGATGGGCGCGGATCGCGGCGCGCATCGTGCAGCGCATGCCGGACATGCGCGAGCGACGGATTCTACCCGCGTGTCGGGTGAAAATTAAGTGCTATTCGAAGTCGAATTCGAAGGCGACGGCCTTGTCGCCGGGATCTTCGACTTCCAGCAGCAACACGGTGGTGGCGCCTGGCGCCAAGCCGCGTCGCAAGATGCTGCGGTCGTCGAGGTATTCACGCGGCTGCAGCCGGCGCATCGCCAGGCGCTGGCCCTGCGCATCGGACAGGGTGATCGTGAGCACCGGGTAGGGCTGCGCGAAGGCGGCATCGTTGCGCACGCTGGCACTGATCATCAGCGCGCCGGGTACGCTGGGATGCGCCTGCACGTTGCTGGCCAGCAGACGCAGCTGGGCCGGCGCGGCGATCAGCGGCAGCTGGCAGCCGAGCACGGCGCAGCTGCTGCGCAGCCAGCCGCCCACCGTGGCATCGCGGATCAACACGCCGCGTTCGGCCCAGGCCAGCTGACCAGCCAGCAGCAGGGTCAGTACCGTGCACACAATCACCCACGGCCAGCGCCGTTCGCCGGTGCGCTGGTGGCGTGGCCGCCGTTCGCGCGAGCGTCCACGCCATCGACCGAGCCGCGGCGGCGCCGGCTCGCGCGCAAACCGCGGCGCGAAGGTGAGCTGCGAAAAATCCTCGGTTGCCGCGGTCAACGGCTCGGGATTGACCACGGCGACCGGATCGGGCCGCGGCCGATAGACCACCAGATCGATGCATGGCGGCTCGAACGCGGGCTCGTTCACCGGCAGCTCGCGGAACGGCTCCGGCGGCAGCTGCGCGGTGAGCGTGGCGATGCTGTCGAAACTGGCCCCGCAGTGGCCGCAGATCACATGGCCGTGGGCCTGCACAAGGGTGTGCGCATCCAGCGAAAAGACCGACAGGCATTCGGGGCATTGGGTATACATGCAGGCCGCTTTGATCGGTGTCGCGCAAGCTTAGCAGGCTGGGGCAAGGCGACCGGCGCGTCGGCCGCTCCAGCGCATCCATGCGCCCGCGGCACTAGCGCATCCATGCGCGGCGG
>VFSW01012758.1_pt1 | contig 11711 bp, 7 predicted proteins | sample 5358111 | NCBI WGS metagenome assembly VFSW01 (sample SAMN11554181, study PRJNA540505) | mine drainage metagenome | isolation source: sediment from site ElyBrook_90M | place: USA: Ely Copper Mine, Vershire, VT | collected 2017 | reverse complement strand
CCTCGAGCCGGTGTCAAACTGCGACATCCTCCGCGCCCACCCCAAGCTCCCCTTCCACAACGGCCCGTATTCTTACACGATCGTTCGGGACGGCGCCACGCGCGGCTACCAAGTCACCGACGGACACGATACCCTCACCGCCCCCCTCGCCTGGGCCTTCGGTCTCGGCGACGCCGGACAAACCTACGTCTTCACGCGCAACGGCAACTGGTACGAAAGCCGTGTCAGCTTCTTCAACGACACGCAAGCCCTGGACCTGACCCTCGGCGCTTCTTCCCGCAAACCGTCGTCGCTCGAAGAAGCCGCTGGCCGGCTGATGTCGGCCAACGACGCCCGCGATTGCTTCGACTGCCACTCCACAGCGGGTATCCGCAGCCACACGCTCGACGTCGCTTCCGCTGTTCCAGGCATTCAGTGTGAAAACTGCCACGGCCCGGCCGCCGCGCACGTCCAGGCCATGCGGGCCGGGAACTTCAAAGCCGCCGCGCCGCCCCGCCTGTCCGCCCTCACAACCGAAGAAATGTCGGACTTCTGCGGGCGCTGCCATCGCACCTGGGCCCAAATCGAATCCCAAGGCCTGCGCGGCGTCCTCGACGTCCGCTTCCAGCCCTACCGGCTCACCAACAGCCACTGCTACGACGCGGCCGATCCGAGAATCCGCTGCACCGCCTGCCACGACCCGCATCAGCCGCTCGTGCGCAATATATCGTTCTACGATACAAAGTGCCTCGCCTGCCATTCAACCACCGCCCGCGCCTGCCCAGTCGCCAAACACAGTTGCGCCTCTTGCCACATGCCCAAAATCGCCCTTCCAGGCGCTCACTACCGCTTCACAGACCACGAAATCCGTGTCGCGAAAGCGGGTGATCCTTACCCCGATTAACTCTCCTCGGACGCGGCGTTCCCCGCGCCGCCCGGCCGCGTTGTTTACGATGGAAGGAATGAGATTTTCGCGCCGGAGACTGCTGTCGGCCCTGGCCGGCTGCGGCGCCGCACATCTGCTTCGAGGAACCGAAACCGGCGCGCCGCTGTTTGAGGAGATCCCCGCTTCGGCGAGCGGCATCACCTGGGTGCATGACAATGCCATGTCGCCCAATCGCTATTTGCCCGAAACCATGGGCCCCGGCTGCGCCTTCTTCGACTACGATAACGACGGCTGGATGGACATCTTTCTAGTCAACAGCGGCCCGTCGGATTTCTTTCAGCCGCCCAAGCCGCTGCGCAACGCGCTCTACCACAACAACCGCGACGGCACGTTCACTGACGTTACCGAAAAAGCAGGCGTCCTCTCCTCCGGCTTCGGCATGGGTGTCGCGGCCGGCGACTACGACAACGACGGCCTCACCGACCTCTTTGTCACCGCCTACGGCCCGCCCGCGCTCTACCACAACAACGGCGACGGAACCTTCACCGATGTAAGCGCCCGCGCCGGCCTTGGTCCCGACGTCTTCCGCGGCCACTGGACCACCTCCGCCGTCTGGTTCGACTACGACAACGACGGCAGGCTCGACCTCTTCGTCTGCAGTTTCGTCGAGTACGGCCGCGAGCACATGATGATGTGCGGCGACAACAAGCTCGGCCATCATTTCTACTGCATCCCGCGCGTGTTCAAGGGCACGCCGAGCTTGCTGTTTCACAACAACGGCGATGGCGCCTTCACGCTAGCCAGCCAGGGCACCGACATCGAAAAATCGCTCGGCAAAGGACTCGGCGTCGTCGCCACCGACATCAACAACGACGGCCGCATGGACTTGTTCGTCGCCAACGACACCGTCCAGAACTTCCTCTACATGAACCGCGGCAAAGGCTCGCGCGGGAAAACGCGCTGGGAGGAGATCGGCCTCGCCGCCGAAGTCGGCTTCAGCGACAACGGCCAGGCCCGCTCCGGCATGGGTGTCGACGCCGGCGATATAGACGGCGACGGCTGGCAGGATCTGTTCGTCGCCAATGTCGATCAGGAGATGTTCTCCCTCTATCGCAACAACCACAACGAGGACTTCACCGACATCGCACCCAAGAACCAAATTGCCCGCGCCACACGCCTACTGAGCGGCTGGGGCCTGAAGTTCTTCGACTACGACAACGACGGCTGGCTCGACCTCATCCTCGCCAACGGCCATCCCGACGACATGATAGACCAGTATTCGCAGCAGGTGCGCTACCGCGAGCCCCTGCTGCTGTTCCACAACGAAAGCGGGCGCATGCGCAACGTCAGCACCAACGGAGGCCCCGCGTTCGGCCGCATGTTTCCCGCACGCGGCCTCGCCATCGGCGACTTTAACAACGACGGCCGCCCCGACGTCCTCATCGGCAACAACGGCGGACCTCCGGTGCTGCTCAAAAACAACACCGGCGCCGGAAATCGCTGGCTCGGGCTACGCCTTATCGGAGTGCACTGCAACCGCGACGCCATCGGCGCGCGCATCACCTGGTCGTCCGGCGGCGTCACCCGCTCGCGCCTGCGCAATGCCGGCGGCAGCTATCTTTCCTCGCACGACCCGCGCGAAATCCTCGGCATCGGCCGCGCGGAAAAGATCGACTGGGTCGAGGTCACCTGGCCGCAGCCCAGCGGGCGGAAGCAGCGAATTGTGAATCCTCCCGTTGGCAGATACGTTACGATGACCGAAGGTAAGGAGACCCTGTCATGATTTCCCGTCGCGCACTGCTCGCCTCAAGCGCCGCCACGGCCGCCGCTTCCCAAGTCAAACTCGGCGCCGCCACCCCCGAAAAGGCGAAGTTTCATCTAGGCGTTGCCAGCTACTCGTTCCGTAAGTTTTCCCGCGCCCAGGCCATTCAGATGACCAAGGAACTCGGGGTCACCTGGATCGATATCAAGGACTTCCATCTTCCGCTCACCAGCACCCCGGACGAGATCCGCGCCGCGCGCAAGGAGTTCGAAGACGCCGGCCTGCACATCGAAGGCGGCGGCAACATTTCCTTCAATAAGCCCGACGAGGCCGACATCCGTCACAAGTTCGAATACGCGAAACTTGCAGGCTTCCCCCTCATCGTCTGTGCGCCCACTCACGAGACGCTGCCGATCGTCGAGAAGTTCGTCAAGGAATACAACATCAAGATCGCCATCCACAATCACGGCCCCGAGGATCACAACTTCCCGACGCCTCAGAGCGCGCTCGACGCCGTGAAGCACCTCGATGCGCGCTGCGGCCTCTGCATCGACATCGGCCACACCGCCCGCACCGGCGCCGACATCATCGAGAGCATCCGCATGGCCGGCCCGCGCCTGTTCAGCATGCACTTCAAGGACCTCGCCAACACGAGCGAGCGCGAAAGCCAGGTCGCCGTCGGCGACGGCAAACTCCCCATCCGCGGCATCTTCGCGCAGTTGATCGAGATGAACTACTCGGGCGGCGCAATGCTCGAATACGAGATCCACGCCGACGATCCGATGCCGGGCATGCAGAAGTCCTTCGCCTTCATGCGCGGCGTCCTGGTGGGAATGCAGGCGGTCTAAAAAACAAAAACGCGCGGCGTGCGTATCTCTACGCTCCGCCGCGCGTTGTTGGGTTCGCTTGGAATTAGCTGTGTGCTTCGGCCTTCAGCTTCTCCCGCTGCTCGCGCAGAATCGCCTTCCGGCTCAACTTGATCTTGTTGCCTTCGAGCGCCAGCACCTTCACCAGAATCTGGTCGCCTTCCTTCAACTCGTCCCGCACGTTCTTGATGCGGTTCTCGCTGATCTCGCTGATGTGCAGCAGGCCATCGGTACCGGGGAAGATCTCGACAAATGCGCCGAAATCCGCCAGCCGTACCACCTTGCCGAGATACGTCTTGCCCACCTCGGCCACCGCCGCAATCTCGCTAACGCGCTGTAGGGCCTTCTCGGCCGCCACGCCGTCGGCGGCGAAGATGTTCACCGTGCCGTCGTCGCTCACGTCGATCTTGCAGCCGGTCTCATCCACGATGCTGCGGATCATCTTGCCGCCCGGCCCGATCAATTCGCGGATCTTGTCCACCGGAATCGTAACCGTGTAAATGCGCGGCGCATACTTCGACATCTCCTCGCGCGGGACAGCGAGCACGGCGGTCATCTTGTCGAGGATGAACAGCCGCGCCTTCCGCGCCTGCTCGAGTGCCTCGCGCATGATGGCCACAGTGATATTCGGCACCTTGATGTCCATCTGCAGACCCGTGATGCCCGTGCTCGTGCCCGCCACCTTGAAGTCCATGTCGCCGTAATGATCCTCGGCGCCCGCGATGTCGGTCAGGATGGCGTACTTGTCGCCTTCCTTCACCAGACCCATCGCGATGCCCGCCACCGGCGCCGCAATCGGCACCGCTGCGTCCATCAGCGCCATCGTGGCGCCGCAAACCGTCGCCATCGAGCTCGATCCGTTCGACTCGAGAATGTCGCTCACCACCCTCAGCGTGTAGGGGAACTTCTTCTCGTCCGGAATCACCGGGCTCAACGACCGCTCGGCGAGCGCGCCGTGGCCGATCTCGCGGCGCCCCGGACCACGCAGGAAACCTACCTCGCCCACGCTGAACGGCGGGAAGTTGTAGTGCAGCATGAAGCGCTTGGCGGTCTCGGCCGGATCGAACATCTCGATCCGCTGCTCGTCATCCTTCGTGCCGAGCGTGCAGGTCACCAGCGCCTGCGTCTCGCCACGGGTAAACAGCGACGAGCCGTGCGTCCGCGGCAGCACGCCCGCTTCGACGTCGATCTGACGGATCTGGTCGAACTTGCGCCCGTCCGGACGGCGGCGGCTCAACAGCATCTCGTCGCGGAAAATCCGCTCCTTCAGCGTGTCGAACAGCTTCTTGGCTTCGCTTTGTTGCTCTTCCTCGACAAACAGCGCGACGGCCTTGGCCTTCGCCTCGTCTACCTTGTGGTAGCTTTCCAGCTTTGGGTTCTTCTCGGTGTTGAGCGCATCGGTCAGCTCCGCCCGCACCGCGGTCTCGATCTGCCGGTACATCTGCTCGTTCACCGGCGCGGGCGTGTATTCCCGCTTCGGCTTCCCGGCCTTCGCCATCAGCTCACGAATCCCGGCGGCGATCTTCTTGCAGCACTCGTGGCCGTACTCGATGGCCTGGAGCACGTCTTCCTCCCTCGCCTGCTGCGCCGCCGCTTCCACCATCACAATGCCATCTTCACTCCCGGCCACCGCGATGCTCAGCTTCGCTTCGCGCGTCTCCTCGTAGGTGGGGTTCACCACCAGCTTGCCGTTTACATTGCCTATCCGCACGCCGGCCAGCACGTGGTGGAAAGGAATGTCGGAGATAGCCAGCGAGGCGCCCGCGCCGACGATGGCCAGAGTGCCAGGGTCGTTCTGCGGATCGGCCGACAGCACCATGGCGATCACCTGCGTTTCGTGGGAATAACCTTCGGGGAACAACGGCCGGATGGGCCGGTCAATCAAACGGCTGGTCAGGATCTCTTTCTCTGACGGCCGTCCTTCCCGCTTGATATAGCCGCCGGGGAACTTGCCCGCGGCGTAAGTGTACTCGCGGTAATCCACCGTGAGCGGGAAAAACGAGGCCCCCACCTTGGGCTGGTCCGCGGTGCAGGCTGTAACCAGCACCACGGAATCTCCAGAGCGAACCACCACGGCCCCATTGGCCTGCTTGGCTACTTTCCCCGTCTCCAGGGTAATTTTGCGACCGTCCAGGTCGACTTCAACTGTATGCAACATCGAAAGTGTCCTTTAATCTTGGCCCCGGGCAAGCCCGGGAGCCGATCCGATTAAGAGGAGGGCGGGGAGGGATTGAATGGATGAGCGGCCGCCCACCAGGGCGGTGTTACCCTGTGCCTGGCTTCTAGCGACGGATGCCGAGGCTTTGAATCAGGGCCTTGTACCTTTCCGGGCTACGGCTCTTCAGATAGTCCAGCAAGCGCCGCCGCCGGGCCACCATCGACAGCAATCCGCGCCGCGAGTGATGATCCTGCTTATGCGTCTTGAAGTGATCTTCCAACAGCCGAAGCCGCTGGCTGAGCAGCGCTATCTGTACCTCTGGCGATCCGCTGTCAGACTTGTGACGCTTGTGCTGAGTAATGACTTCTTGCTTTACTTCGGACGCCAGTGCCATTCGCGAGTAGATACTCCTCGTCTTACCTTAATCTTCTATTCTGTACCCTAATAGGATACACATAGCCGCCCCGTCTTCGCAACTGCAACTTGGCCGGTGCAAGCCAAAGGTCCGCTTGAGCTGTCCGCCTACGCGCCCGCGGCAACCACCGGATTGCGCAACTCGCCCAGGTGCTGGACGCTCACCACCACGTCGTCGCCAGGCTGCAGGTACCGCGGCGGCTTGCGCGCGAAACCAACGCCCGACGGCGTTCCGGTCGAAACGATATCGCCGGGCTCCAGCGTAAATACACTGGAAAGGAACTCGATCAGCTCGGGAATTTTGAAAATCAGCTCCCGCGTGTTCGAATTTTGCAAAGTTTGACAATTGCCCGCCGCATCCGTGATGCGCAGGCTGATATCGAGCGAGTGGGGATCGGGAACTTCATCCGGCGTCACAATCGCCGGCCCGATCGGCGCAAACGTGTCGAACGTCTTGCCCATCAGCCACTGCGAAGTGGCAAGCTGCACGTCGCGTGCGCTGACGTCGTTCACGATCGTGTATCCGAACACCTGGGAAGCCCAGTCGTCGCGGCGGATATAGCGGCCGCCCTCGCTGATGACGAATGCAAACTCGGCTTCGTAGTCGGGCTTCTGGGAGTTGCGCGGCAGCACAATGGGCGCGCCAGGGCCGATCACCGAGGTTGCGAACTTGTTGAAAATCGTCGGGATCTTCGGAAGTTCCATGCCCGATTCCATCGCGTGGTCGCGATAGTTCAGCCCCACGCAGATCAGCTTCCGGGGGCGGGGAATCGGGGCCAGTAGACGCACTTGCTCAAGCGGAATCGCCGCGGCCGTCGCTCTGACCACGAGCTGCTCAATCATTGGGCGCGCCACCGTCCAACGCTCGATCAGATCGAGCATACTCGCGAAACCGAGCGCACCGACTCCTGCGACTCCCTCGGGAAGCAACACCCCAGGCTCTGGACCGAAACCCGGCCGCTCAAACGTCACAAGACGCATGCGAATTCAGACTCCTTGAGAGCGCAAAGGGTGCGGCGCGCGCCTCCAGCGCGTCCCGGAACATATCGCGCCGCACTCCGTTTTGCGCGAGTTCCTTCCAAAGAAATCCGGCGCGCCGTGTCGCGGAGGCGTCGGCAGCCGGCGGAGGGATCAGGCTACCTTCTGAATCTTGCCACTCTTAATGCAGGACGTGCAGACACGCATCCGCTTATGCGCGCCAGCCACCATCGCGCGAACCGTCTGCAAGTTCAGATTCCAGCGGCGCTTGCTCACGTTGTGGGCGTGGCTGACACGATGTCCGAACTGCGGACCGCGCCCGCACACTTCGCATACCTTCGCCATTTTCCTTGCTTCTCCTTCTCGTTCGACTACATCCCATAGTCTATCAATGGGATGCCGGAGCCGCAACCAATCGTGCCGCTGCCGACTCGCCCCGGGGCAGCGGAGGTAAAGTAACCACAGGGGTTGCAGAATCGCCATCTCTTGTGCACGAGAACCCCTCCAGGGATGCCACAGGGCATGCTCTATGAGCGGTTGCCGGTTCCCGTAATGACCAGACGAAAGAGAACGATGACTTCCCAAACGCAACCCGCCGGATGGCTTGGCCGCACCCTCTTAGGGTGCTCCACGGCGGCCGCCCTCCTCTTCCTAGCCGCCTGCGGCCCAAAGGCATCCAGCGCCTCCCAGCCGCGCCGCCCCGACACTGTGCCCGTCACCGTCGCCTACGTCCAGCAGAAAGACGTACCGGTTGAAATTCAGGTGATCGGCAACGTCGAAGCTTCTTCAACCATCGGCGTTAAGGCCCAGACCGGCGGCCAGATCCTAAGCGTCGGCTTCAACAGCGGCACGAATGTCCGGAAGGGTGATCTTCTCTTTCTGATCGATCCGCGCCCGCTCGAGGCCCAGTTGCGCCAGGCGGAAGGCAATGTGGCCAAGAGCCGCGCCCAACTCGGCCAGGCCCAGGCCACCCTGCAGCGCGATCTCGCCTCCTCCAAGTACGCCGGCGAACAGGCCCAACGCTATGCCAGCCTCTTCAAGGAAGGCATCGTTTCCAAGGACCAGGCCGATCAGTACGCCAGCAACGCCGATGCCACCAGCCAAGCCGTCAATGCCGATCGCGCCGCCATCGAAAGCGCCAAGGCCGATCTCGAAGCCCAACAGGCCACCGCCGAAAATATCCGCGTCCAACTCGGCTACACCAAGATCTACTCCCCCATCGACGGCCGCGCCGGCGATCTCCTCATCCACCCCGGCAACGTCGTTTCGGCCAATGGTACGGATCTCACCACCATCAATCAGGTCGAGCCGATCGATGTCTCCTTCTCGGTGCCTGAGGCGCGTCTCGATGAAGTGAAGCGCTACATGGCCGCCGGCAAACTCACAGTCACCGTCATCCCGCAGGACGTCGTGCAGCAGCCCGAAGTCGGTGTGCTCGACTTCGTCGACAACACCGTCGACACCAGCACCGGGACGATCAAGCTGAAAGCCGCCTTCTCGAACTCGGATCGCCGGCTTTGGCCCGGACAGTTCGTCCGCGCCACGCTTCGCCTGACCACCATGCCCCATTCGGTCGTCGTGCCGAACCAAGCGGTGCAGACCGGCCAGGAAGGCTCCTATGTCTTCGTTGTGAAGGCAGACAAGAGCGTCGAATCGCGCCCGGTCCGCACCGGCGAACGCTTCGGCCAGGAACTGGTGATCGAAAACGGGTTGCAACCCGGCGAAACCGTGGTAACGGAAGGCCAGCTTCGTCTCGCGCCCGGTATCAAGGTGATCGTTCGCAACGACAACGGCGGCCGGGCGGCCAGCATCGAGGGCGGAGCAGGCTGATTTCATGCGCGACTCGAACTTCTCCGAAGTCTTCATCCGCCGCCCCATCGCCACCAGCCTGCTGATGTTCGGCATCGCTCTGTTCGGCCTCGTGGCCTACCGGGCGCTGGCCGTCAGCGACCTTCCCAACGTCGATTACCCCACCCTCCAGGTCTCGGCCAACCTCCCCGGCGCGTGCCCCGAAACCATGTCCTCCGCCGTGGCGACGCCGCTCGAACGCCAGTTCACCGGAATCGCTGGCCTGGATACCATGAACTCCACCAACGGCATCGGCGGCACGTCCATCACGCTGCAGTTTGATCTCGACCGTAAGGTAGACGGCGCCGAAGTCGACGTGCAAACGGCGATCAGCGAAGCACTGCCTCTTCTGCCACCCGGTCTCTCCGGCCCGCCCTCGTTTCACAAGCACAACCCGGCCGACGAGCCGGTCATGTTTCTCAGCCTCACCTCGCCCACCCTTTCCCTCTACCAGCTTGACGAATACGCCGAGATCTTCCTCGCTCAGCGCCTCTCCATGATCGACGGTGTCGCCCAGGTCTTTGTCATGGGCAGCCAGAAGTATGCCGTCCATGTGCAGGTCGATCCGGCGAAACTCAATTCGCGCCAGCTCGGCATCAACGAAGTCAGCGACGCGCTCCAGAACTGGAACGTCAATCTTCCCGTCGGCACGCTCAACGGCCAACACCAGGCGTTCAACGTTCAGGCCAACGGCCAGTTGACCAACGCCGCGGCGTTCCGCCCCCTGGTGATCGCCTGGCGCAACGGGGCGCCAGTCCGCCTCTCCGACGTCGCCAGCGTTAGCGACGGCGTCGAGGACGCCAAAACCGCCTCGTGGCTGTACACCGCCCGCGGCGGCCGCCGGGCCATCAACCTGCTCGTTTTCCGGCAGCCCGGCAGCAACACCATCGAAGTCGCCGACGCTATCCGCGCCATCCTGCCCACGCTTAACCCCCAGCTTCCGCCCTCGGTCAGCCTGCAGATCCGGGGAGACCATGCGCAGAACATCCGCGAGGCCTTCCAGGACATGAAGTTCACCATGGTCGTGACGCTCGCGCTCGTCGTGATGGTGATCTTCCTTTTCCTGCGCAACGCCTCGGCTACGCTCATCCCCAGCCTTGCGCTGCCGTTCTCCATCATCGGCACGTTCTCCATCATGTTCCTGCTCAACTTCACCCTCGACACCCTGTCGATGATGGCGCTCATCCTGTCCATCGGCTTCGTTGTCGATGACGCCATCGTGATGCTGGAGAACATCGTCCGACACCTGGAAAAAGGCGAAACCCCGATTGAGGCCGCGCTCCGCGGCTCGCGCGAAATCTGGGGCACCATCCTCTCGATGACGCTCTCGCTTGCCGCCGTCTTCATCCCCGTGCTGTTCATGGGCGGCATCCTCGGCCGCTTTTTCCGCGAGTTCGCCGGCACCATCTGCGTCGCCATCCTGATATCGGGGTGGGTGTCCGGCCCCCTCACGCCGATGGTCTGCAGCCGCCTGCTGCGCTCCGGCGGACACGCGGGCGGAGCCTTCTACCGCGTCACTGAGCGCGCCTTCCAGGCCATGCTGCGCTTCTACGACCGTAGCCTCTGGTGGGTGCTCGCCCATCGCCCCATCATGGCCGGCGTCTTCGTTGCGGTTCTAGCCGCCACCGGCTATCTCTACGTGAAGGTCCCCAAGGGCTTCGTGCCGGAGTCTGACAGCGACCGTCTTTCCATCACCACCGAAGCGCAGCAGGGCGTCTCCTACGCGCAGCTCGCCAAGTACCAGCAGCAGATCAACCGCATCGTCAGCAAGGATCCGAACGTTGCCAGTATGATGGCGAGCGTCGGCGGCTCGATGGCCGCGGTCTGGGGCGGCTCCAACACCGGCCGCGCCTTCGTCCAGCTCAAACCCCGCGACGATCGCAAACTGAGCGCTCAGCAGGTGGTCGAAGAGCTTCGCCCCAAGGTCACGCACTTTCCCGGCGTCCGCGTCTATATGGTTGTCCCGTCAGATCTCCACATCGGCGGCCACGCCTCCAAGAGTTCCTTCGAGTTCCACGTCCAGGGCCCCGACACCACCACGCTCTACCGCGAAGCCAGCCGTCTCCAGGCGCTCGTCGCCAAGCTCCCCATCGTCAACGACGTCACCAGCGACTTGCAGATGCGAAGCCCCCGCGTGCGCGTCGTCATCGACCGCGACAAAACCGCGGCCTACGGCCTCAACCCGCTCCAGATCGAAGGCGCTCTCTACCAGGGCTACGGCCCAAGCTGGGCTTCCACCATCTACACCCCCGCGAGCCAGTACAAAGTCCTGCTCGAACTCCTGCCGAAATACCAGGCCTATCCGGATCTGCTCTCGCTCATCGACTTGAAGACCCCGAACGGAATGATGGTGCCGCTTGACGCCGTCACGCGCCGCGTCGAAGACGTCGGCCCGCAAACCATCAACCACGCCGGACAGCTTCCCGCGGTTTCGATCTCGTTCAACCTCAAGCCCGGCGTCTCGCTCGGCGATGCGGTCGATCAGATCTCCGCGCTCGCTCGCCGCACGCTACCGGCTACCATGACCACGAGCTTCGCCGGCACCGCGCTCGCCTTCCAAAGCTCGCTCCACAACCTCGGCCTGCTGCTCATCATCGCCGTCGCCGTGGTCTACATCGTTCTCGGCGTGCTCTATGAAAGCTACATCCACCCGCTGACGATTCTCTCCGGCCTCCCCTCCGCTGGCTTCGGCGCCCTGCTCACCCTGATGGTCTTCCATGTCGAGCTGACCATCTTCGCCTTCGTCGGTCTAATCATGCTGATCGGTCATGTCAAAAAGAACGCGATCATGCAGATCGACTTCGCCCTCGCTGCCGAGCG
>VFSW01012757.1_pt1 | contig 11711 bp, 9 predicted proteins | sample 5358111 | NCBI WGS metagenome assembly VFSW01 (sample SAMN11554181, study PRJNA540505) | mine drainage metagenome | isolation source: sediment from site ElyBrook_90M | place: USA: Ely Copper Mine, Vershire, VT | collected 2017 | reverse complement strand
GTCCCGGGGGCGCCCCCCGCCGCGGCTCCGGCAAGCCCCGCCGGAGCCGCCTCCCTCCGCCCGAGGGCGGGACTGGCGCGCCTCGTTTCCGCCGCCGCGCCGGCCCTTCGGTTCGCTCCGCCCGCCGCGGCCGCCGACTCGCTCAAGGACGCCGCCGGCCGCGGCTTCGACCAGACGGCGGCGGCGCCCGCCTCCTCGCCGGCGGATCCGGCGTCCGCCGCGCCCTTCGAGTCGGCGGGACCGCCTCGCGCCGGCGGCCTGGAGAAGTCCGAGCCGCGCGCGGCGCTCGGCGCGCCCGCCGGTCCGCCCGCGGCCCCCGTCGCCGCGAAAGCCCCGCGCCGCCTCTTCCCTTGGCTCGGCGCGGCGCTCGTCGTCGCCGCGATGGCGGCGCACCCGGGGCTGACTTCCGCCGCGCTCGCCTTCGCCGCCGTTCCCAGCTATTATTTCGCCAACGGCGCGGGCAGCCTCTTTCCGTTCCTCCAGGTCCACGCGATCTTCAAGCGGCGCTCCGCCGACATTTCCTCGACCACGCTCCTGACGGGATTGGCGGCGTCGCTGCTCCTTGCGGTCAATTTCTCGTACATGGGCGCGGGCTTCGCGGCCATGCAGAACCTCGCCGGCGCGCTGAGCTTCGGCGTCATCGCGGCGCAGAAATACTGGTACGCCCGCCATCCGAGGCCGGCGGCGGCGCGGCCGGACGGGCGCGCCGCGCTCGCCAAGACCGCGCTCGCCGTCGCCGTCGTGGGCGGCCTGACGTTCGTCCTCGGCACGGGCCTGCTCGCGGCCTTGCCTTCCGTCGCGGCGCTGGGCTCCCTGCTCATCCCCTTCCAGGTCCTTTCCGGCCTGGGCTTCGCCTATCTGATGCTCCCCGAGCACCTCAAGATCACGCGCGAGAAATCCGTCGGCGACTCCTCGCGCGGGATGGCGCTGACCTACTGGGCCTGCATTCTGGCGTCGGGCCTCTGGGGCTTGAACAAGCTCGCGACCTTGCCGTCGTCCCCGCCCGCCGAGAACGTCCTGCCGCTGCTCGCGTTCGTCGCCGCGGCGATTCCCGCCAACGCGGCGGTCGTGCGCTGGGTCGCGGCCCGGCCTTGGAAGTTCATTCCGGAGCGGCTCCGCGTCGGCCGCTGGTTCGTGACGCGCGAGTCCATGGTCAACGTCGCCAGCTTCCTGCTGCTGGCGCCCTTCATGCTGGCCGTGGTGGGCGCAGGCGCGCTCTTCCTCGGCCATTTCCTGCCGGTCGCGGCCGGCGCCGCGAGCCGTTTCACGGCCTACCTGCTCTATCTCGCGAGCAACATCCTGGCCCTGGCGGTCACGGGCGAGACGCTGCGCGCCTTCAAGGAGCACGGGCCCAAGAAGGATTCGCCCAAGCCCTGAGCGGGCCGGCGCCTCACTCCAGCGCGAAGCGGAGGCGGACGAGGCTCTTGAGCATCGCCTCGGGGACATCCTCGCCGGCGCAGGCGATCTCGCGGTAGAGGGCGGGGGCGAGGGGGACGAAGGCGTCCAGGACCTCGGGATCGAAATGCGTGCCGCGCTCCGCCGTCATGAGGCGCAGGACCTCGTCGAGGGCCAGCGGCTCCTTGTAGGGCCGCCGCGAGGCGAGCGCGTCGAACACGTCGGCGACGGCGAAGATCCTCGCGACGAGGGGGATCTCCGCGCCCTTGACGCCCTTGGGGTAGCCGCTCCCGTCGAATTTCTCGTGGTGGAACTCCACGACGCGGCGCGCGTCCTTGAGCCGCGCCGAGCGGGCGACGATGCCGACGCCCTTCATCACGTGGCCGTGCATGATCGCGGTCTCCTCCGCGGTCAGAGGCCCGGGCTTGAGCAGGACGGCGTCCGGGATGCCGATCTTCCCGACGTCGTGCAGGAAGGCGCCGGAGATCAGCGTCCGGACGCTCTCGGCGTCGAGGCCGAGGGCCTCTCCGAGGCGCACGGCGTAGAGCGTCACGCGGTAGTTGTGGGCGTTCGTGTCGGAGTCGCGCTCGGCGATCGCGACGCCGAGCACGTCCATGAGCTCGAGGTTGCCTTCCAGCAGCTCGGCGGCGGAGCGGGCCAGCCCGCGGTTGAGCAGGATGATGATCGGGTAGAGCGCGACGGCGGCCGCGAGCAGGGCCGCCACGAGCAGGGCCAGCGCGCCGAAGACGTCCTCCTCGATCGCTTTCTGCGCCTCGGCGCGGACCTGGTAGATCGCCCGGAAGTAGCCGAGCGGAGCCCCGTTCCGGTCCGATAGCGGCACCATGACCTGCAGCAGGAGCCGGCCGCCGCTGTAGAACCTCCGGTGGCGCGGCTTGGCTCCGAGGGGGAGCTCTCGGACCCGGGCGCGCGCCTCGCGGCCGATCGGGTCGTCGCCGGGGCGAATGACCTCGAGGAGCGGCTTGCGGTCGGCGTCGTACAGGTCGACGACGACGAACTGCGCGCGGAGGATCTCCTCGCTGCGGCGGCGCAGCTCCTCGATGCCGCGGGCGTCGGGGCGGCGCGCGTGCTCGGCGCAGGCGGCGGTCAGCGCCGAGGACTCGTCGAGCGCGAGCTTGACGACGCGGCGGTCGAGCCGTTCGGTCTGGAGCCGGTCGACGAGCGCGCCTCCCGCGGCCGAGAGCAGCAGCCAGACGAGAAACAGGCGGCCGAGGACCGTCCGGTGGATTCCGCGGGGCATGGCTCCACACTCATAGCATTTCGCGGCGCTTCGGATTAGGGTTCGCGGCGAGGATTTCATATCCTGAACCGTGCCGCGCTTTCCGATCCGCCGCGAAGACGCCTCGCGCCTTCTGATCCTGGCCGCGGCCTGGGCCGGCTTGTTCCTCGCCGTCGATCCGCGCGGCCAGTTCCCGCTCAACGACGATTTCCAGTACGCCGAGTGCGCGCGGCGCTGGCTGGGCGGCGGCGGCCTCCACCTGCCGGAGTGGGCGCTTTCCTCGACGATCAGCCACGCCCTTCTCGGGGCCGTCGCGACCGCGCCCTGGGGGGCGACGAACCAAGCCTTGAGGATGTGGATGCTCGTCCTGGGACTCGCCGGCGCGGGCTTGGCGTACGCTTTGGCCCGGCGCTGGGGCGCCGGCGCGAACGACGCGCTGCTCGCCGCGCTGACCTTGGCCGTCTCGCCTCTGTACGCCGCGCTGAGCGCGAGCTTCCATCTCGACGTCACGGTCGCGGTCTTCACGCTGGCCGGGCTGTGGGCGTTCCTGCGCGGCCGGGAGAGCGGGTCGCTCCGGTGGCTGGCCGCCTCCTCGGTCCTGATCGCCGTGTCGGGCCTCGCCCGCCAGACCGGGTTCCTGTGCGCGGTCGGCGGCGCCGCCGCGCTCGCCCTCGACCGCAAGCTGAGCGCGCGCTCGGCGGCCGCGCTTCTGCTTCCCGCGGGGCTGGCCGCCTTCGGGTTCTGGTCGTGGTTCCATTTCATCCACGGGACCACGTGGGCGTGGGAGTCGGGATATTATTCGCCGAACTCCTCGCTTCGCTACTGGGTCCGCCTCGACGTTTGGGGAAACGTGTTCGCCCGGATCAGCAAGACGATCCAAACCGGCTCGCTGTGCCTGCTGCCCCTGGCCGTCCTGCGCTGGAAGGACGCCGCCCGCCGCCCCACGCGCGGGGAGTGGGCCGCCTTGTCCCTCCTGATCGGCGCCGCGCTGATCGGCTGGGAGCGCGCGGGCGGGCTGCCGCTCATCCAGAACACCTTGAGCCATCTCGGCCTCGGGGTCGTCACCTTGATGGGCTCCGACGACAAGCCCGCGGGCTGGTGGGCGAGCCCCTGGCTGTGGAACGCCGCGGCTCTTCTCGCCCTCGCCTCGTCGATCGTCCTGGCCCAAAGCGCGGCGCTGGCGTGGCGCGCGGGCAGGACGGACGAAGCGCGCGCGGCCGTCCTGTTCGTCGCGGTCCCGTTCGGCGTCGTGCTCCTGATGCCGGCCATGTACGACCGCTACCTCCTGGCGCTCCTGCCCGCGGCCGCCGCGGCCGGCGCCGCCCGCCGCCGGGACAAGGCGCTCGCCATGATCCCCGCGTTCGCCGCCGCGGCCCTGCTCGCGGCCTTCACGCGGGCGGGCCTGAGCGATTACTTCGCCTGGAACCGGGCGCGCTGGGCGGCCGGCATGGACGCGGTCGCGCGCGGCGTCCCGCCGGAGAAGATCGAGAACGGCTACGACTGGAACGGCCAGTTCTCGCTGACGCGCAACCTCGCGATCCTGCGCCGCCACCATTCCGCGGCCGGGATCGGTCTGTGGGATTGGGAGATGCTCAACAAGATCGTCCTGGAGACCACGTTCTCGGACAAGCCCACGGAGGAAGGCTGGGTCCTGGTCGCGCGCTACCCGTACCGCACTCCGCTCGTCCCCGGCGGAGGCGTCGTCCGCGTCTTCGCCCTGCCCGCGATCGTGGAGCGGCGCGTCCCCGAAGGGCTATAATCGCCGGATGAGCGTGAAAGTCTACGAGTACTCGGGCTGTTCCACCTGCCGCAAGGCTCTCAAGTTTCTCGACGCGCGCGGCGTCGCGTACCGCGCGATCCCCATCGTCGAGACCCCGCCCTCGACGGCGGAGCTGAAGGCCATGCTGAAGTTCGCCGGCGGCCTGAAGCGCCTGTTCAACGCCTCGGGCGTTCTCTACCGCGAGCTGGGCGTCGCCGAGAAGCTCAAGACGCTGAGCGAGGACGCCGCGCTGGCCCTTCTCGCCAAGCACGGCAAGCTCGTCAAGCGGCCCTTCGTCCTGCTGAAGGACCGCGGCCTGCTGGGGTTCAAGGAAGACGAGTGGAAAGCCGCTTTCCGATGAGGCGATCGAGGCCGGCCGCCGCCAGGAGGCAGAGGAACGGCTCGAGCGGCATCCGGTAGCGCAGGGACGTGAAGAAGATCGAGTGCAGCAAGGTCAAGTAGCCGAACAGCGCGTAGATCGGCAGCCAGTCGAGGGCGCGCCGGCGGTGGGCCCAGGCGCCGAGGAGCGCCAGCGGGAAGACCGTCAGGAAGTAGGCCCCGATCGCGATCCGGACGAGCAGAGGATAGGGATCGTACGCCCAGGGCCGCCAGTACAGGAACGCCTTGCCCGCGACGATCTTGAGCGACTCGCCGGGATTCTCCCGGATGAAGCGGAGCGTCTTGGCCTGGAAATACCTGCCGCCCTCGATCGGATCCGTGATTCCCAGGCTCGCGGCTTCGGCGCCCATGCGCTCGAGCTTCCCGCGCACGTCCTCGCGGTCCAGCGTGAAGCCCTCGTAGAGCGTCCAGCCCATCTGGCCGGAGATCGGGATGAGCCGATGGTATTTGCGCCAGTTCCGCGCGGTCCAGGCCGAGATCGGCGCGAACCAGCCCGCGCTGAACAGCGCCAGCGAGAGCAGGAGCTTGGCCCGGCCGGGCTTCGGCCGCCGCCAGAGCGCCAGGAATAAAAACGGCGGGAAAGCCGCGAACTCGCTGCGGCACAGACTGATCAGGCCGCCGAGGAATCCGAGCCCGCAATATTCGCCGGCGCGCGGCTCGTCGAGGAGGCGGCGGTAGAGCCAGCAGAAAAAGAGGACTTCCATGACGATGAACAGCGTCTCGCTCTGGAGCTGGGGCGCGAAGACGATCAGGGTCGGGTCCGCCGCGACCCACAGCGCGGCCAAGCGCGCCGCCCGTTCGGAGGTCAGGCGCCCGGCGAGGGCGTAGACGAGAGGCGCGACGCCGGCCGAGAGCGCGGTCTGCGCGCACAGCACCGGCAGGGGGAAGGACGTCCCGAGCAGGACCGGCAGCGGGGCGGGGCCCCGGAATATTTTGAGGACGACCGCGATGAAGGCGGTGTACAGCGGCGGATGCGTGGCGTCGACGGCGAACCGCGGCCCCCAGCCCAGCCAGCCCAGGGCCAGCTCGTAGTAGAGGTCGCGGCCGAACACCGGCGCGAGGGCCTTCCACTGCCAGACGACGAGAAAGAGCGCGCGCAGGGCCAGCGCCAGCGCGAACGAGCCGAGGAGGAACCGCCGCTGTTCCCGCGTCATGAGGCGGACCCTCGGGTGCCGACGATCGCGAGGTTCTTGCCGAAGAAGAAGCCCGCGACGGCGTCCAGCCGCCGGCTCAGCGGGAACAGCCAGCGGTCGTAGAAGCGGATGATTCCGGGGTCGAGGTCGCCGTTCTTGTTCCCCCAGTATTTGTAGACGATGGAGAGGAAAAATCCGACGCAGTCCACGTAGTCGGCCTCGGCGACCCGAAGGCCGGCCTTCTCCATCTTTTCGACGAGCTCGCCTTTCCGGTAGCGGCGCAGGTGGCCGACCTTCGCGTCCATGCTGCTGAAGAGGAATTGAAAGGCCGGGACGTAGACGTACAGCGCCGCGCCGGACTTGAGCTTCGACGCGAGCGCCTTCAGGACGGCGCCGTCGTCTTCGATGTGCTCGAGGACGTTCAGCGTGTAGGCCCCGTCGAGGGAGGCGGGCGGAATTTCCGAGAGACCCCGGTAGACGCGGAAGCCGTCCTTTTCCAGCGCCGAGGCGAAGGCCGCGTCCCGCTCGACGCACGCGACGGAATACCCCTTGCCGCGCAGGAGCCGCGGGAAGGTCCCGATGCCGGCGCCGAAATCGACGATGGCGGCCCCGGGGCGGAAGCGGCGCTGGAGCTCGTCGAGGATGAAGGCGTTGTAGCGGACGGCCTCCGTCATGATCTCGAGGTTGTCGGCCGCGGCGTAGGAATCAGCGGCGGCCATCGGATGCGCCCGCCTTCCGCTGGAGCTCGAACAGTTCGCGGTGGTACTTGCAGACCGTGTCGAGGATGATGCCGACGGAGAACGAGAGCGTGGCCAGGACCGCCAGCGCCGAGGCCAGGATCGCCAGCGGCACGTGGTAGACGTAGCGGGACTGAACGTAGTCCTCGATGGGCGTCATGCCGGCCCAGAGGCACAGCAGCGCGCTGGCCGCGCCGAGCGCCCCGAAGAACGCCAGCGGCTTGTAGTCCTTGAAGATCGTCAGGATCGAGCGGAGCACGACGATGCCGTCCGAGTACGTGTTGAGCTTGGAGAAGCTGCCCTCGGGCCGCCGGCCGTACTCGACGGGAACCTCGCGGATCAGGAAGTCCTTGTCGACGGCCTGCAGGGTCATCTCGGTCTCGATGTCGAAGCCCTTGGAGAGGAGCGGGACGGACTTCACGAAGCTCCGCGAGAAGACGCGGTAGCCGGAGAGCACGTCGGTGATCCGGCATTCGAAGAGATTCGAGATCAGGGCGGCGACGAGGCGGTTGCCGAACATGTGGAAGCCGCGGAACGCCTTCGGGTCGTGGTTCCGCAGGCGCGTCGCCACGACCATGTCGGCGCGGTGCGCGACGAGCTCCGCGACGAGCTCCGGCGCGCGCGCGGCGGGATAAGTGCCGTCGCCGTCGACCATCACGTAGACGTCGGCCTCCACGGCCTCGAACATGTGGCGCACGACGTAGCCTTTGCCCGGGCGCTCGGAGCGCACGACCGCGGCCCCGGCCTTCTCGGCGAGCGCGGCCGTCTGGTCCGTGGAGCGGTTGTCGAAGACGTAGACGACGGCCGAGGGCAGCGCCCGCTTGAAGTCGGCCACGACCTTCGCGACGGTCGGCGCTTCGTTGAAGCAGGGAATCAGGACGGCGATGGAAGCGCTCATGGCGGGGCTCGGGGATCATTGTGGCCTGTTTCGGGCCCTCGATTCAACCGGGATTTTACGGGAGGGAATGCTAACATCGCCGGAATGGCCCGATCTCCCGCCGCGGACGAGCGCTGCGTTCCCTGCGAGGACGGCCGCCGCCTGCTGATCGCGGCCGTCGCCGCGCGGCTGGGCTGGGGCTTGGCGGCGCGGCGGCTGGGGAGCGACCCCGCCGCGCTGGAGCCGTGGGCGGCGCTCGCCGTCTCGGCGGCGGCGCCCGCGCTGATCTATCGCCTCGCGCTGAGCGCGCGCCTGCCGCGCGCGGCGGCCTTGATCGCGGGCGCGCTGGCCGTCGTCTCTCCGGCCCTCGTCGAGCCTGCCATGCGCTCCCTGCCCGAGGCCGCGGCGGCGGCGCTGTCGGCGGCCTTCCTGCTCGCGGCGCTGGGGAGCCGGCGCTCGGGACGCGTTTCCCTTCTCCGTCTGGCCGGAGCGGCCTTGATCGCCGGCGCGCTGGCCGTCTCGCTTCGAGCGTCCGCGCGCCCGGCCCCGGCGGAGCCGCGCGGAAAATGGAGCGCGCCCGTCGCGGTCGTCCCGGCCGGGGAGCGGGAGGCGCGCGCCTTGAGCGGCGCCTTCGCCGTCCTGCTCGCCGTCGGCGCGCTGTTCGGCGCGGCCGAGGTCGCGCGCGGGCCGGGCGGGCCGTTCGTGCTCGGATGGCTGGCGTGCGCGGCCGCCGTTCGCCTGGGGACCGGGCGCGGGCCGTCTCTTCTCGGCGATCCCGCGCTCGCCGTCGCCGCGGGAGCGGGCCTGCGCGCCCTCGGGCGGGTTTCCGCGGGTAAATGATAAGATCGCCGCGATGAGGCGCGACGCCCGTCCCGACGCCCCGGCCGTGCTCGGACTTCCGGCCGTCCTGCTCGCGCTCGCCGCCGCGCCGCGGCTGATCGGCCTGGCCTACGGCCTGCCGCACGTCTACAACGCCGACGAGCCCCACCTGGTCAACATGGCCGTCTCCCTGGCGGGCAGCCTGCGGCCGTACTCGTTCAAGTACCCGACGCTGTGGCCCGCCGTCCTGGCCGCGGCCTACGGGCTTTGGTTCGCGCTGTGGTCCGGGTTCGGGCTGCTGCGCGGCGCGCTCGACTTCGCGGCGCTGTACGGCTTCGCGCCGACGGGCTTCTACCTGATCGCGCGCCTGCTGTCGACGGCGTGCCAGCTCGGCGCGCTGGCGGTCGTCGCGCGCGGCGAGCGCGCCGGCGACCCGCGGCGCTGGGCGTACGGCGCGGCGGCGCTGGCGGTCTCGCCGACGCTCGTCGAGCTCGCGCATTCGGCCAAGCCCGACTCGCTGATGCTCCTGCTCGTCGCCGGGGCGACCGCGGCGGCCCTGCGCCACCAGAGCGGCGGGCGTCGGAGCTGGCTGCTGGCCTCGGCGTTCCTCGCGGGGCTGGCGTGCTCCGCGCAGTACACCGCGGCGCCCGCCGGGCTGATCGTCCCGCTCGCCTGGCTCCTGTGCGACGGCGGCCCCGGGCCGCTGTCGTGGCTCGTCCAGGCCGCGCTCGTCTCGCTGCTCGGCTTCGCCCTCGGCACGCCGTACGCGCTGATCGACCACGCGCGCTTCGTGTCCGACTGGAGCGACTACGCCGACCTCGGCCGCCTCGAGCCGCACGACGCGGCCGCGACGGCCAAGATCGTCCTCAAGAACCTGTGGTGCTTCGGCGGCGAGGGCTCGCTGGCCGCCGCCGCCGCGCTCGCGGGCCTCGGCTTCGCGCTGAAGCGGAACTACCGGCGCGCGCTTCTTCTGATCCTTCCGGTCGCCGGCTACGCGGCCGCGCTTTCGGCGAGCTTCAACGGCGGCGTGGCGCGCTACCTGATCGGGGCGTACCCGATGCTAGCGCTTCTGGCGGGCGAGGGGTTCTCGCGGCTGGGCGGGACCCGGCCGTGGCGGCGCGGGCTCGTCCTGGCGCTGGCGCTCGCGCCGGGGCTGTACTTGTCCGGGCGCCAGGACGCCGAGCTCCTGCGGCCCGACACGCGGGCGCAGGCGACCGCGTGGCTCGAGGCCAACGTCCCGGCGGGCTCGACGCTGCTTCTCGACCAGCCGCACGCGGGGCCGTTCGCGCTCATGACGAAGGAGCAGTGCCTGGAACTGGCCGCGCGCGCCGAGCGCAACGGCTCGCCGCGCGCGCGGCTGTTCCGCGCGATGGCGGCGCGGCATCCCGGCGGCGGCTACCGGATCGAGCGCATCCAGCGCAGCGCGCGCGACCTCTGGAGCGCGCCGCGCCAGGTCGCCCTCTCGCAGGCCGACGGCGACTTCCTCGACGTGCGCCCGGGGCTGGACGTGGCGCGCGCGGCTCGCGTCGGCTACGTCGTCACGTCGAGCTTCGGCGCCGATCCGCGTCGCGTGCGCGAGCTCGCGACCTTCTTTTCGCAGCTGGCCTCCCAGGCCGAGCTCGTCCAGGAGTTCCGGTCGGAGCCCGGAGCCACGGTCGGGCCGTGGCTGCGCGTGTACCGCCTCCGGCGCTAGCGCGCCGCGCGCGCGTCAGGGAAGGATGCGGATGTGGAAGTGGTCGTTGTGGTTCGGCCAGTGCACGAGCGCCGACTTCCCGCGGGCGGCCTGCTCCGGAGTGAGGTTTCCCTGCCGGACGAGCGCGTCGAGGCCGTACCCGATGGCGGCGTGCTTGCTCTGATCGACGAGGATATACTCCCGGCCGTTGATGTGCCGGAAGTCGGGGAGTTTGCGCACGACGGCCGCCACGATCATGGCGTTGGCGTAGACGTCGAAGCCGTCCTGGCCGCGCGCGAAGGTGACGTCCGCGTCGATGCCCTTCTGGTGCGAGACGTGCGGCGGGAAATAGCCGCCGCCCAGCTTCGAGATGCCCCCGACGGACATGCTGCGCTTCCCCTGGAAATAAGCCGAGTACTCCTGTCCCATGCCGACGAGCACGGAGATCATCTTCGCCGTGCCGTAGCAGCCCGGCGCGCAGCGGCGCTCGAGGCCCGCCGCATTGGGCAGGGGAACGCTGACCGATTGGTCGCTGCCCGGGGGGATCATGATCGGAGCGGGGTTGGGCAGGATGGTCCGCTGGCCCTCGTAGTTGGCGATGGGGCTGCCGTGGATGTAGTCGCCCACCTCGGCCTTGAAGTTGTTGTAGTACTGCCGGATCCGGCCCGGCTCCTGGGGCACCACGTTCGCGGGAATCGGCTCGAACGCCTTCGGCGGCCGGATCGCGCCGGGCGAGGGCGGAGCCGCGTCTCGGCGCAGTCCGCCGGGAAGGCCCGCTCCCGGCGCGGCGGTGTAGGGATCGGGCGCCGCGTCCGCCGCGGCCTTCACGGCCGGAGCGGCTTTCGCGTCCGCGGCGAGCTGTTCGGGAGCCCGGCCCGCGCCGAGGCTGCCGGCGAGCACGCCGCCGGTCTTGGCGCTCGACAGGCCCTGGAGATTGCGCGCGACGGTCGTCCCGAAGGCGCCGCCGTCGAGCGGATGGTCGCCCACGCCGTCGAATATTTTATTGACGACGACGCTCTTGGCGGCCATGTCGTCGCCCTTGAGCTTCGCGAGGATCTGCTTCTGGGCGGGCCCCGAGGCCACGTCGAAGACATGGTCGATGCTGCCCTCGATCTGCTTCGTGCTCAGGTTTCCGGGAGCGGGAACGGCCGAAAATTGGTCGCCGTACTTCTCGTAGAAGCCGCGGACCTTGTCCGGACAATCCTTCTTGTCCTCGTCCGAGCGCGGGCGCAGGAGCTTCGTCTTCGGCTTCTTGGCCTTGGCCCCGCCCTTCCCGGCGGCCTTGTCGCCGCGGCCGTCGTCCCCGTCGGGCGAGCCGAAGAGGCCGGCGTCGCCGGAGAACGCCCCGCCTTCGGCGTCGTCGTCGGGGGCGGAGGCGTCCGCCGAGCCGGCGCCGTCGCGCCGAAGAAGAAGGCCCGAGCCGCAGGCGGTGTCGAGGAGCTCTTGGCTGGGGCCGGCCGGAGCCGGCGGGGGCTCGGCGAAGGCGAGACCGAGGGCCGAGGCGGCGAGAGCCAGGAGCGCGGACGCGAGGGGCCGTCTCACGAAGGAAGTATGGATCGAAAACGGGTTCCGCGCAACCCCCGATCCGCCTTCCGGCCGGTCTTTTGGCCTTGAAGAGGGCCGCGGGCGCAGCATTTTCTCATCCATAGATGAGCCTGAAGGCCGTTGACGGTTTGGCGTAGC
>VFSW01012756.1_pt1 | contig 11711 bp, 11 predicted proteins | sample 5358111 | NCBI WGS metagenome assembly VFSW01 (sample SAMN11554181, study PRJNA540505) | mine drainage metagenome | isolation source: sediment from site ElyBrook_90M | place: USA: Ely Copper Mine, Vershire, VT | collected 2017 | reverse complement strand
ACTTCGGGGAAGGTCTTGATGATGCGGTCGCTCTGCTGCAGGATCGCGGCGGATTCGCCGATGGAGATCGACGGATCCTGCGACACCGGCATGTAGAGCAGGGTGCCTTCGTTCAAGGGCGGCATGAACTCCGAGCCGAGATGCTTCCAGGGGAAATACAGGCTGGCCACGGCGACGAAGGCCAGCACGATGACCACCCAGGGAGCCCGCAGCACGCCGTGGATCAAGGGGCGGTAGAGCCAGATCAGCACCTGGTTCAAGGGGTTCTTCCCCTCCGGGCGGATAGGCCCGCGAATGAACCACGCCATCAGTAGCGGCACCAGGGTGATGGACAGGATGGCGGCCGCGGCCATGGCATAGGTCTTGGTGAAGGCCAGGGGCCGAAACAGCTTGCCCTCCTCGCCGCCGAGCGCGAACACCGGCAGGAACGACACCGCGATGATCAGCAGCGAAAAAAACAGCGCCGGCCCGACCTCCGCAGCAGCGACGCGAGCCTTGATCCAGGGATCGGCGCCGGGATCCTGCTCCATATGCTTGTGCATGTTCTCGATCATCACGATCGCGGCGTCGGTCATCGCGCCGATGGCGATGGCGATGCCCCCCAGGGACATGATGTTGGCCGGAATGCCCTGCGCCCACATCACCAGGAAGGCGGCGAGGATGCCCAGCGGCAGCGACACGATGGCCACCAGCGCCGAGCGCGCGCGCAGCAGGAACAGGAAGGACACCAGGGCGACGATCAGCGACTCTTCCAGCAGCTTCTCGGTGAGGGTGTGGATGGCGCGCTGGATCAGCGGCGCCTGGCTGTAGGTGGTGACGATCTTCACCCCGGGCGGCAGCGAGGGCTGGATGGCGCGGATCTTGTCCTCGACCCGACGGATGATGGCATCGGCGTTCGAGCCCTGGTTCATCATCACGATGCCGCCGACCACCGCGCCCTCGCCGTTGAGGTCGGCGGCGCTGTTGGGCAGCTCCGGCCCGAACTGCACGCGGGCGACGTCTTTGAGCGTCAGCGGCACTCCGCCGCGCGCCGCCAGCGGCGCGTTCTCCAGATCCCGCAAGGAGCGGATATAGCCGGTGGTGCGCACCATATAGCTGGCTTCGCCGAGATCGACCACCGAGCCGCTGGTCTCGCCGTTGGCGGCGCGGATGGCATCCTCCACTTGGGGCAGGGTGAGGTTGTAGGCCAGCAGGGCCTGCGGGTTCACCACCACCTGGTATTCCTTCACCATGCCGCCGACGGTGGCGACCTCGGCCACGCCCGGAATGCCCTGCAACTGGTACTTGAGGAACCAGTTCTGCAAGGTGGTGAGCTGGCTCAGGTCCTGCGTGCCACCGGTATCGGTCAGGGCGTACATGTAAACCCAGTCCACCCCCGAGCTGTCCGGCCCCAGCGCCGGCGTCACCCCGGGCGGCAGTTTGGATTGCACCTGGCTGAGATACTGCAGCACCAGGTTGCGCGCCTGGTAGATGTTGGTGCCGTCCTTGAAGATGACGTAGACGAAGGAGTCGCCGAACATCGAATAGCCGCGCACCGCGCGCGCGCCCGGCACCGACTGCAGGGTGGTCTCCAGCGGATAGGTCACCTGATCCTGCACCACCTGCGGCGCCTGCCCGGGGTAGGAGGTCTTGATGATGACCTGGGTGGGGGAGATGTCGGGGATGGCCTCCAGCGGCGTGTTGCGCACCGCCAGGATGCCTGCGGCCAGCAGCATCAGCGCGCCGATCACCGTCAGGCTGCGGTTCTCGAAGCACCACTCCATGAGCCGCCGGATCATGGGGCGCTCCGGCCAGGGGCCATGTTCATCCCGGCCATCGACCCGGCGGCGGGCGGCGGCGCGGCTGCTGGCGTGGCGGGTGGTGCGACCGTCGGTGGGGTCGTTGGCCCCGCAGCGCCGGCTTGCGGGGCGCTCGCAGGCGGCATGCCTGGCATCGCTCCCGTGGCGGGCATGCCGCTCGCGCCGCTCGTGCCGGCATGACCACCGAGCATGCGCGCCTTGACCGACTGGAACTGCGATTCGGAGTACAGCAGGAACTGGGCGCTTTCCACCACCTGGTCACCCACCTTGAGCCCTCGGGCGATGACCACCCAACCGTTCGCCTCGGGCCCAAGCGCAACTTGCACCGGAAGGAAGTGGCCGCCTGCCTGCGCCAGCATGACGTAATCGCCATCTTGCGTGCGCAGCACTGCGCTGCTCGGCAGCGCCAGCGCGGTTTGTGCCTGGGCCTGCACCGTGGCGTTGGCATACATGCCCGGGCGCAACATGCCGCCGAGGTTGGCGAAGCTCAGGCGCGCGGTGATGGTGCGGGTTTGCGGGTCCAGCGTGGGGTAGAGAAAGTTCAAGCGCCCATCCCAATTCCTGCCGGGGTAGGCCGGGAGCTGGAGCTGCACGCCGTCGCCCAGACGCACCCACGGCATCTGATAGTCGTACAGCGCCACATTGACCCAGACCCGATCCAGATTGGCGATCTCGAACAGGCTGTTCTGCGACGAGACATAGCTGCCTTGGCGAATATTGAGCGCCGTCACCACCCCGCTCTCGGGCGCCAGGATGGGAACGTTGCGCATCGGCTGGCCCGAGGCCTCCAACTGCTTGAGCGCAGCCTCGGGCAGGCCCAGCAGCAGCAGGCGCTGTTTGGCCGCGGCCAGCAAGCCCTGGCTGTCGGCATGACCGTCGGCCGCGCCGGCTTGCTGGCGCGCAATGCTGTATTCCTGCTGCGCGCTGTACAGCTCGGGCGAGTAAATCTCCGCCAGCACCTGACCGCGCGCCACCGGGTCGCCCACGGCACGCACCTTGAGATGCACGACCCAGCCGGAGAAGCGCGGGGTGACGGTGGTGACGCGGTTCTGGTCCACGGCCACGGTGCCCACGGTCTGGATCGCCTGGCCCATGGGACGCATCTGTGCGGTCGTCAGGCGCACGCCCAGGTTTTGCGTCAGGCGCGGGTCGATGCGCAGCCCGCTGTCGTTGGCGCCGGCTTCGGCCGGGGCGTAGACCGGCACGTAATCCATGCCCATGTTGTCCTTCATCGGACGGTCCGAATGGATCGCCGGATTCATCGGGCTGACCCAGTACAGCACCCGGCGCTGCGGCGCCGCAGCCGGGGCGTAGACCGGGACATAGTCCATCCCCATGTTGTCTTTCATCGGGTGGTCGGAGTGGATGGCGGAATTCATCGGATTCGCCCAGTACAGCACCCGGCGGCTTGCCGGCGCTGCTGCGGAAGCTGCCGCGGAAGCCGGGGCCGCCGCGGCGTTCGGCGTCTCGGGGTCCGAGGCGCCGTGCGGCAGCCAGCGGCTGCTCCAGAGGCCCGCGCCGATGCCGGCCAGCAACAGGCCGAGGCCGAGAGTGAAGGTTCGCAAATTCATGGCTGCTGCTCCGAAGGCGTTGTCAGGTAGTCGAGTTCGGCCTGGGTGGCCAGCAGATCCCGGCGCTGTTGCAGGGTCTGGAGTTCAAGGGCAAAAACGGCTTGCTGCGCCTTCAGCACGTCGCTCATGCTGGCGCGGCCGTTGCTGTAGGTGGTGAGGGTGGAGTCGTACGCCGCATGCGCCAGCGGCAGCATGTGCGCGCGCATGCGCTGCCACTTCTCCTGCTGGCTGCGCATGCGCGCCGTGGCGGTGCGGATCTGCTGCTGCAAGGCCAACCGCTGGTCCTGCTCGTCGTAGCGGGCTTCCATCACCTGGGCGCGGGCGCTGTCGAGTTCCTGATCCAGCCGATGGCTGGAGAAGATCGGCAAGTTCATCGAAACCCCGGCGGAGAAAAAGTTGGGGGAGCCCGGAAAAAAGCTCTTGCCGTAGGAGGCGCCAACCGTGATCTCCGGCAGGAAATCCTTCTTGGCCACCTGCACGCCAGCCTGGGCGATCCGCACCTTGGCCTGGGCCATGCGCAGCAGCGGCTGGGTCGGGGGCGCTTGCTCGGGAGTCGTCGCGCCTGGCGACAAGCTCGGCCAGTCAGGATCGATCTCCGGCGTTTGATCGCTGCCGAGTGCCTGGGCAATGTCGGCCAGAGACGCCGCTTCATCCGCGGCGAGCGCGCTTTGGTCGTTGCGCAGTTCGTCCTCGGCGAGACGGGCACGCAACACATCGCTCTGCGGTCCGTTGCCCGAGCGGTAGCTGGCCATGGCCGCGTCGACGTTCTCACGCGCCAGCGACTGCTGCCGCTGCACCGCCGCCATGGCCTGGCGCGTGTACACCGCCGCAAGCCAAGCACGTCGCAAGGCGAGAACCAACTGCGCGCGTTTGGCTTCGCGGTTGAAGTGCTGCTCCGAGGCTTGCGCCTGCAGCTTGTCACCTTCGAGGGCCAGCTTGCCGATCGGCGGAAAGCTCTGGCTGACGCCGACGCTGAGCATGGTCATGCCCTGCTGCGTCAGCGAGAAGCTGTTGGTGGGCAGGTTGACCGCGTCGAACGACACATGCGGGTCGGGCAACTGCGTCGCCGCCGCGGCTTGGTGCTGGATAGCGCGGATGCGCTGCGCGGCTGCGGCCAGGCTGGGGTTGCTCCGCGCCAGTTGGGCCTCGGCGGCACCGAGGGTCAGGGGCGCGGCTTGGGCGGGCGCGGCCAGGCCGGCGAGCAGTAGAAGCGTGACAAGAGCAGGGATGGCCGCCGAGCGTTCAGACCCGACGGATAACAACCGCCGGGCTGGCGCACGGCGGCACTGCAGGATGTGGAACATCGCTTTCCTCTTCGGCGGATGGAACGCTGCAAGGCCGCAGCGCTGATCGCAAGGCGAACACGAACACCGCCCGGTGAAGGTTCACCGGGACGGGTGCTGCCGAAGGGGTCAAACTTGGAGGCGAGCCGCGAGGAAAGGCGGCTTGGAGGGAGGTGGCGACTCGATCCGCAGGGACTGCCGGGCAGGCGGCCTGGGTAGGGTTTGCAGCAGCACGACGCGCTGGACCAGCGCCGCATGGGGTGTGACCAAATTCCTGGTCGGGCTGGCTGCAATGGCGGCGCTCAGGTTATTGCAGGCCGCCTGGCAAAACGCACGCTCGACCTGCCTGTTGGCTGGATTGGCCAACGCGATGAGCTGGCTGGCTCCTTGCATGGGCATGGACGCCATGGCCGGCGCCGCTTCGCAGCAAGAGGCTGGAAGGACGACCGCCTGGGCCATCGCCGCTTGCGTCCAAGGCAAAAATGCCAATGCGCAGACCAACGCCCAGATGCGGGGGAACGTTCGAAAGGATTGCATGGACTTGGATCGGGGCAAAGGGACGAAAACCAGGTGGGAGTATCTTAGCGATGCGTTCAGGCTTGTCAATCGGGGGTGACGACTCGGCCGAATCGCGGTGCCGAGTCGCTCAAGCCGTGGTGATCTTACCGGTCTGCTTGAGGAACTGGGCCCAGTCTTCCAGTTCGCGCGGCTCGCCGAACAGATAGCCCTGCATGACCCGCAGGCCCAGGGTGTGCAGGGCTTCGGCATTCTCCTGGGTTTCAACCCCCTCGGCCACGATCATGATGTTCAGGCGCTGCGCCAGGGCGACCAGCGAGCGCACGATTTCCTGGTTGCGCACATCGGTGTTCAGTTCGGTGGTGAAACCGGCGGGAATCTTGATGTGTGCCGGGCTCAGGCGCTTGAGGTATTCGAACGAGGCGTAGCCTTCGCCGAAGTCGTCCATCGCGATCAGGATGCCGGCCTGTTGCAGGGCGGTGATGTTGCGCAGCACGCTGGGGAACACTGGAATCGGGCGGCGCTCGGTGACCTCCATGATCAGCCGATTGGCCGGCCACTGGTTGCGCTGCAGCACCTGGTCGATGCGGCGCACGAGGTCGGGGTCGCCAGCGCGAGCAGATCAGGCACCAGGCTCGGGTCTTTGTGCGTTGCCGCCTTGCGACCGCCGCCGCTGCGACGCGTGGCTCCAGCCGCTGCCAACGGCGTGGCGGACAAGAACTCGTTGCTGGAGCCCTCGAGCTCCTGCATTCCGGCCATGACGGTATTTCGCGCCAGGCCGGTTGCCGCAACGACTTGCGATACCCCACCTCGTCCGAGTACCTTCGCCTCAGCTGCAGCAAAGGCACGTCGCTGGCGTTCGTCAAGACGCTCGCGCATGAGTGACCAACGCTGCGAAATGGGCGAGTCTGCTTCCATGCCAGCAAGACTAACCGATTCCGGTCAATGCGTCATGTTATTTGTTAACAACGCCTTAGTAACCCGCCTCTTTCTGGTGCCGGAAGGCCAAGATATACACCGCATCGTCGGTCGGCTCATGGCGGTACAGGGCCACATAGCCGGAGTCCCCGAAGGCTATCACCAGCTCGCGCAGCTCGGGCATTTCAGGGAACGGTCGGCCAATGTCGGGGGCCGTCTCCAGCAGCAGGAATTGCCGCTCGATGGCCTGGCCGGCCCGCCTGGCGGCTTCCGGGGCCTTGGCGGCCAGGAACCGCCGGCATCGTTCCAAGCCTTCCGCTGCGCCTTCGGTGACGATTACTTGTGGCACTCAGGCACCGCTCTTTCGTCATCGGTGCCCCAAGTGTTCAACCAGGTGCAAACTTCCTGGCCGGTCAGGTGCCAGCCGGTTTCCTTGTAGGCCGCCCAGGATGCCAAGGCTTCCTGCTTGAAGCTCTCGCGCGCTTCCTCGCGCTCGACGTACTGCTGGATGGCTTCGAGCATGATCCAGTGCGGCGAGCGGCGGCGCTGGCTGGCGAGGTGCTGGACGCGACCTTTCAGCGTGTCGTCGATCTTGAGAGACGTTGCCATCGTGGGCCTCTTATCACGTAGTAATACCTAGTGATATTGTAGCCCTTTCCTGCCCCCGAGTCTATCCAGGCCGACGCGCTGAAATTGTCTTGCCGTGTCGCATAAGTCCTAAGTTTTGCGACATGCCCTGCCCTTTTGTGGTCACCGTGAATGCCACATCGGCGGCGACTTCCTGCTGATCTACCGGCTGGACGATACCCAACCGCCTGGCCTGGTGGTGTTCGTGCGCAGCGGCACCCATGCCGAGCTATTCAATCGCGGCTAAGGCTATCGACGGCATCACCCCTCCCATCGCCCCCACCGGCACCCATCGATACAGCGTGGGCACCGACACCCCGAGCGACTGCGCCACATCCTTGGCCGGCGTGCCCTGCGTCATGAGCGTCCTGGCCGCCTCGATCTTCGCTGGCGTCATGCTGCGCTTCCTGCCCCCGATGCGCCCGGCCTTGCGCGCCACCTGCAGTCCGGCCTTGGTCCTCTCCGCGATCAGCTCGCGCTCCATCTGCGCCAGGCTGGCCATGACGTGGAAGAAAAACCGCCCGGACGGGCTGGACGTGTCGATGGCATCGGTCAGACTGCGGAATTGAATGCCCTGAGCCTGCAAGCCTTCCACCAGTTCGACCAGTCCCTTGACCGTGCGCCCCAGGCGGTCGAGCTTCCACACCACCAGGGTGTCGCCCTCGCGCAACTGCTCCATGGCCGATGCAAGACCCGGACGATCGGCCCGCAGGCCGCTCATCGCATCCTCATAGGCCTTGGCACATCCGGCAGCCTGCAGCGCCTGACGCTGCAGCTCCAGGTTTTGATCCTGGGTGGAGACACGGGCGTAACCGATCAGCATGGCTTGGCCTGCTTGTCGCGGCCCGCCTGATCGAAGCCCTGCCGATGCGCCTTGCCCTCGATGTAACCCGAGCTGAAGGCCAGATCATCCAGCTCGGGCGGGCTGGTATTGGCGCGGCCTTCCAGGCCAGCTGCATAGCCTGCCTGCCACGCTTGGTGATCCATGCTGATGACAACGTACTGCGGCGTGGACATGAGGTCTCTCCTTCTCGAAACTCACCTATATGTTACGCAATCGAGAAGAAACAATCGAGAGAGGATTTCGAGAACGAAAAACCCGCCTAAGTCCTTGATCGATGGTCAAGGCCCGGAGCGGGCTGACGGCTTCTCACAAACGGTGGTTTGCAGCGCATCTGATCGTCAATATCGGCATTCCAGTTCAACCCTTGGACAACAGAGGTATTGCCGTAGGTTGATCTTCACTGCCCCAAAAATCTGTATCCGTTCTTGCCACTTTGCTTGACCCAGTACATGGCGGCATCAGCGCTCTTGACCAGTTGCTCGGCTGTCTTGGCGTGATCGGGGTAAAGCACGATCCCGATGCTGGTGCCCACTTGGCAACTTCGGGTATTCAACACGAAGGGGCTCGAGAGCGTGCGTAGCAGGCAATCGGCCACGCGCTGGACATTGCCCGTTGGCTTGACATCGTTCAAGATGACCGTGAATTCATCGCCGCCTATCCGGGCCACCGTGTCAGACTCGCGCACACAAGCCTTGATGCGCTGCGCGGCCTCACGCAACAGCGCATCGCCCACGTCGTGTCCGAATGTGTCATTGACCGACTTAAATGCATCAAGATCAAGATAGAGCACAGCAAACTTTTCCTGTGCCCGGCGTGCTCTCGCGATCGCCTGGCCCAGACGGTCGTAAAACAGGATCCGGTTGGGCAGACCCGTGAGCGCATCGTGGTAGGCCAGATGGGCGATCTGGTCATTCGTCTGTTTCAGGCGCGTCAGCAGGTTCCAGAGGAAATGCGCCTGAAACCCTCCGATCACATTGGCGCTGCCTAGGCGATCCTGTGCAAAGGCGCTGACGTCCTCATCCCCCGTGAGGTTGAACGCGATGCAAGGGTGGCAAGCCTTGATCGCCTGCTCCAAATCAGTAAAGCGCCGAATTCCCTGTAGCGCCGCCATGGTCATCGCAGGCGCCTGCGGATCGGTGTCCATGACGCCGAAGATCTGGACCATCGGATCGCCCAGGAACAGTTCCAGCATGGCGGTGCCACCGCGACCACCGCCGAGGACCAGGATGCGCTGTTGGCTCGGGAAGAGATGAGTGGAGTGGGTCACGATCCGGGTTGAGAGGCAGGCGCGGCGCCGGAGCGCTTGGTGCCACGTCGGCCAAGTGGACTATAGCGGGTGCGAAACGCTGACAGACGATCAAACAGCGCCAAGTGAACTTTGCGCTTGAGCGCCAGGGGAATCACCGGAGGCGCTTTCACGCTCGGCCCGCTGGTCGTGCTCGATGAACGGGGCCAGCATCGGCCGCTCGCGCATCGTGAATGCGCCGAGCAGACGATTCCGATCGACAAATACACCGTCCACGGAAGTGGCTTCGCGCCGAAACTCAATCTGGTCAGCGAATGCGAACGGCATCACAAAACCGCGAACAGGCCGAGACCCAAAGCTCACGATCGCATTCCAAATCGTCAGGTCGGGCGACTGCCTTTTGTCGACCCAGTTCTTCCCGCTAGCACACTGAATTAACAAGATTGAGAAGTGGCTCCGCAAAGCTGGCGTCTTTGGCCTGGCGGCGTGCCGCTGCATCGGCAATCACCTGACGGATACGGGCCATGGCCTGATCGTGCGGCACAGCCGGGCGCGTGTCGGCCAGGCTTTCCAAGACGCGCTGACGAAACCAAGCATCATGCGCCTGCGCCTCTTCCTGCGTGGCGAACTCAGATTCAATGGGGGATAGGACAGCGTTCATGGCCCACAAGTTACGCCAGAATGGCTCGCAAATCCAGTACGACGCGCTGCATGGGACTTACGCGAACAAGACAGAAGGAACCGAACTGTCTTACATGGCGTGGATTCAGGGAATGCCGCGCCGCCGCCGCTGCCACCGCGCTGACCGGCCTTTCCATCGCGCCGGCCGTCCCGACCGCTCCAGACGGTCCCCAAGCCTTCCTCGTCTTGGCCGTCTTGGTCGTCTTGGTCGTCTTGGTCGTCTTGGTCGTCTTGGTCGTCTTGGCCGTCTTGGCCGTCTTGGCCGCTTGGCCGTCTTGGCCGCTTGAACCTCACCCACCCCGCCCCATCCCCGCCCCGCGCTGTGGCGCATCCAGGCCCTGCTGACGCTCGGACTTGCGCTGCCGCACCACCTCACGCTCGGCCTGCACAATGGCCTGCAGGTCAGGATCCGCAACCCGGATATTCAGACGGGCCGCCTCACGCGCGGCGCGCGCCCTGAACTCGGCGCTGCCCTCGATCTTCACCACCCCATAGCGCTGCTCGGCAAGCTGCAGGGCCGCTTGGAGGGCGTCCTGGGCGGTGTCGACCACCTGGATCGTCGGGCCGGTGTCGACGAACCCCAGCCGTCCGTCCGTGCTGCGCGTGTAGCGCACCACGTTGCCGTGGGCCTCGCCCTGGTAGGCCAGCATGCCGCGCGGCGTGGGCGGCTCCAGCGCCTCGCCGGCTGCACGCAGGACACCGACCTGCTCGCCACGCCGGTAGTCCTGCGCGGCCTGCTGGCCATGTTGCTGCCGCAGCCAGTCCTCGATGCTCGGGAACGCAGGCGCCCTCGCGACCTTCCGCCGGTCTTTCTGGTCCTCGATCATCCGGGCCTTCGCGCGAGCGTGCTCGGCGGCCAGAAGACTGCGCATGACGTTCAGGGCCACGCCCTTGCCCCTCCAGTCGCCGCCCAGAACGTCCTGGCGTTCGGCGGCGTGCGTCTTGGCCAGCGCACGGCGTTCGGCAACAAACTCGGCGTTGACTCCCAAGCGCAAGCGCTGGGCGTGTTCCTGAGATTCCCGGCGTGCTTTGGCGTAGTGCGCAAACGTCGCCGCCGGGGTCGCTGCAGGCCGGATGGGCTCGGGCGCGGGTGCGGCGGCGACCTGCAACCCAGGGGGCGCAGGCTGGTAGTCGCCCAGGCGTTTCTGCAGCTTGCCCAGGCTGAACGGGCTGCCCACGTCGCTGGCCTTGATGGGCTGCTCCCCGACGTAGAGCAGCGCGCCGGAGCCTTTTTTCTCGTACCGCATGCCGATCGCGGCCAGCTCGCGGTGCAACTGCTCCCAGCTCGCGACGCGCTTGAGCATCGGCGCGGCCCGCTCCTGCGCCTGGCGCACGGCGGATTTCTCGCCGGTGCGGATTTCTTGATCGCGCATCGGTTGCGGCAAGGGCGGACGGGGGTTGACTGGATCGACTTCGGTGAGACGGCTATTCCGCACGGCCCAGCGTGCCCCTGGCTCGCGCATCCAGCCGTGGTCGTGGTCGATCAGGGCGCTGACCTGCTGCATGGCCTCATGCGTCCAGCCGTGGTGGATCTGCTTCGCGCGTCCCGTCAACGGATCAACGCGGTTGAGCATCACGTGCAGGTGCCGGTTGTCGGTGTCGCTGTGCAGGCCGTAGAACGCCTGGTGCTGCGCCATGCCGAAGTGCTGGAGCAGGGTCTGCACCACGGCGTCGCATTGCTGCGGCGTGGGGCGCTCGAAGGCGGGCCAGGAGACGACGAGGTGCTCGATGGGATCCAGGCTGCGCTTGGCGTCTTGGGCCAGCGCCAGCATCTCGGCTTGCTGGGCGGCATAGTCGTCGCTGAGGAAGCCGACGGCGCCGAAGTGGAGGCATGTCTCGCTGCTGCGCGGGTCGCGTTCTTGGCCTCCTCGAATGTAGTCGGACAGGCTGCGGACACGGGCGCCCTTGCCGGCGGACTTCTTGGGGTTGGGGACTTGTTTGACGATGGTCATGACGGGCCCCGGCTGAGGTGTTCGATGGCACCGACGATGGCGCGCAGGGCCTGCGCGGCGGTGGCGGTGTGGGCGCCGCCGGTCTCGTAGACGTGTTTGATGAGGCCGCCCTGGCGCCGGAGCTCGCGGATGAGGGCGGCGTCGGCCGTGGCGAGGACGGGGCGGCCGAGCGCACGGCGGCGCACAAGGTCGGAGACCGTGAGACCGGCGGCATCGGCGATGGTGGTGAGCTCGGTCCACTCGGCAGGGGTCAGGCGTACGCGCAGCATGTGGT
>VFSW01012755.1_pt1 | contig 11712 bp, 15 predicted proteins | sample 5358111 | NCBI WGS metagenome assembly VFSW01 (sample SAMN11554181, study PRJNA540505) | mine drainage metagenome | isolation source: sediment from site ElyBrook_90M | place: USA: Ely Copper Mine, Vershire, VT | collected 2017 | reverse complement strand
ACTATTCTAGCGAATAATTACAAGATCGGTGTATGAATTTTGGGGTCCAGTCCAAGTGTTGAAGCGAGGTAGGCGTAGGAAACTGAATAATCACAGTAGGATTGCCACGCTCTAAATCCCAGAAATAATGTAGGTTGCCGTTGGAGAGTATGACAAAACGGACATTGAGCGACTGTGCGTAGCGACGCGCTTGCTCTTTTCCATCGAGCGGGTCTTTATCTTCTGACTTTGCTTCCAACACTACATATGGAAAACCTTTCTCGTCGAGCAGAAGAAAGTCAATAAAGCCGTTTTTTGTTTTCTCAAAATCACTACCCAACGCATCAACCGCAGTTTGAGTAAGCTTCACATTCGGCTCTAGCGAGATGTTTGCTTTGCCTTTTTCATCATCAAAAAATCTCCAGCCCGATTTCTGGAGCAAGTCATTTATCTTTATTCGGGCTTTAGCTTCTTTTTGCATTGTTCATTTTCATCTGCATATTTGCGGCAGCTATTTCTTCTTGCGCGTATTAAAGCTTTGGTCAATGAATTCTTTTAAGTCTTGTTCTCGAATACGCCAGTAGCCAATTTTAGCTGCCTTGAGCCGTCCAGTATGAATGTAACGGAACACGGAACGCTCACCTGCGCCCAAAATCTTCATTACATCTTTTACTGTTAGAAACTTCTCTTTTTTCATACGCTATAACCCTTGTAGTGTAGCTTCTTTTTTGAATTCTGGCAACAATTGGCAAGTTCTGTTACGATATAGGAAATGAGTATGGGAATGGGAATTGCAGAAAATGATACGGTCGTTGCAAAAATCATTGCCAATGATTCAAGGGTAGTTCGCCCGCTTGCCATTAGGGTAAAGGATTTTAATGTGCGCGGACTCGCGCAGGGTGAAGTCGAGGTGGCTTTAGAGCGGTTAAAGCAAAAGGGTGTGATAAGTCAGTATCATCATAGGTGGGGCTTTTTTATAAAAAACAAAGGACAAAAATACCTTGCCTTTGAAGAGACAGGTACGGAGCCTTTACACGATGATGATGGTCAAGCTGGTACGGAAGAAGAGGTATATACGATTGATGCAAATTCCTCCCCACTGGCAAAGTATCTCGAAAATAATCATGGTAATTTGGTAGTCACCCGAACGATAACCAAAAAGGGCGAAGATTTTTATATTGCTGATAGCAAAATAAATTTTACCGCAAAGGACTCTATACACTACCGCCTTTTTGCAATCCTTTACGGAGAAGATGGAGAAAGCCGATTGTTACCCTACGAGACGTTAGATAAAGAGCTGGTTAGGCTTGGTGAGGAGAAGCTTACCGAATGGGCAAGGTCATTGCGCCGCATACAAAATGCCGTAAACAACGGACTGTATCACCGCATCAGCAAGAAATTAGAACAACATGTGAGGATACGCGCTCGACAGGGTGTGGAGTTTTTGAATCCGCCTCGTACCTAGGCTTCCGTTTACAACCGTTTACAAAGGTTTGTTTACAACTACCTGGCTCCCTACAAAGGAGCCTTGTTTTCCATACGATTCTGGGTCTCTGCGCTTGAGAGTAAACGATTCAAAGTGCCTGCGATAACTGAAAAGATTAGCTCATGCAAGGTGAAAACATTGCGGTGAGCGATTTGGGTTTGGCGTCCCTTTTGGCGACGCTCCAATTCCAGTTGGTCGGGCTGGAACGCGTTAATGAAAAGCGCATCAACTTTTTATTTGTGCACTCCAAAGGTGTCGAGAAAGTCATTAGCGACTACTGGGCTGGTGCAGAGATTTCTGTACCTGTGCAAAATCTTTTCTTCAATCAAAAGACGCTCAAAAACCGCCTGTATTCCTTCGACAAATGAAGCTGACTTCCGAGCAGCTTCAAAGATTGCGTAGACCGTATGACAAGGTAGGCGCTTTCGATGGATACACCACGGAACAGGTCGAACAAATACTCAACAACACGATGACGTACTACCTCACTCTTGCAAATATCAATCTCCGTCTTAAGCGCGACGATGAAAGCCATGAGCAGCAATAACATCATGGACGACGAGCTGGAGATGGATTTTTTCTTTGACCTTGAGAAGAGCTGGCGTAATTCTTTGCCGCGCTTGTCGGACATTCAATGGCTTGAGGTCTTCCCCGAAGGGCGAGGCGTACTCGCAGACAAAGTGAAAGAGTGGGGCGACGAGAAAAAGCGACTCATCGGCATTACCAAGCGAGCCTTACAGGAAAGCAGCCGCGAATCTGCCGAGAAGTACGCCTTGATACGGCTGTACATGCAGGCGCTTGTAGTGCCGAAGATAAATGAAGCAGACAAACATATCGCACGGCTTCGACGGCAACAAGCATATTTCGCCCCTCGTTCAATCACAGGTCGCATAACTGATGCCGATATACAGCGCGCACGAGAAGTGCCCATAGCTTCACTCATCTCGACGAACTTGCGAAGCATGGGCAAGACATTGACGACGAACTGCCCACTGCACAAAGACCGCACACCGTCTTTTGTTATCTACAAAGAATCAAATACTTGCTGGTGCTTCGGGTGCCAGCAAGGGGGCGATAGTATCGCGCTCGTTCGTTTGCTCAACAACCTTTCATTTATTGAAGCCGTTAAGTATCTCCAAAACTTATGATTGAAATCTCGGACATCGAAAAGGAACTTGCAGGTGAGGTTGGTAAAAGCGATGCCAAATCACGCGCGGTAGTTGTGCGCCTCGATACTGTAAAGTCCGAACCTGTTCAATGGCTCTGGCAAGGGCGCATAGCACTCGGAAAACTGACGCTGATTACAGGAGACCCTGGACTTGGGAAGAGTCTCATTACGGCATATTTAGCAGCGGTAGTCTCCAAAGGCTACGAGTGGGCTGTGGATGGAACAGAGTGCCCTAGCGGAGACGTAGTTATGCTTTCTGCGGAAGACGACCCCGCAGACACTACAAAACCTCGTCTTGAGGCTGCGGAAGCAGATTGTAGCCGCATCCATGTACTCCAAGCGATTAAAGATACGGACTCTGAAAGCAATCGTATGGAGCGGATGTTTTCTTTTAAGCGCGACATGGCGGCACTTGAAGAACTGCTCGCTACTCTCCCAGAATGTCGGCTGCTCATCATTGACCCAATTTCTGCGTACATGGACGGTACGGATAGCAACAACAATTCCGATGTGCGCTCTCTGTTCGCACCTCTCGCCGCGCTCGCAACGCGCCACAAGATAGCTGTCGTATGCGTAAGCCACCTCAATAAGAGTAGTGGAAGTAATGCCGTCTATCGTTCTATTGGGTCGGTAGCTTTTATCGCAGCGGCGCGTGCAGCGTATGTCGTTACAAAAGACCAGCAGAATCCGCAGCGCAGGCTTTTCCTGCCGTCGAAGAATAATCTCGCGCAAGATACCGCAGGGCTGGCGTACTCGGTCATTACCGCTGACAACGGAGCGCCCGTGGTTGCATGGGAACCTCAACCCGTAACAACTACCGCAGATGAAGCACTCGCGCCCTTCGAGCCGAACGAAGACCACACCGCCACAAGTGAAGCTACAGACTTTCTGCGCGACTTGTTATCCAACAACTCAATGGGTGCAAGACAAGTGCAGCAAGAAGCGCGACAAGCTGGCATCAGTGAGAAAGCTTTGCGACGAGCGCGCGAGCGATTGGGTATCAAGCCGAAAAAATCCGCCTTCACAGGAGGATGGGTATGGGGTTTGGGCGAAAATGCCCAAGATGCCCTGTCTCAAAAAGAGGGCAGCTTGGGTGTTGAGGGGCAGCTTGGAGCTGACGACGGTTAACATCATTTGGGCGACTACTCACAGATTCTTGTTCTTTGACACTTGCCAGAACCTGCCATAGCGCTACAATGGAGAGGCTACCCATAGGTTTGAATTCTGCACGAGGTTTTCTGCTTCTTAAAGCGCCCAATTGCGGCGCAGAAAGGGGCAGTCGAGACCTCCGCAGTTGGTTGCCTCGTGCAATTCAATCTTGTGGGTAGCAGGCTACTCGGCTGCCCCTTTTTGCTATGCAGGCTCAAAAAAATACAAACGCATTCTGCTACAAAACGAATAGAGACCACCTCTATGATGGTAGTGGCAATTTTTCAGATTTCCTGACTGGATGGAGAGACGCTCGATGCCTGCGGTGCGGGATGACGAATCGTGAAATACAGAATGAACGAGATGCGGCGCGAGAAGCAGCGAACAACACGCCTGCAAGAAAGTTGTGGCGGATAGTGCGAGTTCCATTTCTTGCACTCGGCTACGTCTTATCCGCAATTCTCACGCTAATGTTTGCGATTACACCTCTTCTCTTCCTTGAAGGTGTCCACGAAATTTTCTCACATTCTCTCGACTCTGAAACGCTTGCGCAGGTGATAGTTACTATCCTGTTCGGCGGTCTGGCTCTTGTATGCTGGCAAGCTTTACTCGAAGGTTGGAGCGAACATATCAGCCCCATTTCCAAGATACTTGATTCCTTAAAAAGATTTCTAAAACAATAACCATGGCACCTCAAAAAATTAAAGCGGTTCTTTTCGCTCGTGTAAGTTCAAAAGACCAGGAAGAAACTGGATACTCGCTCGACGCGCAGGAAAAGATGTTGAAGAAGTATGCGGAAGATAATACCTTCTCGATTACGAAGGTCTACCGCGTCTCTGAATCTGCAAGCGGTAAGCAGGTGAGAAAAATCTTCAACGAGATGCTCGCGTATGCGATTAAGAATAAGATTCCCGTCATCCTGTGCGAGAAGATTGACCGCCTCACTCGCAATCCAAAAGACGCTGCAACCATCAGTGACTGGCTCCAGGCGGATGAATCCAGGTACATTCACTTCGTCAAAGAGAACTTCATTGTGAATCGCAACACCCGCGCTCACGAAAACCTCGTGTGGGATATGAAGGTCGCTATCGCTCGCTTCTACACCAGCAACCTTTCCGAAGAAGTGAAGAAAGGGCAAAAAGAGAAAATCGCGCAGGGCTGGATGCCGACGAGACCCGCCCTTGGATATAAGACCATCGGTGAGAGTGGGCACAAAATCCATGTGCCTGATGGAGAAGAGAACGGCGTACTCACGGGCAAGGCAGCACACATCCGCCGCATGTTTGAGCTGTACGCCACGGGCAACTATTCCTTGTCGCGCCTCGAAGTCGAGTTGTACGAGGCTGGTATGCGCAGCAGGACGGGCAAGAAGCTCGGTATGAGCAGCATTCACCGTCTGCTCTCTGACCCCTTCTATATCGGAAAGATACGCTGGAATGGGCAAATCTATCCTGGACAACACAAGCCTCTTGTAAATAAAGATTTGTACGACAAAGTGCAGAAGATTCTGCGCAGGCAGCTCAAAGGCTCACACTTCACCAAGCACGACCACCTTCTGACCAGCAAAGTATTCTGCTCCAACTGCGGCGGGATGCTCACTTGGTATGAAAAGAAGGGACACACCTACGGGCACTGCAACAATCACGGCACATACAAGAAGTGCGAGAAGAAGACCTGCGTGCGCGAAGACAGGGTTGAGGAGCAGTACGCTGGCATCTTCGAGGTTATAGCGCCCAAGAACGAAGAGGTGCTGCAAGAAATCGAGGCTATCCTGCGTGAACAGCACGGGCAGAAATCCGAAGAGCGCGAGCGTGAAGTTGCCCGCATCAATGGATTGCTGCAAGCCGTGCGCAAGCAGAAGGACAAATACTACGAGGCGAAGATAAACCGCGAGGTGCCTATGGAATACTGCGAGCAAAAGATTGCCGAAGCAACGCAGGAAGAAGAGGCACTCGAAGCCTCTCTGGTGCGTCTGGGCGATAAGAACGACGAAGACCTGCTGCTTGGACTCGCCGTGCACGAACTCGCCTACAAGTCGAAGGAAATTTACGAGGAAGCCTTGATGGATGAGAAGCGCCTCTTGATGACCCAATTATTTACGAACTTGATTCAAAAAGAGCGTAAAATCGAGCCAGATTTAACTTTGGCTGCTGCATTTCTTGAGAAATGGGTGCCGAAGCTGAATCAAGATTACGAACAGCGCAAAAGCCTTGCATCACAAGGTGATTCGAGTGTTTTGGTACTCAACACTCCTATTCAGCTGCGTGGCTTGGACGCCGCTAGAACCTCTTTAATGACCATTTCGGACTACTCATGGTTTGCTGTGGTCAGGACTTGGTAAAATTTAGCTCCACCCTCATTTCCTATAGTAACCCTCTAAGAAGCGTGCAGAGTACAATAGACATCGTTAGGGTCGCAACCTTCGACTTCAATTTGAATGGTCGTGTGGCTTAAGTGATAACGATTCTGTAAATCATGAATAATATCTTTAATAACCTGCTGTCCTTCCTCGACTGTTTTTCGGGACACCAGCACGTGGCACGAACATGCCAACATACCTGAGGATATCGTCCAGACATGGAGGTCGTGCACAGTAAGTACGCCAGATATTTTTTTGATAGTATTTTCCACTTCTTGTACATCAAGTCCTTTTGGCGCAGCTTCCATGAGTACATCTGTTGCTTCTCGTATAACACTCCACGAGCTCCAAAGAATAAAGAGACCAATGAGGACAGAAACGGCGGAGTCGGCCCAATACGCTCCCGTAAACAGGATAATGACGCCCGCCACAATGACTCCAATTGAAGCCAACGCGTCTCCTAGCATATGGACATAGGCACTCTTGGTATTTAGGTCGTGAGTTCCTTTCCTTAACGAGAATGCGATAACGCCATTTAGGACTAACGCAATGAATGCCACCCCAATCATTAAACGACTGTTAACCGCTTGGGCATCGCCAAGTCGACTGTATGCCTCCCAAAATATGTAGAGCGCAATGAGCACAAGAGACAGCGCATTTATAAGCGCCACAAGAATAGTGGCGCGGTGATAGCCGAATGTGCGTGATGAGGTAGAAGGGCCCTGGGCAATCTTTGCTGCCCCAAACGCGAGAATAAGTGCTAGAGCGTCTGCAAAGTTGTGCCCCGCATCAGATATAAGGGCCAAACTGTGGGCAAATATGCCTGAAAACAATTCTAAGACAACAAAAGCAAGAGTTAGGGCAAAGGATACCAACAGCACACGTGATGATGCAGAGGGAGTGTGTGAATGAGCGTCAGACATAGCACTATTCTAGTACAATCAAAGCCAATATGCTTGTTTTCTTAGATGATCTCTCCCTTTCTCTCAAGCATTATGTGATGGATCGTCGCGATCTGGAGCCATGTGGCAATGAGGATAAGAATAGCAATACATGCGAGTGCGTCCATCTTGGTGATGCCGTAGATCATACCGTTAGAACCAACAGTCAGAGCGCCCAAAAACATAACGACTCCAATAAGCCCGATAATAACGCTCGCTACATGCATTAATTTTGAAAATTTCATATATTTTTTATTAGTGATTATATTTTTAATGGCACCCTGCTTCGATCTGGCCGTTCGGCCGCAGAGTTACGTTGGAAATACCAGTACACGATGATACTGAGGATTGCCGCGAAAAAGCACCAGACTGAAAAGAATGTCTCGGTATAGAACCATGCGGCGATGGCAAAAGAGATGAGAAGGACGACTCCAAAGATATTTATAATTTTGTGACTCGATGCAAGACAGCTTCCACATGTCGCGACCAGATAGAAGAATATAGTTGGAAGGACATAAAAATGCGGCGAGTGATACGCGATGCTATTACCTACGACGTGTGCCACCACCGGGTCTGCGATGATGAAGTAAAGGAGATACCCTCCTACCGCGAGACCAAGGAATGAGAACAGATACAGAATCTTTTTTCGAATTGGATCTGTCTCAATTAATAAAACAGAGGCTGGGACGAATATCGGCCACAGCACGTGAGAAAACATCGAGTAGGCATACGTGGCGACAGTATTCACTATAGGCGATCCGAAAGAAACCCACACGGCTCCCTCAATGGCTTGTTGGATGCCGAACAAAAGCGGGATACTGGCAAATGGGAGCTCTGATTTCTTCTTAACCTTTGCAATCGTCAAGCCTCCCGCTACACTGAGCGCTGTTCCCGCTGCAAAACTTGCTGCTGCAGAGAAGCACATATTTATATTGCGTCAATCACTTTCTTTAGTTTCTCATCGACTTCCTTTGCAACGCTAGAGAGTGATTCATTTTGAACAAAATTCATCGCAACACTTGGCACGATTGCAGATACAAAAACTTTTTCGTTGTCTTCATATACAACCACATTGCAGGGCAATAAAAGTCCTATATCCTTTTCAGCAAGTAGTGCCTGGTATGCGAGTGATGGATTACATGCACCGAGAATAACATACTGATCATAATCCTTATCGAGTTTCTTTTTAAGCGTATCCTTCACATTAAGTTCCGTCAGAACACCAAATCCTTCTTTTGATAATTCGAGTTTTGTCTTTTCAAGTGCCTCATTAAATGATAAGTCAACTTGTTTTTTATTGTAGTATTTCATAGGGTTCAATTTATTTTATCTAGTCGACTTTAAAGGTAAACATCATGCCGTCCTCTAAATGCTCAGCTATGTGACAATGCGCCATCCACGTGCCTGGGTTTGTTGGGTATAGCAGAATATCTACGGTTTGACCCGAAGGTACGAGTACCGTGTCTTTCCAGGCTAAATCTGTCTGTTTGACGCCGTTTATGGACAACACCAAGAACTGCTGTCCGTGGAAGTGGATTGGGTGCTGCATCGGGTGCATCGAGTGCGGGTCATTATAAATCTCAATTTTTACAGGCTGGCCCTTTGTGAATACCCACTTGATATCGCTGTTTACTTTTCCTGTTGCTTGATCGGTAATCGTCCACTTAACATTATCGGTGGTAGACATGGAACCAGATGTCATATTAGTATCGTTCCATTCGATGCCATCGGGGCTGGAACTCATCATCGAGCCGCCCATCGTAGTCCCGTCCGGCATCATGTGGCCGCCACCCATAGCTTGGGTCATCTGCATTGGAGCTCCGCTCATGCTAACGGAGAGCGCGATCTTTTTGTCCGGCGCTTTGTCGAAGTAGGAGCGCAAAGGGTCGATGCTCGCTACGGTTGCACTGTGGGTCTTGAGCACTGCAAACTCACTCGCGTACGAGACAAGTGCGGATTCATTGGATACCACTACTGAGCCAAGTGTATAGATTTGATCCGGTGTTTTGTTTTGGATAGCGAAAGTACCACTTTTATCGAACAGTACCTCCACGATGGCACGCTCCGAAGGTCCAATAACTACTGAATCTTTCCACTGATCTTGTTCGTACGCACCACCGTCGGACCCAACCAGCTTAAGCTTCGCACCTTCAATAGCGAAGTTGAATGGCCGTGCGTTTGCTACGTTGGTGAGGTAAAAGCGAACCACTTCTCCCTTTTTCGCTGAAAGCGAGTAGTTCGTAAGTCCATTCATCAGAGAGACATTACCGTAACGACCCATGAGTGTGTGATCGGATGCTTGCTTGCTCAACTCAATCTTTCCGTCTTGGATGAGAATATCGTCAAGCGTAAGTGGCACTTCCTGATTCACAGGATCCCAATAGTTGTTGTCTGTCGGAACAACAAGGAAGTTGCCATAGAGACCAAGCTCCTGCTCGAAGTCTTCGCGGACGTGTGGGTGGTACCAATACATGCCAGCATCGGGAAACTTGAGCATATACGCAAAAGATCCGCCGGGAGGGATGGGTTGCTGCGATGTCTGCGAGCCGTCAAACTGGTTGTCCATTCGTACACCGTGTGAATGAAACAACGTCGGCATATCCGTATTATTCTTGAAGTTGATGGTGACTTGTGCCCCTTGCGGAACTTTTATGACGGGCCCAGGTATCGAACCATTGTACGCAAGCATTCGGTATTCCACACCGTTAATGTTTTTTGACACATAGCTTGCGGTCAAACTGTACGTGTCGCCGTTCTTCAACTCTACAGTTTCAGATGATTTCGCCTCGGGCAATCCGGCAATATCGGTGCTGACGTACGCAGCTGATACCACGGATGAAGAATTTTGGTAGAGCACGATGCCGGCGATAACTACTGCAACAATGAGTATTAGGTATGAGTATTTTTTATTCATAATTTTTATTGTGCTAATGGCTCGGGCGACTGATTTTTGTTTGCGTTGATAAAGGCGATAATCCCTTTCTCGTCGTAGGTCTGGAATTTCTGTAATCTTCCCCAGGAGGCAAGAACTATCGGCGCATCATCGTTTGCGCGAGGTTCCATTATAAGTTTTTGCTGTGAGCTGGCAATCTTTTCCAAGGCAGTCTTTGTCGTTGCATCTATACCCTTGTACGAGATCCAGATACCGCCATGTTCAAGGTTGTGCACGAGTTGCTCATCGGGTAACTCGGTTTGATATGCGCCCCATACTGCGGGCTTTACGTAGTGAGGCCCTGATGTGGGCGGATTTGAATTATACGGAGCATGGCTGGCTCCAATTTCGATATGGTCTTGGCCTTGTATCGGGTAAGATTGGCCGAGTTCCTGGCGGTGGTTTGGTTTAGGCAACAGCAGGACAACGATAATGCCGCCTACGAGAAAAACGCCTGCACCCCACACAAACAATCTAGATAATCTGTGCATAAAGTTATTTTCCTTGCAGAACAGCGTCTATAGCTGTTTGAAACGCGCTGTAAGGTTGCGCGCCCGACACAAGCTGCTTGCCAATAATCGCGCCGGGCGTACCGGTAATCCCCATTGCAGACCCTTCAGCTTTATCAGCATCCATCGTAGCTTGATATTGAGTACCTTTTGATACTACAAGCTGGGATACTTTTGCAGTATCGCTTGCGCCAAGAACACCAGTAGTGATTGAGAGTATTTTTGTCTTAGTAGCCCAGCCGGTATTTTCAGTACCTTGGTTGTCATAGACTGCTTTGTGCCAAGCGTAGAACTTGTCAGGAGAGGTGTCCCAAACAGCGCGGGAATATTGTCCGAGCGTCTGCGAATCAGCCCCGAGGAATTCATAATCCTTAAACACTATTTTTGCTTTGCCGGTATCTACGTAATTTTTTATGATTTGCGGCATTGTATCCTCTTCATTGCGCTGACAGAACGGACACTGATAGTCGTACCAATACGCTATTGTGACTGGTGCATTGACGTTACCTATAAACGGTTCGCCGTCAGTTTTTACTTTGCTTATGTCTACCGCTACCGCCGGAGCGGCTTGCTGTTGCGGCGTTGCCGCAACAGGCTGAGGAGCTGGTTGCCTGCTCGTGAAGATGACTGCACCCGCGATTATGACACCTGCGATAATAATTGAGACCGAGGGAGATAGATTGAATGTAGGTTTAGTTTCTTCCATAATGATTTTCTAATACGAACACAATAAAAGGCGACACCTTGCGTATCTCAGTTTATGTATAGTTAGAAAACCTTCGAATTTAGGATACCGTTTGAAAACGCTTCTTGGATAGGATCGAATATTATACGCTGACCACGCAGCGCCATATGAAAGCGGTGCCACAATGCGGTAGGTTCTTTTTGAGCAAGCAGTTTCTTCCAAAATCCGACAGCGAAAAGAAAAACGAATGCAAGCAAGAGCAATGCGACATCTCGTTCATTTTGAAAGGTCGTTGTGAATGCGTTCTGCCATGCGGCGATATGTTCGAGCGGATTCATGTTGCAAACCGCGCTCTCGCCCGTGAACGGACAAGGGGCCAGCTGGTTATCGCCGCGCATGTCCATGCCCCAATGCACGATGCCTGTTGTGCCGAAAGCGAGAAAAGCAAAGACCGCCGCGGCTATAAAAACCCTTCCGTAAGTCCGCAAGAAATGCATTATTTTA
>VFSW01012754.1_pt1 | contig 11713 bp, 6 predicted proteins | sample 5358111 | NCBI WGS metagenome assembly VFSW01 (sample SAMN11554181, study PRJNA540505) | mine drainage metagenome | isolation source: sediment from site ElyBrook_90M | place: USA: Ely Copper Mine, Vershire, VT | collected 2017 | reverse complement strand
GTGTGATCGCACCCGCCAGCGTCGCTGCAATCGAGCTCGTCAGGATGTCGCGGTTCTTCACGTGCCCCAGCTCGTGCGCCAGCACGCCCTCCAGCTCGTCGTCGTTCAGCAGCTGCAGAATCCCATGTGTCACTGCCACCGAAGCATGCTGCGGGTTGCGCCCCGTCGCAAACGCATTCGGCGCGTCCGTCGGGATCACATAGATCTTCGGCATCGGCAACCCCAGCCGCCCCGTCATCCGTTCCACGACCTCGTACGCACGCGGCAGCTGCTCCCGCGTCACCGGCTGCGCCCGATATGCCGCCAGCGCCAGCTTGTCCGAATAAAAGTAGCTGAAGAAATTCATCGCCGCGGCAATCACGAACGCAAGGATCGCCCCGTTCTCACCCCAGTGGCTCCCGATCAGAACCAGCAGCAGGGTCATCAGAGTCAGCAGAAATGCGGTCTTGAGCGTATTCATGTCTGGGCCCCTCGCAGAGGCCTCTGACCCCATTTTTTCACAACGGGACGCATCGATGAACCGCCGCCCTGGTCCCCTGCTGCGGAGGGCATTACGGGGCGCTGCCCCGAAATGACACCCCGGAAACCAAGTCCGGCAAACCAAAGAGACGTGCGGAAAGTAATGTATGGCTCTGAGATGCCATACATTAGCCCAGAAGCACTATGGAATTCCGTAGATTGCGGCCGAAGGTTAGGTAACTACTGAGGTACTAATCTCCATTCAAATATTATCCTTACGATACCCATAAATGCCTCCTCGATGACCCCGTTAACGTAATTTTTATCAAACAGATACATTCCTGTAATCGTGCGGGTTCTGCCTCCTCATTTCCGGGCACCCCCCCCATGTCCAGGATTGGCCAGAAAATTGCCTCTCAATCGTCATCCTCCGGTACTAATGCGCCTTGCTGACTAAGGGAGGGCCTGGATTTTCCAAAGTTCGGTTCCAGCCCGAGTACGTTCACTTTTCCAACAATGAGGATCGAGAGAGTATATGAGAATGCTGTCTTTCTGGCAACGGATTGCCGTCATATTTGGCCTGACCGCCGCCCTCGGCGCCGCTTGGGCCGCCGACGTGAACGGCCGCATCAGGGGAACCGTCACCGATCCCTCCGGCGCTGTGGTTGCCGGCGTCCAGATCACTGCGACGAACGTCGCCACGGGCGTCTCCCGCGAAACCGTCTCCGGTGGCGATGGCGGCTATTTCTTCCCGCAGTTGCCGGTTGGAACGTACTCGATCTTCGCCACCTCTTCCGCCTTTAAGAAGTTCCAGGCGAGCGGCATCACGCTGAACATCGATCAGGAATACGTCGAAGACATCCATCTGCAGGTCGGCTCTGCCAGTGAGGTTGTGCAGGTCAACGCCTCCGCCGTGCAGGTCAATACCACCGACATGCAGTTGAACAACATCGTCAACTCCAAGCAGATGCAGGAGCTCCCTCTCATCAACCGCTCTTTCACCGGACTGGAATTGACCCTCCCCGGCGTCCAGGCCGCCAGCGATCGCTTCGCCGGCAATTACTCAGTCAGCGGCGCCCAGAGCCAGCAGTCCGAATATCTGATTAACGGCGCCGACACCAACGACATCACTCTTAACTCCATCTCCATCCAGCCCAACCTCGACGCCATCGACCAGTTCAACCTCATTGAAGGCCCGCTCAACGCGGAATACGACCGCAACTCCGGCGGCATCGTCAGCGCCACCATCAAAGCAGGCACCAACCACATTCACGGCGATGCCTTCGAGTTCTATCGCGATACTTTCCTTAACACCCTCAGCTACTTCCAGAAGAAGCTCAATACCACCACCGGCAAGTACACCGGGACCGTGACGCCCTACCACCAGAACATCTTCGGCGGCACCGTCGGTGGCCCGGCTATTAAGGACAAGCTCTTCTTCTTCGGGGCCTATCAGGGTACCCGTCAGGTCGTTCCCCAGGGCAGCACCTCCAACTGCTGCTCCCCTGGCAGTTCTCAGGTCTACTCATCGTCCAATCTCAGCGGCGATTTTTCCTATGACCTCGCTGCCGGAGCCTTCCTCCCCAATCCAATTCCCGCCAGCGTCACCATTCCCGGTTGCACCACCCCCGGTGAAACGTGGGATGTCTGCGCAGCCGCGCTGAACGGCGTTTTCCCTGCTTCATCTTTCAACTCCATTGCCACCAAACTGGTCGGCCAATACGTGCCCAAACCTAATAACGGAACCTATGGGTACACGTTCAATCCTGTCGCCACTACCACGACCAATCAATACATCGCCCGAGGCGACTACTCGCTGAACCCGCGCAATCAGTTCTACGGCCTCTACATCCTCCAGAAATCCAAATCGCCTGAGACCCTGCCCTTCACCGGCGCGTCTCTGCCCGGATTCGGCGACCAGAGCACCTCCAGCATCAACCAGATCACCCTCGACTACGTCCGTCAGTTCAGCTCGACCCTCGTCAACGACTTCAGCCCCCACTACACCCGCTTTAACTTTGCCGCGGTCAGCCCGCAGCATACCGTCAGCCCGTCCAGCCTGGGATTCAACATCAATCCCCAGCTCGCCGCCGCTGCCAGCGTGCCCACCATGGACGTGGAGGGCGGCGCCCAGCTCTTCGAACTCGGATTCAGCCAGAATGGTCCCCAGCCTCGTATCGATCAGGTCATTCAGCTGGACGACACGGTGTCCAAAGTCTTCGGATCGCACACGCTCAAGTTCGGCTACGACGGCCGGCGGTTCAATGTCTCTAACCCATTCGGCGCCAGAAACAGCGGCAGCTTCGCCTACTCGGGTACCGGTACCTACTCCACCGGCGACGCCGGCCTCGACTTCCTGCTCGGTATCCCGGACTCCTACAATCAGGGTTCCGGCGCTGAGATTCAGGCCGATGCCTTCCTCAACTACTTCTTCGCCCAGGATAGCTGGAAGGTCACCCAGTCCCTCACCCTCAACTACGGTGTGGGATACTCCATCGACACACCTCTCTATAACAACCAGTACCAGGGTGAGGCCGTCGCCTGCGTCATTGCTGGGCAGCAATCCAAGGTCTTCCCCGCCGCTCCCGTCGGATTCGATTACCCCGGCGATCCCGGCTGCACCAACGCAGGCCAGGCCACGACCCGTTACTCCGAGCTTGGTCCCCGCCTTGGCTTCGCCTGGTCGCCTACGGTCGGCTTCCTCTCCGGCGGTCAGGAGAGAAAGTTCGCTCTGCGCGGCGGTTTCGGCATCTACTACAACCGCACTGAGGAAGAGAGCTCGCTGCAAACCCTCGAGACTCCTCCCTTTGGCACCAACTCCGCAGGCAATAATCTGAACGGCGCCTCGCCTGCCTTTGCCAATCCCTTTGCCGACATCAATGGCGGTGCATCGGCCGCCAATCCCTTCCCCTATGCCTTCCCCACCAAGGGCCAGACCGTCGACTTCACCGCTCTTGAGCCGCTCTACAACATCAGCACCTATGGCCCAAAGTTCCGCGCTCCTTATGCGGAGAATTTCCAGATCAGCATGGAGCGCGAGTTCCCCTCCCAGGCCGTGGTTCGGGTCAGCTACGTCGGCTCTCTCGCACGTCACAATCAGAGTGTCTATGATGCCAACGCCGTTACGCCTGCCGGCCATACCGCCTGCGCCGCGGGGCTCGAGTATTCCCCGGTCACCGGAAGCATGGTGGACTGCACCAAGCACGCCAACGAGGAGAGCTACTATTTCCCGCAGAACACCACTTCCGGCACCATCGATCCGGCCAGTGGCGTCCCTGGCTACCTCGACGTGGGTGTGGTCAGCTCCGGCGCCTCTTCCAGCTACCACTCGCTCCAGGCGGAGCTCACCAAGGGCATGACCCACGGCCTCACCATGCAGGTCAGCTACACCTACGCCCACGCCCTCGACACTGCCTCCAGCTTTGAAGGCTCCGGCTTTGGCGAGAGCGGCCAGCGCGGCTACAACCAGTTTCAACCGGCGCTCAACTACGGCGACTCGGCCTTTGATGCGCGCCATCGTCTCGTGATCACCCCGCTCTACGTTGTGCCGAAATTCAGCGGCAGTGAGTTCTCCCCCCTGAACCTCGCCCTCTCCGGATGGGAGATTTCCGGCATCATGACCTTTGCCACCGGCTTCCCGGTCGACGTTTCCTACGCCGGCGGCTCATCCAACTCTCTCTGGTGCCCCTATTACTTCAACTACTATGCCTGCCCCGATGTTCCCAACCAGGTCGCCGGCATCCAGAAGACCAATATCCGCGGCACCCACTCCGGAACCAGGGCGCAGTACTTCCAGAAGACGAGCTTCGCCAATGAGCCGATCGGCGTCTTCGGCAATACCCACCGCAGCCCGCTGCACGGTCCCGGCAGCAACAACACCAATATCGTTCTCGCCAAGAACTTCATCCTCAATTCCGAGCGCAATATCAGCATCCAGATGCGCATGGAGAGCGATAACGTCTTCAACCACACCCAGTTCAACAGCCCCAGCAGCACCTGGAACGATAACGCCCTCGCCAATCCGAACAGTTCATTTGGGTTCATCACGGGCAGCGCCGCCGCTCGCCAGACGCAGCTGGGTGCCAAAGTCTACTTCTAACCTCAACCTGCTACTGACCAACTGAAAAGGCGCCCTCTCGGGCGCCTTTTCTTTTCCTCTCTGCCGCGCAGCATCCCTCTCCAGCTCACAGCTTCCCAACCCACGCCCACTGAAAACCAAAAGGCGATCTGCATTTCCGGAGCCTCCTGGTTACTAAAATATGAATTTCTGGAGCATTTTCACCTGTACTCTTCCACAGCCCGTCCCTATCTATCTGATTTTAAATAGTAAAGTGATTACACCCCATGTCCGCAAATGGACTCCCAATTGCTACTCCCTCGCCAAACATCCTCCCCGGTTCTATACCGCTGTTTTCTCCCCAGTTGTAGAAATCAGTTCCTGCTGTTGGTCCCGAAAGAAACGCAAAACTCAGCCGCCTCAGAGTCGAGCGGCGCACCCGTAGTCGGGCACCCTTCCCCGGGCCCGGTGATCGTCAATTTTTTTGGCAACGATGCGAAAGAACTTCCATGGAGGAGCTCTGATGAAGCAATTGAAGTTGCACTGGATCTTAATGATCGCTGCTGCAGTGCTGGGCCTGTTCGCCTATGCCCGCCCGGCCCTGGGCCAGGCAACAAATACAGGTACTGTCGTCGGTGAAATTGACGACCCCAGCGGCGCCGTCATTCCCGGCGCCAGCGTCACCCTCGACGACCCATCGTCGAACGTCAAGCTGACCGCAACCACCAATGCCTCCGGCAAATACGCCTTTTCCGCCGTGCCCCCGGGCACCTACACCATCACGGTCAGCAAGTCCGGATTCTCCAATACCAAGTCCTCCGGTCAGACCGTCAACGTCGGCACCCAGCTCACGCTTAACCTCAAGCTGAATGTCGGCGGCGCCTCCGAGACCGTTGAAGTCCAGGTCACCGGCACTGAGCTCCAGACCCTCAACTCCACCGTCGGTCAGACCATCTCCCAGGAAGCCATCAGCTCTCTGCCCAGCCTCAATCACGACGTCAATACCTTCACCGAGATGCAGCCCGGCGTCAGTCCCGATGGCAGCGTCGCCGGCACCGTCGTCGACCAGAGCACCTTCATTCTCGATGGCGGCAACAACTCCAACGACATGGACGGCTCTATGTCGGTCTATACCCCCAGCTTCGCGGGTGACCCCACCGGCGTGGCCAACAACTCAGGCGGCGTCGCCGCCGGTCCCACCGGTGTGATACCGACCCCCGCCGACAGCGTCCAGGAGTTCAAGGTCAACACCGCCAACCAGACCGCCGACTTCAACAACTCCTCCGGCGCCCAGGTTGAGCTCGTCACCCCCCGCGGCACCAACCGCTGGCACGGCGGCGTCTACGAGTACTACCTCGATAACAATTTCAGCGGCAATACATGGGACAACAAACAATACGCTCCTTTCACTCCGGTTCCCAGTAACCACTACAGCCGATTCGGCGCCAAGGCGGGCGGCTTCTTCCTGCCCAGCATCCTCGGCGGCCGCTGGTACATCTTCGGCTTCTTCGAAGGCTATAGGTTCCCCAATTCCACGACGCGCGAATGGGCCGTTCCTACCGCCGCGATGAAGGCTGGCATGCTCACCTTCGGCGGCACGCAATATAACATGGCCACCGTCGACCCCCGAGGTATCGGCATCAACCCTGTCGTTGCGGCCATGTGGTCCAAGTACGAACCCACCGGCAACGACCCCAGCTGCGGAAGTCTTTCTGGTTCACGCTGCGATGGCGTCAACGAGGTCGGATTCAAGGCCAACATGAATCTGCCCACCAGCAGCAACGACCTCGCGCTCCGTATGGACCACGACTTCAACTCGAAGCTGCACTGGTACGCCAGCTATCGCTATTACAAGGAGACGCTGGCCACCACCAGCCAGGTCGACATCGGCGGCTTCTTCGCCGGCGATAAGCTCGGCACGCCCGCGTCGCTCTCTCACCGCCCACAGCAGCCCTGGTACTTCGTCACCGGCCTCACCGCCAGCCTCACCACCAACCTCACCAACGACTTCCACTACAGCTTCCTCCGCAACTACTGGTCCTGGTCCGATCAGAACGCTCCCGCCCAGGCCGCCGGTCTCGGTGGCGCGCTCGAGCCCCTCGGTGAAGTCCAGACCACCGTACTCGCTCCCTTCAACGTCAACACCCAGAGCATCCGCACCCGCTTCTGGGATGGACTCGATAACTTCGTCAGCGACAACATGTCCATGCTGAAGGGCAATCACCTCCTCCAGTGGGGTGGCCAGTACCAGCACAACTTCGATTACCACCAGCGCTCGGATAACGGCGGCGGCATCAACTTCACCACCACTTATCAGCTCGGCGACTCGGCCGGCGCCGGTACCATGGACTTCTCCGACCTCGGCGGTGGATACCCCACCACCGCAACCGCAAAACGCGATGCCGCCGCGGTTCTCGGCATTGTCACCGACTCTCAGGTGGCGTATACGCGCGTCGGGAAAAACCTCGCGCTGCAGCCGCCTCTCACCCACGCTTTCGATAAGAGCACCATTCCTTACTACAACGTCTACTTCAGTGACACCTGGCATATGAAGCCCAGCTTAACCCTCAGCTATGGGATGGGCTGGACCCTCGAAATGCCGCCGAGTGAAGCCCAGGGCAAGCAGACCGACCTGGTCGATACGGCAGATGAGCCCGTCGTCGTCCAGGACTTCCTGGCCCAGCGCAAGGCCGCTGCTTTGCAGGGCTCTGTCTACAACCCGTCACTCGGCTTCGCCCTCGTCGGCAACGTCGGCAAGGGTCAGAAGTACCCCTATAACCCCTTCTACGGTTCCTTCAGCCCCCGGGTCGGCTTGGCCTGGAATCCCGGCTTCTCCAAAGAAACGGTCATCCGCGCCGGCTACGGCCGCATCTATGGCCGTCTCAACGGCGTCGACCTGGTCCTCGTTCCACTCCTCGGCATTGGCCTCATCCAGCCCGTTCAGTGCCGGCAGGCCCTGGCCTCCGGTGCCTGCGGCCCCGCTACCCCAACAGCCACCACTGCCTTCCGCATCGGCGTGGACGGCAACGCCGCTCCTCTTCCCGCGGCATCGCCTACCTTGCCACAGCCCACCTACCCCGGGCATAACGCCATCGCCGGTTCTGCGCAAGAAGCCATGGACCCCGGCTTCCGTCCCAATGCCGTCGATTCCATCGACTTCACCATCCAGCGTCAGATTGGACAAAAGTCGCTGCTCGAGGTCGGCTACATCGGCCGCATCATCCACAACGAATATCTGCCCGTTAACCTCAACAACGTCCCCTACATGACGTCCCAGGGCGGCCAGCAGTTCCAGACCGCCTATGCCAACCTGGAGAAATACCTCGGCTGCACCACCTCCACCGCTGCCTGCGGTGCCAGCGTGCCCTCCGGCGCTGCTTACGCCAGCTGGCTTGCCTCGGCGCCCACCCAGGGCTTCTTTGAAACCGCTCTGGCGGGCACCGGCTACTGCACTGGCTACGCCAACTGCACAGCCGCCGTCCTCGACAAGGAACTCAGCAGCTTCTCCGCTCAGCAGGTCTGGAGCCTCTGGTCCGATCTGGACAACGGCGGCTTCAATAGCAACCTCATTCCCCGCTCCATGCAAAATACCCCACTGCCCGGCGCCTTCGGCGCCAGCGGTGAGTACTCCAGCGGTGTCGCGGACAACGCCTCCATCGGCTACGGCAACTACAACGGCGCCTTCGTCAGCTTCGGCACCCGCGACTGGCACGGGCTGACCATGCAGCACAACCTCACCTGGTCCAAGGCCCTCGGTACGGACGCTCAGGTCCAGGCCACCTCCGAATTCACTCCCAACGATGCCTATAACCTCCACGCCATCTACGGCCCTCAGGCCTTCGACAGAAGGTTCGTCTACAACGCCTACGTCGTAGCCCAGGATCCATGGTTCAAAGGCCAGCACGGTCTCCTCGGCCGTGTCGCCGGTGGCTGGACTCTGGCTCCCGTCATCACGGCCGGGTCAGGGCAACCTGTCCCCTGCGCCACGACCTCCGGAACGCAAGCCCAGGCCTGGGGTGCTGGCGATGGGAACAACTACTTCGACGCCGAAAACTGCGTCTTTACCAAGGGCTATAGCGGCGGTCACGCCAGGCACATGGGCGTCGCTGGTTCCGGCGGAATCGGAACGGCCACATCGGCAACAGCCGTCAACATGTTCTCCAACCCCGCAGCCGTCTATGACTCGGTGCGGCCTCCCATCCTTGGCATCGACACCTCCAACAGCGGCTACGGTTCCATCACCGGTCTGCGCTACTGGAGCGTCGATGCGCAGGTGAAGAAGGACGTTCGAATCGCAGAATCTGCGGTCTTCGAGTTCTCCTTTATCTCCACCAACATCTTCAACCACAACATCTTCTTCGACCCGTCCCTGGACACCAGCAATCCGGCCAGCTGGGGCGTTCTTAATGCTCAGGGCAACGTCCCACGCAAAATGGAGTTCGGTGCTCGCATCGACTTCTAAACCCACCTCGCCCGCGGTTGCCTCTCCGGGCTGCGGCGCTCCAACCCAAACGGCGGAGGTCCTCAGGACCTCCGCAGTTCCTTTTGCCTTCTCTTCAATCGGTCCGCCCCTGTATTCCACAGCCTGAACGAAAGTGGGATGTATCATGACCTGGCTTGGTCTTGCCTGACTGGATACCCCTCTGATAAAACGATTTCCTCAGGCACGAGAACAGGAATCTCTTCAGTTACGATTGGGCTCTTCGGCAAGGCAACCTAAATCTCTCCCGGGGAATCTATCCATCCCAATGATTGCTGACATTTTGCTGGTGGACGACAACTGCATTCAGGCGACCACTAGAAAGGCCATCCTCTCCCGCTCCGGCAGGAATGTCGCTGTTGCCTGTGACGGCCTCCAGGCCCTCGCCATGCTCGACCAGATGGGCGGCCTCCACCCCGTCGGCCTCGTGGTGACCGACCACCTCATGCCCGGCCTCACCGGCCCCCAGTTCGTTGCCGAACTCCGCACCAGGTTCCCCGACCTCCCCGTCCTCGTGCTCAGCGGTCTCGCTGAAGCCGAGGACCTGTACTGCCACCTCGACGTCCTCTTCCGTGTCAAACCCTTCCCCCCAGACGAGCTCCTCAGCCTCGTCCGCTCCCTCCTCGCCCAGCCCATCGGCCGTACAGCGTAAAGCTGCCAGTAGCCGGTAGCGGGTAGCCTAAGGTTGCGCCCGGTCGATTTTCCCTCGTCTTTCCCCGGCTGTTTTGCTTTCCTCGCTGTTCGCTCATCTCTTCGCTCAAACCCTTCCCCCCAGACGAGCTCCTCAGCCTCGTCCGCTCCCTCCTCGCCCAGCCCATCGGCCGTACAGCGTAAAGCTGTCGGCGGGAAGCCACAACCGCGCGCCTCCGGCTAATCGTGCAGGGACGCGACGAGTCCCTGGATCATGCTGGCGATTTCTGCCGCCTCGCTCCCCACCGATTGTGCTGGGTCCTTGCCGAAGTCAGGCGAAGGAGGCGTCGGCCGACCAGAAAAAACCAGATGGGATAAAGCGGACCTGCCACCGCCATGAGGGCAAAGCCGGCGGCCGGCAGGAGGAGCGCGAAGACGATGTGGGCCAGGTCGAGGCTATGCATCACGATGCCGAGGTATGCGGTGGGCTTGCCGAAGACCTGGCTGCGCAGCATGACGACACAGATCAGCACCGCTCCGCACTGCGCCAGGAATCCTCACAGGATGGCACCGGTGGCGTGCCAGATATCGGCGGCCATGCGGGCTTCTCCCGCAGCAAGGAGCTGATTCTTTGCGGCGTCGGAGGTGGCGGCGGCGTATTTGTCGCTCAGAGGGATCAGGGAGAGGGCGGTCGGGGTGGCGAGCACGAGGGTGATGCCGACAAGGGATAACGTTGTGGCGAGGACGGCCAGCGCAGGATGGCTCTTGTAGAGGGCCGCAAACAGGCCGAGAAAGAGCAGGTAGTAGAGAGGCAGGATGAAGATGGTGGGCAGATCGAGGCGGAGGAGGGCCACGATTCGGTGGTGCTGCAGGAGACTGAAGGCCTCGGCTGCCGTCGTGGGCTGCCCGCCGAGGACAAGCAGCTGCACGAACATCCCGATGGAGTAGACGATCAGGATGAGTGCCGCTGCGCCGCCGCAGCGGCACAAGCCGCGCCATTGCGGAGGGGCGGAGTCAGCGGAAACTGGGACGTGCTCGGCTGTCGCTCTCACCCGGGATCACCCTTGTTTGGGAGATTGGGACCGACTCGGCGGAATGCTAGCACGGCCCTGGACCTGGTCACCGTGACCACCATCACGGCGCACGGACCGCGGCGCGAGGCGTGCTGCGCGGTGTTCGATCACAACCGTTTGGTATAAAGGTGCGAAAAATCTGCGGTCCTGGAGCGTGGCGTGAAGAGTGGAACGATGCGTGTGCGGGGTTGGGCGAGGTGGATGGTAGTGGCGGCGGTGGGCGTCGGCATGGTCGTGGTTGCGTCGCAGTCCGCGGCGCAGAAGAAGTCCAAAGGCGGAGCGAAGGCGGGCGCGGAAACGGCAACGGATGCGATGACGGTGGTGAGTTCGGAGAGTGAGGGGTTCTCGTCTGCGCGACTGGAGAATCTGCACAAGCTGATCCAGGGAGAGATCGACGAGAGGCATCTCGCCGGGGCGGTGACGATTCTGGCGCGGCACGGGAAGGTGGTCGAGTACCGGACGTACGGCGCCAAGGATATGGCGACGGGCGCGACGATGACGAAGGATACGATTTTTCGCGACTACTCCATGACGAAGCCGGTGACGGGCGTGGCGATGATGATCCTGTACGAGGAGGGGAAGTGGCTGCCGTGGGATCCGATTGCGACGCACGTGCCGGAGTTTGCGAACCTGAGGGTTTTTGACGGGTTCAGTCCGGACGGCAAGATGGTGCTGGTGGATCCTATCCACGAGCCGACGATGGCGGAGCTGATGTCGCACTCGGCGGGCTTCTCGTATTGCGCCGGGCACGGGCCGGTGGACGCGCTGTACAGCCAGGTGAAACCGATGCAGGCGGCGAATCTGCAGGAGTTTGTCGACCGGATGGCGAAGCTGCCGCTGAATTATCAGCCGGGGAAGGCGTGGATGTATTCGGCCTCGATGGATATCGAGGGGTACATCGTGGAGAAGCTGTCGGGGCAGACGCTGCCGGAGTTTATGAGCAAACATATCTACGAGCAGCTCGTAATAAAGTATTAAGGTTTCTATGTTCCGTCGGACAAGCGGGCGCGGATG
>VFSW01012753.1_pt1 | contig 11714 bp, 9 predicted proteins | sample 5358111 | NCBI WGS metagenome assembly VFSW01 (sample SAMN11554181, study PRJNA540505) | mine drainage metagenome | isolation source: sediment from site ElyBrook_90M | place: USA: Ely Copper Mine, Vershire, VT | collected 2017 | reverse complement strand
AAAGGCGCGGTTGAGTTCTACCAGGGCGAGACGGCGAAACGCCTCGACCAGGCGATGCGCGACAACGGGGGCACGATCACGCTGGCCGATCTGAAAAGCTACCACGCGGTGGAGAGGAAGCCGCTGACCGGCACCTATCGCGGCTACGACATCATCACGTCGCCGCCGCCCAGCTCCGGCGGGGTGGGCATACTCCAGATGCTGAAGATGCTGGAAGGGACGGGCTACGAGAAGCCGGGCGCCGGGTCGGCCGCCAGCATTCACGAGGTGGCGGAGGTGGAGCGCCGCTACTACGCCGACCGCAGCGAGTATCTGGCGGACCCGGATTTTCACGCTGTGCCGGTGATGAAGCTGCTCGATCCGGCCTACATTCAGGCGCGCCGGGCCTCAATCGAGGCGGGGCGCGCGACGCCGAGCAGCAGCATTGGGCCGGGCGCGTTGAACCCGCGCGAAGAAAGCAAACAGACCACGCATTACAACGTCGTGGACGCTGCGGGCAACGTCGTCGCGGTCACCTATACGCTCAACGGCGGCTACGGTAGCGGCGTCACGATACCGGGCGCGGGCTTTCTGATGAACAACGAGATGGACGACTTCGCCGCGAAACCCGGCTCGCCGAACATGTTCGGGCTGGTACAGGGAGAGGCCAACGCGATCCAGCCGGGCAAGCGGCCGCTGTCGTCGATGACGCCGACGATGGTGCTGCGCGACGGGAAACTGTACATGGTGGTGGGGGCGCCGGGCGGCTCGCGCATCATCAACGGCGTGTTCGAGGTGATGCTGAACGTGTTGGATTTTGGAATGAACGTCCAGGATGCGATCGACTGGCCGCGGTTTCATCATCAATGGAAGCCGGACACACTTTTCCTCGAGCGGGGAATCTCGCCCGACACGGCCGCGCTACTGACGGGCATGGGATACCACGTGGAGCGGTCCGGCGGCGTCGCCCGCGTCGAGGCGATCGTCAATGCCGGGGGCTGGCTTCAGGGCGGAACCGACGGCCGCGGCCCCGACGGCAAGGCTGGAGGATACTAGTCGCTGGCGCGAGTGAGCGCGAAACCGCCTGAACGCAATCGCCGGTAGCCCGGAGTGAACATCGAAATGCAGCACGTCTTATCGACACATCTGTTCGTGAATCACCGGTTGACCACGGTCTGGCTGGAGAGAGTGTGGCAGGCCGGCATTCCGGCCGTCGAGGTCTACTGCGCGCGGCAACATCTGGACTATCGGGACACGGCGCAGATCCGCGAGCTCGGCCACTGGTTCCGCGACGCGGAGCTCAAGCTGCACTCCCTGCACGCGCCGATGTACAACGACGACATCTGGGGCCGGAGCGGGCCGCAGGCGGTGGTCGACATTACCGAGCCCGTGAAGTCCAAGCGTCTGGAAATGGTGGACGAAGTGAAGCGGGCCCTGGAAATCGCCGAGACGATTCCGTTCCGCTACCTGATCCAGCATCTCGGAGTGAGCGGCGCCGAGTACAGCGAGGCGCGGATCGACGCGGGTTTTTCCTCGCTCGAGGAGTTGAGCGTATTCGCACGCCAGCGCGGGGTTGAGGTGCTCATCGAAAACACGCCGAATCGCGTAGCGACGGCCGAGCGGCTCATCCATTTTCTCGACATCACCCATCTTAATCTGGGTTTATGCTTCGACGCCGGACATGCGAACATGAACGAAGGAGTGGAGGCAGCCTACCGGATCATGGAAAGCCGGATCCGTTCCACACACCTGCACGACAACGACGGCCAGAGCGACCAGCACCTGTTCCCGATGAGCGCAGGCGGCACGATCGACTGGAAGCAGGCGATGTCGCTCTTGCGGAGCCGCGACGGCCAATATCCGCTGCTGCTCGAGTTAAAGGAGCCGGCGGATGCGCCGAACCCGGTTGAGATGGCCGCCGGGATTTTCGGCAAGCTGGAGAATCTGTAGATGCCGGATAGCGCGGCGCGCATCACAATTGAGAAGGCCGGCTCGCACGCCGGCGAGCTGGTGGAGATAGCCGGCTGGCTTTACAACCTGCGCAAGTCGGGTAAGATCGCTTTTCCGCTGCTGCGCGACGGGACGGGGATTCTGCAGTGCGTGGCGGTGAAGAGCGCCCTCGAGGAAGCGGTGTTTGAGTCGCTGCGGAACCTGACGCAGGAATCGTCGGTGATCGTGCGCGGGCGGATCCGGGCCGAGCCCCGGGCGCCGGGCGGATACGAACTCGACGTCGAAGGGGCGGAAGTGGTTCAGCGGGTGCCGGAGTCGGCGCCGTATCCGATCACTCCCAAGGACCACGGGATCGATTTCCTGATGGACCACCGGCACCTCTGGCTGCGAAGCAAGCGCCAGCACGCCATCATCCGCATCCGGCACGAAGTGATCCGCGCCATCCGCGAGTATTTCGATACCAACGGATTTACGCTGGTGGACACGCCGATTTTCACGCCCGCCGCCTGCGAAGGCACGACAACCCTGTTCGAAGTGAATTACTTCGACGATGAAAAGGTCTATCTCACGCAGAGCGGCCAGCTTTACAACGAAGCCAACGCCATGGCGTTCGGCAAGGTGTACTGCTTCGGCCCGACGTTCCGGGCGGAAAAGTCCAAGACGCGGCGCCATCTGACGGAATTCTGGATGGTGGAGCCGGAGATGGCTTACGCGACGCTTGACGACGTCAAGCAGGTGGCCGAGGAGCTGATCGTGTTCGTCGTCGGGAAGGTGTTGGAGAACCGGCGGCCGGAGCTGGCGGCGCTCGAGCGCGACGTGAGCAAGCTCGAGTGCGTGAAGGCGCCGTTCCCCCGCATCAGCTACGACGAGGCCGTGGAGACGCTGCGGAAGAAGGGCAGCGCCATCGAGTGGGGCGGCGATTTCGGCGGCACCGACGAGACACTGCTCAGCGAGGACTACGACCGGCCGGTGATGGTGGACCGGTATCCGTCGCAAATCAAGGCGTTCTACTTTCAGCCCGACCCGGTGCGGCCGGAGTTGGCGCTGGGCGTGGACGTTCTGGCGCCGGAAGGTTACGGCGAAGTCATCGGCGGCGGGCAGCGCATTCACGATCTGGAGCTGCTCGAAAAGCGGCTCGACGAGCACAACCTGCCCCGCGAGGCGTTCGAATGGTATCTCGATCTGCGGCGATACGGCAGCGTTCCGCACGGCGGCTTCGGCATGGGCGTCGAGCGGTTCGTAGCCTGGATGTGCGGGCTGGAGCACATTCGCGAAACCATCGCCTACCCGCGCATGTTGTACCGGATCCGGCCATGAGCCGGCGGCGGAAATAATGCGGCCCTCGCGCATAGCGATCATCGGCGCGCCGCTCGATCTCGGCGCCGGACGGCGCGGCGTGGACATGGGCGTTTCGGCGCTGCGCGTGGCCAACCTCAACGCGCGGCTGGCTTCGCTCGGCTATGACGTGGAAGATCTGGGCAACGTGCCCGTCGCCCAGCCGGAGACCAATCCCGAGGGCACGCCGAGCGCGCGCTACCTTCCGCAGATCACCGCGACCTGCGCCAGCCTGGCCGCCAAGGTTGCCGATACGATGGCCGCCGCGAAGTTTCCGCTGGTGCTGGGCGGCGATCATTCGGTGGCCGTCGGTACGTTCGCCGGCGTGTCGAAACACTTTCGGGACCGGGGAGAGAAGATCGGCCTGATCTGGGTGGACGCGCACGCGGATATGAATACACCCGAGACCAGCCCGAGCGGAAACGTGCATGGCATGCCGCTGGCCTGCTGTGTCGGAATGGGGCCGGCCGAGTTGACTAACATTTTCGGCTTCGCTCCCAAAGCGGATCCGCGCAACGTCGTCATGGTGGGCATCCGCTCGGTGGACGAAATGGAGAGGAACAACATCCAGCGCGCCGGCGTCAGAGTGTTTACCATGCGGGATATCGACGAGCGGGGCGTGCGCGGCGTGATGGCCGAGGCGATTCTGCAGGCCTCGGAGGGAACGGCCGGATTTCATGTGTCGCTCGACATGGACGCGGTGGACCCGCAGGAGGCTCCGGGAGTCGGCACGCCGGTGCGCGGAGGACTGACCTATCGCGAGGCCCACCTGATCATGGAGCTGTTGTGCGACTCCGACGCCATGCGGTCGATGGAAGTGGTGGAAGTGAATCCTGTGATTGACGAGGCGAACCGCACCGCGAACCTGGCTGTGGAGTTGGTGATGTCCGCCTTGGGAAAGAGAATTCTGTGAGGTTGAGGGTCGCGGTGATCTTTGGCGGGCGCAGCGGCGAGCACGACGTCTCGCTGCGTTCGGCTCAGGCGGTGATGGAAGCGCTCGATGCGGAGAAGTACAAAGTGCTGCCGTATCGCATTTCGCGGGCGGGGAAGTGGAGCCCGAGGCCGATCGTGCCCGAGCCGGGCTCCAATCCCGAGATCGACGTCGTGTTCCCGGTGCTGCACGGAACCTTCGGCGAGGATGGCACGGTGCAGGGGCTGCTCGAGCTGGCTGAGCTGCCGTACGTCGGAGCGGGCGTGCTGGCGTCCTCGGTGTCGATGGACAAGGAAGTGATGAAGCGGCTGGCGGCCGAGCAGGGGCTGCCGATTGTTGAATACCGCGTGCTGGGGCCGGAAGAACAGAAAAGCCCGGAAAGCGTATGCGGCGCGCTGCCGTTCCCGGTGTTTGTGAAGCCCGCGAATCTGGGCTCCTCTGTCGGCATTTCGAAGGCGCGCAACTGCGTCGAGCTGAAAGCGGCGGTCGAGCTTGCGGCACGGTTCGACAAGAAGGTTCTTGTGGAACGCGGCATCGAGGGCCGTGAGTTCGAGTGTTCGGTGCTCGGCAACGACGATCCGGTGGCCGCGGTCCCGTGCGAGATCCTGCCCTCGCAGGAGTTCTACGACTATGACGACAAGTACGTGCTCGAGAAGGCCCGCACGGTGCTGCCGGCCGAGCTGAGCGCGGAGCAGACCGAGGAGGTCCGTCGGCTCGCCGTGGCCTGCTATCGCGCCGTGGAGTGCGAGGGAATGGGGCGCGTGGATTTTCTGATGGAGCGCGCGACCGGGAAATTCTTCATCAACGAGATCAACACCATTCCCGGCTTCACCTCGATCAGCATGTATCCCAAGATGTGGGAGCACAGCGGCCTGCCGATGCCCAAGCTTCTCGACCGGCTGATTGAGCTGGCGATGGAGCGCGCCGCGAGAAAGAGAGAGATCCGCTACTCGCGCTGATTGCCGCCCATGTTTTTTGCGTTGTTTCTCATGATGGCACCTCCGGCCAGCGCGCCGGCCGACGAAATGGGCCGGCAGGTCAAGCAGTTCCTCGACGTTCTTGAGGCGGCGAGGGAGAACGCGGCCGATCCAGTGCAGACCGAGAGCGCGATCTACGGCGGCGCCATCCCGGCGATGCTGCGGGAGCTGGATCCGCACAGCGTGTTCTTCGATCCGCAGCAGTACCAGCAGCTCCGCCAGATGGAGCAGTCCGAGCAGAAGGGCTTCGGGACGGTCGTGTCGGTGCTTCCCGGACGGGTGATTGTGCTCCAGGCGCTGCCGGGCACTCCGTCGGAGCGCGCGGGCTTGACGGCGGGAGACGAGATCCTGGCGGTGAACAACGTCGCGCTCGCGCGGCTGGAATTCGACCAGATCGTGCAGTTTCTGGGCATGGCGCGGCAGCATCAGGTCGAGCTTGTGGTGCGGCGCCCGGGCAACGCCCGCCTGCTGCAGTTCACCATGAAGCCCGAACTGATGGACGCCCCGAGCGTGGAGCGGCAGTTCCTGCTGCGGCCCGGCATCGGCTACATCCGCGTGGCCAGCTTCGACCCGCAGACGGGAAAGCAGATCCAGCAGGCCATCGACAAGCTCGGCGGCGCGCAGCTTAAGGGCCTGGTGCTCGATCTGCGCAACAATCCCGGCGGCGTCGTCGAGGCCGCGCTGCAGACGGCCAGCCTGTTTCTCCAGCCCGGGCAAAAAATCCTCAGCGTCAAAGGACGTTCCGGTGACGGCAAGGAAGTGGAAGTGCCGAAATTCGCCACCCCCTACACTTTTCCCGTGGCCGTGCTGGTGAATGAGAAGACGGCCAGCGCCGCCGAGATCGTCACCGGCGCCCTGCAGGATCACGACCGCGCCATCGTGCTTGGCGAGCCGACCTACGGCAAGGGCCTTGTACAGAGCGTGTACCCGCTCACCGGCGACACGGCGATGGCGTTGACGACGGCGTTTTATTACACGCCCAGCGGGCGCTCGATCCAGAAGCCGCTGCGCAGCGGACAGCTTCAACTGGAGCACCAGACGCAAGCCTATCGCACCGATGCCGGCCGCGTGGTGAAGGGCGGCGGCGGCATTCTGCCCGACATCGATGTGGAACCGGAAGCGCCGACGCGGCTCCGCGCCGTGTTCGACGCCAGCGGCGTGATGACGTCGTTCGCCATCGATTACATCGAGAAGCACAAACCCGCGCCCGGCTTTCAGATCACTCCGCAGACTCTCGACGACTTTCAGGCCTTCGCCGCCGAACGGGACATTCAGCCGGGCGTCGCCGAATGGCTGATTGAGAAACCGTGGATCGAAAACCGGCTGCAGGAAGAGATTACGACTCAATTGTCCGGCGTGGAGAAAGGCGATGAAGTGGCCGCGCGGCGGGACCCGGCAATTCAGCGCGCGCTCGCTGAACTCTCGAAGTAGCGGCCGCTACGGCAGGACGGCCGGAGCCGGCACTTTCGCTTTCCGGTAGTGGCGCAAAACCTGCAGCAGCAGAGGCAACAGCGAGAGCACCACGACCCCCAGCACGAATTTTTCGAAGTGGTGCCGCACCAGCGGAATGCCGCCCAGAAAATAACCCAGCAGAGTCATCGAGACCACCCAACCGGTGCCGCCGACGATGTCGAACGGAAGGAACCGGCTGTAAGGCATCCGCGCCACTCCGGCGACAAAGGGTGCGAACGTACGGACGATGGGAATGAACTTGGCGTAGATGATCGTCTTGCCGCCGTGCTTCTCATAGAAGGCCTGGGTGCGGCGCAGGTGTTCCTGCTTGAAGAAGCGTGAATCCGGCCGGTGAAAGATGGCCGTGCCCGCGCGGCGCCCGAGCAGGTATCCGGAAAAATCGCCCACCATGCAGGCGACGATGAGCGCCACGATGATGAGGGAGACGTCCAGCTTGCCGGCGCCGGTCACCACTCCAATGGTGAACAGCAGTGAATCGCCGGGGAGTACGAAGCCGAAGAGCAGGCCCGTCTCGACGAAAACGACGGCCATCAGAAGCACGTAGCTGTACCATCCGGTGACGACGGTTGACAGAAACCGGATCAGCCGATCGGGGTCGGTAAGTGTGCGGACGAAATCGAGGAATGCGTGGAGCATGAAACGTGGCCGGAGCGTCGCCGCCGCAAGGCCGGCTCAGCTCTGATAGCTTGCCACCAGACGGTTGATCACGTCTTTGTGAATTTTGATCTTCCCCTCCTGCACCAGCCGGGAGCGGACGCTGTCTTCAAACAGCGACATGCGCTCCTGCTGGCGCCGCCCCTTGATCTGGGCGATGAGGGCGTCGCGCTGGCCGGCGAGTTTGGAAGGATCGGATGGAATCTTCTCCACCAGCTTGGCAACCACGGTCTGGCCCGCAACACCCAGCGGCCCGATCACCGCGCCGGGAGCCGAATGGAAGGCGGCGTCGAGGACGCTGGCCGGTCCCACGCCCTCGATTGCGCCGACTCTCGAGAACGGCTCGGGCGATTTCACTTGCACGCCGTAGGCTTTGGCAACCGCGGCGATGTCCTTGCCGCTCTTCAGCTCGGCCGCGGCCTTCGTACCGTCCTCGGCCGCCAGCTTCAGAGCCTGCTCCGTCACATACTGCCGGCGAACGGCGGTGGCGACGTCGGCGAACTCGGCCGGATGAGCCGGAAGAATTGCCGTGCAAACCGCGAAGGCGATCTTCTGGTCGCCGATGGCCACGGGCTGGCTGACTTCGTTGGGCTTCAGCGCGGCGATGGCGGTGGAAAGCGCTGGCGCCACCAGGCCGGGCACAGGATCGGACGGCCCAAGTTTCTGGGCCGCGATGAGTGTCAGACCGAGCTGCGACGCGATCTGCTGCGCGTTCTGCGGAGTCTTGGCAAGCTCGCGCTGCGCCTGGTCGGCGAGCGCCTGCATGCGCTGGTTCACGTCCTGCTTCTTCAGCGCCAGGGCAATGTCGTTCTTCACCTCGGTGAACGGCTTCACGTGCGCGTCCTGATGATCCATCACCTGAAGAATGTGGAACCCGTACTCGGTGGTGACCAGATCGCTAATCTGCTTAGGCTTGAGCGAAAACGCCGCGCTCTCGAAGTTCTTCACCGTTTGCCCGCGCACGATCCAGCCGAGATCGCCGCCGTTGGCCGCCGAACCCGGATCCTGCGAATTCTTCTTCGCCAGGTCGGCGAAGTCGGCTCCGGCGCGTACTTGCTTGAGAAGCTCTTCCGCCTTCTTCCGAATCTGCTCCACCTCCTGCGGCGACTTTCCGGTGGTTGTGAGAAGGATATGGCGCACGTTCACCCGCTCCGGTGTGCGGTACTGATCGAGATTCGCGTTGTAAAAGGCCAGCGCCTGCGTGTCGGGAATCTGAATGGAGGCGGCTACCTTCGCCTGATCCACCACCAGGACGGTGGCGTTGCGCTCTTCGGGAATCTGGTAGGAAGCTCGATGGTCGGTGAAAAACTTGTTCAGATCGGCCGGCGTCGGCTTGATCTTGTCCTGCAGCGTGTTTTCCGAGAAAAGCACGTATTCGACTTTCACTTTCTCGTTCACCCGGTCGTATTCTTGCTGGATCTCCGCGGGAGTCACCACCACTCCGGCCATCGCGACGCTCTGCAGGCGATTCATCAGAAGGCTGTCGCGCAACGAGCTTTCGAATTCGGGGACGGTCATGCCCTGATCCTCGATGTAGCGCTTGTAGACGGCGACGTCCTGAAACTGGCCGTTGGAAGCGGCTTGAATGGCATCGGCAAGCTCGCTATCGGTCACCACGTAGCCGAGCCGCCGCGCCTCGTAAGCGATCGCCCGCTCGGTGATCATCTGGTCGATGAGCTGCGGCACATACACGTGGAGGAGATCGTTGGGAATCTGGCGGTTCCGGCGCAGGTTCTGCACCTGCACCTCCACCTCGCGCAGCGAAAGCGCCTGCTTGCCGACCTCGGCCACCACCTGGTCGTCGGGACCGCCGGTGCTGGAACCGAACCCGCCGGGAATCAGGTACACGAGCATGGACAGCGCGACGACGGTGAGAACCGCGCCCAGCAGGATACGGACAGCCTTATCGCGGCTGCGGAACAGGTCAAACATGACAAAGGACTCCTATGCGGAAAACGGAGGAAACCAAAACTTTCAGTATATCAAGCGGCGGCCCCGAATTTCCTCGGCGCGCGGATTCAACGGCCCTGCGCCGGCTCGGCGACGCCGCGGATCTCGCCCGGCACGTCGGCGCCCATGCGGCATTCCGAGTGAACCGCCCGGATGGCGCGTTCCAGCCCGTCGCGGCGCACCACAATGCTGATCGTTAGCTCGCTCGAACCCTGGGCGATGGCGATGATGTTCACGTTCTGCCGCGAAATGGCCATGAATATCCGTCCGGCCAGCCCCGGCGTGCCGCGCATGCCCTCGCCCACCACCGCCAGCAGCCCCACGTTCTGGTCCACCTCGATGGGCGTCAGATAGCCGTGTGCCAGCTCCAGCGCGAGGGCGGCCTCCAGATTCTTCATCACCGGCGCCAGTTCTTCGTTGCGCACCAGGAAGCAGAAGCTCTGCCGGTAGCTGGAGCTGGAAAACGCCAGCACCTCGGCGTTGGCCGCGGCCAGTGAATCGAGCGCCCGGGCCATGATGCGGGCGCCGGTCACCGCGGCGCTGGCCGGCTCGATCGACACCAGCGCCACGTTCGCCATGGAGGTGACCGCGCGCGGGCCGGGCGTGGCCGGCGTCGATGGAACTATCTTCGTGCCCGGGTGCGCCAGGTGGAAACTGTTCTTGCTCCACACCGGAATCTGCCGCTCCACCAGCGGCGCCAGCGTCCTCGGGTGCAAAACTTTCGCGCCGTTGTAGGCGAGCTCCGCCGCTTCGGCGTAGGTCACCTCTTCGATCACGCGCGCATCGGGCACCGAGCGCGGGTCGGCGCTCATGATCCCGTCGACGTCGGTCCAGATCCACAGCTCCGACGCGTCGAGCGAGGCGGCCAGGATCGAGGCGGAGAAATCGGAACCACCCCGCCCCAGCGTCGTCGGCCGCCCATCGGAGGTGGCCCCGTTGAAGCCTGTCACCACCGGAAGGATGCCGTCGGCCAGCATCGGCGCCAGCACCTGGGCGCAGCGCCCCCGCGTTTCCTCCATCAGCGGCGACGCATTGCCGAACAGCGCGTCGGTGACGATGACACTGGAGCCGTTCACCGATCGCGCGGGCACGCCGGTGGACTCCATGTAGGCGGCCATCATCAGCGACGACAGCCGCTCGCCGATGGCCACCGCCTCGTCAACCGAGCGGGGCGGACGCTCGCCCAGGATCCTCACGCCGTGGCAAATGCGGCGGAAGTCGGCAATCAGCGCGTCCAATCCCACCAGCGTCGCCGCGCGGACATCGCCCTCGAGCAGCGACCGGCAGGCCTCGTGATGGCGCTCGCGCAGCGTGTGGAGGTTGAAGTCGAGACCCGATTCGTCGCCCGCCTCGGCGCGGCGCAGCGAATCCAGCAACAGATCGGTGACTTTCGACATCGCCGACACCACTGCCACCACCGGGCGATTCTGCCTCTCGGCGGCGCAGATACCGGCGGCGACCCGAATCCGGTCGGCCGATCCCATGCTCGTGCCACCGAACTTCATGACCAGCAAATTCTTCAACGCTGCAGCTCCCTTCCATTCGACGTGCGCTCCCGCACGATCTTCAGCAGCATCGCTTCCACTTCGTCGATGCTGTGTCCGCTCGTATCCACGTAAACCGCGTCCGGCGCCTGCACCAGCGGCGATTCGCTTCGCGTCGTGTCTCTCAGGTCGCGCTCGGCGATCTCGCGGACGACGTCGCTCTCCGCGGCGGCCTGCCCCTGGGCCTCCAGGTCGATCACGCGGCGCATGGCTCGCGTTTCCTGGCTGGCGTCGAGGAAAATTTTCACGTCGGCATCTGGGAACACCACGGTGCCGATGTCGCGCCCCTCCATCACCACCGAGGCCGACTCGCTCATTTCCCGCTGCCGCTGCACCAGCGCCCGCCGCACGCCGGGCACTGCCGCCACCCTCGAGGCCGCCGACGCCATCTCGGCGGTGCGGATCGCGTCGGTGATTTCGATGCCGTTAAGCAACACCCGCGACGAGCCGCCGGAAAACTCGATCCGCGCCTCGGCCGCCAGCCGCTCGAGCCGGTGCATATCGTCCAGCGCCACGCCGGTCTGCGCCGCCCAGTAGGCCACGGCGCGATACATCGCTCCCGAGTCGATGTAGAGAATATCGAGCTTCTCGGCCAGACGGCGCGCCACCGTGCTCTTGCCGGCGCCGGCCGGCCCGTCGATGGCTACGATGATTCTTTTGCCCAATTTCGTATTTTACCAGCGGGTTCGCCGGACACCGGCGTCTCGCGGTCTTGGCGCGCCCCGCGTTGGCGTTAAGCTGAGAGTCTTGACCCCCGACGTCCAACGCGCGCTCGAAAGCGGCGCCACCGTCGTTACGCCTTCGCCCGGCCTCGCCCGCCGCCTCCTCGCTTCCTTCCATCGAAGCCGCGCCGCCGCCGGGCAGCTCTCATGGCCCACGCCGCAGGTTCTGTCGTGGGACGCGTTTCTGCAGTCCTTGTGG